>Ga0213821_1000003_pt1 | contig 340062 bp, 328 predicted proteins | sample MC6MC0909MG_FD_179894 | JGI IMG/M metagenome (GOLD analysis project Ga0213821, IMG submission 179894) | Enriched soil aggregate microbial communities from Iowa State University, Ames, United States - MC6-MC0909-MG | ecosystem: Environmental > Terrestrial > Soil > Unclassified | place: USA...
CGATTGTGGCGAAGTGGTTAACGCACCGGATTGTGGTTCCGGCATTCGTGGGTTCGATTCCCATCAGTCGCCCCATTGTTGGGGTATAGCCAAGCGGTAAGGCAACGGATTTTGATTCCGTCATGCCCTGGTTCGAATCCAGGTACCCCAGCCATTTATGCGGAAGTAGTTCAGTGGTAGAACACCACCTTGCCAAGGTGGGGGTCGCGAGTTCGAACCTCGTCTTCCGCTCCAATAATATGGCGGCATAGCCAAGTGGTAAGGCACAGGTCTGCAACACCTTTATCACCGGTTCAAATCCGGTTGCCGCCTCCATATTTTTTTCTTAATCGGATACTCCGATTTTTTTTATCTCTAAAGCATTATGCCGGTGTGGCGGAATTGGCAGACGCGCACGACTCAAAATCGTGTTCCTTTGGAGTGTCGGTTCGACCCCGACCACCGGTATCCAAAGTATACTAAAAAGACTTCAACAACTGTGTTGAGGTCTTTTTTTGTTTTAAAACACTGACAAATAATAAGCGTAATAAAAAATATAACATAAGAACAAATAAAACAATAGAAACTAGATTTTGCATATTTTGAATTGTCCATATGTTATTATATTTTTAGATGTTAGGTTTGGAGGTAATACTTATAAAAAATAAACTATTATCCTTGTTACTACTCCTAGCAGCTATTTTTTTATTACTGGACGCCTTTACAAATATATTTAGCGATTATGCAATTTTGAAAAAGATAGTTGCTATCGTGCTTATTTGTTTAGCAGGAACTTTAATTTATTCTTCAAAAAAAGGAGGGCAATAAATTGGGTAGAGTAATAGGATTTGAACTAAATAGTCAAGAGCCTGAAAAAGCAGTGGATTTTTATTCTAAAGTTTTTGCTTGGGAAATTGCTGAGCCTCGCTGGGATTACTGGGCTGTGACGACAGGTGTCAGCGAGCAAAATGGGATTAACGGTGGTATTGGTAAAGGTCCAAGTGATTATCCACATGGAATACGCTTGCAAATCGAAGTAGATTCGATGGATGAGTCTATAGCAAAAGCGATGGACAATGGAGCTAATATAGTTAGAGAGAAAATGGAATTTGATGATTTTTATCTTGCCTATTTAGTAGATCCTACTGGACTAGGTTTTGCTTTAATTCAAAATAAAAAATAATATGATGAACACCCCTGCAAAGTATTGCAGGGTTTTTTTTATTTTACAAGTGCTAGTGTAAGCGTATTTTCAATTGGGTATGGAATGAGTAGAAAACTATTAAAAAGTACTTTTAGTTAATATTTGTTTTGCTAGATGAATAGGATAACAAAGACGAGAGAAAATATAGGGGGAATGGCATGAAAACAATAAGTAGAATCTTGATTGTAGTTTTAATGTTTGGGTTATTACAAATCCAGCCTGCATATGCGGCTAGTTTTAAAGATGTGTCATCTGACAATACGTTAAGTACAGAAATAGATTATTTAGTAGAGAAGGGGATTATTAAAGGTTATCCTAATGGCACGTTTAAACCGAATGATTATGTAACAAGGGCGCAGGTAGCTGTTATGATAACGCGGGCGTTAGGATTGAAAACAACGAACGTCAAAAACCCGAAGTATCAAGATGTTCCTACATCGCATGTCTACTATAAAGAAATCGCTGCAACACAAAATGCGGGAATATTTGATGCAACAAAGAAATTTAATCCGAATGGGACGTTGTCGAGAGCAGATATGGCCATTGTTTTGCAACGTGCCTTTAAATTAACAGGAAAAAGCCCTTATTATTTTACAGATGTTACGGAAAAGACACCCGGTTATAAAGAAATATTAGCAGTAGCGAACAATAATATTTCAAGAGGATATCAAGATGGTTCATTTAAGCCAAAAATGCCGTTAACGCGTGCGCATTTTTCAGCATTTGTTGCTCGTGCAATGACCTTATCAAAGCCTAATTTACTAAAGGACCCTGCATATCAATACAGCTATGCATATTATTCACCAGAGGATGGTCGTAGATATACATTGAATTATCAATACAGCCACAATGATAATAAAAATGATGTTTGGTCAATTGCTAATATGACGAATAATAAGCAGTTTCAGGATGAATTATTATATTATGATGGCTTTGTCTATGCGCAAGCAATTGCTCAAGACTACAGCTCACATTACGATTTCTATATAGGATTACCCCTTAGAATTGGCGTCATTGTTCACGAAGACGATGAAGGTCCAGTTAACGGCAATCGGATTACTGTTCAAACGACGAATGGAACGGTGCGAGCAGGCGGTGTTAATTATAAAAATGTAGCAATCTTAGAAGAAAGATTTAAATATATTGATGTAGTGAAAACTTATTATTTTGTAGATGGCATTGGCTTGGTTAAGGAACTTCACGATGGGGAAGTTGTATTCGAGCTGCTAAAACGAACTGCCAATTAGCAAACCGCTGAAATAAAAAGAGAAAGTGTTAGATCGACTCGAGTCAATCTAACACTTTTTATAATGCCTTACTGCGGTAAGCTATATCTCTCTGCTTACGCGCGAGGCTACCATTCACTCGTTAAGCAAGATTTATATGAAAATAACGTTGAAGTGCTTGCTGCCATTCCTTCTCAGTATGTGTTGTATAAGTTGTTAATGAGTGCCCTTCATATATACGGAATTCATTATTGAACATCGTATATCGACCGGAAGGCGTCCGAATCATGGCAATTTTATTTTTTTGCTGAGAAAGCCTTGGGGCAAAGTTGGCATCGTTCGCATCATCAGTAAAGTTATAAAGCAGGCGCCATTGATGGGGCTTTTGCTCATATAGCATCCATCCATATTTGTCATCCCATTCGACTTTGTAAAGCTCATTTCCTTCACGATGTTCGTGCCCAGCAATTAACGGCACTGGTTTACATGGTGCAACAGCACCTACACCAACGTCCGAAATATATGATACACCGTTATAGTGAACGAGGAGTAGCTGATGCATAGGGACATTTTCAATTGGAGTATATGCATCGATATTGCGCCAAAATTGAGCATAGCGGTTCGTTACAGAAAAACCGAGCTCACGAAGTAGCCAGCTATATAAAATATTAAGTTCAAAGCAATTGCCTCCGCGTTGTTGAACAATCATTTTTTGAAAAAGATCAGGAATAGCGAAGGAAATGTTCCGTTTCAAGGCGACGTCTAAATTTTCATAAGGTATGGCGTGGAGATGTTTCGTTTGTAACTGACCAAGTAACTGAATAGACGGTTCTATAGATCCTTGAAATTGAAGATAGTCTAAATATTGTTGTATTTGTGAATTCATAAAATCGCCTCACTTCCTTACTAAATAACATAACCGAAATGATAATAGAATACACGAAAAAAATTGAAAAAGAAAATAATAGAAATGAAGCTAAATAACTTGTAAAATTAATATATTCACTACTAGATAGTAATGAATTTCCCATTTTTAGTAAAAAATAACGATTCTAAAGGTAGGTATATGAATGACGAACGGAATAAAGTGGATAGAAGTAAATTCGTACGATGAAATGAGTAGCGTAGCTGCAAATATTTTTACTGAGCAACTACAAGTAAAACCAGCAAGTATTTTAGGGCTAGCAACAGGTGGATCACCAGTGGGCATGTATAAAGTGCTAGTTAAACATTATCAAGCTGGTAACGTTTCTTTTAAAGATGTTACAACATTTAATCTAGATGAGTATGTAGGGATAGAACAAACTAGCCCAGCAAGCTATTGGACGTTTATGCATGAAAATTTATTTAATCATGTGGATATTAACGAAGAAAATATCCATTTACCAAATGGCAAGGTGCAAGATTTAGACGCTGAATGTGTAGCCTATGATGCACGTATCGCAGAAGCTGGTGGTATCGACTTGCAGTTGCTTGGTATCGGAGTAAATGGACATATAGGCTTCAATGAGCCAGGTACGTCATTTGATTCGCTTACAAACATTGTAGAACTGACACCATCAACACGAACTGAAAATGCAATTTATTTTGATCATCCAGATGAAGTACCTACACATGCAATTACTATGGGTATTCAATCTATTATGAATGCAAAGGCAATTGTGTTAATTGCTTTTGGTGAAAAGAAGTTAGAAGCTATAGAGAAATTACAAAGCGGGGAAGTAACTGAAGCATTCCCAGCGAGCAGATTATTAAATCATCCAAATGTAACGATTATTTATGGTGGTACAAAATAAAATGTGAAGGTGTAGACTTTATTTTACAGTCTACGCTTTTTATTTGTCCTGATAAACGATGCATCTATGCTAGAATGAGAGGTAGGATAGGAGGGGTAACATGATAAGTACAGTAGCACATTTAGAAAAAGGCGATACAGTGGGCCTTGTATGTTTGTCTAGCCTTGTGGAGCCGGAGAAATTAGGAAAGGCTTTAGCTTTTCTAGATGAGTTAGGCCTCCGCTATAAAATAGGGGATACGATAACAGCAAAGCACGACTACTTAGCAGGTAGTGATGACGTAAGACTTGCGGATTTTCATGCAATGGTTCGAGACCCCGAGGTGAAGGCAATTTTTTGTGTTAAAGGTGGCTACGGTTCTGCCCGTATTGCTGGCAAAATTGATTATGAGTTACTCGCGGAAAATCCAAAAATTTTCTGGGGCTTCTCCGACCTTACATACTTGCATTGTGCCATCAATGAATATGCAAATATCGTTACCTTCCACGGTCCAATGTTAATGGCTGCAGATAAAATGGATGATTTATCGAAAAAGATGTTTTTACAGTTGTTTTCTCCAATTGAAATACAGTATACAGAAGCGATTTCTCCATTAACAACAATTGCTTCAGGCGTTGCACGTGGACCTATGATAGGTGGTAATTTACGACGATTAGTTAGCACGTTAGGCACTAAATTTGAAGTTCGTACTGAAGGTAGAATTTTATTGATTGAAGATATTGCAGAAACAATTCCACGAATTGATGCTATGTTGCAGCAGTTAAAGCAAGCAAGAAAGCTAGAACAATTAGCAGGTGTGGTTATTGGTTCCTTTACGCAAACCGAAGCAAGTGACGAGGCGCTGCTCACGTTAATGAAAGAGTATTTTAGCGATTTAGGAATACCTGTCGTAGCGGGCTTTAAAATCGGCCATGAAACAACGAATATGGCAATCCCATTAGGGGTCGATGCAATTTTAGATGCGCAGGAAAAAGTGCTACGTCTTTTACCAGGTGTACATTAAATTGTTTGGAAATTGTGTGAGAATTGTGTGAGTGCCTGGCACTTGCTAAAAAATCCACTTCACATTCCGCGGCATAGTATTAGCCGCAGAAGTGAAAGTGGATTTTTTCTTAGTATTAAATATTCGAAAATTCAAAATTGTTCGAGTGCCTGGCACCGAGATTAGTAAGGTTCTGCATCGTGGCCTTTGTCGACTGCGTCTTTAGGGGCTTGAGCGCCGTCAATATTACCGAGAGGCTTGGCAGAAGATGCATTTGTTTGTGCCATTTGTAAGCCTTCATTTAGTAAGCGACCATATTCTTCATCTGCCTCAGAAGCTAATGCAATCATCGCCTCCTGAATGGCTATATTACATGTCGATAAATCTCGTATTAAGTTTTCTAGTAGTTCATCGCGTTCCCATTGCTCAAAATTGCGATAGGTTTCACCAGCTTGCTTCGTATTACTTTGGCGATCAATGGATTCGCGCACTAAATTACCTTCTATATAGGGTGTGTATTCTTTCGCTGTTTGAGCAGCTTCTTTTAAACCATTTAACATAGACGGCTCATAGTTAACATGTGGATTTTGCCCAGGTGCTAGATCGCGTTTATACATCATTTGCCCACCGCTTTGGTTAGTCGCTACTCGCTTCTTCGGCGCATTGATAGGTAGTTGTAAATAGTTGGCGCCAACTCGATGACGCTGTGTATCGGAATAAGAGAACGTACGACCTTGAAGCATTTTATCGTCTGAGAAATCTAAGCCATCCACGAGGACACCCGTTCCGAAAGTAGCTTGTTCAACTTCAGCAAAATAGTCTTCAGGGTTTTTATTTAATACCATTTTTCCTACTGGGTACCAAGGGAACTTGTCATTAGGCCATAGTTTCGTATCATCTAGTGGATCAAAATCAAGTTCAGGATGAGGACCATCCTCCATAATTTGCACATTTAACTCCCATTCAGGATAATCTTCACGTTTAATGGCATCATATAAATCTTGTGTGGCATGGTTAAAGTTCTTTTGTTGAATTTCTTCTGCTTCTTTTTGTGTTAAGTTTTTAATGCCTTGTAATGGCTCCCAGTGGTATTTGACAAGAACAGCTTTACCCTCGCTATTCACCCACTTATACGTATTAACACCCGAACCTTGCATCATACGGTAATTGGCTGGGATGCCCCAAGGTGAATACACAAAGGTTACCATATGGAAGGTTTCTGGAGAACTTGCACAGAAATCAAAGAAGCGTTCAACATCTTGAATATTTGTAATTGGATCCGGTTTGAAGGCATGAATCATATCAGGAAATTTCATGGCATCTCGGATAAAAAAGATTTTTAAGTTATTGCCTACTAAATCCCAGTTTCCATCCTCTGTATAAAACTTCACAGCAAACCCTCGCGGATCACGTAATGTTTCTGGCGAATGGCCGCCATGTATAACAGTAGAGAAGCGGACGAAAACAGGTGTTTGTTTGCCTTTATCCTGAAAAACTTTTGCTCTTGTATATTTGGAAATAGGGTCATTACCAATAGTGCCGTATGTTTCAAAGTAGCCATGCGCACCAGCCCCACGAGCATGAACGACACGTTCAGGAACTCTTTCACGGTCAAAGTGACTGATTTTTTCAAGGAAATCATAATTTTCAAGCGTTGCAGGCCCTCGATTGCCGACTGTGCGTAAATTTTGATTGTTCGTTATGGGGTGGCCTTGACGATTTGTTAATGTATCATCTTTTTCATGAGAATGGTTCATCATTATTGCTCCTTCCAATTGTACTAAGCAAAGTTTGTCCAATTGATTGGCAAAATAGACATAAAAAACTCTCCTACACACAAGGTGTAAGAGAGTCTTCAGATGGCGTTTTCATCTATCATATGATTGAGTTTTGTTATGCCATTGCCAATAGTTGGTGATAGGTCATCGGTCATAAAGTAACTGGTCACATGTCATTGGTTGATCCGAGTTGTAGTCTACATTAAAGTAGTTTTGAAAACGGCACATCCGACTCGGTTTGGAGTCTCACCGCCCCGAGCTTAGAAATAGCGAGAATCGTCAAATTGAATTTCCACGCTATAGTTTTTGGCATTAATTAAATTAGAAAGTTTATGTGCATCTTTTTCGAGTTGCAGCGAGCGTTCACGGTAGGCATCTGGCTCGAACATGGCAATTTCATATAACATTGTACCTTCACCATAGCCCATACGTACAGTTTCTTTTTCATGTGTGCCCAAATGTTTACAAAGTTCAGCTTCAGCGCGAAGTTGTGAAGCCAGTTCAATGGCCTCAACAAGCGCAAGTTGCTCGCCTTTAAAGTCTACTTTGTTATGAATATTCGCTTCATAGACAAGACGATCTAATGTTCGGATATCAAGACGAACTTGCGCTAACTCACTTTCAATAACAGTCATAGCGCGATTACTCGTTTTAGGTGCTTGTCCCTTTTCAACCGTTACAAAGGCACTGCGATGTAATTCATTTATAAGTTCCTGAACCTTTTTGGCTAAAATGCTTTTCAGTTTAACTGCTTCTGCAAGATTAATCATGAAAACACGTCCTTTATAAAGTAATAGATGGCGTAGCGTTTGTTAACAGAGCAATTTGATAGTCTCCGCCATGAATTTGATTGAACATTTTACCGGCTGAGGTAAGAAGCTTGTGGGCATCTTCAGTTGAAAGGGAAGGGCGGAGATAGAAAATATGTAGCGCCTCTGTTGTCTCCTCAGAAACAGCCGTACGTTTTGAATCGACGAATGGAGAACCAAATGGTCCCTCTGCATCACGACTAAATAGAATATGATTTAGCGTATTGAAACGTCCATTTAAGCCTTCATAGCTTGTTTCCTCATTGCCAAGTGCAATTTCTACATTTCCTTTAAGATGAGCTATATCATAGATACCAACTGGAATTTCGTATTGAAGAGAGAAAAAATTATTTAAATCGACACCAGAATGGAAAGGTATTAAATAATTTTGCTTACTAACTCGACGCATTAAGCTTTCTGCTGAGTGACGATAACGATTCGGATCTGCGCCAAGTTGTTTCCAAAGTTGTCGCCATTCCGCAATACCTTTACGTTCGGTTACAGGTTGGTCCTGCATTTCTAAATAAAGGTTTTCTTGATATAATTGCATGCGACCTTTAATCATTTGGGGCGATTCTGCTACGACAATTTTGGTATAATGAATAATGCCGATTTTCAGCTCTGGAAGTTGCGTTAACAACGATGGATTAAGTGATACTTCCATATAAAATCACCTACTTTATTTATTTTAATTATTATATCATGTAAGGAGTTGGAAATAAAATGAACATACATGACCTGCAACGAGAATTTGTGGCGTATGCAATGTCCATTGGCGTTGATAAAATAGGTTTCACAACGGCAGCTCCATTTACAGAATTAAAGAATAGACTGCGTCGCCAGCAGGAGCTTGGTTTCCAATCAGGTTTTGAAGAGAGCGATATTGAAAAACGAACGGAACCGCTTCAATTGCTAGAAGATGCAGAAAGTATTGTTGCGATAGCCGTAGCATACCCTTCCCGGATGAAAGATGCACCTGTTGGGAAAAAGGGAGCTCGACGTGGCATATTTTGCAGAGCTTCTTGGGGCGTCGATTATCATACAGCATTACGACAGCGCTTAGCATTACTAGCCGCCTGGCTGGAAGAACGAGTGCCCAATGTGCGCATTGAATCGATGGTTGATACAGGTGCGCTTGTAGATAGGGCAGTTGCTGAACGTGCGGGTATTGGTTGGAGTGGGAAAAACTGCTCGATTATTACACCGGAGTTTGGTTCTTATGTCTATTTAGGAGAGCTCGTAACGAATATCCCATTTGCGCCAGATAAACCAATGGAGGATGAATGTGGCGATTGTCGTTTATGTTTGGATGTTTGTCCAACGGGTGCGCTAATAGCAGGGGGGCAGCTCGATTCACAGCGTTGCATCGCCTTTTTAACGCAAACGAAAGGTTTTCTCCCAGACGAATTCCGCTCACATATTGGCAATCGTTTATATGGCTGTGATACTTGCCAAACCGTTTGTCCAAAAAATAAAGGCAAGATTAATTGGATACATGAGGAGTTTAAGCCTGATCCAGAGCTTGCCAAGCCATTACTAACACCTCTTTTAACGATTTCCAATCGAGAGTTTAAAGAAAAGTTTGGACATGTTTCCGGCTCCTGGCGAGGTAAAAAGCCGATACAACGCAATGCCATTTTAGCGTTAGCACACTTTAAAGAGGAAGCTGCCGTACCTGATTTAGTTGGACTTTTGACAAAAGATGAACGACCAGTGATTCGCGGAACGGCAGCATGGGCATTAGGCAAGATTGGCGGGGAGCAAGCGCAAAAAGCTTTACTCACTGCACAGGAGAAAGAACAAGATGAGGAAGTCCTCGAGGAAATAAATAAAGGATTACAATTTTTTAGCTAAGGAAGTGTTTCGTTATGCCATTGCATATCGTTTTATATCAACCAGAAATTCCAGCAAATACAGGAAACATTGCACGTACTTGTGCTGGTACCAATACCTCACTACATTTAATTCGTCCACTTGGCTTTTCAACAGACGATAAAATGCTGAAACGGGCAGGCTTAGATTATTGGCATAGTGTCAACGTCGTATATCATGATTCACTTGAGGACTTTTTAGAAGCATCTAAAAACGGTGATGTTTATTTAATTGAAACGTACAGTGAAGAACCATTTACTACGCATGATTTTAGTAATACGGATCGGGACATTTACTTTATGTTTGGAAAAGAAACGACCGGTTTACCAAAGGATTTTGCTTATGAGCGCAAAGACATGTGCCTGCGAATTCCGCAAAGTGAACATGTGCGTTCTTTGAATTTATCGAATACAGCTGCGATTGTTATTTATGAGGCTCTACGACAACAGGGCTACCCTGGTTTACATTAGAAAAGAGAGAAAAGTGTTAGATTGATTCGATCAATCTAACACTTTTTTGCTGTACGGCGAGTGATTTCCCAGCGTTACCGGCGATTCGAGGGCTTCTATCGGCGATATCGGCAGTGCTACCGGCGATTCGAGGGCTTCTATCGGCAGTGTTACCGGTGATTCGAGGACTTCTATTGGCGATATCTGCAGTGCTACCGGCGATTCGGCGACTTCTATTGGCGATATCCGTAGTGCTACCAGCGATTAGAGTGCTTCTATCGGTGATATCGGCAGTGTTACCGGCGATTCGAGGACTTCTATCGGCGATATAGGCAGTGTTACCGGCGATTCGAGGACTTCTATCGGCGATATCCGTAGTGTTACCGGCGATTTGAGGACCTCTATCGGCGATATCGGCAGTGTTACCGGCGATTCGGCGACTTCTATTGGCGATATCCGTAGTGCTACCGGCGATTCGGCGACTTCTATTGGCGATAGCCATAGTGCTACCAGCAATCGAAGAAGTCCCTTAACCTGAACTGGATTAACTATTTTATTGCCTGGCACTTAGCGTAGTATCGGCTTACTAAAGCGTAAAAATCCACTGCGCTTTCCGCGGGCACGACGTAAGCCACAACCGTCGCTGTCGCGCCGCCTGTTGTGTCTTACGTTACGTGCGTTCCCGCAGGAGTCTCCGTGGATTTTTACTTGGGTATTCAAAAACTCATTGCGCAGATGAAATTAATAGTTTGAGTGCCTGGCATTTAGCATAGATATCTAGCGTAGTATCGGCTTACTAAAGCGTAAAAATCCACTGCGCTTTCCGCGAGCACGACGTAAGCCACAACCGTCGCTGTCGCGCCGCCTGTTGTGTCTTACGTTACGTGCGTTCCCGCAGGAGTCTCCGTGGATTTTTACTTGGGTATTCAAACACTCATTGCGCAGATGAAATTAATAGTTTGAGTGCCTGGCACTTAGCATAGATACCTAGCGTAGTATCTGCTTACTAAAGCGTAAAAATCCACTGCGCTTTCCGCGGGCACGACGTAAGCCACAACCGTCGCTGTCGCGCCGCCTGTTGTGTCTAACGTTACGTGCGTTCCCGCAGGAGTCTCCGTGGATTTTTACTTGGGTATTCAAGCGCTCATTGCGCAGATGAAATTAATAGTTTGAGTGCCTGGCATTTAGCGTAGATATCTAGCGTAGTATCTGCTTACTAAAGCGTAAAAATCCACTGCGCTTTCCGCGGGCACGATGTAAGCCACAACCGTCGCTGTCGCGCCGCCTGTTGTGTCTAACGTTACGTGCGTTCCCGCAGGAGTCTCCGTGGATTTTTACTTGGGTATTCAAACACTCATTGCGCAGATGAAATTAATAGTTTGAGTGCCTGGCATTTAGCGTAGATATCTAGCGTAGTATCTGCTTACTAAAGCGTAAAAATCCACTGCGCTTTCCGCGGGCACGATGTAAGCCACAACCGTCGCTGTCGCGCCGCCTGTTGTGTCTTACGTTACGTGCGTTCCCGCAGGAGTCTTCTTGGGTTTTCACTTGGTAAGTCATTCATACATGGCTTGCATGGGAAATGTATTGGCACTCGCCCAAAAGATTGAATTATTCTTTTAGCGCTTTATTGACGGCTGGCATAATATGCGTGCCCAGTAGTTCAATAGATTTAGCCACTTGTTTAAACGGTACGGCACCAATATCAAGCTGTGCCATAAAACGTGAATGACCGAATAGTTCATGCTGCATTAATATTTTTTCAATAATTTCATTCGGGCTACCAACAAATAGTGCATTATGTCCAGCCGTCATATTGTCAAAGCCTTCTTTAGATAAGTGATAGCGCATACCGCGTTGTGCATTCACATAGTGCCAATAATTTGAATAATGCGGATAAAACTCTTCCTTAGCCTGTGCTAAACTTTCGGCAAAGTAAGCATGCCCAGATACAGTAATTTTTGCTGTATTGTCATCATGACCTGCCTCTTGCAATGCTTCACGATAGACATCAACTAAATGCTTAAAACGATTCGGATCTCCGCCTAAAATGGCTAAGTTAAGGCCAACGCCGTACCGTCCCGCACGAATAGCACTTTCAGGTGTACCGCCCACGCCTACATGGATGGGGATTTCACGATTAGCGCGCGGTGCGATGTCAGCGTTTTGAAGTGATGTGCGATATTGTCCACTCCACGTTACCCGCTCTTCTTTGTTTAGTTTTAATAGTAAGGCTAGGTTCTCCTCAAATAATGCATCATAATTATCAACATCATAGCCAAATAGCGGGAAAGATTCGATAAAGGCACCTCGTCCAGCGACAATTTCAGCGCGACCGTTTGATAGTAAGTCCAGTGTTGCAAAATCTTCATACAGTCGTACTGGATCGACAGTGCTAAGGACAGTTGTCGTACTCATTAAATGAATATTTTTAGTTCGCTGTGATAACGCTGATAATACGACAGGTACCGCTGAAACGGCATAATCTAAACGGTGATGCTCTCCAACACCAAACACATGAAGGCCAGCTTCATCAGCTAGTTGTCCATATTGCATTACTTCATCTAGTCGTTCCTTAACAGAAGGCGTATAGCCATTCACAGGATTTTGCCCGATATCTGCTAACGTATAAACACCAAACTCCATAAGATAACCTCCTTAAAATTTCAGTAAAATAACATTACCAGCAGGATCTTCAGTTTGGAAGCCGTCATCAATCGTAAGAACAGGCGCCCCTAGTTGGCGTAAATTTTCTTTTAATGTATTTGCTTGCACTTCATTATCTAAGCGAAGTGTATATGTTTTTAAACCAATTTGATTTTCTCCAAGCTTTGGTGCGCCTTCTGAATACCAAGTATTTAAGCCGATATGATGATGATAACGGCCCGTGGAAATAAATAATGCTTGCTTGCCATAGCGAGTGACAATGTCAAAGCCTAAGCCTTTTGTATAAAATTCCTCTGCGGCAGCTAAGCTTGAAACGGATAAATGAATATGGCCCATAACCGTTTTTGCAGGAAGACCATCCCATACACCATTTGCTTCTTCTAATATTGAAGGAATATTCAGTGGCTCAGTTATCATATACACTTGGTCTGTGTGCCAAGTCCAGTCACTTGCAGGGCGGTCTACATAAATTTCAATACCATTTTCATCTGGATCATGCAAGTAAAGTGCTTCACTTACATCGTGGTCTGATGCACCAAAGTACACGCCTGATTGACGGAAATGAGTAATGATATTGGCTAAATCACGACGCGTTGGTAACAATAAAGCAAAGTGATATAGACCACTTGTAGTGCGCGTTTTTTGTTCGACTGATTGCAGTTGAACAATAGAGAGCAATGCAGTTTTACCATCAGCGGTTAAGGTAGCTCGGTTCGATTCTTGTTGTAAAATTTTAAAGCCAATAACTTCTTGATAGTATGTTAATGAGCGTTGTAAATCACTTACGTTAATTTCAACATTTGTGACATATGTGTTCGGTTTTTCATGAAAATACATAGTAGTAGTCCTCCAAATCTATAGTTATTAATAGTTATCAAGTTACTTAATGTAAGTAAGTATATTTTATTAAGTATTGGAAGTCAAGCAATTGTTTTTGCCGCAAAAAAAGAAGTAACCGTATGTGGCTACTTCTAATCAATAAGAAAATCACTAAGCATTCAAATATACTTAGTGATTTTCTTGAGGTATTATTTGTCCGCTTTGTAGTCGCCTTCGTACCCTGCAGTGAAAATAGCAGCTAAGAAAGCAACAGTTACACCAATAATTAATAGTAACTTCATGGAAGAACCCTCCTCATGTTTATAAGCAAATCTCTTTTTAGTATAGCCTATCTACTTTGAAAATGAAACGACATTGCTAAATAAAATATGTCAGAAATGGTTCAGAACATAAGTTTTCGGGAAAACTATAAAAGAGGTGATAATAATGGAAAAAAAGGTCCCGAATATAGAAAACGGTACAATGGTGAGTAATTTTAAAGAGTTGCAAGATCTCGGCAAACAAATGGAGCATTTGCGAGATGGTTTGGAACTCGCCGAGGATGATCGCATTGCTGACCCGATTCAAATAGACGATGAACCGGAAGACAAGCAATAATAAAGCTACTCATGAAATAACGGTTGAAAACTAAGTTCAGGGGTAATTCCGCGGAGCAAGGCAAGAATTCCACGGAGCATAGCAAAATCCCTGTAACCGAAACGAATTGCATTATTTTCAATCCAATGTTTTGTATAATAAAACTAGGAAAAGAAAGGGGCTGATGTTTTTGAATTTACAATCAACAAAAACGTTAACAAATGGTATTGAAATGCCTCGCTTTGGTCTAGGCGTATACAAAATGACAGAACGTGATGAAACGTTGCAAGCGATCGATAAAGCATTGAAAGTTGGGTATCGCGCGATTGATACTGCTTCGTTATATGGTAATGAGGTAGAAGTGGGGGAGGCAATTCGCCACTCAGGTATTAAACGCGAGGATATTTTTGTAACGACAAAGGTTTGGAATACTGACCAAGGCTATGATGCAACGCTACGTGCTTTTGAAGTGTCATTAAAAAAATTAAATATGGATTATTTAGATTTATATTTAACGCATTGGGCTGTACCTGAAACATTTGAGGAAACATACAGAGCAATTGAACGACTGTATGATGAAAAGTTAATACGAGCAACAGGTGTGTCGAATCATCATGAGCATCACCTAGAAAAACTGTTAGCTAAAGCCAATATTGCACCAATGGTCAATCAGGTCGAATTGCACCCATACTTACAACAAGATGCATTAAAGGCGTTTTGTGCAGAGCATGGAATTGCTGTTACAGCATGGTCACCGTTAGGCCGTGGAGGTGTGCTTGATAATCCGACAATTCTTGAAATTGCGCAAGCGTTAGGGAAGTCCGCGGCACAAATCGTCCTACGTTGGCATTTGCAAAAGGACACATTGATTATTCCAAAATCAGTGACGCCGAGTCGTATTGAGGAAAATGCTCAAATTTATGATTTTGAATTAACGCAAGCTCAGATGGATAACATCGCAACGTTAAATCGTAATCATCGTTTTGGACAAGATCCAGATAATTTTAAGTTTAATTTTTAAACATAAAAATCCCGCTATCAAACTAGTTGAAGCGGGATTTTGTGTCTTATTATTTAGATTCTTTTACATAAGGAATGTAGTTAGAAAGCATTTTTGCCATATGTGCACGTGTAGCATTGTTATTAGGCATGAATTTGCCATTTGAACCGCTAGCAATCTTTAAATCTTGCATAAGAGCGATAGCGTCTTGTGTTTCTTTATTGTATTTAGAAATATCGCTGAAATCAGCAGTTAAGCCAGTTTTTGCATCATGTTGTAAGTTATAAGCACGTGCAAACATTAAAGCAAGTTGAGAACGAGTTACTTTTGCAGTAGGATTGAATTTGCCGTTTTGACCTTGTACAATGCCTGCTTCTGCAAGTGCTGTAATCTCTTTTTGAGTTGCAGCTTCTAAACTAGTAATATCTGAGAATGTTGCTTCACCTTTTGCTTCAAGTTTTAATACGCGCGCAATAAATGATGCAGCTTGTGCACGAGTTAAGTTAGCATTTGGTGAATATGTTGTTGCTGAAGTACCTTGTGTTAAATCACGGTAGTAAAGATCACGAACATAACCTTCTGTTTCAGAACCTTTTGCGATATCTGTAAATGGAATAGTAGCGATAATGCGACCTTCCACTTTAGCATCTACTGTTTTAAGCGTGTTTAAATGATCGATAAACATTTCAAAGTCAACTGTACCAGGCTCACTTACACGGCCATCTGCATAAGCTTTTGCAAGTGTATCATAGCCGTCTCCACCTTTAGCAGTGAATGTGTTTGTTGCACCTTTATAGTAAGCTGCTTTATCTAGCTCTTTACCGTTTAATTTAATAGATTTAACGCGTTTACCAGCTGGTGCTTTACCATCAAATTCTACTTGTAGACCAGAGAAATGAAGGAAGCCACCTGATTCTTTCGGGAATTCTTTTACACTATGTTCAGCAATTTCATAGAGTTCAGCACCAGTTAATTTAACGATACCAAGTGCATTACCGAAAGGCATTACTGTCATTACTTCACCAACAGTGATATCGCCAGCGTCAATGCTCGCACGAATACCGCCACCGTTTTGGAAAGCAAATTGTACTTCTGGGTCGATTTTTTTAGCGCCAGCAAGCATACCGTCTGTAATAACGTTACCTAGATTCGTTTCACCAGCACGAACACCCCAAAGTCCACGTTTACCATCAAGTACTGACACAGCTGTATTGCCTGTAGATTGTTGTTTAACTGCTGCAATTTTATCGCTATATGGTGCTAATAATTTTGCTGCTTCAGCGTCAGCTGCTACAGGATTTTCTTTATCATTTAACGCATGTAATTGGCCGAAGTATTCAACAACAGCGCCGTTATCGTCAAATGTTAAATCAAGCTGACCTAAGTTTTCGCTATATTGACCTGTTTGTACGATAATCGTGGGGTTTTTGAATGAAGTTTCAGCTTTCACAGCTTTATCTAATTTTGTATGTGTGTGACCACCAACAATAACGTCAATACCTTCTACTGCTGATGCAAGTAATTGGTCGTTATCGAAATCTTTCGAGTCATCAAAGCCGATGTGTGTAAGCGCAACAATTTTATTTACGCCTTGTTTTTCAAACTCAGCAACTGCTTTTTTCGCAGAGTCGATATAATTTGTGAATTCTACGCTAGCAACGCTTGAAATAGACGGTGTTTCTTCTGTTGTTAATCCGAAAATACCAACTTTTTCGCCGTCGATTTCTTTAACAATACCGTTATAGATTTTGCCGTTTTGGAAATCTTCTGCTACAGTTTTGAATTGTAAGCCATCAAATAAGGAATCTTTTGAGAAGTCAAGGTTTGCTCCTAATAATGGGAATTCTGCACCTTTAACAAATTTTGCAAGTGCAGCATGACCTTCTGGGCTTGACCCTAAATCGAACTCATGGTTACCAAATGTCATTGCATCGTAGCCCATTAAGTTCATTAACTTCATATCAACCTCTCCAGTGAATTGATTGAAGTATAGCGTACCAGAGAATACGTCACCCGCATCTAATAGCAATGAGTTTGCGTTAGCAGCACGTAATTCTTTAATTTTTGTTGCGCGTTGTGGTGCTGCCTCTACGTGTGCATGTGTGTCATTAGAATGTAAGATTGTTAAATTAAATCCTTCTTTTGTAGCTGTTGGTGCTGTTTCAGCCGCATGTGCAGCAAAACCAGGTGTTGCTAGTAAACTTGCAACTAGAGTTGTTGCTGCAATACTTTTAACCCATTTCATATTAATAAATTCCTCCCTCATTTATATGTCAGATGACTGACAATTTACTCTATTCTAACATGAAAGAAATCTATCGTCATTACCAATATTGGAAAAACAATATTAAAATTATTGTAAAATATAGGTGAAGAAATATTAATTCTAAAAATCATACTTAAAATTACTAATAAATGGTTTTTCTCTTTAATTTTCAGGGGGGCTTTTTCCATAAAAAAAGTAGCACAAACCAAATGCTTGGTTTGTACTACTAAAGTATTGCTATTGTTCATCCTTCACTAAAATAAGCTTATTTAAAAATGGATGTTCAAATTCCAATTGAATGGCATGTAGCTCATAGTCACCACTAGCCGTTTCGCGTGCACCGTACATCGTATCACCGATAATTGGATGACCGAGATGCGCCATATGGACACGAATTTGGTGTGTACGGCCTGTTTCAAGTACAAGGTGGACAACACAAGAATGTTTATAGCGTGCTACAACTTCATAATGTGTTACAGCATGTTGACCGCTATTTGATACGACGCGTCTTGTCGCATGATGGCGGTCTTTGCCAATCGATTCTGCAATCGTACCAGAAGTTGAGCGAAGATTTCCTTGTACTTCTGCTGCGTACGTACGAATAATAGTTTTTTCTTCAATCATACGATCGAAAATTGATTTTGCCAGTGGATGCTTGGCAACTAATAGTAAACCTTTCGTCCCCTTATCAAGACGGTGTACATGCTCGGCATAGTCATGTCCTTGCTCTTTCATATGAGCCATGACATGATTCATACAAGTATGTGTATCGCGGTCATCATTAGGATGCGTGGACATCCCTTTTGGTTTTGACACAATTAAACAGTGGTCATCTTCGTAGACAATATCGATTGCACAAACAGGTGTCGGCTTATAACTTGAGGCAGGGATAGGGAATGTGAAGTTTAGTATCGTACCTGCAGCAAGAGGCTCTTTCCAAAGTAGTGGCTCGCCATCAACTGAAGTGACAGCCTTCTCCATACGCAATTCGTGAACTAGTTTTTTACCTAGTCGCCAATGATTACGCAATAGCTCCTCGACCGTTATATTATTATCAGTTATTTCATATTGAAACATCTATTTTCCTCCGTGGAATGGGGTTCATTCAAAAACCCTTTTCATTTTTTTCTTTTTTGATACAAAAAAATTCGCTCCTTTTCCACAGGCGGACGATTCATAAACACCAGGCTATAAACGCTGCATAATCTGGCTTGAATCGCTATCCCGCAGGCATATCGCGAATTTTTTTATCGGATATTATGCTATAAATCGAACAAATCATACGCTTGCAAGTGCATTGCATTATTTTGCAGTTTTTGAAGCTTTGATTAAGTAGAAGCTTGCGCCTGCAATTAAAATAAACGCAGTTAATGCTAAAAACGGGATGGTAATAAAACCAAGCCAGTTTATGTATTGGCCCGTACAAGATACCGCACCACAAGAAGGAGCAGAAGCCGCTAAGAAGCTAAGCTTTTGAATACCATAATGATAAAGTGATACAGAGCCACCTATAATGGCAAAGACGGCTGTTGTTACAGCGATACGTGCATTTTTTTGAATAAAGGCAATTGTAGTCATGATTGCGATTGGATACATAAATATACGTTGAATCCAACACATTTTACACGGCTCGTAGTGACGAATTTCAGAAAAATATAAAGAGCCCAGTGTTGCAACGACAGAGACAATCCAAATAAACAATAAGCTATTTTCCTCTTTTTTTGACATATAAAAACTCCCTTTATTATAACGATGTACTTGTTACGATTATATGTGTTTTGAATTTAGAAGTAAAATGTTTCAATTATCGCTTCTATCGACTTTCTAGCAATCCGTTCTTGTGGACAAGGATAGATGATAGACGTTGCAAATTCAGTCTAAAGTATGAACGGCTCAGGCAGACACCTATGACTTGGAAATGGTATCATTAAACTAAGTAATGCCATGAAAAAGAGGTGTTTTTGTGAAAGAGAACGAGCACTCCAATATTAGTATTTTGAAAGAAATTGCTGAGTTATTGAATGAGGAAACAGAAATTGTAACGACATTAAAAGGTGCACTAGTCAAGTTTTTAAACGGCACAAATTTTGAAACAGGTTGGATATTTTTTATTGATGAAAAAGGACGATCGGAGCTCGTTGTCCATGAAAATTTACCTGAGGCACTTGAACATAACAATTGCCACTATTTAAAAAAGGGCGGATGTTGGTGTGTTTCTCGTTATCGCAATGAAGAGTTAAAAAAGGCTTCTAATATTATCGAATGTCAACGCATTGAAAGTGCAATAGCTGCCGATGTTGGCGATCACGAAGGTATTACACATCATGCGACAGTTCCTCTTCAATCAGGACAGGAGCGTTTTGGTGTCTTGAATGTCGCTTCAAAAAATACAGTGCGTTTTTCAGAGGAAGAGCTCGCTTTACTTGAATCAGTTGCTTTTCAAATGGGCTCTGCCATTAAGCGTATATTACTGACGAAGCAGGAGCAGGAAATGGCGCTCGTGAAGGAGCGTAATCGTCTAGCGCGGGACTTACATGATTCTGTTAACCAGCTATTATTTTCTGTGACATTAACGGCGAGAGCTGGCATTGAAATGAGCAATGACAGTGAGGTAAAAGAAACTTTTAAAGAAATTCAGCATTTAACACAAGATGCTTTAACAGAAATGCGTGCACTTATTTGGCAGCTAAGACCAAAAGGCTTGGAGAATGGTTTATTAGAGGCAATTAAAGTGTATGCGGAAATGCTTGGCTTAAAGCTTCATGTAACCGTATCGGGTGTTTTACAATTTCCATCCCGTATTGAAGAAACATTATTTCGTGTGGCGCAAGAGGCTCTTAATAACGTACGTCGCCATGCCGGTGTACTGGAAGCGGCACTTTATATTACCGTCACAGCTACGGATATATTATTAGTCATTCGTGATGAGGGACGAGGCTTTGTGATTGATCAAAATACCAAGCTTTTATCGATAGGTTTGCAATCGATTAAAGATCGAGCGAAATCGGTGGGTGGTACAGCAGACTGGGTGAGTGAGATTGGCAAAGGAACGGAGCTACTAATCCGCTTGCCATATTGAGGGGGGAATAACAATGATTCGTGTACTAATTGCAGATGACCATCATGTAGTCCGACGAGGATTATTATTTTTTTTAAAGACACAAAAAGATATTGAAGTGGTAGGGGAAGCGAAAAATGGCGCGGAAGCAGTCGCGTTAGCTGAAAGTATTCAGCCTGATATTATTTTAATGGACTTAGTGATGCCTGAAATGGATGGTATTCAAGCAACGAAGCGCATAAAGGCTAAGTTGCCTCATATTGAAATTTTAATGTTAACGAGCTTTTCTGACCGCGACCATGTTGTGCCAGCGATGGAAGCAGGGGCGGCTGGCTATCAGCTTAAGGATATTGAACCGGATGAATTAGTATTATCAATTCGTCGTATTATGCAAGGTGAACATACATTGCATCCTGAAGCGACTTCCACGCTTGAGATGGATCGCCAAGAAACAGAAAATGCATTACATGTTTTAAATCCACTAACGCCCCGCGAGCAAGATGTACTTGCTGAGCTAACAAAGGGCAAAAGTAATCGAGAAATTGCGGCATCCTTATTTGTTACGGAAAAAACAGTGAAAACGCATATTTCTAATATTTTTACGAAGCTACAAGTACAGGATCGGACACAAGCTGCACTCTATGCAGTAAAGCATGGGCTGACAGAAGGTAGCTGCCAGTAAAGTGAGAAAAGAGAAGAAGTGTTAGATTGAATGTCGTCAATCTAACACTTCTTCTTTGCTGTTGATGTACGCTCCGGCGGTGCTTTCGGCTCAGCACACACGTAATCGGCACCGCTCGCTAACACGCTTGCTGGCGTCATAGTTATGTGCGTTCTCCCGCAGGAGTCACCGCCTCTACTACCATCAACTAGAATGCTCTGGTAACTTATTATTTACTGCAAAATAAAGGATAGCTTCTGCATCATTCATGCATTGTGTGAAAAGATGTTTGTTATATCGCTGTCGTCCTCCGCTCCAAGACTTGAATATAAGACGTTGAGCGTAACATATTGCAGGCAATTTAATTGGTGTATGAGTCGCATCTAGCACTACCATTAATTAGTACTTTTAAAATTTATTCTTTTTCTCCATACATATACATTTATCGATTATGAATAAATAATTTGTTAGACATTTCTAGTAAAGTAGAACTCGGAGTGAGTGCCAAGTCTTCTTTTAATTTTTGTTCATAGGTTAAAAAAATAGTGTATGCCTGTGTATTCAAACCTGCATCTACTAATTGTTGTAAATATTGTTCAAGCTTATGTTCATTATAAGGATCAAACTCTAATAAACGATTAAGATAATCAATCGCTTTTTCCGATTCGGTGACGATGCTCGTTTGAAAGCCCTTCTCTAATAACTCTATGTATGATTTAGTTAATTTATCTCTAGTAGCAGAAGCCCATTCATAGTCATCAAATATGAGTAAGCCATCCTTATAAATAGCAAGACATTGATTAATTAATGAAATTGGTGGAAAATCTAATTTCTTAAAGTCACTGTAATAATCTTGGAATTCATATAAATCACATAGAATATTCGGTTTCTCAAAAATATAATATTTATTAGAAAATATAATACAGTTTGAATAACCCATATTATTTAATGTTTTTCTTAAATAAGATAGGGCAGTATGTAGATTAGATTTTGCGCGAACATAATCTAAATCTGGCCAAAGAATTTCAATTAATACATCCCGATGAATCGGCATATTCGGATGTAAAATAAAATAGGCAAATAATTCTTTCGTTTTCTCAGTTTTAAAGGACACAAGACTATTGTTACTGTACGTTGCGAATTGATTAAAGCATTGGACGTTCAACATCGTATTAGAAGTTTGTTGTACCAACTGTTGCATGGAAAATTCATGTTCAATACGTGAGACAGTTTTTTCTAAGCGTGCTTGGCTAATCGGTTTAAGTAAATAATCAAGTCCCCCAATTTCATAGGCTTGTATGGCAAAATCTGAATACGAAGTTATAAATATAACAATTACATGTGGTCGATTGCTTTTGATAATATCAGCTACTTCAAGTCCATTCAGTTCATCAAGCTTTATTTCTAAAAATATTACTTCAAAGTCCAGTGATGGCAGGCTACTTAAAAATAGCTTTACACTAGTGAAGGTTTTGATAACCTCTATTTGTTGAAAGTTTTGTAGCTTATTTTGAAAATATTGTAATGCTAGAGGTTCATTGTCTATTAAAACGGCTCGAATCACATCAAAATCTCCTTTATACAATTAAATTGAAAACCATTAAACTCTAGTTCATTGTTTTTGAAAGGTCTCCCCATTATATAGAGGATAAAAGTTTTTTATGTAGTGTTAAGAGAATTGAAATAATGTAAGCGTTTAACATTAAACTATTTTGAAAAAAGAAAATGGCAATAGTTAAACTATTTAACTGAAGGGATTGAAAGCTCCTTTTTTTCTTATTTTGTCAATACATTCTAATGAATGTATTATGTAGTAGCCGTTATTGTAGTACATTTGACTTAAACAAAACTCAAAAGGTACTTAAAAAATACTTAAAAAGTATAGGATATAAGTAATTGAAAATTACTGTGTTGTGGAAAAGTCGTGTGTGATTTTAAAATTTGTACAAAATGGAGGGGCTGACCAGGTGAAATTAAATCGTTTATTAACAATGACGATGATTTTAATTAATCGTAAAAAAGTGAAAGCACAAGAATTAGCGGAGTTATTTGATGTATCCGTACGAACGATTTATAGGGATGTTGAAACCCTTAGCAGTGCAGGTGTACCGGTTTTAAGTCAGCAAGGCGTTAATGGCGGGATAAGCTTAATCGAAGGGTATCGCATGGATAAGCAAATTTTAACGAAAGATGAGCTAACATCTCTGTCGATAGCCCTTCAAAGTGCTTTAACGTCATATGAGGATACGCATGCACAAGCTGTATTAGAAAAAATAACAGGAGTTGCAGATGACAAAGTTAAGCAATCGATGGATCATTTATTTATAGACCTTAGTCCATGGGGGCAAAATGGCTTATTAAAGGAACAAATAACCGTCTTAAAAAAGGCAATTGAGCAAGCACATTGTGTAAGTTTTTTGTATTCGACTACGCACGGCACGATGACCAAACGATTACTAGAGCCACATACTTTAGTTCAAAAGGGCAAAGTATGGTATATCTATGGCTATTGCACATTAAGAGGCGGTTTTCGAATATTTAAAATTTCAAGAATGAAGGATATAAAAGAAGAGTTACGAAGTTTTCAACGAAGGGAAGTTCATTTATCAGAACAACCTTGGGATCAAGCTTGGCAACAACCACAAAACTTAGTAGAGCTTACACTGTCATTCGATGCATCGATTCAGACATTAGTAGAAGAAACATTTGGTGCTGCACATATAGACTATGATAAATCGATTGTCCAAATTTCATTGCCAGAAGATGAATGGTTATATGGTCTGCTCTTAAGTTTTGGTAATCGAGTCCAGCTTATTCATCCGCCTCACTTAGTTGATATCGTACAAAGGCGGGCGCAGGAAATTGTGGCATTATATACACAACACAAATCGTAAATGATTTCTTTTCAATAGCTGACATACAGATGTCAAGTTTGCTTTGGTATAGTGTAAACAAATGAACGAAGGGTGGTATTTATTATGCAAAGTTATTGCCAAAGCTGTGGCATGCCATTAGTGAATGTAGAATTATTAGGAACAGAAAAAAATGGGCAAGTATGTCAGGATTATTGCACATATTGTTATGAATTAGGGGCGTTTATACAGCCCGATATAACTGTCAACGAGATGATTGAACTATGCGTACCTCATTTAAAAGAAGAAGGCATGGCAGAAGAAGAGGCACGACACATGTTAACTTCTTTTTTACCTAGCTTAAAACGCTGGACAACAGGTGAAAGTACACAGCCCGTTTTAATAGAAAAGGAAAGTTTCCACATAGTAGGGATTTCAGCGCGTACAAATAATGCGAATGAAATAACGCCTCAAGCAAAAATACCTGACTTATGGACAAGTTATTTTCAGCAAAATGTAGCGGGACAACTACCAACTAAAGAGGTTATGTATGGCTTGTATTCGGACTATGAAACAGATGTCAATGGTGAGTACTCCATTACGCTTGGAGTCGAAGTAGCTGCTGACAATGAAGTACCAGATGAGTTGGTCATAAAAACTGTGCCAGCTTCAAAATATTTAGTTTTTAAGTCTGAAGAGGGGGCTATGCCAGAGATAGTCATTAAAGCTTGGCAAAATATTTGGAATTGGTTTGCCAACTCGGATGTAGAACGAACATATACAGGTGACTTTGAAGTTTATGGTGAACGATGTAACAAACCGAACGAAGCGCAGGTCGATATTTATATTGCCGTTAAGTTATAAAGCGTGAAAAGTATGAAGTGGTGTAAAGCGAAGCAGCCAGTCTCTTACCATCAAGTGGTAGGAGACTGGCTGTTGCTTGTTGGAGGTAGTTGTTCAATGTGAGGTTCAATATGCACAAGCACCTGACAGAAACGATTTTCTCGCTTAATTGTATGTTCAATTTCTTCGGTAATACGATGACTTTCAAAAACATTTAAATATGGATTAACAGTGACTGTTACATCGATAAAATACATATTGCCGTGAGCGCGTCCTTTGAAATCTAACAGCTCAATAACACCGTTGACATTGCGAATTAAGACAGACAATGTTTCTACTTCATCAATATCAAAGGCATCTGTAAGACTTTGTACGGCATCCCAAAATATCTCTACAGCCGTTTTCAATATTAAAAAGGCTACAACAAGAGCTGTTAATGTATCAATAATTGGGAAACCGAAAATGGCACCGAAAATCCCGATAGCAGTCCCAATGCTGACTAGTGCATCTGACCGATTGTCATAGGCAGCAGCTTTGACAGCGGCACTACGTATTTTTTTGGAAAGAGTTAAATTATAGCGATAGACGCCGTACATCACGACCGCACTTCCTAGTGCAACAAATGCTGTTAGTAGTGATGGTGTTGTACCAGTTGGCTCCCAAAGTCCTTGTAATGAAGCAATTAATACTTGTAGGCCAACAACAAGCATAATAAATGAAGCAACGAGTGAAGCAACCGTCTCAGCGCGTAAATGACCGTATTGGTGATTGGAATCTGGCGGTCTTTGGGCAATACGTAAGCCAATTAGAACGGCAATCGATGCGATAATATCAGTCGTATTATTTAATCCATCCGCTTTTAAAGCTTCCGATGTTCCGATATAACCAATCGTTAGCTTTACTGAGCTCAGTATTAAGTAAGTAGCTATCGATAACCAAGCTCCTTTTTCCCCTTGTCGTAAATTTGTATAGAGCTCCATTTTGTTTCCTCCTCGCAAAACTTTCGGGCATTATAAAACGACCCCCTTATATGAAAGGGAGTCGTCTTAGCATGTATTATTTATAATCTTTCGATTCTTCGATGTCATTTGCTAAATCAAGTTCAGGTAATTTCAGAACTTCTAAGTATAGTATGTGGTGACCATCTAATTCTTTTGCTGTAAATTCATAACCTTGCTCTTCAATGCTATCACCTTCGATTGCATCGAAACGCTTCGTCATGAACCAACCACCAATCGTATCGATATCATCATCTTCTATGTCAGTACCTAGCATATCATTGACGTTTTCTAGTAGCATTTTTGCATCTAAAATAAAATGATTTTCTGCAATTTCTTGTACTTCTGGGATTTCATCTTCGTCGAACTCATCTTGAATATCCCCGACAATCTCTTCGATAATATCTTCAATAGTTACAAGACCTGATGTTCCACCATACTCATCCATTAAAATAGCCATATGAATACGTTCACGTTGAATCTTCAGTAATAATTCATTAATTTGCGTCGTTTCCATAACGCGAATGATCGGTTGCATATAATCAATTACTAATTTATCACCATTTGCAGGGTCTTTAATATAAGCAGTTAATAAATGCTTCATATTGACTAAACCGATAATATGGTCTTTATCCCCGTCAATAATTGGATAACGTGTATATTGTTCTACACCCATTAAATCAAATACTTCTTTAATTGTCAGCTCTTTTTCAATTCCGACGATTTCAGTACGAGGCACCATGATTTCTTTTGCAAGGCGATCTGAGAACTCGAAGATACTGTTAACATATTCATACTCTGATTTATTAATTTCTCCACCTTTTAAACTATCCGACAAAATCATACGTAACTCTTCTTCAGTATGCGCTATTTCTGATTCTGACATCATTTTAAGACCAAATAGACCTGTTAAACCGCGTGCAGAGCCATTTAGTAATTTTATGATTGGATACGTAATGTTGTGAAATAAAATTAATGGACCAGACAAGTTTAATGTGACAAATTCTGCTTTTTGGATGGCTAAAGTTTTTGGCGCCAATTCCCCGATAACTACATGCATAAATGTAACGATTGAGAATGCAAGTATAAATGAAAGGATAGATGTTATGCTACCGTTCAGATTTAGAAACTCGAACACTGGATGTAAAATGATTTCAAATGTAGGTTCACCAAGCCACCCAAGTCCAAGTGCTGTAATTGTAATACCTAACTGACACGCAGATAAGTACTCGTCTAAATCCGAAACAACACGTTTAGCATTTTTCGCTTTTTTATGTCCTTCTGCGAGTAATTGATCAATGCGGGTAGTTCTTACTTTTACAATTGCAAATTCAGTTGCAACGAAAAATCCTGTCATTATGATTAGTAGGGCGAATGCCGCCAACCTTATGGTTATTTCCAATATGTCTCCGTCCAAATATTTCCTTTGTTCCCGCCCGAATGAGGGAAGTAAACAAAGTGTACACCTCCTATGATTTAAAAAATTGTTGGATGTTTTAATCATAAGTTATTTGTAACTAAAACACAAATATTGACATCGACTTTTTTTATACTATTTTCTAATGACAGCACTTTTAAAATACGCGGATACTTTTACATGACAAAAGATTGAAAATCGATAGGCATTATGCTAACTTTATATGAAGTAAGGATAGTTTATTTAGAGAAAGAAGCATTGCATCTCATATAAAACGACACGTCAAAAATCTCAAGAGAGCTTTACTTGTGGATTTTTTTAAATGAATTATTGTTAATATGCAACAAAAAGAGGTTGTCTCGATTATTCGAGGCAACCTTTTCTTTGCGTGAACAGTCAGAAAGCCGTTCGTTCGCTATTATGTATTACTTAATTCAGTGAATTTTTTACTGTTGGAAGCGCAATTTAAGACATGCCTTTTCAACATCATGCACAGATTCCTTTACAGGGATTGTGTCTGTATAAGTTGAGATGGTGATCGGTGCTTTTTCTGTCAATCCTTGTTGGGTAAGAATATAATGATTGCCATTATAAATTAAGTACAGTTGTTTACTGGCACGTTTCCCTATGACAGTAGGTGATTCGAATAGCGCTTTTAGCTGGCTGCAATACTCGCTATAAAAGTTACTGCTGAAGCCTGATAGTTCTTGGAATTTTTTACTATCAATTGTACTAGCCTCATCGACTAATCCGAAAATTTTTGCTGAAAATTCAGAAAAAAGTTCTTTTACTTTGGCGCGAATTAATGCTTTTGAATTATAGTTGTTTAAGTCATCTGAAAGTGCGACTTTACTCATTGAAATAGCCTCCTGCATAAAAAACATTTAGAAATGAAGTCATTTCTAAATGTATAAGAAAAATGCAGGAATATCAATATAAATAAGCATTTATCGTATAATAGCAATGATTTAAATCGTTAAATTTAGGTATTTATAAGTAGGTGACAGCAAAAAAGTATTGGTTTTTTTAGTCATAAATATGGAACAGCATAAGTTCGTGAATCATTTTTTTAACATCTTCTTCGTGTGGAGGCGTAGGTCCAACCCATTGGATAACCCCATCTTTTAAGTATTCTGCGGCATATCGTTCACGTTCATAGAAGAACGATATGGACCAACCAGGAAGTTGTGTATTTTCAAATAAAGGTTTAAAGCTAAAATGCTGAATCATATACAAACCCCATTTCTAATGATATGTATTTATTATTCAAGGATAGTAGAGATTTTGCAACTAAACAATTTTGGATTACTGCGCAATAGGGAAAATTATGTTATGTCGTCATGAAATGGAGGGTATTTCTTTCGTTGGATTTCATTGCTCTGCTATAATGAGTCCAATAGGCGACAAAATACGCCAAATGTCAATTCGATTGAAATGAGAGGATGCTAATGGACAATTTTTTAGTAACATTATTATTTATGGCAATTATCGGTGCTGCTATTGGTGGGGTAACAAATCACCTAGCAATTAAAATGCTTTTTCGACCTCATAAAGCTATCTATATTAAAAATTGGCGTGTGCCATTTACACCGGGCCTTATTCCAAAAAGACGTGATGAATTAGCGAAACAACTTGGACTGACAGTAGTCAATTATTTATTGACACCTGAAACTTTTCGAAAGAAATTTTTCTCAAAGGATATTCAAGATAAGGTAGAGCAATTTGTACAAATAAAAGTAGATGAAACTTTCTTTACGAATGATAAAACGATTCAAGATTGGCTGACTTTAGCAGGCTTCTCTAATATGCCTTCCACAATTGAACAAAAGGTCGAAGCAATTGTAGCGGGACAATTTGAATCGGTAAAGAATACATTATCAACGAGAACAATTCGTACACTGTTATCGGAGGACATTCAAAATACAATTGAAGCTAAAATCCCAGTAGCAGTAGGACATATTTTAGAGAAAGGTGAGGATTACTTTTTATCGCCAGCAGGTGAGTTGACGATAAAGGGTATGATTGATGACTTTCTCTCGTCAAAAGGGTCACTTGGCGGTATGATTAATATGTTTTTAGGCGATTCTTCGTCACTTGTGGGCAAAGTACAACGCGAGCTCGTCAAGTTTTTACAAGCTCCTGGCACTACATCGCTCCTGACGAATATTTTTACACAGGAGTGGGAGAAATTAAAGGATCGTCCGGCAATGGATTATTTAGGTGATATTGATTTTGAACCAATTTTAGCTAATTTACAAAGCTATGTAAAAGAGCAATTAGCAGTAGCAGAGCGCTTACAACATCCTATTTCTTACTACTGGCCATCAGGTAGTACGTGGATGAGAGAAACTGTTGTGCCACAAATGATTGAAAAGGCATTTGCTAGAGCGGAAGATAAATTAGAAGATGTCCTAACACGTTTAAATTTACAAGAAGTAGTACGTGAACAAGTTGATTCGTTCCCGGTATCGAAACTGGAAGATCTTGTCCTTGGTATCTCAAAACGTGAATTTAAAATGATTACTGTGCTTGGTGCCGTTCTTGGTGGTTTAATTGGTATAGTGCAAGGTTTAATCGTTTACTTCATTTAGAAAGGGGAAATAGAAATAATGGTGAATATTTATAATGAAATTAACGCTTTGGAGGCAGCGTTCCGCAAAACTGCGGAATTTAAAGCATTAGAAGAGGCAGTAGCAGTAGTGAAGGCGGATGAGGATGCGATAAAGCTATTCCAAAACTTCCGTAAAATTCAAATGGATTTGCAACAAAAACAAATGGCTGGTGAAGATTTACAGGAAGATGAACTTGTGTATGCACAAAAAACTGCACAGCTCGCGCAACAAAATGGCAAAATCGTTGCGATGCTTGAGGCAGAGATGAAGCTAAGTGGTGTAATCGAAGAAGTAAATCGTATTTTAGTAAAACCTGTACAAACGTTATATGAGGGCATGTAAGAAGGCCTGCCTATTAGCGCTATCATGTTCAATATTTTGTGAGGAATAAATACACGGATATTTGCACATATAACAAAGTAAGAAGATAAACGTGTCTCGGCTATTCGGGACACGTTTTCACTTATGGAGGGAATGTCATGCATGTTTTCATAGAATGGACGTATAAGACACCAAAGGGTGCAGGGACTATTTTGCGCTCAGAAGAAATGCCAGCAGCACAAGCATTATTACTAGCGGAAGATATGGAACGTACCGGACGTGTCAAAGCGTTAGTATTTATCGATCAACAAGATACGAACTGGTCGTTTAAAGAGTTAAAGGCATATGTAAAAGAGGTTGACACGGAACCGCATAATATTACGATTTATTTTGATGGAGGCTTTGATCGTTCATCGAATCAATCAGGGCTTGGATGTGCCATTTATTATGAGCAAAATGGTAAACCTTATAGGCTAAGAAGAAATGCCTTTTCCGCAGAACTGAAATCGAATAATGAAGCGGAATATGCAGCACTTTATTTAGCTTTAGTGGAACTGGAATTATTGAATGCTCACCATTTGCCGGTCAGCATCATTGGGGATTCTCAAGTAGTGATTAATCAGCTAAATGGCGAATGGCCGGCATTGGAAAAAGAATTGGCAAGCTGGGCGGACAAAATTGATGCAAAATTAAGCGAGCTAAGCCTACGACCAGACTACAAACTGATATCGAGGAAAGACAATGCAGAAGCTGATCGACTGGCAACACAAGCATTAAACGGAATTGATATTACAGGGCTAAGCGAAATAATAAAAGAATAGCACATTAAAAGGAGGCGTCGACTTATAATAGACGTCTCCCTTTTTATTAGGAAATATACGCTTGTCCTAAGCAAACTATTTAGGAAATTGATTCGCCATTTGTTGTACAATTTGTTTGAAATGAACTGTCTTCATAAAGTTTTGAGCTAACTGTAATTCATCCGAATATAGAAGGGGATGGTGAAAATGCTGTTGAATAAATGTTCTTGCATGTTTATAATGCTCGTTGATAGAGATAGCACCGTACATTTCTTGTTGATTCATAATATAAATAAAATCGCAAAGAACTTTTTGCCCACGATATTTCAGTAATATGGTGACATACAAAGTCTTTTCATCACAACGATGTAAATCAAAATGATGGAAGGCTACTTCTAATTGCTCAATAAAACTAGAAACAGAAGAATCTTTGTCTTTTATTATAACCACTATCAACACCACCTTTATGTAAAATTATAAGTTGTATTAAATAATATGTCTATAATTATACTGAATATTCTGTAAAATGAATTTGATAAATAGTAGCTTTGCTTATCGTTATAAAAATTTGTTAAACTATTGAGTAATGTAGCCAGGAATATTGATAGAAGAGAGCGAAAATGATGAAAATTATTCAAATAGATCAAAAGTATCCTGAGGATTGGATTCGCGTATTAAACCATATTGCGAATTTGTTTTTTGAGGATTCAAAATTGAGTACGACTGCACTACAAGCGGATATGTCGGTTGCGTTCACTTACCGCGTTGATGCCAATTTTTCGATATATACAAGCGCAGTACTAGAGGTAGAGGGGAAACGCTATACAAATGATTACCACATTGCTTATGAGACAGAAGCTGTTGGACGTGAGCAAAATATTCGCATAAAACGTGCACTTTCACATGTGTTTTTAGATGTGCTAGAGCAACATACTGGAATGCATCAGCAATGGGGTATTTTGACGGGTGTGCGTCCTACAAAGCTGTATCATAAATTCCGCCAGGCCGGCATGAATGATGTAGAAATTGCTGAAGTGCTCATACGAGATTTCCGATTGTCGGAGGAAAAAGTAGCACTGTTAAAGGATATCGTTGCGCGTCAATTAGTAACGATTCCCGATTTAGATGATATCGGCAAAGAAATTAGTGTCTATATTGGCATTCCGTTCTGTCCAACTAAATGTGCTTATTGTACTTTCCCCGCCTATGCGATTGGCAGTAACCGTAAACAAGGTCGTGTAGCGACATTTTTAGATGGACTACACATTGAATTGCGGGAAATGGGTAAATGGTTGACCGACAATAACATGAAGATTACTTCAATTTATTGGGGTGGCGGTACACCGACGTCTATCGAAGCGCATGAAATGGATGCATTATATCAAACGATGTATGACGCTTTCCCACATCCAGAAACGATTCGTGAAGTAACAGTTGAAGCGGGTCGTCCAGATACGATTACACCAGAGAAGTTAGCTGTGCTGAAAAAATGGGGCATTGATCGTATTAGCGTTAATCCGCAATCTTATACAGATGAAACATTAAAAGCAATCGGACGCCATCATACGGTTCAAGAAACGATTGATAAGTTTTGGTTAGCTCGTGAATCCGGTATGAATAATATTAATATGGATTTAATTATTGGCTTGCCGAATGAAGGGACGGAAGAGTTCCAGCATTCATTAGAAGAATCAGCAAAAATGCAACCTGAGTCGTTAACAGTGCATACATTATCTTTTAAACGTGCATCAGAAATGACGCGCAATAAAGATAAATACAAAGTGGCAGACCGTGAGACGGTCGCACAAATGATGCAGATGGCACAAGTGTGGACGAAGGAAAATGATTATGTTCCATATTATCTATATCGTCAAAAAAATATTTTAGGTAATTTAGAAAATGTAGGCTATAGTAAAGCGGGCGAGGAAAGCATTTATAATATTGTCATCATGGAGGAAGTGCAGACGATTCTAGGAATTGGTTGTGGTGCATCTTCAAAATTTGTCCATCCTGAAACAGGCAAGATTACGCAATTCCATAATCCAAAAGATCCAGCGGCTTACATCATGACATTTGAAGAAGCCATTGGAAAAAAAATTGAGCTATTAAATGATTTATATCAAGGCTAAAAGAGCAAAGTGTTAGATTGACCGCCATCAATCTAACACTTTCTTTGTTATGTTGTCGTTGTGCGTTTAGGCGAAGGTTAGTGAAATCGCCACTACACTTTGCCCTAGCTTCGTTACAAGTCAGCGGAAAGTGCAGGCCATTTTTAAGATAACAGCATCCTCAAAATATTGAGGATCGTAGCCTGTTAGCTCTCGAATTTTATTTAATCGATACGTAAGTGTATGACGATGAATATTCAGTCTTTGTGCACAAAGTTTCAATTGTAAATTACAATCAAAAAAGGTTTGTAATGTTTCAAGCTGTTTGGCATTCATATTTTTTAATACGCGATGCTGGAATGCTTGTACTTCCTCAGAATCTCGCTTTTTAAACAGGGAGAATAATTCAACATCTTCAAAATACGTAATTTCTTTATGTATAAAAGCAAATTCCAGTGCCGTTTTAGCTCCGTTATAGCAATGTGGAAGCTGCGCTATAGTTGCTACAGTCGGGCCTACACCTATTTGTAATGAAGGCAGTTTGTGCTTTTTTTTTCGTAGTGCTTTCATCATTTGTTGCAGTTTCTGTTCATCGTAGTTAGTTAGTAAAATATAGTATTCATGTAGTTGGCTATGACCTGCAAGTACAGGCTGCTTATAAAATAAATCTTCAAAAAACAGTGGAAGGCTATTTTCTGCAGAGGATGCTTCAGCCAAGCTGAGTAAAATGATTTGATAGGGCGCTTCCAGTGTGAAAGGAAGCTTTTGAATACGTTCTTGTAAGGCAGCATCGATTTTACTGCCATGTACTAATGCTTCAAATATATAGTCATTATTTTTGCGTTGCCATTCACTCATTGATTCCACAATCGCTTGATGGGTCATCATCTCAGTTGTTAGCTGGACGAGATTGGCGATTTCTAATAATTCCTCAGAATCACCTGTAATCCCAATTACGCCAAGAACTTCATCTTGATACATAATCGGCATATTGATGCCCGGCTTTGTATTTGGAAAGGCATCGATATTTGCTTCATTAATAATTAATGTCTCTTTTGTTTTCGCAACGTAAAGTGCACCTTCGTGAATATTTTCAACTCTCATTTTATCGCCAGATGCTAAAATTACCCCGGTTGGACTGATGACATTAATATTGCGACGTAATCGTAACATTGTTTGATGTACGATTTCTTCTGCTAGTTTTTTCGTTAACATGCTTATACACCCCGCATAAATAAACCACTGTTATACGACAGTTAATTTGTACATTCATTATAATGTTTTCTGAATTTATTGTCATTATAATAATTTGTAAGCGCTTAACTTAGAGTAGAAGAAATTTCTGTATGCGATAACTATATCGTCTGATAGCTGAGCACCAATGGAAATATGAATGGATATAAAGTGGGGGTTTAACATGAAAGTCATTATTAGTCCAGATTCTTATAAAGGTACTTTGTCTGCATTTGATGTTGCAAATGCAATGCAGAGAGGAATCTTGGATGTTGATCCATCGATTGAAACAGTTATTTTACCAGTGGCAGATGGAGGAGAAGGCACATTAGCTTCACTTATTGCTTCAACAGGAGGTAGGTATATTTCTGAGAATGTGCTTGACCCGCTAGGCAGAACAATTGAAGCGAAGTTTGGTGTGCTTGGGGATGAAGAAACATGTGTAATTGAGATGGCGCAGGCTTCAGGCATTACGCTGTTGCAGGACAGTGAGAAAAACCCTGAACTGGCATCGACATATGGGACAGGGCAGTTAATAGTGGCTGCACTAGATAAAGGGTTTCGCAAGTTTATTATCGGCATTGGCGGCAGTGCCACAAACGATGCTGGCGTTGGCTTATTAAAGGCACTCGGATTGCAATTTTACAAAGAAGATGGTACAGCTATTGCAAATGGCGTATCGGCATTATTAGATTTAGCTGCCATTGATAGTAGTCAGCTGGATGCACGATTATCTGAAGCAACATTTACTATAGCATGTGACGTGGATAATCCATTAATTGGCGAGCGTGGGGCTACAGCTATTTTTGGCCCGCAAAAAGGTGTGAAAGAGCATGAAATAGCTTATTTTGATCAGTGTTTAAAGCATTTCGCAGACATTGTAGAGAAGCAGTTTCACATTCGTTTACATGATTATAAAGGAGCGGGTGCTGCTGGCGGTGTAGGGGGGGCATTAATTGCTTTTTTAAATGGCACATTTCATGCAGGCATCGATATTGTTATCGAGGCTGTACAGTTAAAAAGGCATTTAAAAGATGCGCAAATTGTTCTCACGGGTGAAGGGAAATCGGATCGTCAAACGCTACATGGAAAGGCGCCATTGGGGGTGGCGTTGGCTGCAAAATCATCAAACGTCAAGGCTGTATTATTGTCTGGAGCCATTGATAAAGAGGATAAGCCTGTTTTGCTCAATTATTTTGCAGTTGTGGAATCACTAGTAGATGAATCGACAACTGTTTTACAAGCAATGCAAGAGCCTTATCGGTTGATTCGTCAAAAAACTAAAAAAATAATTGAGAATACTGTCAATATGGGGGATGAGTAAATGTTGTTCGTTATTATTTTAATAGGGGTGTTATTTGTTGTAGTTGGGACAGCAAAGCTAAAGCTTCATCCGTTCCTAGCGCTGTTAATTAGTGCATTTTTCGTAGGTATTGCCTCTGGCATGCCGTTACTAACTGTTGTGGAGAGTATTAATACCGGATTTGGTGGCTTGATGACAAGCATCGGCTTAGTCATTATTGCAGGAACGATTATCGGCTTAATTTTAGAAAAATCAGGGGCTGCCTATCGAATGGCAGAAGTGGTACTGCGAATCGTTGGTCCAAAACGTCCACAATTAGCGATGTCTTTAATCGGCTATATCGTATCGATTCCCGTTTTTTGTGATTCAGGATTTATTATTTTATCGAGTTTACAAAAATCTCTAGCAAAGCGCGCAAATGTGACGATTGCCTCGATGGCTGTTGCTTTAGCAACAGGTCTTTTTGCAACACACGTATTAGTGCCACCAACACCAGGGCCGATTGCAGCGGCTGGTAATATAGGTGCGGCAGATTATTTGGGAACAGTTATTGTGATTGGCTTATTAGTAGCGATACCAGCGACATTTGTAGGCTATTTATGGTCAGTGAAAGTGGCAACGAAAATTCGTGTGCCGGAGGATGACTTAGAGGCATTAGATTATGAAGAAATCATTAAATCATTTGGTAAGATGCCTTCGACGTTTAAAGCATTTTTACCGATTGTCCTTCCGATTGTGTTAATCGGTCTAGGATCAATCGCAGCACTAGTTGGGGATAGTGAAGCTACGTTTAATATGATTTTACGTTTTTTAGGATCACCAACAGTTGCTTTATTTTTAGGTGTTGCAGCAGCGATGTTCCTATTACCTGAAATAAGTGAAAAAACGTTAACTGGTTGGATTGGGGATAGTTTAAAAGAGGCTGCTCCAATTTTATTAATTACAGGTGCGGGCGGTTCTTTTGGTACAGTTATTAAAAATGCTGGTGTTGGTGAAATGCTTCAAGAGATGGATTTAGGGATGTTTGCATCAGGCAGTCTATTCTTACTCGTACCATTTATCGTCGCAGCCGCGTTAAAAACAGCACAAGGTTCTTCAACAACAGCATTAGTGATAACATCTTCATTAGTAGCTCCAATGCTAGTCACACTTGGTATTGAAGGCGCTATTCCATTAGCATTAGTGGTGATGGCAATCGGTGCTGGGGCAATGACAGTTAGTCATGTGAATGATAGCTTTTTCTGGGTTATTACACAATATAGTGGCATGGAAGTTACGCAAGCCTACAAAGCGCAAACGGTTGCGACATTATTACAGGGGCTTGTGACAATTGTTATTACAATGATTTTGTGGTGGATTTTAGTTTAATTTGCATCAGTAGAGAGCAGCCTTCGGGTTGTTCTCTTTTTTTTGTATAATAGAAAAATAGAAAGGAAGATATGCAATGAAAAAATTACTCTTCGTGCTCCTATGTATTTTTGTATTAGCAGGTTGTACGACAGCGATAGAAACAGAAAAAATACCAGTAGCAGCAGGGCATGAAATGCGAGTGCATTTTATCGATGTAGGACAAGGCGATTCAATCTTAATTGAATCTCCGAATGGTAAAACGATGCTTGTCGATGGCGGTGTTAAGGGGGCAGGTCAGCAGGTTGTTTCTTATATAAATGAGCTAGGAATTGATAAGCTTGATATAGTGGTGGCAACACATCCTGATGCCGATCATATTGGGGGATTAATTCCTGTATTAAATTCGGTTCCTATCGAACAGTTTTACGATTCAGGGAAAGTACATACATCGCAAACATTTGAAGATATGCTGTCACTTATTGATGTGAAAAATATTCCGTATAATGTGCCAAAAACAGGTGATCGTATTGCGTTTGATGATGAACTGGAAGTAAAGGTGCTAAATGCCAACGAAAACGCGGTCGACAATAATGATGCATCGATTGTATTGAAAGTAACTTATGGAAATATTTCATTTTTATTAACAGGGGACGCCGGTGTAGCTTTAGAAAAAGACATGCTACAACAAAATGTAAAGGCCACGATTTTAAAAGCAGGTCATCATGGTTCCAACACAAGTAGTTCGCAAAGCTTTATTCAAGCAGTGCAACCAGAAGTGACGATTTTAAGTTATGGGGAGGACAATAAATACGGACATCCACATGCAGAGGTTGTAGAGCGTTTACAGGCGATTGGCAGTAAAATTTACGCAACAGCCGAAGCGGGCACAGTTACGGTTGCGACAGACGGGGTAAGCTATGAAGTAAGTGCCAAAGAGTGGTCAGGAGCCATTGCCGAAAAGCCAACAGTGAAACAAGGTGTAGAAATTGTTAGCAAGGACTTAATTGAAGAAGTAGTTGCGATTAAAAATAACGGGCAAGATACAGTTTCTTTAAAAGATTGGCAACTTGTATCAATAGAAGGAAATCAAGTATTTAATTTTCCGAATGTAGCGTTACAGCCAGGAAAAACGATTTATGTCACAAGTGGAGCGGATGCAAGCGAGGGGCAAAATTATTTGAAATGGACAACAAGACAGATTTGGCTGAATGATGGGGATCGTGCACAATTACTGAATGCGAAAGGGGAAGTTGTTAGTGAACTCGACTAAATACACATTGGACCGCATTGAAGATGGATTTGCCGTTTTTTTAAAATATCCTGAGGAAATAGAGCAAGTGATAATACCTATCACCGCCATTGATCAGTCGTTACAAGCAGGTGATCGCGTCTTCATTCAAGAAATCGATAACACATATCATATTGACCTATTAAAGGAAGAAACAGAACAAAAAAAAGCCGAAGTGCAGAGCTTAATGGACAAATTACGCCGAAAAAAGTGAGTGCCAGGCACCCGAACAATTCTGAAAATTCATGTCACAGCTAGTGGTGCTAACTAAGTAATAATCCACGAAAACTTCTGAAGGAACAGCACAAGTTGTAAGACGCAACAATCCGCGCGCTAGCGAGGGTTGCGGCTTACACTGTGCCTGCGGAAAGCGAAGTGGATTTTATGTTTTAGGAAGCTAATGTTATGTTAAGTTTCTAAGCCAAGTGCCAGGCACCGAAACAATTTTGAAAACTGCTAGTAGGGTATTTAAATAATAACTAAGTAAAAATCCACGAAGACTCCTGCGGCTTACACTGTGCCCGCGGAAAGCGTAGTGGATTTTTACGATTTAGAAGTAATTATTATGCTGCTTGAAGAAGCGGAACTGTGCACAAAAACTATGCTAACTATTTTGAAAATATGCTAAAATAAGCGATATGAATGCTTTTTGTTCAAGTAGAAAAGAAGCTAGGAGCTGACACAATGTCAATTAGTACAATTATTTTTGATTTGGATGATACGTTGTTATGGGACAAAAAATCTGTTAAAACAGCATTTGAAAAAACATGCGAATATGCAGCAACACTACATAAAATAAATTCAGCTGAGTTAGAGGATGCCGTACGCAAAGAAGCACGTGCCCTTTATGAGAGCTATGAAACATATGATTATACGGTGTTAATCGGTATTAACCCATTTGAAGGGCTTTGGGGTACATTTGATGACCCAACTGATTCCTTCCATAAAATGAAAGACATTGTGCCAGGTTATCGCACAGAGGCATGGACAAAAGGCTTAGCAGCGCTTGGTATAGACGATGCCAAACTAGGTGTTGAATTAGGGGAACGTTTTGTAGCAGAACGTAAAGTAGCGCCATTTTTATATGAAGATACTTTTGCAGTTTTAGATGAGCTAAAAGGTAATTATCAGCTTGTATTACTAACAAACGGGGCACCAAGCTTACAAAATTTAAAGCTAGAAATTACGCCGGAAATTGCACCGTATTTCGATCATATTATCATTTCTGGTGACTTTGGAAAAGGCAAGCCAGATGCTTCTATCTTCGAGCATGTGATGGAGAAGGCTGGCATTACTGCTGACGATGCCATTATGGTTGGTGATAATTTAAATACGGATATTTTAGGCTCATCTCGAGTTGGCATGCGCAATGTATGGATAAACCGTGAGAACAATGTACCTCATGGTGATGTCACACCAACTTATGAAGTAGATTCGTTAACAGCTTTTTTAAAACTTTTGAAAGAACTTTAAGTATATATCTTTACAGAAAAAGGACTGATTTTTAATTAATCAGTCCTTTTTTTATGAATCGCCGATAGAATGTAGAAAATCGCCGATAAACCTTCAAAAATCGCCGATAAACCTTCAAAAATCGCCGATAGAAAGTAGAAAATCGCCGATAAAACCTTCAGAAATGCTGATAGAGCCTAGACACTATAGTCATTGCCCACAGCTACTATCAGAAGAAACTAGCAAAAGGCATCAAGAGTGTAAGCTCTCGATGCCTTTGCTGCGAAAATTTATAATTAAAGATTAATTGCCTTTACTTCGTCGATGTTTTCAAGTTGAGCAACAAATGCTAAATCTTCTTCTGTCACTACATTATCAATCGTTAACATCATAACTGCTGTTCCACCCGCTTCAGCACGTCCAACTTGCATTGTTGCAATGTTGACTTCTTTTTCAGCTAACTTCGTTGCCACGCGTCCAATGGCACCTGGCTTATCTGTGTTTTTAATGTACAGAAGGTGACCTTCAGGAACAACGTCTACTACGTAATTTTCTACTTTGACAATACGCGCGCCAAGGCCATTTAGCAATGTACCTGCAACAGTATGTGTTTCATTCGCTGTTTTTACTTCAACAGTAATTAAGCTTGTGAAGCCTTTTGCAGTCGTTGTTTTATGTTCATTTATTTTCATGCCAATACGTTCAGATAAGTAACGTGCATTGACGTCATTCACGTGATTACCATGGTTTTTAGCTAATAAACCTTTTAGTGCATTAGAAGTTAAAGGACGTACGTCGTAGTTTGCTACTTCTCCTGCATAAGAAAGGTTAATTTCTTTTACTGGCTCAGCAGTGATTTGAGATAAGAATGAACCAAGTTTTTCAGCTAATTCAAAGAATGGCTCTACTTGTGCAAGCAATTCTTTCGGAATTGATGGCATATTTACTGGGTTAGTTACCGTTCCAGTTTTGTAAAACTTAATGATGTCGTTTGATACGTCAACAGCTACAGATTCTTGTGCCTCGATTGTAGATGCACCTAAGTGAGGTGTTGCAATCACTTGTGGCAACGTTAGTAATTTATGATCAGTCGCTGGTTCAGAAACGAAAACGTCTAGTGCTGCTCCCGCTACTTTGCCTTCCACAATCGCATCGTATAAATCATCTTCATTGATGATTCCGCCGCGCGCACAGTTAATAATACGAACGCCATCTTTCATCATTGCGAATTTTTCTTTGTTAATCAGGTTACGTGTTTCAGGAAGTAATGGTGTGTGTACTGTAATAAAATCAGCAGCAGCACAAATTTCTTCGACCGTAGATTTTGTCACACCTAGCTCATTTGCACGTTCTTCTGTTAAGAATGGGTCGTAGGCCATAATGTTCATACGTTGCCCTTTAGCACGGTAAGCGACTTCTACCCCAATACGACCGAAGCCTACAACGCCTAATGTTTTATTTTTAAGCTCTACCCCAACATAAGATTTACGGTCCCATTTACCGTTTTTCAATGTGTTGAACGCTTGTGGTATGTGGCGCGCAAGTGAAGTCATCATGGCGATTGTATGTTCAGCAGCAGAGTTTGTGTTACCGTCAGGTGCATTCACTACGATAATACCGTGTTCTGTGGCAGCAGCTAGGTCAATGTTGTCTACACCTACACCAGCACGTCCAATTAATTTTAAGTTTTTCGCCGCTTCAATTACTTCACGTGTCACGGTTGTTTGAGAGCGTACTAGTAACACATCAATGTCAGCAATTTTTGCCATTAACTCTTCAGGTGCTAAGCCAGTATCGATAATAACGTTTAAGTCTAAATCTTTTTCTTGGCGCAGTGGGAAAATACCATCTTCACTTAGTGGGTCAGCGATAAATACGTTAATAGTTTTTGTTGCAGTAGTCATTTGTAATTAGCTCCTTTTAATTAAAAAATAGTGGTGGTGTCTATATGTGCAGTCCGCATTTGTTGCGTCATCCTACAGCATGCAAACAATCTTCTTTCTCGACAAATAGAAAAGCCTTCCGCGCCTTACGAACACAGTTATTGTGTCGTAAGGGGCGAAAGGCTGAATAAATATAGGTTCGCGGTACCACCCTTAATTACTGCTCGAAAATATTTCGTGGCAGTCTTAGCTATATGCGTAACGTGCATGTGACGGATAGGCTTACTTAGAGAAATTCGGCTTATCTATTCGGGAGTGGAACTATATCGTAGAAATCACTGATTTTCACCAACCATCAGCTCTCTTTGGATTTTCTTTCGACTAGCGTGTCTCCGTCGTTATATTTTTTGTGATTAAATTTGTTAACATCATAATCCCTATTGTTCACCTTTGTCAACAATAATTCAAAAAAATAATAAAATTCCTTACTTCAAAAGTCTGAAAACTGCATATATACGAACTATATAATATGTTCAGGTGTTTAATGTTCGTCTTTTTACAGAGGACAATGTAAGCGCTAACGAATGTGTTAAGACAGATAACAAGGGAATTTCGAGCATAAAAAGAGTCTGGGCGATGATTAGGATAAATTAGATTATTTCCATAAAACTCTCTTTAATTTAATATGGAATGCGAACATTTTAGTAAAGTGCCAGGCACCCAAACAATTCTGAAAATTCATGGCGGAAATCAGCACAAAAATAAGCCGCAACAAGTCGCGGATCACGACAGTTACGGCTTACGGTCAAGTGCCAGGCACCCAAACAATTCTGAAAACTGCTAAATACACTCTAGTAAGTTAAATGTTACTCTTTACCCTTGAGTTTGCGCAATTTTTGCTATTTGTTCTTCCACTTGCGCTTGTGTCCAACCATTTTCTTCAACAAAGAAATTGCGTTGTGCGCGACGGCAATCGTCTGAACAGCTACGCATATAAAATGCCTCGTGCTTTTCTTCGCATAGCATTAATTTATGGCAATCTGGATTCGCGCAGTTGGTATAACGCTCAGTAGGTTCACCTGTGAAATAGTCCTTGCCAACGACTACTTGTTCCACCTGATTAATCGGAACGCTGCGACGACGGTCAAAAACAAACATTTGGCCATCCCATAGTTGTCCTTTTACTTCAGGGTCTTTGGCATACGTTGCAATTCCTCCATGTAGTTGTCCAACACTTTTACCATAGCCCTCACGTTTTAACCAGCCAGAGAATTTTTCACAGCGAATACCACCTGTGCAATAAGTTAAAATGTTTTTATCGGCAAAGTCTTCCTTATGTTCCTCCATCCAATCGGGAAGATCACGGAAGTTCTCAATATCAGGGCGTACAGCATTGCGGAAATGACCTAGGTCAAATTCATAATCATTACGTGCATCAATGATAACCGTATTATCTGCTTGCATACGCGTCATAAATTCCTTTGGTGATAAATAATCACCAGTCATTTCTAATGGGTTAATATCATCTTCTAAGCCTAAATGTACAATTTCCGTACGAGGTCGTACATGCATCTTTTTAAAGGTGTGTCCTTCTACTTCATCGATTTTCCACATGATATCGTTAAAACGAGGGTCTGCATTCATATGATTCATGTAGCTTTCCGTTTGCTCGATTGTTCCAGAAACCGTACCGTTAATACCCTCTAATCCTACTAAAATACGACCGAGTAGACCAAGCTCTTTACAAAACGCTAAATGTTCAGCGGCAAATGCTACAGGGTCCTCGATAGCAACATATTTATAATAAAGTAATACGCGAAAGTCCTTTTGTGTCACAAAAATTAACCACCTTTTTATTTCATTATTCGACATTAAATATAGCATAACAGCGACTATTTTGCGTAGGACGGCAGGAGTTTCAAAAAAAAACACGAATAGTACATAGTGAATGACTATTCATATTTGGGGGTGTAGGGTATGGAATTTTCAACGATCACGTTAGAAAAATTAGAACGTCGTGCTACATTAACGCTTAATCGACCACAAGCTATGAATGCAATGGATGGTGTGATGATGCGTGAATTAGCGGAGTGCTTTGAAGCATTACAACAGGAGCAAGACATACAGGTATTAGTTATACGAGGGGAAGGCAAGGTCTTTTCTGCTGGCGGAGATATTAAAGCAATGCTCGATCCAAACAAGCCACTGGATATTGAGGAAGCGATGGGCTATTTAACAAGAATCGTCAAAGCGTATTACCAACTACCGATGATTGTGATTGCTGCGGTGCATGGTGCATCAGCGGGATTAGGCTTTAGTTTAACACTCGGAGCAGATATCATCGTTGCTTGTGAAAGTAGTAAGCTTGCGATGAATTTTATAGGAATTGGTTTAATTCCAGATGGTGGTGGTCACTTCTTTATGAAAGAAAGAGTGGGTACTGTTAAGGCGAAACAAATGATTTGGGAAGGTAAAGTACTGACAGCTGAGGAAGCCCAAAGCATCGGTTTAATCGATTATGTAGCGCCTGAAGGGTCTGTCTTTGCAGTAGCTGACCAGTTAGTTGGCAAGATGCTTGCTTCTCCAATTGCCTCAATGATTACAACTAAAAAGATTTTACATGCTCAAAATTTGCCACAGTTAGAGAATGTTTTAGCAATGGAAGCACAAGGACAAACTGCAATGCGCAAAACTGCCGATCACTTAGAAGGTATTCATGCATTTGTTGAAAAAAGAACACCTGTCTTTGTAGGGCGATAAAGCAGGTTTAATTAACGACGTAAGCCCCCTACAAACTTCTGTAGCGAGTTGAGAGGCTCTCTATACTCGTCCACAAAAGTGAAGTGGGGGGCTTGCCGATTTTTCACGATATAGCAGTCTACAAACGAGTTGACATGTTTTCTACTTACTTTTTGTATCTAATAGGTTAGACATGGAATAAGATTAATTTTCCAGAAGAGTTCACAAGGCGATGTGTTTTGTCAGCAACGCCCTTTTCTACGATTTGCTGTTGACCATTTAATTTTGCAGCTTCATCGTTTTCAAAAGTCCAAGTTTCATCATAAAGTGTTTCCCCAGTTTTTTCAAAAGCTGTAAAACGATAATTATTCATACACAAACCCCACCCTTTACTTAAATATATATCTATTATACATAGAAGAAATATAAACTTCACGGTTTATCTAGCGAATATTTCGATAATTTACGAAAATTGTGGAAAATTTAGTACAACATCAGCGTGTAATGTGCTGTTAATTCGTTTCTCATCTTGTATGAAGTATGTTAAAATAGAACAAATATTCGCTTTTGGTTTCAGACACGAAGGTTTAATTTTTAGTAGAGGTGATTGGATGTCCGCAATTCGTTTTTTCCATATGGCAGATTTACATTTAGATAGTCCTTTTAAAGGTTTATTTGGATTACCTGACAATAATCTTAAAAAAATTCGAGCAAGTACATTTGAAGCGTTCGATAAAATTATTCACAAGGCAATTGAAGAAAGACCAGATTTCTTGCTTATTGTTGGTGATATTTATGATGGTGAAAATCGCAGCTTACAAGCGCAAAGACGTTTTCAAGCTGCGATGGAAATGCTCTTTGAACATAATATTCCTGTTATTGTGAGCTATGGTAATCACGATCATTTACATGGTTCTTGGACGCGCTTTGCCTTACCAAGTAATGTTTACGAATTACCAGCTGACACAAGTGTTGTGCAATTAAAAATACGTGGCCAGCAAGTAAACATTTATGGCTTTAGCTATGGTCAGCGTCATGTCAAGGAAGCGATGATTGATCGATACCCTGTTGCACAGGATCAGCATGCCATCCATATCGGCATGCTACATGGTAGTGAAGCAAGTGATACGACACATGCGGTATATGCGCCATTTAAAAAGGAGCAACTGCTTGAAAAAAGATATCACTATTGGGCGCTCGGTCATATTCATAAGCGTCAGCTATTACACAAGGAACCGCCAATTGTTTATTCAGGCAATATTCAAAGTCGCCACCGTAATGAACAAGGCGTGAAAGGTTTTTACGATGTAACCTTATCACAAACCTCAGCACAATTAACATTTGTCCCAACATCTGCTGTTGTCTATAACATCGTCGAAGTGGATTGTACAAATGTGCAACATGCTAACGAATTACTGCAAAAATGTGAAGAGGCAATCGCTACTAATCGTATGGAATATGGGGCGTCCGTTATGGAGCTTCATTTAAAAAATATTGATGAAGAGACGGAAGCATTGTTCGAACATGCATCAGTAGAGGAATGGCTTGAAACAATTCGAGAGTCAGAAGACGGGGTTGAACCAATGGGTTGGGTGCAAAAGCTTATATTGCATAAAAAATCAGCGTCGAATGAATCGACAGCTATGACGGAATCGGTCATTAGTGTCATGGAGCAGTGGGACATTTCTGAGTGGAAAGATATTTTAAAGGATTTGTACCAGCATGCAGGTGGGGCAAGATTTGTAGAGCCTTTAACTGAACGAGAAATTGAGCATTTAAAGCTCGATGCTCAGGAGTTATTAGTCGATGAAATTCAAAGGGCGTGAAAACTTTGCTAACGATACAGAAAATCCACATTTACGGCTTTGGTAAACATGAAAATATCATAATCACCCTGCAAGACGGTGTTACGCTATTTTACGGAATGAATGAAGCGGGTAAAACGACCATTCAGCAATTTATCTTGCAAATGCTTTTTGGATTTCCAACAAAGCAACAAAGTCAGAGCAAATATGAGCCAAAAACATCACCGAAATTTGGTGGTCAGTTGACGCTTCTACATCCTATCTATAGACAGTGTACAATTGAACGTGTAAAAGGAAAAGCAACGGGTGATGTTACAGTCTATATGGAAGATGGTACAAAAGGACATGATGAACTTTTAGCAAAGCTTTTGTACGGCTATTCACGCGCATCATTTGAAGCGATTTTTTCATTTTCTCTTCACGAACTACAAGGTATTGAAAAAATGTCAGAGGATGAGCTAACACATTTACTGCTCGCATCAGGGACAACAGGAATTCATCAGCTTTCCACGCTTGAAAAAAAGTTAGACAAAGATGCTGGAGAACTTTTTAAAAAATCCGGCAAGCTACCCCTTATTAATCAAAAGATTGAACATTTAAAACAGCTTGAAAAGACCATTAAAAAAGAGCAGGCTACCATTCATACATTTGAAGATAAATCAATCAAATTACAGCAACTTGAGCACAAACTACAGAATTTATATAAACAACAAAAAGCACTACAACAGGAATGGCAACAGCTTACGATTATGAAGCAGGCGCTGCCACTTTTACAACAGCAAGAGGCATTACAACAATCACTAAAAAGTTATACACATATACAATTCCCTACAGAAGGAATTAGACGGTACGAACAAATAAAGGATCGACTAACGCACGAAACGTTACAGCTGAAGCAACTAGAGGAACAATATCAAACTTTACAAAATAAGCTGCAATCAACGGCAGATGAACAAGCAATTGAAGAAATGGCCAGGCTGTTGCATAAAGAAGCAACGTGGAATCAGCTCCTCGTTAAAGAACAAAATTACAAGGACGAGCTGTTTGTCATTGAGCAAGACATTGAAGCACAGTTTCGTTTATTAGGCGTGCAAGAAAAGGAAGCACAAGCAATCGTTCTTGAGGGCACTGTCTCTTTACAACAAGAAGAACAATTTCAGCGTCAGTTGACGGTCATCAGTACGGCGGAGGAAGAATTGAAGTTTTATCTCCAATCATTGGAGCAAATTCATGAGGAACTAGATAGCATTGCTCGACAGAAAAAGCGACTGGAGCAAGAGTCATTAACTGCTGAGGAAGAACATATTTTAGCACAGTGGCCCCAGAGAAAAAGGCGATTGGAACAAATGCGACATGTTAAATCGCAACGCTCAAAACCGAAACAGCCAACACTGTTTATTTTCCTTGTGTTAGCCATTAGTATTGTTGCGGTTCTTTATGGTGTGCTAGAAAAGAATTGGGCGGTATTCGCTATTGGTGCTATTTTTTCTATATTATTCTTATTGTTTTTAAAACAAGCGAAACAAGTTGATGAAGGGCCACTGGAGCATAATCACCAATTATTAAAAGAACTAGAACGTGAGGAACATATCGTTCAAGAGTTGCTTATGAAAAAACAGCGTTTGGAAGATCGATTGGCACTGGCTATTGAACAACAGCGTGATAAAGAACATCAGTATGCACAGCTTGAACATAAAATTCAACAAGCTGAACAATTAAGCGCTGAAGCCAATCAGTTGCTTCAAAACTTTTTGAAACGTTTTCGTTTAGAGGGCAATATACCGAGAAAGCTGTTGCCAGAGTTATTTATGCGCATCCGCGCCGTGCAAGAGCTAGAAGTTAAAAGAACGAGCATGGTCAAGCTGTTACATGCACTACAAACTGACAAAGATGAGCTATATGAAATACTACTGCAAGTGTTACAAAAAGAGTATAGTGAGCAAGAAATCTTTATGCAGCTCCGTTCATTTTATTTAGCAAGTCAGCAGGCGCAACAACAGTTGTTACAAACAAAAGAACAGCTTGCGCTTTTGGTTGCAAAAATGCAAGAAGTCCAGCCACTTGTCCAAAATTATGAATTGGAAATCGAGCAATTACTGACTAGCGCAAATGTAGTATCAGAAAATGCTTTTTATGAGGCATTTGCACAATTCCAACAGCAGCAAAAGTTACAAACAGAATTACAAACAATTGAACAACAATTAGCCTCACTTGATATCCCAGAGAACAAGAGTAGGTTAGCTATTGAACAGCTCCATGGCAACATACAAGCGCTAGAAGAAGAACGTAAAGCGCTGCAAGCTGAAATTGATTGTTGTTTAGAGGAACGAGCTACGCTTCAGATAGAAAAAGAACAATTGCTCAACGATGAAAAATATGGTCTACTCTTGCAACACTTTGAGCAAGAAAAAGCACTATTACAGCAGCTAATGGCTCAATGGGCTACGAAAAAAGCGTTAGCAACGGCCATACATGAAACCTTATTTAGGTTGCGGGAAGAAAAATTACCACATGTACTGGCACAGGTAAATGCTATTTTCCATTCGTTAACAGGTGGCCGGTACGACAAACTCTTTATTCATGAAGAAGGCTATTTTGAGGCACAGTCACAATCTGGTTTACGCTACCATGTAGCAGAATTATCACAAGCGACGAAGGAGCAAGTCTATATTGCACTGCGCATGGCCCTAGCGAAAACCCTTGCAACGTCAGCGCCATTTCCTTTTATAATGGATGATCCTTTTGTCCATTTTGATCGAAACCGCACACACAAAATGGTACAATTAATGAAAGAAGTAGGATATGAACGTCAAATTTTATATTTTACTTGCCATGAAGGGATGCTCGAATTTTGGCAAAAAGAGCAAATTGTCGATCTAGGAGCACTAGCAAATGAAAGGGGAGTGACGTCAACATGAAAGGTATTACGACGCTCCAAGTAGGAGAATCAGTTGATCAATTTTTATTAATTAAACAGTCGACAAAGGGAGTTACAACGGTAGGAAAGCCGTTTATGTCACTGTTATTACAAGATAAAAGTGGAGATATTGAAGCGAAACTATGGGATACAAACGAAGATCATGAAAAAATGTATCATGCAGAGGCCATTGTCCATGTAGGTGGAGAAATTCACGACTATCGTGGAAAAAACCAATTGCGCATTAAAACAATTCGTGTGGCAAAGCCTGAGGAGGGAATTGCCGTTCATGATTTAGTTCCTTCTGCTGCAACACCAAAAGAACAGCTTTACGAGGAATTGACACAATTCTTTTTTGATATTAAAAATCCAAATATTTCACGTATTACGCGTGCAGCAATTAAAAAGCATCAGGATTCTATTTTGGTATTTCCTGCGGCAACGAAAAACCATCATGATTATGCATCTGGTTTACTTGACCATATGGTATCCATGTTGAAGTTAGGGAAAGCGATTGCTGATTTATATCCTACGTTAAATCGAGATCTTTTATATGCAGGTATTATATTACATGATATTGGGAAAGTCGTTGAATTATCAGGGCCTGTCGCAACAATGTACACGGTAGAAGGTAACTTGCTTGGTCATATTACGATTATGGTGAATGAAATTGCCAAAATTGCAAGTGAACTTGAAATCGAAGGTGAAGAAGTGATGCTGTTACAACATCTAGTGTTATCTCACCACGGAAAAGAAGAATGGGGCAGTCCAAAAAAACCGATGATTCAGGAAGCGGAAATCCTACATTATATTGATAATATTGATGCGAAGATGAATATGCTTACACGTGCATTAGGGAAAACGGCTCCAGGGGAATTTACAGAGCGACTATTCCCACTTGATAATCGATCGTTTTACAAGCCAAATATTCAATAAACCAAAAGGGTTACGCCTGTTTCGGCGTAACCCTTTTTCATATAGTAAAATAATTACTATTATTCTTTATCTGTGCTTTCGTCTTTGCTATTTGCTTCAGCTTTTTTTGCTGCTTCTTCGTCAGCCTTTGCTTGCTCTTCAGTTGTTGTAGTGAAAGATTTTAAAGCATCTTTTAATTCTTTATCAGATGTTTTAAAGTCAGCATCTTTTGCTAATTGAGCGACGATGTCTTTTAAGATTGTTTGTGCTTCACCAGTTTGTGTTAACTTGTTTAGCATTGTTGTACGAATTTTTTCTTCTTCATCTTTAAATGAGCCTACGCCTTTTACATCACGCTTGTCCGTAATTTCAATTACGTGGTAACCATAGCTTGATTTAATTGGCTCACTTAATGTATTTAATGGAAGGGCATAAGCAGCGTCATTGAACTCATCTACCATAGAGCCAACAGTAAACCAACCTAACTCTCCGCCTTTTGCTGCAGAACCAGTATCAGTTGAGTATTCTTTTGCTACATCTGCAAAAGATGCGCCGCCTTTAATTTTTGCAATTGCTTCTTTCGCAGTTTTTTCATCTGCTACAAGAATGTGACGACCGTTTAATTCTGATTTCATTTGCTCATAATATTTTTTTACGTCTTCTTCTTTAATGGCTTTGTCTTTTAAAGCTTTTTCTTGAAGAAGTTGTACACGTAAAGAATCTTTAAAGCCTTGTTCAGTTAAGCCGTTTTCTGATAGTGCTTGTGCAAAGCTATCGCCGAACTGTGCTGCAGTTGCATCATATTGTTCTTTAATTTCTTTATCAGTTACTTCATATTTGTCTGCTAATACTTTTTCAGTAACCATCTGTTGTAATACATAAGAACCTGTTAAAGTTTTCGCTTTGTCGTTAAAATCAGATACTGAAATATCGCCTACTTTAGATGTAACTAATGCTTTGCTATCAGCTCCACTACATGCGCCAAGAGCTAAAATTGAAGCTGCTAATGTTAAAGATAATACAGTCTTTTTCATTTAGATATTCTCTCCTTAATTCATTTCGTCCATTTTTTACTATAACATAAACGATTTAAAAACAAAATGGTTCCCCCCTTGAGTATAGCCTAAATTTCAAAATTCAAAGCGCATAGGATATAGAAAAGAAAGGGGGTGGAGTTATGAGCAACGGAGGATACGGTGGTGGCGGTGGCTACGGCTCAGGCTTTGCTTTATTAGTTGTGCTATTTATTTTATTAATTATCGTTGGTGCAGCGTTCCTATACTAATTAATAAAATGCCGAAAAGCTAAGGATTGCTGTTCCTTAGCTTTTTTCTCAATATCTAGGCATTCGCACCGCACGCTTGGGTCGAGGCCAAAAAATTTTGGCTTCCATTCAATCCAATAGCTGCATGGATATGTGAAAGTAATTGACCCGCGTGCGGACTGACGCGGATGTTTCTTCATTAAACGGCAAATAAAATTTCAACATAAAATGAAACAAGTAAAATTGTTATAAGTATATTGATAGTTCGGAATATCTTTGGTTGGTTTTCTTCGGGAATTTCACGTCGCATGCACAGTGCATAGGTCATGCGGTTAATTTGAAATAAATAGAATACCGAGAATAGAACTACGATCATTAAAAGCAAGTCTATTCCTCCCCTCTTTCAGTATTATTAGCATATCAAAAAACGTCAATAAAACACAAGTACAAGCGAATCAGTTAATTGTAGGTGGTACTAAAATTTCATAGCCCTTTGGTGTTTCCTCAATTTGGGCATCTTTAGGTGAATTTAGCAAATACTTCACATAAAGAATATCAATTAAACATAAACTGCAATGATACGCTAACAGTAATGTTCCATAATGTGTATAGGCAGGTAACAGCCATGTACCGATAACGATACTTGTATTTAACACGATAAATGGTGTAAGTAATGCGAAAATATATCGGTTTTTTGATAAGGGCTCTCGAATACGCATGTGCAGTACAGGGATAACATAAAATTGTTTCTTTACACGTAATTTGAGATGCTGGCGTAAGTCATATAATGCAAGAAAGTGCAAACATTTATGAATAGGATACAGGGCGAGGACGGCTATTACAAATAACCAGAACATATGGTCAGTATAGTATTCATTATGAAATAAATTAAATGTCACATAGGACACTGAAAAGACAGTGAGAAAGACGATCACAGCCATCAGGACGATACGTGTCGTACCATAATGATGTTCAAGATTTAAAATTTTCCAACAGTGCATATTAAATATCAACTCCAAAATAGTGAAGGGTCCTATTTAATGTAAATTGATTTCTATCAGAATGCAAGAGAAAGGAGGTATTTCAGTAATGTTTCTGAAATGCCTCCTTTTTAGAGTAATTTATCCTTTTACAGTGGAACGTTCTTCTAACGTGTCAAAGGAATCACGGAAATGTTGAAATGAACGTTCAAAAATATCGATAAAGTCTTCACCATAAATGTTACGAATTACAGCCATCACATCTAAAAATTCTGGGAAGCGACCATACAAATCTTTCAATGCTAAGGAACCCTCAAGCACAGAATGATATGTGTTATGATAATTGCTATTCATTTCAATAATAAGGTCTGTCCCTGTTTCAGTTAGCTCTACATACGTATTTCGTTTGTCATCATCACGTTTTGAAAACTTTAGTAACCCACGTTCTTCTAACTTTTTAGAGAAGTTAAATGCTGTTGAAACGTGCATTACACCAAATTTTGCTACATCTGAAATAGAAGCCCCTTTTAAATGATAGGAAATCCACAAAATATGGTGCTCGTTAATATTTAAATCATAAGGTTTAATCCATTGCTGCCAATCCTTTTCAACTGCTTTCCACAAGGCTTTTGATAATTGCGCAATTCTTTGACTGTAAAGCATCGCTTCTTTTTGAGTGTATAGTTCCTCTGACAAAGCCATCACCTGCTGCTTTCTTTAACGTTTTAAAAATATTATAGCAATAAAGAAAAAAAGTTTAAAGTTAGAAAAATTAAAAAATTGAAAAGTGGTTAAAAAATAACATTTTGTTCATTATTTTTGGTAAAAAAACAGCATTTATATCCAATGGATAAAACTTTATACCTGCACTTTTTCTTGTGGTTTTTTCTTTTTATCGGTGAATTGTGCAACGTTTTTCTCGATTTCGTTAATTGAATTCTGTAATGCTTCTATTTCTTGTTGTAAATTATTCTTCGTTGGTTCGATCTCTTGAGAAAAAATAGTAATCGATTGTTTTAGTTCATTTATTATTTGTGGTATATTATTTTTCGCTTCATTTGTTAGTGTACCAACAGATTGTTTGACGTTATTGAGTTGGTATTTAACGTCTTGTAGCTTTTCTTTTGCGCTATCAGAATTGGACTGTAAAGTAGTACGGAGTTGCTGACCTGATTGGGGTGTAGAGAAAAGGACAGCAATGGCTCCGCCAATAATGCCTGTAGTTAATCCGATTAAAAATGGTTTTGCTTTCATAGTAAATACCTCATTTCTATATTTGTGATCTTTCTTCTATTAAACCATGAAATCCATTGATTCAAAAAGAAAAAAGAAGCTAAACGAGTGATTTTTCGTCACCTTTTAGCTTCTTTCCCTTTTATTTATGCTCAAAAACGTCTAACGTTCATGCCTACATTCAATCTTTGTTTAAAAAGAGCTGCACTTGCTTGTTTATAAAGCTTGTGAAATCGCAGTGTTGAATTTAGAACGCTTCACTAATTTCGCAACGATCGGATAGATAATGATAAATGCTACAACGTTAAATGCAACAGCTGGTAACACAACACCAACAAACAGCATTGCGAATGTTGCGCCAACATTTGCGTTAAACACAAATAGGGCAACGGATAAAAAGACAGTACCTGATAAAATCGTACCTAATCCAACTAAGACAGCTGATATTGCAAAATGACTTATCACTTTTTTCAGCACGATCAGGAAGGCTAAAAAGACAAATCCTGTAACAGCTTTATCGATAATATTTGGGATAAAGCCTGCTGGGAATGTAGTAAACAATCCGGACAGTACGCCTGTAGATAAAGATAGTAAGAAAGTTTCCTTTATCGTAGGGAACAATAAAATGCCGATAAACATCATTGTTAACATGAAATCAGGTTTCATGCCATTTACCATACCTGGTGTGACCACGTATAGGGCAGCACCGACACCGACTAAAAGCGCCATTAGTACTAAATTCTTTGTATTCATTTCTAATCTCTCCTCGACTATGCTAATCTATTTGTCTCCTAACGTGTCCTCATGACCGTTAGCGAAACTTATTTGTGATTGTAAACTAAAAATGAGCGTTTGACAATAGCATTTATGCGCCATTATCTAAATTGTTTGGAAATTGTGTGAGTGCCTGGCACACATTAGGGGCATATGAAACGAAAAAATCCACTATGCTTTTGCTGCACAGCGGATTGTCTTTTGGATAAATTGTTTGGAAATTGTGTGAGTGCCTGGCACTATAAATTAGCTTTAATGCTGTTGGCTACGTCTGTTAATTGCTCAGGTGTATATTTTTGTGTTTGCCAAATTAAGCCTAGGCCTTCTTTTTCGTCGTAACGCGGAATAAAATGTAAGTGGTAGTGGAAAACAGTTTGTCCAGCTGCTGCACCATTGTTATTAATTGTATTCATGCCGATCGGGTTAAATGCGGCTTTAATGGCATTGGCTAGTTTCGGCGCAACTGCGTATAAATTACGCGCTACGTCTTCTGGCATTTCGAATAAGTCTTGGCAGTGATGTTTTGGAATTAATAATGTGTGACCTTTTGCAACAGGTGCAATGTCCGTGAATGCATAGACATGTTCGTCTTCGTAAACTTTTGTACTTGGAATTGATCCATCAATGATTTTGCAAAATAGGCAATCGCTCATTCGTAAAATCCCCCTTATTTTTATATGTAAGTTTATTCTATCATACTCATAACTGAATCATTTGCTAATTTTTGATAAAATAAAGACAAGAAGAGGAGTGAGGGTATGTCGGTATTAGAAGTGCAACATGTAACAGGTGGTTATACGAAAAAACCTGTTATTAAAGAACTGTCATTTACAATAGGTAAAGGAGAACTTGTCGGGCTAATTGGTTTAAATGGTGCGGGTAAAAGTACGACCATTAAACATATTATTGGAACAATGCTTCCGAAAGAAGGCGATATCCGTCTAAATGGCGTGACGTTAAAAGAAAACACGGACAAGTATCGAACATCATTTTCATATATCCCTGAAACACCGGTTTTATATGATGAGTTAACATTGCGTGAACATTTAGCATTAACAGCGATGGCATATGGTTTAGATGAAGCGACACTAGCGGCGCGTTCGGAAGTATTATTAAAGGAATTCCGCATGGAAAAACGCCTAAATTGGTTCCCATCGCATTTCTCAAAAGGGATGCGTCAAAAAGTGATGATTATGTGTGCTTTTTTAGTGAACCCTAGTTTGTATATAATTGATGAACCGTTTGTCGGACTGGATCCGCTTGGTATTCAATCATTGCTTGATCAGATGGATACAAAGAAAAAAGAAGGGGCATCCATTTTAATGTCGACGCATATTTTATCGACAGCTGAAAAACATTGTGACCGCATTATTTTATTGCATGAGGGTCGTGTGCGGGCGCAAGGAACGATGGCGGATTTACGGAAAGCGTTTAGTATGCCACATGCGACATTAGATGACCTATATATTGCTATGACGAAGGAGCGGGACCATGAAGAACTTGCATGATGTATGGTCTTCACGCTTCATGCACTATATCAGTGAAGTACAAAAATATATGCAGTTTATTTTTACTGGGCATATAGCTATTGTACTTGTGTTTCTTGTTGGAGCTGGGGGCTATCAATATAGTGAGTGGTTGAAAATCGTAGAGAGCGATTTTCCTGCTGAAGGGCTTATTGCCTTAATACTTGGTGTATTACTAGCGTTTAGCCGTCCAACGACATTATTGCGTGAGCCAGACCAAGTGTATTTATTACCATTAGAATCAAAAATGGCAAAGTATTTTAAAAAGGCATTAGCATGGACGTTTTGGTCACAAGTTTGGATTGTGGCGATTGTTTATATTGTGAGTATCCCTTTATTAAAAGCTGTTACGGAATTAACAACAGTAAATATTTGGACAGTATTTTTCCTAGTGATTGCCTTAAAGTTTATTAGTGTGCAAGGGGAATTTAGTTATCGTTATAGTGAACGTGGTCACTATGTATGGATAGATAGACTTGTACGAGCTATTATATTTGGCGTAACCGTCTATATGGGACTGCAAATGCAAGTTCTTCTCGCATTGGTTGTTGCCGTTATTGGTTGTGTCTATGTTGTAGTGTTTCGCAAAAGATGTGCGAATGAGCCAGTACCGTATGAGCATTTTGTTAAACTAGAACAAAATCGGATGATGAGTTTCTATCGTTTTGCAAATTATTTTACGGATGTGCCACATTTACATGGCAGTATTCGACGAAGAGCCTGGCTTGATTGGTTTTATAACTTTATCCCCTATCAGAAGGGAAATGCTCAAAAGTATTTAGTGTTCCGTACTTTTATTCGGACTGACGACCATTTCTATTTATGGCTCCGCTTAACAGCTATCTCAGCTATTATTGCAGCGTTTGTGGATATTCCTGTCGTTACATGGATTGTAGCTGGTGCCCTAAGCTTTGCAACGACGATTCAGTTAAAGCAAGCATTATTAGCAAGTGGAGAGTTCCGGATGGACATGCTTTATCCATTACCAGAGAATGCCCGTAAAGCTGCTGTTAAGCAAGTAGTACGTCTGGCAATGATTGCACAAGCGATTATTGTGACACTATGTGGTGTGACGCAGCCAATGTTCTATGTGACAACGCTCATTATCCTTGTCATTAGTGAAATTACTACAAAGGTGTCAAAACCATAAAAAAGAAAGCTCATTTTGCCCAAAACAGTAGGCAAGATGAGCTTTTTTATGTTATTCCACAAATTGATATTCAAGTGCAGCGCTTAACATTACTTTTGCCGCTACGAGCATACCTTTTTCATCAATATCGAATTTTGGATGATGATGTGGTGCATATTCTACAGGTTCAGCCCCTGTGAAGAAGAATGTACCTGGTTTTTCTTCTAAATAATAAGCGAAATCTTCGCCACCCATTGTTGCTGGGATTTCAACAACATCACAAATGCCTTGTGCGACATCGCGAACAAATAACGTTTCTTTTTCATGATTGACAATCGCTGGGTAGCCTTTACGGTACTCTAGTTCAATTGTGCAATCGTGGGCAATTTCAGTGCCTTGCACCACACGTCTAAATTCACGTTCCATCGTTGCTCGTACATCTTTATCAAAAGTACGGATTGTACCATTTAAATAAGCTGTATCTGCAATAATGTTATCGGCATTCGAAGCAACAAATGAGCCAACCGTAAGAACCGCTGATTCAGTTGGTGCTACACGACGTGCTACAAGTTGTTGTAGGTTCATGACAAGTTGCGAGCCGATAACAATCGCGTCTTTTGTTTGGTGAGGGTGTGCGCCATGGCCACCTTGACCTTGAATTTTTAATTCAAAACTATCAACTGCCGCCATTAGTGGACCAACACGATAGCCGATCATACCTGTTGAATGATTGGAAGATAAATGTGTGCCGAATATAGCATCTACACCGTCCAGTGCACCAGCTTGAACCATACCGATTGCACCGCCTGGGTCAGCTTCTTCCGCATGTTGATGAATTAGCACATATTCACCTGCTAAGTCATCGCGCATTTCCCATAACAGTTTTCCTACGATTAACAAAGTAGCCGTATGGCCATCATGACCACAAGCGTGCATCACACCAGGTACTGTTGATTTATATGGAACATTTTTTTCATCTTGAATAGGAAGTGCATCAAAATCAGCACGTAAGGCAATCCTTTTACCAGGCTTACTACCTTTAATGCGTGCGATCAGTCCATAGCCGCTAACGTTGGGTTCAACTGGGACACCAAGCTTTTGGTAGTATTCAATAATATAGTTTGCTGTTTCTTGCTCTTGGAAGCTTAGTTCTGGATGCATATGTAGATGGCGGCGAATTGCCACCATTTCATCAAAATGGGCTTCAATTTTCTCGAGTAATTGTTGATTCATGTAAATGCTCCTTTTAAAAAAATTATGCCTCGTCGTCCTCTTTCGGGGCAACGCTATACGTCGAAACATAGGAAGCGGCAGAAAAGATATTTTGTTGTCGCACACCAGTAGGTTCTTCACGTTGGGCATGTGCCTTATTATACGCTTTTGAGCTTTTCCATGCTTCAAATGAGTGTGGTCCATTCCATTGTGTCATTACAATGTACGTATCACCATTTATTGGCCGCAATAGACGGAAAGCTACAAAACCAGGCTCGTCCTCAATCGCACGTGCCCGATTTAAAAAACGATGTTCAAATACAGGGCGGCCTTCATCTGTAACAGGAATATTGTTGAAAACAAAGAATCCACGTTCTTCTAATTCGTTTACTGAGTCCAATACTTCAAACTTGCGGGGAGTAGCAAATACAGTTTTCCCTTGCGTTTCATGGATAAGCACAGAATTACCTTCTCCATGCATTAAAATCATATATTCATCAGGGTACTTGTTTTTCACCTGTTCCATAAACTCTCCTGTACCAGAAGTTAAATAAATATACATTACTTTGCCCTCCTTATAAATGTCTTTAACAGCGTTATTATCTCCATTTAAGTGTAAGTTACCCGCTTTGTCAAAAAAGTAAGCGCGCAGAAAGAACAATTTTATGACATTTCACTTGGAAAACTATACAATAGCAGAGGAAGCGTTTACTATTGAAAACGGATATCAATAATAATGGAATAAACAAGTGATTTTTTAGGATATGAATTTCATCGAGGGGAAGGAAATAATCAATGACAACACTTTTCAATGATACTCTTCTACGTGCTGCACGAGGGGAAAGGACTGAGCATACTCCAGTCTGGTATATGCGGCAGGCAGGTCGTTCTCAACCAGAATATCGTGCCATTAAAGAAAAATATTCTTTAGAAGAAATTACACATCAACCTGAGCTATGTGCGTATGTTACACGTTTACCGGTAGAAAACTACAATGTGGATGCTGCTATTTTATATAAAGATATCGTAACACCTCTACCTGGTATCGGTGTCGATGTAAAAATTAAAGCGGGTGTAGGCCCGGTTATTTCTAATCCAATTCGCACAGTTGCTGATGTAGCAAACTTAGGTGAGTTCAATGCAAAGGAACATACACCTTTCGTATTAGAAACAATAAAATTACTAACTGAGGAACAGCTTAATGTGCCATTAATTGGTTTTGCAGGAGCGCCGTTCACATTAGCAAGCTATATGATTGAAGGCGGACCTTCTAAAAACTATAATAAAACAAAATCATTTATGGTTTCTGAGCCACAGGCATGGTTTGCATTAATGGATAAACTAGCTGACATGATTATTGCTGACGTATCAGCACAAGTAGAAGCGGGTGCAAAAGCAATCCAAGTATTTGACTCTTGGGTAGGTGCTTTAAATGTTGAAGATTACCGCGTGTTTATTAAACCTGTTATGACACGTATTTTCGGTGAGTTGAAAAAAGAAAATGTACCGCTTATTCAATTTGGTGTTGGTGCAAGCCACCTAGTAAAAGAGTGGCATGATTTACCGATTGATGTTGTCGGCTTAGATTGGCGATTACCAATTAAAGAAGCTCGTGCTAAAGGTATTACAAAGCCGGTACAAGGAAACTTAGATCCGTCATTGCTACTTGCTGATTGGTCAGTTATTGAAAAGCGAACAAAAGATATTATCGATCAAGGCTTAGAGGTGCCTGGTCATATTTTCAACTTAGGCCATGGCGTATTCCCAGAGGTTGATCCAGATGTATTGAAACGTTTAACAACACTTATTCATGAGTATAGTGCACAACAAATTCAAGCACGTTCTTAAAATAAGTTTAGTGTGAAAAAACGTAACTCAAACAACAGTCACAAAGAGAGTAAATTCTAAATGAGGCAATTACACTTCTAAATGGTGTAATTGTTGTTGGCGTACAGAAATCATACAAAAAATATAGTTTAACTATTATTTAGAGGTGAATAGGTTTATGAAAAAGGTTAAAGGTTTATTAGTAATGGCATATGGCACACCCTATAAAGAGGAAGATATTGAACCCTACTATACACATATTCGTCACGGACGTAGACCATCTGACGAGCATTTAGAAGATTTACGCAGTCGCTATGAGGCAATCGGTGGTTTATCGCCACTTGCTGCTGCAACAGAAGCCCAGGCTGAAGCTTTATGTGCACGTTTAAATGAAGTGCAAGATGAGGTAGAATACAAACTATTTATTGGCTTAAAACATATTCAACCTTTCATTGAAGATGCAGTGGAGGAAATGGTGGCTGCAGGCATTAAAGAAGCAGTATCTATCGTGTTAGCACCACACTTCTCGACTTTCTCTATTAAATCATATAATGGTCGTGCAGCAGAAACAGCAGGTGATCGCCTGAAAATTACGTCTGTTGAATCTTGGTATGATGAGCCGAAGTTTATTGAATATTGGCAAGGAAAAGTGAATGAAACATTCGCTGTCATGTCTGAAGAAGAACGTGAGAAAGCTTGCTTAATCGTATCAGCGCACTCACTTCCAGTGAAAATTAAAGAACTGGGCGATCCATACGAAGACCAATTAATTGAAACAGCTCGACTAATTCAAGAAGCTACGGGTGTGAAAAATGTAGAAGTGGGCTGGCAATCAGCAGGACAAACACCAGAGCCATGGTTTGGTCCAGATGTGCAAGATTTAACGCGTGATCTTTACGAGCAAAAGGGATATCGTTCATTCGTTTACACACCAGTAGGCTTTGTAACAGAACATTTAGAAGTACTTTACGATAACGATTATGAATGTAAAGTTGTTTGCGATGAGTTAGGTGCAAACTATTATCGTCCAGCAATGCCAAATACACATCCATTGTTTATAGATGCTATGGTAGATGCCATTCATAAAAAATTAAGCTAAGCGAAAAGAAAGTGATGATGTAGGTGACTCAAAAAAGACGAAAGGTAGTTGTTGTTGGCGGAGGCATTACAGGCCTAACAGCTGCGTTCTATATGCAAAAACAAGCGCGTACAAAAGAATTGCCGGTAGATATCGTACTTGTCGAGTCGTCATTACGTCTTGGCGGAAAAATCCAAACTCTTAGAAAAGATGGCTTTATTATTGAGCGAGGGCCAGAATCCTTTTTCGATCGTGAAAACAATATTCAAGCACTTGCAAAGGATTTAAACATTGAACATGAGATGATAACAGGAGATTCGGGTCCTACTTATATAGCTGTTGGAAGTAAGTTATATCCTATTCCGAGCAATCTAATGTCAGGAGCAACACCACAGATCTCGCCATTCATTACATCAGGTTTATTTTCACTCAGCGGGAAAATTCGTGCAGCGGGAGATTTTGTCCTCCCGCGTTCTGCACGGGATGACGACCAGCCGTTAGGAGAGTTTTTTCGAAGAAGATTTGGTGCTGAAGTTGTAGAAAATCTAGTTGAACCATTACTTGCAGGAACTTTTGCAGGGGATATTGAACAACTAAGCATGCAATCTACATTTCCTCAGCTCTATGAATTAGAGCAAAAGTATCGTAGTTTGCTTTTCGGTATGAAAAAATCAGGGACAAATTTTTTAAGTTACAATCAGATAGCGAAGGACAAGGGAATTTTCCAAACCTTTGAAAATGGTTTAGAGACGCTTATTGAAAAGTTAGAAGAATCTTTAGCTCCTGGAACAGTTATGAAGGGTGTAAAAGTAGAGCACATCGACCATGGCAAAGATGGTGCAGTGCATGTCGAATTAAATAATTTTTCACATATCACTGCGGATGCTGTAATAATTGCAACGCCATTTAATGTTGCGCAAATGATGTTTACTAAACATCAACTGCTGACAGAGTTAAATACGATGAAAGCCGCAACGATTGCTACAGTGACGATGGCATTTAAAAAGGAGCAGCTTGGTGACTTAGATGCACTTGCATTTTACGTTTCTAGAAATAGTGATTTTTCCATAACATCTTGTACATGGATTAATCGCAAATGGCCTAACACCACTCCGCAAGATTATGTGTTATTGCGTAGTTATATTGGTCGTGTAGGTGATGAAACGATTGTTGCTTTATCTGATTCAGAGATTGAAAAAACGGTATTACAAGACTTGAAAAATTCAATTGGTATAGAAGGAGAACCAGCGACAACAGTTGTCTCTCGTTGGAAAAACGCTATGCCTCAATACACTGTTGGACATGAAGCTAAAATTGAGCGTGTGAAAGCAGAACTGTATGAGCATTTCCCGACAGTAAAACTAGCAGGTAGCTCTTTTGAGGGAATATCCATTCCTGAATGCGTAGAGCAAGGACGCAATGTGGCAAATGAAATTTTAAGTGAAATGTTTATGCAGGAATACTAAAAGAGTAGTACAAAATTATATTTGTACTACTCTTTTTCTATTTTGGATGTGAAAAATGATAAGCCTTAAAATCCGCATATGACAAGGCGGATTTCAAGGCTTAAAAAAAGTCGTGTTTAATTTATTTCAGGCCAGATAAACAATACTCGTTAAATCTTGCCTATAGTATTTTAATTAAACAACTGTTAGGAAATTCTGTGGCATGACCAAACAATACCGCCAGAGTTTGCACCTCCTAACGTCAAAGCAATACTTAAGCCATTTGCATTATAAAATAAATCAATGGAGTCACCCGCAGTTAATTCGACTTCTCCAGCTAATGTAACCGTACCATTACCTAGAACGGCTCTAATGGTTAATAAGGTAACAGCTAAATTTAACACTGGGAATAAACCGCTTATTAAATTAGTTGTTGTATTTCTACGAATTGCAAATGAAGGATTGACACCTGCACCAATACCAAGGCTAATGGCAGCCACCGTAGAATAGTTGATTGTTGCCTCAAAGGCATATCTTCCAGTAGTCGGAACTGTAAATATACCAGTTGTTGGATTAAATGCTGGTGTTGTGAAATAAGGTGAGGCTACACTCCAGTTAGTTAATGTAGCAGAGTTACTAACAGCTAAAGTGGTTAAGAAGGCTGAGAAACCATCTGTAAATGCTGGCCCAGTAGGTCCCGTTGTACCAGTAGCGCCCGTAGGCCCAGTAGGTCCGGTTGCCCCGGTAGGTCCGGTGTTGCCGGTAGGTCCAGTGTTGCCCGTAGCCCCAGTGACGCCAGTAGGTCCAGTGTTACCAGTGACCCCAGTGACGCCAGTAGGCCCAGTGTTACCAGTGACCCCAGTTACGCCGGTAGGTCCTGTATTACCAGTAGCACCGGTTACACCCGTAGGCCCAGTGTTGCCCGTAGGCCCCGTGTTACCAGTGACCCCAGTCACGCCCGTAGGTCCCGTGTTGCCAGTGGCACCCGTTACACCCGTAGGCCCAGTGTTGCCCGTAGCCCCCGTAGGTCCGATAAGCCCTGCAGCGCCAGTTTCACCAGTAGGTCCAGTAGGCCCTGTGTTACCAGTAGCCCCAGTTACGCCAGTAGGCCCCGTGTTACCAGTGACCCCAGTCACGCCAGTAGGCCCCGTGTTACCAGTAGCCCCAGTTACGCCAGTAGGCCCCGTGTTACCAGTAGCCCCAGTTACGCCAGTAGGCCCAGTGTTACCAGTGACCCCTGTCACACCGGTAGGTCCCGTATCGCCAGTGGCTCCAGTTACACCGGTCGGCCCAGTGTTGCCCGTAGGCCCCGTAGGTCCGATAAGCCCTGCAGCGCCAGTTTCACCAGTAGGTCCAGTAGGCCCCGTGTTACCAGTAGCCCCAGTTACGCCAGTAGGCCCAGTGTTGCCCGTAGCACCCGTAGGTCCGATAAGACCCGTAGCGCCAGTTTCACCAGTAGGTCCCGTGTTGCCAGTGGCTCCCGTTACGCCCGTAGGCCCAGTGTTGCCCGTAGCCCCAGTTACGCCAGTAGCACCGGTCACCCCAGTAGGTCCCGTGTTACCCGTATTGCCAGTAGCACCGGTCACCCCAGTAGGCCCGGTGTTACCCGTAGCGCCAGTAGCGCCAGTGTTACCCGTCGCGCCCGTAGGCCCGGTATTACCAGTGGCACCAGTTACGCCGTTTTCGCCAGTGGCACCAGTAGAGCCGGTCGCACCCGTTGCACCGGTATTGCCAGTAGGCCCGGTGTTGCCAGTAGCTCCAGTCGCGCCATTTTCGCCAGTGGCCCCCGTAGAGCCAGTTGCTCCGGTATTACCCGTTGCACCAGTCACACCAGTATTACCAGTAGGCCCAGTATTGCCAGTAGCACCCGTCACACCAGTAGCCCCAGTGTTCCCGGTAGCCCCAGTAGCGCCGTTTTCGCCAGTGCCCCCGGTAGAGCCAGTAGCTCCTGTACTTCCAGTGTTGCCAGTAGCACCTGTGTTACCCGTAGATCCAGTAGGGCCAGTGTTGCCGGTAGGCCCAGTAGCACCATTTTCACCAGTCGCACCGGTAGAGCCAGTAGCTCCGGTATTACCCGTTGCACCGGTATTGCCCGTAGGCCCGGTGTTGCCAGTAGGTCCAGTAGCGCCGTTTTCGCCAGTGCCCCCGGTAGAGCCAGTAGCTCCTGTACTTCCAGTGTTGCCAGTAGCACCTGTGTTACCCGTAGATCCAGTAGGGCCAGTGTTGCCGGTAGGCCCAGTAGCACCATTTTCACCAGTAGCACCGGTAGAGCCAGTAGCTCCGGTATTACCCGTTGCACCGGTATTGCCCGTAGGCCCGGTGTTGCCAGTAGGTCCAGTAGCGCCGTTTTCGCCAGTGGCCCCAGTAGAGCCAGTCGCTCCGGTATTACCCGTTGCACCGGTATTGCCAGTAGGCCCGGTGTTGCCCGTAGCGCCAGTAGCGCCGTTTTCGCCAGTGGCCCCAGTAGAGCCGGTCGCACCCGTTGCACCGGTGTTACCCGTAGGCCCAGTTGGTCCCGTAGCGCCAGTCGCACCGGTAGTACCTGTAGGTTTATTTGGCCATACGCAGCATTGTTGTTCCGGGATATTAATACAGCCTGAATAATGATTGGTTGGAATTTGTACACAACCGCAAGGGAAAGTTTTGCATTTACTACAAACATTATTTAAAAAATAATCTTCAAATTTCATTTATTCACCTCCTCTCTCAAATATCCTATTCAGAAAAATGATAGAGGAAGTGGACGGTTAACTACTTTGCAAGTCAATATGATAATTTATAAATGGGGTAATATTGATATTTAAGAGTTTCCGACGCAAACGTTGGTGGAAATGAAAAGAAATATGAAATAACCCCAATTAAAAAGTACTGAAGTGGAATTCAATTGTTGATTAACTAGTAAATTAAGAATTGCCATTGTCTTTGTTCAACAATTGATCAAAATAATTTTTGTTGTGTAAGATTTTGGGGTCATTTGGTAAATAGATGCTTGCTAATTCATTATGGCTATTGGCTAGTTCGTATTGTTGTAATCGGTCGTAGAGGACGCAAAGCTGTAAATGGGGTAACCAAGTAGTAAAGGTTTTATTTTGGAATGGGGCGTTCGGTTTTGGTTTCATTGTTAATGCTTGTTCATACCAAAAGATGGCCTCATGGTTTTTCCCTTGTTCCATAAAATGATAGCCAAGCCTGCAGCAAGCTTCTGGACGTGGAGTGTCATATTCGAAGCTTCGTAAAACAGAACTTACATTATTTTCTTTGTCATGTAATTTCGAATAGCAGTCAGCTAATTTAAAACAGGCATTAATATTATCTTCTACCCAACCTAATTTAGATGTTAAAAAAAGCTCGTAGTAAAGTATCGCTTCTTCGACTTCATTATGATCCAGCAATTCATTGGCATAATAAAATGTGTCGCGAGGCGTTAGTGGTTCTCCAGATTGCAGAAGTTTTTTATAAATAGCAATATTCCGCTGATGATCATGATGAAGTGGTAAGTGGCTCACAGCAACATCACTGTCAAAAAGATGTCCACCTACTTCTAAATATTCATGTACTGCGCCTATCCAGCGAAACTGTTTATCTCTTTTAACTAATCGATACCTTCTTAACAGAGCACTAACATTTCCCTCGTCATCAAAGCTTAAATTATAATTCATCGAGACAGCATCGATATCGGGGCTTAAAATTTCCTTTAATGCTTTAAATTTTTCTTGATCCTGCGCTAGTATTACATCATCTGCATCTAGCCAAAGGATATAGTCAGATGTTGCTTGTTGGAATGAAAAGTTACGTGCTTCAGCAAAATGGTGAATCCACTCAAAATCAAATATGCGATTAGTGAATTGTTTAACAATTTCCTTTGTCTTGTCGCTGGAGCCTGTGTCCACTATATTTATTTCATCAACTAAATCCTTTACGGATTCAAGACATCTGGCAATGACATCTTCTTCGTTTTTCACAATCATACATAAACTAATGGTTACCAAAATACGATACCTCCTTACAATAATCTTAGTAGTATATGTGACAATCAATTTTTTGCGAAACTAGATGCCCTTACTTAACGGGGGAAAGAGCTTCTATCGATTGGTAATATGTCATAAATTTACCTTTCAAGTTTCACGCGGATTTCACAAATGTGAAGTATAGTTAAAGAGCAGAGGTGATGATGTTGAAAAAATGGGTATTTTTCATTTTTTCTTTAATACCAATTATTTGGTTGGCGGGATGTAGCGAGAAATCATTTGAGCCAATTAACCGCGATCAAAGTTTTATTGCGTCGCTCAATATACAAGAACCATCGCTAGATTTTATTGATGATCAAGGGAACGTACTTGCTTCGTGGACATTTGATAAAGCTTATACAGGCGCATTATTACTAGATAAAGACCGGGTATTGTTATATGGGAATCAATTAGATCAAATCGATGTTTATGCACTTTCTACAGGGAAAAAACTTTACTCCAAAAAAGTAAAGCTAGGAACAACGAATGTGTACTATGCGGCGCAAGCTAAACAATTTTTTATTACGAATAGCACGACGAATACAGTGACAAGCTTTGATGTGGAAGGCAATGAATTGGCATCACAGCAGCTTGGTAACTATCCGATGTCGATGGCAGCATACAAAGATAAACTTTATGTAGTGAATTATAAAGACACGAAACTATCCGTACTATCCATGAAGGATTTAACGCTAGAGCAAGAGTGGCCAATTGATAAATCATCGCATGGAATGGTGATTATTGAAGAAACAAATGAGCTATGGATTGGCGGTCACGGAGAAGGGAGCAAGCCGAATAGCTCAGTGAAGCGTTTCGATCTTGCAACGGGTACTGTTCGAGGAGAAATCGAAATGCCATTAATGCCAGTAGGTTTAACGAAGACGAAAGATAAAGTGTTAGTCGTTAGCCACGGTCATAATGAATTATATATTGTAGATTTTAAGGGAACAGTGACATGGCAAAAAGAGGTTGGTGCTAATCCGTTTGTTGTCAATCAGTTTAAAGACTATATTGTTGTGGCTGGTTATGACGACCATACATTATATTTTATTAAGGATGGTCAGGTACAAAAAACAGTGGATGTTGGTAAAGGTGCATTTCAGCTGTTAGTAAGGGAGGACGAAAAGTGACAACAGTATTAATTGTGGATGATGAGCAAGATATGCGAAATTTAATCGAGATGATGCTCAATAATTCCAAGTTTGAGACCTTTACAGCTGCAAGCGGAACGGAGGCATACGATATTATTGTTCGAGAACAAATCGATTTAGTTTTATTGGATGTAATGATGCCACATGAAGATGGCTTTGCAGTGTGTCAAAGTATTCGAGCGATGTCGAATATACCTGTCATATTCTTAACGGCACGAGATGCGAATGAGGATAAAGTGAAAGGTCTGACACTCGGGGGAGATGATTATATCGTCAAACCATTTACCAATGACGAACTAGTGGCACGAATGCACGCTGTCTTGAGAAGAAGCGGCACTAATATTGCTGAATTACAGCAAAAATATATTATCTTTGGCGCAATAAAATTAGATGAAATCGCGCGCAAAGTGTCCGTTGAAGGAAAAGCGATTCCGCTAACTTTAAAGGAATTTGAACTATTGCATTTATTTATGAAAAATCCAGGCAATGCCTATTCACGTGAGCAGTTGTTAGAGCGCATTTGGGATATTGATTATTTAGGTGGAACAAGAACGGTCGATACGCATATTAAAACATTACGTTTAAAGCTTGGAAAGGAAGCGGCAGGGTATATCCAAACTGTTTGGGGAGTCGGCTACCGCTTTGACCCAGGCGAATGAAAAAAATTTCAACCCGTATTTGGCTATTAATTTTTGCCTTTTTGATTATTACCGTTCTTTTTATGTATGTACTGACGGATTTTTTATATGAACAGCTTTATGTGGAAGATACGGAAAGTAATATGATTGAGATTGGTACAAAGCTACAGACAATGTATACGAGTGGCAAAGTAACAGATGAATTTATTGCTGATATTGAACATTATAATGATTATTCGAATTTAAATATTTTCGCTGTTCGCAATCCGCGTGAACTGAGCGCTTGTGTCCCATTTGATATTGATTATGATACATTGATAGGTGCAGAAGAACGACAGCAATTGCTAGAAGGCAAGTATGTGCAAAAAATTGGCTATGAACCCCGATTTGATCGGCAACTGATTTCAGTTGTGTTCCCTTTAGTAGATCAAAATAGGCTGGAGGGCATTATTTATATTTACTTCCCTTTAGCTAAAATAAGTGAGTTGGCAAGTCAAGAAGTCATTTTCCTATTTTTAAGTGCATTTGTCTTTTTGATTGTGATGAGCTTTTTTGTCTATAAAGGTATTCAACATATTATGCGACCATTAAGTGACTTGCAAACAGCGGTGGAGGAGATGTCTTATGGTCATTATGAAACACGTGTGCCTGTTAAATCGAGTGATGAAATCGGCAAACTATCAAGCACTTTTAACGACATGGCCGAAGCAATTCAACGCGAAGATGAAGCGCAGAAAACTTTTTTAGCAACTGTATCACATGAATTACGGACACCCATTAGCTATGTAAAAGGCTATAGTGAAGCAATGCAAAACGGCATTATAGCACAAACGCAACAAGAAGAAACAATACAGCTAATCGTGCGGGAAGCAAATCGTATGGAACGATTAACAAATGAACTTCTCCAACTTGCTCGTATGGAAAATGAACAAAAGGACGTTGATGTATATCCAATCCCACTTGCCGAGACATTACGAGAAGTACGGAAAATTTTAACGCATCAAGCACAGAAAAAGGATATTATTTTGCATCTTGAGGCAGATGACGCATTAATTGTTAAAGCGGATGAAGTGAAGTTAAAACAAATTTTTATCAATATTATTGAAAACGCTATTAATTACTCCTACGAGCAGTCGACAGTTGACATTGTCGCAATAGAACATAACGGCAACGCGCTCATAACGATTAAAGATGAGGGCATCGGTATACCGAAGGAAGATTTATCACATGTGACAGAGCGGTTTTATCGCGTGAATAAAGCACGCAGTCGCGCAGATGGTGGAAGTGGCTTAGGGCTTTCCATTGTTGAACAATTGTTAAAGCAGTTACAAAGTAAGATTGAAATTGAAAGTGAACTAGACAAAGGCACAATCGTTAAAATTACAATGCCATTAATGGAGGAATAGTACATGAAGAAGTGGTTATTTACATTGATAGCAGTACCTGCATTATTAGTAGGGTGTGGGGAAAAGAAAGAGCCTGCAACACTTGCAACATTGGAGGAGCCTCAAATACCAGACGTAGAAATCTTAACGCCCAAAGAAGTAGCGATAAATGCTCCGATTGAACTTGCTGCACATGTTAGTCAAGGAGAACAAAATATAGATGATGCTGTAGTTGAATTTGAAGTATGGGAATCAGGTAAGCGCGATGAAGGGCAAATGCTCGAAGGTAAGTTAGAAAAAGATGGCGTCTATAAAGCGCAGACTACATTCGATCATGACGGTGTATACTTTATGTATGCCCATACGACTGCAAATGGTGTTCATAATATGCCGAAGCAGCAAATTACGGCTGGCACACCTGATATGACGCAAGTAATACAAGAAGATGACAAAGCCAAGACAAACATGATGGATCAAGATACAAATTCATCTGAAGATACAGAGCAACAAGAAAATGAAAAAAATAATCATTAAAAAGCTTGCATTCTTTTTGAAATAGGAATAATATAATGACCAGATGACCGAAATGGTTTTCTGGTCATTATTGTTTCTGTGTACTAAAGAATGTACATAACTTAACATAGAAAGGATGTCACAAATGGATCGTAGGCAGGAAATTCTTGAAGCAGCTGCAAAATCATTTACGTTGTTTGGCTATAAGGCAACGACGATGGAACAAGTGGCGAAAATTGCTAATGTCGGTAAAGGAACAATTTACACATTTTTTGCAAATAAAGAAATTCTTTTTCAAGAGATTGCGATGTCACTTGTACGTGAGATGATTGCGGAAGCGGACGCTGTGTTGGATGCATCAGCTAGCTTTATGGATAATGCGCATAATGCTTTAATGAAAATGCTACAATTCCGTGAGAAGCATCTTTTATTTGCGAAGTTAATAGAGGAAGAAAAAGAATTACGCACACCAGCAGTAAAACAAGTGTTAATTCGCATTGAGTCAGAAATATTATCTTATGTGGCGACGTTAATTCAAAGACGTATCGATAAAGGTGAGATTCGAGATTGTGATGCTGAGTTAGTAAGCTATCTGTTGTTAAAGGCGTATTTAGCGTTCGTTGTAGATTGGCATGAGCTACACGGCGACATGATTCCAGAAGAAAAGATACTTAATCTTTTCAAGGAAACAATCTTTCGAGGACTCGTTCTTTAAGAAAGAATCGACAAATTTTACGTATTGTGAAGTTTGTGATTTTTTTGCAGAAAAATGACCAATTGACGTTTTCGGTCAATTAGTATAGGAGTGAGGGAAACATATGATTAAAGCTGAATGGCTGAAAATCTTTAAAACAAGAAAAATGCTTGTTTCAATAATTGCTGTCCTATTTATCCCGGTCATGTACGCAGGTATGTTTTTATGGGCGTTTTGGGATCCATATGCAGGCATGTCTAATTTACCGGTAGCGATTGTCAACGAAGATAACGGGGCAGAAATGGACGGCCTCAAGTTAGAATTAGGCGATACTTTAGTCGATAAACTGGTCGATAGTAAGCAATTTGACTTTATTGAAGTGTCCAAAGAAAAAGCAGAAAAAGGTTTAAATAATCGAGACTATTACATGATTTTAGAAATACCAACAAATTTCTCAGAGCATGCCACGACTTTACTTGATGACAAACCTTCTAAATTAGTGATGAACTATATTCCTAATGAAGGGTTAAACTTCTTAAGCTCTCAAATTGGTGAAACAGCAATGGATCGCATACGAGCGGAAGTAAATACGCAAGTATCTGCTACATATGCAGAAAAATTATTTGATTCCATTGCAACACTTGGAGACGGCTTTACGGAAGCAGCTGATGGTTCAGTTAAACTAGATGAAGGCGCTCAAAAAGTAGCAAATGGAGCGAAAGATTTAAAAGGATATTTAGAGCAGTTAGCTTCAAGCACAATTGAACTTTCTGATGGTACAGATAAAATTACTAAAGGTGCAGCGCAAGCGGCAACGGGTGCTAACGAATTATCAACTGGGCTTGTGAAATTAGAAAATGGTACAGTGCAATTACAGCAAGGTGCACAGCAGGCTGCTGCCGGTGCAACGAACCTTGAACAAGGTTTAACGCAATATACACAAGGTGTAGCGAAAGTAGAAGCTGGTCTTACAACATTGACTGAAAAACAACAGCAAATTATTTCTGGTGCTTCATCTGTTGCAGAAAATGCTGGTGCATTAAACGGTGCAGCAAATCAATTAGCAAATGGCTCTGCCAAAGTGGAAGCAGGTATTACAGCTTTAACTGCACAGTTACAAAGTGCGATTGCATCGATGCCAGAAGAGCAAGCAGCTGCGTTAAAACAAACGTTAGCAGAGCTACAAGCGGGTAGTACAAGTGTGCATAATGGTTTAAGTTCATTAGCAACTGGTACTGAAAAATTACAAGCAGGTGCTAGCCAAGTAAGTGGCGGGGCATCGCAAATTGCAGCAGGTCAAAAAGATGTTCTAGCTGGTGCGAATGCATTAGCAGGAAAAAGTAATGAATTAGTTAAAGGTGCACAAAGCCTTCAAGCAGGTAATGCAACACTTGCAGATAAATTAGGTGAATTACATGCTGGTGTCAACACGGCAGTTGCAGGTTCTCAAACTTTAGCTTCAGGGTTAAATGACTTAGCTAGTGGTACAACAACATTGAACGAAGGTACTTCAACACTTGCTTCAAAATCTGGTGAACTAGCAGAAGGTTCTGCTACACTTGCCGACGGTTCAACTGAACTTGCAGATGGTACAGCTACACTATCTGGCAAATTAGGCGAAGCGAGTGAAAAAGCGAACGAAGTACATGCGAATACTGACACGTATGATATGGTAGGTAGTCCAGTAGAAGTAGACAAAGAATCAGTTAACCATGTACCTAACTATGGTACAGGTTTCGCTCCTTACTTTATATCACTTGGATTATTTGTGGGGGCATTGTTAATTTCAATTGTATTCCCACTAGTTGAACCAGCTATTCGTCCGAAAAATGGGGCAACATGGTTTACAAGTAAAGTGACAGTGCTTGCATTTGTCGGCCTAATTCAAGCGTTATTAACAGTAGGAATTGTGAAATGGGGCTTAGGTCTTGAAGTACAAAATATGGGCTATTTTATACTAACAGCTGTTATCACAAGCTATGTGTTCTTAGCTTTAGTACAAATGTTAGTTTCTATTTTCGGTGATCCAGGTCGTTTCATTGCCATTGTTGTATTGATTTTACAACTTACAACAAGTGCAGGTACATTCCCACTTGAATTGATTCCATCACCATTACAAGTGTTCAATACATTACTACCAATGACATATACTGTTCAAGCGTTTAAAGCAAGCATCTCAACAGGGGATATGTCTTATTTATGGCAAAACTACGGTGTGCTATTTGGATACTTAATCGTGTTCCTAGCAATTACGTTTGGTTACTTCTTGCTATTACACACAAGACGTTACTCAAAAGTAGCCGAAGATTAAAAAACACTTTGCACCCACCATTTACTTGGTGGGTGTTTTATTTTTAGTGCCAGGCACTCAAACAATTCTGAATTTTCATGGCGCAGCTAGTAGAGTTATCTAAGTAAAAATCCACGAAGACTCCTGTGGGAACGCACGAAATGTAAGACGCAACAAGCCGCGCGAAAGCGAGGGTTGCGGCTTACAACGTGCCCGCGGAAAGCGTAGTGGATTTTTACGCTTTCAGAAGTTAATGGTATGCCAGGTGGCTATGTATAGTGCCAGGCACTCAAACAATTTACTTATACAATTTCTTTCTAAATGTAAAACAGCAGCTGATATGAGCGTATCAGCTGCTGTTTTGTGTAAGTGTAAGAGATTTAATTAAGGGTTCACCATACAAGTATGATGAGGGGTGTCATTATTAGGTCGTGTGGGGCACGTAATGACTTACAGAATAGGCAAATGCTTATAGGCAGTTACATTTTTCACAAGTGTTGCTGTAGCATTCGCTTTGTTCTTCGATCTTTTCACCGCATTCCGTGCATTGTTTTGCAGGTAAGTTCTTGAAAAATTCAACTACGTTTTCTAACATTGTGGACTCCTCCTTTAAGTTCATCTGTACTATTACTGTTTTGTTATTTCCTAGTGTATTATAACAGATGCGTTTCGTCAACACAAAATGCCTAATTTACGGTAAAATAAAATATGGATATTTTGTGAAGGAGGAAACGATTATGATTTTCGTTGATAATAAAGGGATTCATGACCCACGCATTAACCTTGCCATTGAGGAGTATTTATTAAAGACAATGGATGTTGAGAAAGAACCAGTGCTGTTATTTTACATAAATCAGCCATCAATTATTATTGGTAAAAACCAAAATACGATAGAAGAAATTAATACAGACTATGTGGAGGATAACGGTATCATCGTTGTCCGTCGTCTTTCTGGTGGTGGTGCAGTGTATCATGATCTTGGAAACTTAAACTTTAGCTTTATTACAAACGACGATGGTGATAGCTTTATGAATTATAAAAAATTCACACAGCCAGTTGTCGATGCGCTTGCTAAAATGGGCGTAAATGCTGAGCTGTCGGGTCGTAATGATATTTTAGCAGAAGGACGCAAAGTATCCGGGAACGCACAGTTTTCTACAAAAGGCCGTATGTTTAGCCATGGTACATTAATGTTTGATACAGAAATAGATGCGGTTGTATCTGCTTTGAAGGTGAAGAAAGATAAAATCGAATCAAAAGGTATTAAATCGATTCGTTCACGTGTAGCAAATATTTCGGAGTTTCTAATGCACAAAATGACGGTTGAAGAATTCCGTTTAGAAATTTTAAAATCCATTTTCGGTGGCGAAGAAAACATTCGTTATTATGAGCTAACGGAAGAAGATTGGGCAAATATCCATAAATTATCTGCTGAACGCTATCAAACATGGGAATGGAATTATGGTAAATCTCCACGCTTCAATATTCAAAAAACACATCGCTTCCCTACAGGTGGGATTGATATCCGCCTAGAAGTGAACCACGGCATTATCGAAGAAGCACATATTTTCGGTGATTTCTTCGGGGTGGGCGATATTGCCGATGTTGAGCAGCGTTTAGTTGGGACAAACTATGACCGTGTTGCCATTGCAAAGGCGCTAACTGGTATTGACGTGCCAACATACTTTGGTGGTATCTCAACAGAAGAGTTTTTACAATTAATTTATTAAAAATAGACAAAAAACCGTTGGCTAATGCCTTTCGTTAAAAAAGAAATTTTTGCCTATACTTAGAAGGTAGAATGCTTAACCAAGCGGAAAGATTTGTGAGTCGAACATGGTGAAAGAAAATCCACTGCTCACTATAGAAAAGGGCACGCGCTGGTTATGGCGCGTAGCCTTTTTTTGGTACAATATATGATAGAAAGGAGTGTCGGTATGGAGAAACACCGAATATTTATTGTCGAGGATGATGTGAAGATTGCATCATTACTTGCAGAAACACTTAGAAAATACCAATACGAAGTGGAAACCATCCAAGAATTTGATCTTCTAATCGAAGAGTTTACAGCGTTTAATCCACATATGGTGTTGCTTGATATAAATTTACCTGCGTATGACGGCTATTATTGGTGTCGTCAGCTACGTCAACATACAACTTGTCCAATCATTTTCATTTCAGCACGATCTGGGGAAATGGATCAGATTTTTGCGCTTGAAAATGGAGGTGACGATTTTATAACAAAGCCATTTAATTATGAAATTGTTCTCGCTAAAATTCGTAGTCACTTGCGTCGTACATATGGTGAATATGCAGCAAGGCAAGAAGAGCGAACAATTAAGCAAGGGCAACTTGTCTTGCATTTAGAGCGTATGGAGTTGCATAAAAATGATTTAGAAATCCCATTACAGAAAAAAGAATGTATTATTTTAGAACTGTTAATGGGCCATGCTCCAAAAGTTGTAACGCGTGAGCAACTATTAGAGGAGCTATGGGATGATCAAGCATTCGTCGATGAAAATACGTTGAATGTTAATATGACAAGAGTGCGGAAAAAGCTAGCAGATTATAATATTGCGTCATCCATTGAGACTGTTCGCGGTGCAGGTTATCGCTTTTTATTGAGTGCGGGTGAAATGTAATGGGCTGGAAATTATTTTTGCGTGATTATGCAACATTTTTTATTTTTCAGCTGATTTTAGTTGGATTTATTATGGTGTTGTACTGGCTCGATGGCTTTCGAAACGTCGATACGGCCATTTATTCTGTAAGTATTAGTTTAGTATTGCTATGCTCATTTTTACTTATTCGCTATTTAATGCGTCAAAGTTATTTGAGCAAAATCTTACATCTTCCAAAATCAATGGAGGATGTGCTACAAAAAAATGCCAAGACACCAGAAGCCATGCAAGTAGAAAAATATATGCATGAACTATATCGACTTTATCAGCATGAACTGCATGCGTTGTATGCTAGCCAAAAACGACATGATCAATTTATGAATCAATGGGTACATCAAATGAAAACCCCTATTTCAGTTATCGAAATGCTATTACAGGATGAGCGTCCTCTCGATAAGAAAAATGTTCAAGAAGAGATTGATCGTTTACGCAGAGGGTTGGATATGGTGCTAGTTAATGCACGATTAGAAAACTTTGAAGAGGATATGCAAGTTGAACAAATTCCGTTGAAAACGATTGTTACTGCAACAGTTAATGAAAATAAACGTTTATTTATAACGAAACGTGTTTTCCCGGAAATTCATATTGAAGATGACATTATTGTCGCAAGTGATTCAAAATGGCTGCGCTTTATTATCGGACAATTTGTTACGAACGCTGTGAAATATACTTTTGAAGAAAATAAAAAAATCGTGATGTCTGCCATACAAAAAGATGATTATATTCAGTTAGTCATTTGCGATGAAGGAATAGGTATCCCAGCTTCTGATCTTTCACGTGTAACGAAAGCCTTTTTTACGGGTGAAAATGGTCGTAAAACTGGGGAATCTACAGGTATGGGCTTATATTTAGCAAAGGAAATCTGTGAAAAACTAGGGCATCAATTAGACATTTCATCAGAAGTAGGGAAAGGTACGATTGTCACCGTGACATTTACAAATTAGGGGGAACAACAATGGGAGAAGTACGTATCGATGACTGGCTATTAAATATAGAATCACAAAAAATGAAGGAGCTGTACGACTCACAAACAACGCTTTGTGACTGTTTGTTTTGTGAAAATTACCGTCAAGCAAGTCAATCACTAGCGGATGAAGTCATGCATTTTTGCAAAGCACTTGGGCTAAACTTACATAAACCAAGCCAACTTAATGCTTTTCCGGTAGAGGGTGGGCATGTTATGTATAGTGGACACTATTCAGTTTGCGGTGAAATACTTGAAGGTGAGTTAGATGCTTGGGATGTAGTCGTTGGGGAGCACTGCTTTAGTCTTATTCAGGTGGAAGAGCAACATTCTTCTGGAGCATCGCAGTTTCAAATTGCTTTTGAAGTGGTATTTAAATGGCTATTACCAGAATCTATGGAATTAATCGAGAAATAAGGTGAACATGATATGCCGATTTTACAAATAAAGGATGTTACGAAAGTATACGAGGGAAAAGTTACCCATCGTGCACTCAATCAATTAAGTTTTGACGTTGAGGAAGGCGAGTTTTTAGCTGTCATGGGCCCATCAGGAAGCGGGAAAACGACGTTATTAAATATTATCTCGACGATTGACGAACCAACTAGTGGAGAAATTATTTTAGATGGCATGAATCCGCATACGCTTAATGCAACAGAGCTAGCTTATTTTAGAAGAAGACAGCTAGGCTTTGTATTTCAAGATTTTAATTTATTGCATATGCTCACGGTCGAGGAAAATATCGTGTTGCCGTTAACGCTTGATCAGCAGCCGTTGGAAGTGATGGAAGAGCGTCTTGCAGGTATTGTAGAAAAACTTGATCTGACGTCCTTTTTGCATAAACGACCGAATGAAATTTCAGGTGGACAAGCGCAACGAACAGCGATTGGACGGGCATTGATTCATAATCCAAGCCTTATTTTAGCAGATGAACCGACTGGCAATTTAGATTCAAATTCTTCGCGTGATGTTCTTGAACTATTAACGAAAATTAATAAGGAGAAACAAACGACAATTGTTATGGTGACCCATGATCCAATTGCAGCAAGCTATTGTGATCGTGTGTTATTTATTAAGGACGGAGAGTTTTTCAATGAAATCTATCGCGATGATCGCCGGCAAATGTTTTTCCAACGTATTTTAAATGTCTTGAGCTTACTAGGAGGAGGGCAAGTAGGTGACCTTTCGACAATTCGCTTACCGTAATGTCGTACGGAACAGCCGTATTTACGGGGCCTTTTTTATGGCAAGCTTTTTTTCTGTGGCCGTATTTTTTATCTATTCAATGCTCATGTTTCATCCAGATATTGAACGAGGTATTTTAGGAGAAGTATCGCTAGTCGGCATGATTGGAGCTGAAATCGTACTTGTCCTCTTTACTTTGTTCTTTTTATATTACTCCATGAGCGCCTTCTTAGAGGCAAGATCACATGAATTTGCGATATTATTGCATCTTGGTATGGAAAAGCGGCAAATGAACAAGCTTGTCTTTTTAGAAACTATGATTATCGGCTCAGGTTCGATTATTGTGGGCATAATTTTTGGCTTTTCATTTTCAAAGTTTTTCTTTATGATTGTGCGTGAAATTTTGCATTTAGAAGATTTACCGCTTTACGTTTCATGGCAACCGTTTTTATTAACAATTGGCGTCTTTACAAGTGCTTTTGTCGTAATTTCTTTTATCAGTGTGTATTTTACACGTGAGAGAAAATTACGTGATCTCATTAAAGGCGATGATTATATCAATAGTGATAAAAGCTACTCTAAAATTCGTGCAATATATGGGATTAGCTTAATCTTAACAACCTATGCGCTGGCTATTATCGTTTCGCATACGACGATGATTGAGTTAACGTTGCTCATTCCGTTATCAGCTACGTTTGGCACATATTATTTTTTTAGTGATTCTGTACCATTCATTTTACAGCTTGCTCGCGGGAAACGTAAATTTCATTGGCGGCGCTATCGCTTGTTATCATTAGCTGAGCAGACACGCATTATGATGGATAATGTAAAAATGTTTTTTGTCGTAACGATGGTTTCGACATTGGCCTTTTTATCTGTCGGTGTGTTAGCGACAATGTCCTCCTATACGACGCAATACGATCGATTAAATCCACTAGGACTTATTTATAAAGGAGATATTGATAACCCTTATGAGGCGGAGCACATTAATTCACTACGTTTGCAATTAGAGGACAAGGGCTTATCCTATCATTTATCCCGTTTTGTTGTAGTCAAGCAAACTTCGTCCTTTACACAAAATGAAGTTGAAGTATTCCGAGAATCGGATATGAACGTCTTGCTGTCTTCCTTTAACTATCCGTTAATTGATCTTGCGTCTGGCGAGGCTGTATTCATACCCTATTCAGAAGAGTCTTTAAAAAAACTTAAAAATACAGAAGTCCGTACTATTTTAGAAGAAAACGAAATTCCTATTACAATTGATAGTGTATATCCTAAAATCGTTTTTCCAGGCTCCATTGTTAGCGTAAACTCCATTGTCATTAGCGATGAGGATTTTGTGAAGCTAGTTAACCCGATTACAAGTAAGGGGGTTGTACAGCCGAGTTATCATCTATTTACATTTGATATTCCACAGTGGATGGAGACGAAGGATATAGGCAAGGATATTGTAGAAAGTGCTTCAACCCAATATTACCATAGCCTTAAAAAGGGGAAACACAGTCCATTTTATTTTGAAAATGCAGGATTAAATTATTCTTATATATTAGCTACCTACTCATTATTTACTTTAGTTGGTGTTTTAGTAGCGACTGTATTTTTATTAGCAGCTGGTAGTTTCATTTACTTTAAGCTGCATACGTCACTGGAACGAGAAAAGCGTAAATTTGATGTATTAAAACGGATGGGTCTAACAGATGTCGAGTTAAAAAAGCTGGTCAACAGACATTTGTTCCCACAATTTTTCTTGCCTTGGAGTGTTGCGATGATGCATAGTGCCTTTGCTTTCTTTATGGTGCAAGGCATTTTAAAAGATATTGCGAATATTTCAATTGTCAAAGAAGTTTTCTTTGCCTTTGGTTTTTTTGTGCTTATTCAAGTCATTTATTTTTACTTAATTCGTTGGCGCTACATCTCCCATATTCGTTCTTAAATATTCGTACGAAAGAGAAAAAAATGAAGTTTTTAACAGTAATAACAACATGAAGTAAAAAGTCTCATTGTTTTTTAGATATATTTCTTATATAATATTACTGAATAACGATTCATTTTATACGATAAGGGGATGGTGTAATTGAATTTAGTTTCATGTGTTCGTCAACAAGCAGCAGAGCAACCGGGAAAAATCGCGTATCATTTTATGGGGAAAGATACGACGTATGGGGAATTTGAACAGACGGTTGGTCGCTTTGCACAGGGGTTACAAGATTTAGGAGTACAAAAAGGGGACCATGTGGCGTTTTTACTCGGCAATACACCACATTATTTAATCGCTTTATATGCCACGATGCGTTTAGGTGCTACAGCTATTCCTGTCAATCCAATCTATACGCAAGATGAGATTTCTTATATTTTAAGAAATGGTGATGTCAAAGCGGTTATTGCGCTCGATGCTCTGCTTCCTTTAGTCGAAGTAGGTGTACAAGCCTTTCCTGAAGTGATGACATTTGTCGTTTGTGAAACGACAGCAGATGTAGCTGAAAAAGTAGCTGCTTTATCACAAGAAGCGAAAGCGAAAACGCATTTATTTTCACAAGTTATTGCGAACGCAGCTGGCTCCATTGAACCGGTGGACGTAGCACAAGATGACACGGCCATTATTTTATACACTTCCGGCACAACAGGAACTCCAAAGGGTGCCATGTTGACACATGGAAATGTCTATTCTAATGCACGTGACGTCTCTACGTATTTAGGGTATCGAGCAGATGACCGTATTATTGCAACATTACCCGTCTTCCATGTATTTGCGTTAACTGTAGTCGTGAATGCACCGCTAATAAGTGGCGCAACGGTTTTGCTTGCACCGCGCTTTAGTCCAAATGAAATTTTTGCGTTGGCGAAAGAGCAACAGGCAACTGTCTTTGCTGGTGTGCCAACGATGTATAACTTTTTATATTTATTACCTGAAGGCAATCCGGAAGATTTCTCGACAATTCGTTTAGCCATTTCAGGAGGGGCATCATTACCTGTTGCACTATTACATAATTTCGAGCAGAAATTTAATGTGCGTGTATCAGAAGGTTATGGCTTATCAGAAGCATCACCGGTAACATGTTTTAATCCATTAAATCGAGACCGCAAAGCTGGCTCCATTGGTACATCTATTAATAATGTCGAAAATAGAGTCGTGGATGTTAATGGTCGACAAGTGCCTGTTGGTGAAGTAGGTGAGTTAGTCGTTCGTGGTCCAAACGTGATGAAAGGCTATTATAAAATGCCTGAAGAAACTGCGATGGCGATTCGTGATGGTTGGTTGTACACGGGGGATCTTGCGAAAGTAGATGACGAGGGCTACTTTTATATCGTCGATCGCAAAAAGGATATGATTATTGTAGGTGGCTATAATGTCTATCCGAGAGAGGTAGAGGAAGTGCTATTTGCCCATGATAATGTTGTGGAAGCAGCAGTTGTCGGCTATCCAGATCCTAACTTTGGTGAAGCGGTCCATGCTTACATTGTACTCAAGGAAGTAGCGGCCACTACGACGGATGATATACTAGCATACTGTGCACAACATATGGTGAAATACAAAGTTCCAAAAGTAGTTGAAATATTGGACGAGCTACCGAAAAATACAACAGGCAAAATTTTGCGCCGTTCCTTAAAAGTAAAAGTATAAAATAATAGTATAGAAGGCAAGCCCACCATGGAAATTCATATGGTGGGCTTGCTTGTGCTTAAGGACGATTCTACTTTAAATTGTCAGAATTGTTTGGGTGCCTGGCACTTTGTTGATTGGAGCCGTGCCTGCGGAAAGGGAGCGCCTGGAACGGAAATCAACGGAGCTTACATGTAGTTCAAAAGAAAACTATATAGCATGGTAACGCCCTTTTATGGCGTGGTGGACATAAAGTAAAAACATATAGCGAATATCTCTACTAAATAAGTTGAGTGCATAGAGCCGTAGTGATAAAATCAGTCATGTGTAAAACTTCTACATACTTTAAAAGGGCTTGTCATATAGTAGGGGAGAAGTAATATATACGCAGTTATGGAACCCATTTGTGTGCAACAACGTCCAAGCTTTTAGAAAAATTAAATTGAAAGAGAGCTTACAAAAACGATGATAGGACTCATTCAAGAGTTAATTAGTTTTATAATGCATATTGATGTGCATTTGGAAGAAATCATTCGTGATTTTGGTAATTGGAGTTATCTCATTTTATTTGCCATTGTGTTTGTCGAAACAGGTGTTGTTATTTTTCCATTTTTACCGGGTGATTCATTACTTTTCGCTAGTGGTACATTAACAGCAGCGATGGGTGCCTTTGATTTATGGGTTTTAATTCCTGTATTTTTGGCAGCGGCAATCTTAGGGGATACAATGAATTATCATATAGGTCATAAAGTAGGAACATCGATTCCACCGAAAAGCTTTTTAGGCCGAATTGTTAAAAAAGAACGCATGGAAGCAGCGGAGAAATTTTTTAATACACATGGTGGGAAAACGATTGTGATTGCTCGATTCATGCCATTTATTCGTACGTTCATCCCGTTTGTTGCAGGTGCAAGTAAGATGCACTATAGCTACTTTTTACTGTACAACATTGTAGGTGCAGTATTATGGGTATTCAGCTGTACATTACTTGGTTATTTCTTTGGTAATATCCCAATTATTAAAGATAACTTCTCGGTAGTACTTATTTTAATCATATTTATCTCAGTTGTACCGGCAGTTATTGGTGCAGTAAAATCTAAGTTTGGCGGGAAATAAATAGGTGCCTCAGAAATGATTCTGAGGCATTTTTTTTATGGAATAATTGCTGATTCGTATCTAGCATATCGATGTCTCTTGTTTTACAAACAATGTAATAATGGGAAGTAGCAAGATATCAAAAATGTATTATGCCAAGCTACTACATCTAGGAAAGTAATAATTAGCTAAATATATAGGCATATAATAGTTGTTCAGTAGGAAAAACATAAAGTTATGCTGAAAAAATAAGCGTAAGGTAATGAAAGGTGCTATAATAATTACTAGAAAATGGTGAATTGGAGGCAACGAAATGGAAGTATTTATCGGGAGACAGCCAATCTTTAATCTTCACGAACAGGTCGTTGCGTATGAATTGTTATATCGAAACAATAATGTAAATTCATTTCCTGATGTCGATTCAGATGCTGCAACAGTAGATGTGTTAGTGAACTCATTTTTATCAATTGGTATCGACGAGGTGACGAAAGGAAAGCCTTGTTTTGTTAATTTTACGGAAAACTTGCTCATGAGTTCAATCGAGGAGTTTTTAAATCCTTCGCAAGTTGTCATTGAAATTTTAGAGGATGTTCCACTAACACCTAAATTAGTTGAGCGTGTCATTGAGTTGAAGTCGCATGGATTTAAAATAGCTTTGGATGATTTTATTTTGCAAGAAGATGGACAAGTATATGAAAACCTTTTTCCACATATTGATTTTATAAAAGTGGATTTTTTATTATCTTCAGTGCTTGAACGAATGGAAATCGAAAATTTGGTGAAAGAAAATTTCCCTCATATTCAATTGCTTGCGGAAAAAGTAGAAACACAACAGCAATTTAAAGTAGCAAAGCATTCAGGCTACGAGTTATTTCAAGGCTATTTTTTTGAACAACCTCAAATCATTAAGGCAATGGATATTCCAGCAAATGCTATTCAATATTTCCATATTATTTCGCTCTTAAAAGAAGAAGAGCCAAATGTACACTTGTTAGCTGAAAATATCGAGCGAGATATATCTTTGACGTATAAATTATTACAAATGATTAATAATTCTAATAGACGTTCCAAATCTAAAGTACGTTCAATTAAGCAAGCCATTTTATTACTTGGTTTAGCTAATCTTCGAAAATGGATATATTTATTAGCTTTGCGTGAATTCGACGGTCAAACAGATTCTGATCTTTTTCAAGAATTGATGCGTACCTCTTTGTTCAGAGCAAAGGTTTGTGAAAAATTAGCAAAGCTATCCTATAAAGAAAATTTTTCTGAATACTTTTTAGTGGGCATGTTTTCATTAATTGATACAATATTACAAAGACCGATGCATGCTATTTTGCAGCAGCTACCTTTTTCAGAGGCAATAACCGAAACTATATTAGGCGGTCAAACAGAGATGACACCTTATTTGGAATTCAGTATTGCCCTTGGTAAATTAGATTGGCAACGCTTAGAACAATTAGCACCGCAATTAAATCTAGAATTGACAAGCATTGATCTACTTTACAATGAAGCATTAGAATGGGCAGAAACATCGTTATAATTAGGGAATCTACAAAAAATAGGGATGTAAAAATGAAGTGTTAGATTGATGGTATTCAATCTAACACTTTTTCACTATGCCGTTGACGTCCGCTACGGCGGTGCTTTCCGCTCAGCACAGTAAGCCGCAACCCTCGCTACCACGCGGGGTGCCCGCGTCTTACATTGTGTGCTGTTCTGAGCAGGAGTCACCGCCTTCGCTACCATCAACTAGTGTATTCATTTTATTTTTTATTTATTGCAAAGTATGCATAGCAAATGTTTCTGTCCAAGCTCTATTTTCTCGGTTACGTGGAGTTTCTCTTTATCAAGATGAAGTTCTCAACGTGTAAACTATTTGCTATAATCTTGTCGTCTTTAGAAAAATTCTGATAGTTGAAGTGGGCGTGGGAAAATGAATCAAACACAAGATGTAAAAGCAAGTATTGTGGAGTATGTATATGTAATTGTGGGTGCCGCAGTAGTGGCAATTGGTTTTAATGTCTTTTTACTACCTAATCAAGTAGCATCGGGTGGCGTTAGCGGAATCAGTACCATTTTACATGGTCTATTTGGCTGGAATCCTGGACTCGTGCAATATGCATTTAATATCCCGCTGTTTTTAGCTGGGGTTCTAATACTTGGGAAAAAATTTGGTGTAAAGTCTTTTGTTGGTACGTTAACATTACCGTTTGTTGTATTAATAACAGATAACTGGGAACCCTGGACGGACAATCCTTTGCTTGGTGCACTTTTTGGGGGAATTGTTGTTGGATTAGGAATAGGACTCGTCTTTAAGGGGAATGCTTCTACTGGTGGCACTGATTTACTAGCACAAATTATTACGAAGTATACCGGATTATCGCTTGGTACAAGTGTACTATTAATTGATGGGATTATCGCGATTAGTGCAGCGATTGTTTTTGACTTAGAAAAAGGACTCTATGCGTTAATTGGTCTTTATGTTACAACGAAAACGATTGATATTATTCAACTTGGATTTAGTCAATCTAAAATGGTTTATATTATTACGTTAAAGCAAGATGAAGTGCGTGATGCCATATATGCCGAAATAAATCGTGGTGTAACAAAATTACCTGCAATTGGCGGTTATACAGGACAAGCACGACCTGTGTTAATGGTTGTCGTTTATCAGACAGAGTTCACAAAGCTGAAACAACTCATTAAAAACGTTGACCCATCTGCGTTTGTCATTGTTTCTGATGCCTACGAGGTGTTAGGTGAAGGTTTCAAACGCGCGTAGTTTTGGTATAATATTACGGAAAGATATTCATTTATTTAGGAGGGGTACTAATGAAAAAAGCAATGTTAACATTAGTGTTCGGTTCAGCAATTTTCCTAGCTGCATGTGGTGGCGGCGGAGACAAAAATAATGCTACAGGTAATAACGATACGGCTGCTGAACCAGACGGTAAGGCTATTGCAATGAAGTCATGTGTTACTTGTCACGGTGGTGAGTTACAAGGTATGGGTAGTGCACCTGCGCTAAACAATGTAGGCTCTCGTTTATCGGAAGAGGAAATTTTAGATGTCATTAACAATGGTCGTGGGGCTATGCCAGCTGGACTAATTAAAGGTGCAGACGCTGAAGCCGTTGCAAAATGGTTAGCGACTCAAAAATAAATAGTTGAAAAAACTAGCGGTTCTGGAGATCGCTAGTTTTTCTATTTTTACATATAATAGGTGATTTTAGCACATGAATGTTACACTGCTGACTTGAAGGCAGTATAATGGGATTACGCAATATACATGCAAACAAGTGTAAATTCATTTCTTTTATACATAGGCATGCTAAAATAAAACAATATTCAATTCGTTTGAATGGAGGCTGCAAACATTGGTCGTAGTATTGACAAGGGACGTAATGGAAAAATTTAAGCTAGAATTATTAGGCGGGGAAGAAGGCATAGGAAGAACAATTACCACGAGTGATATTTCCAGACCAGGGTTGGAGATGGCGGGATATTTTACGCACTACCCTGCTAATCGGGTACAATTGCTAGGTAAAACGGAGCTGTCCTTTTTCGAAATGTTACCGGTAAATGTGAAACTAGAACGGATGCGATTGCTATGTTCGCAAGATACACCGGCTATCATTATCTCGCGTGATTTAGAAGTACCGGAAGAGCTTATTCAAGCTTCAAATGAAAAGCATGTACCTGTTTTCAAAACACATATGACGACAACAAAATTTTCGAGTAGGCTAACTAATTATTTAGAGGGTCGCTTGGCACCTATGACAGCGGCACATGGTGTATTGGTTGATGTCTATGGCATTGGTGTGCTTATTATAGGAAAAAGCGGTGTTGGGAAAAGTGAAACCGCGCTTGAGCTTGTCAAAAAAGGGCATCGCTTAGTTGCGGATGATTGCGTGGAAATTCGTCAGGAATCTGAGGACTTTTTAATAGGTAGTCCACCACCGCTTTTAGAGCATTTATTAGAAATACGCGGTATTGGGATTATCGACATTATGACACTCTTTGGAGCCAGTGCCGTACGACCGTATAAGCGTATTACATTAATTATTGAATTGGAAATATGGGATCCTGACAAAGTATACGATCGTTTAGGTTTAGAAGAAGAGAAAATGAAAATTATTGATACGGAACTGACAAAGCTAACAATTCCTGTACGACCTGGACGAAATGTATCAGTCATTATCGAAGTTGCAGCGATGAATTACCGCTTGAAGAAAATGGGTGTCAATGCAGCAGAAGAGTTTTCAAGAAGATTAGATGAAGTGATTACTTCAACAGATGAATTAGACGATTAATGCATCGTTCATTATTGAGAGGAGCATAAAATGGATTTACTACTTTTAGATATTAACCCTGTCGCCTTTCATTTAGGGCCAATTCCTGTACGTTGGTACGGACTTTTAATTGTATCGGGGATTATTTTAGCATATTTTGTTGGACAAAGAGAGGCTGTCAAACGTGGATTGCCCGAAGATTTTTTAGCTGACTTGTTATTATGGGCAGTGCCAATCTCTATTATCTGCGCACGCATTTACTATGTTTCGATGCGCTGGGATTATTATAGTGAAAATCCGGGCAATATTATTCAAATATGGAATGGCGGTATTGCAATTCATGGTGCGTTAATTGGAGCATTTGTGACGGCGTACATATTTACTCGAAAAAAAGGGGTAAGCTTTTTACGTGTGGCAGATATTTTAGCGCCAAGTCTTTTAATTGGTCAAATTATTGGCCGTTGGGGTAATTTTATGAATCAAGAAGCATTTGGTGGCCCAGTGTCACGCTCGTTTTTAGAAAACATGATGCTTCCTGATTGGATTATTAATCAAATGTACATTGAAGAACTAGGAACGTATGTACATCCTACGTTTTTATATGAATCTGCATGGAATTTTGTCGGATTATTAATTTTACTGACATTGCGTAAAGTGAATTTAAATCGCGGCGAAATATTCTTTAGCTATTTAATATGGTATTCAATTGGTCGTTTCTATATAGAAGGTCTTCGTACAGATAGTCTGTATTTAGTTGGAGACTTACGTTCTGCGCAGGTCGTTTCAATTATCGGAATTGTCGTGGGGCTAGCGGCAATTATTTATCGCCGATTAAAAGTCAAACCTGCATTGAAATATTTAGACAACAAGTAAGGAGTGGAAAGTATGGCTGTAAAGGCATTGCTTTTTGATTTTGATGGTACACTATTAAATACAAATGACTTAATCATACAATCTTTTATGCACGTTTTAGAAGAGAGATTTCCCGGGCAATATTCGCCAAAAGATTGCCTAAAATTCATGGGTCCGTCATTAAAACAGACATTTAGTGAATTAACGCCAGGCGAAGAAGAAGAAATGATGTCTAAATATCGCGCTTGGAATGAACCACATCATGATGAGCTTGTAACAGAGTTTCCCGATGTGGTGTCCACTTTAGAGCAATTAAAGTCAATGGGCATTAAATTGGCTATTGTCTCCACTAAGCGCAATTCGATGATTGATCGCGGGTTGAATATTCTAGGTGCTAGTCATCTATTCGATGTGATCATCGGGACAGACGATGTCCAACATGTGAAGCCAGATCCCGAGCCTGTATTACTTGCGCTATCACGACTTGGTGCAGCAAAGGAAGACGCTATTATGATCGGTGATAATTCTCATGATATTGAAGCTGGACATAATGCGGGGGTAAGAGCAGCAGGTGTTGCATGGTCACTTAAAGGGGAGCAATATTTACAGCAGTTTCAACCAGAGTATATGTTACACCATATGAAGGATGTACTTGATATTGTGAAAGAGGGGTAAATGCATGGCGCGTAAAACAGAAAGATATCGTGTCGAAGGAGCAAACTCGTTATGGCATGTTTATGATACGGTGTCCTTTTGGAAGGTGATGAAGTGCTTCATTGTCATTCAAATTGGACGCTTCACACCTTTTTTACGCGTGAAGAACTGGCTGTATCGTACCTTTTTAAAAATGAAAATTGGTGAGCAAACATCGATAGCTTTAATGGTGATGCCCGATACGATGTTTCCAGAGCGTATTCATGTTGGCAATAATACAGTGATTGGTTTTAATACAACAATATTGGCACATGAATACTTAATTGAGGAATATCGTTTAGGGGATGTCCATATTGGCAATGAAGTGATGGTTGGTGCGAACTCAACCATTTTACCGGGAGTGACAATAGGTGATGGAGCCATTGTGTCAGCCGCAACACTAGTACATAAGGATGTACCAGCTGGCTGTCTAGCAGGTGGTAACCCGATGCGGATTATTTATACAGCCGAACAAATGGCGGAGCGCAAACAAAAAGAAGTTGTACAATGGTGTACGCCGAAAAAGTGAGAGGCTGGGACATAATTACGCTGAGGCGTAATGGATAAACAGGGGCAAAGGTATTCGTAAATCTTGCTATTTTTTTCTGAAGAAATACTTAGCTTTTCTGTCTTTAGCAATAGATAAAATCTAACTGTGGACAAGTGCCCGGCACAAATACAATTTCAATGCTAGCTCTGTATTTTTTATTTACCAAGTAAAAACCCACGTAGACTCCTGCGGGAACGCACGTAACGTAAGACGCAACAAACCGCGCAACAGCGAGGGTTGCGGCTTACGTCGTGCCCGCGGAAAGCGAAGTGGGTTTTTATGCATTTTAGAAAGCAGAATTGTTTGAAAGCCCGGCACTCAAACAATTTTATTCAATAGCATTACTTTTAGATTTATATATAGCTAAGTAAAAACCCACGTAGACTCCTACGGGAACGCACGTAACGTAAGACGCAACAAACCGCGCAACAGCGAGGGTTGTGGCTTACATCGTGCCCGCGGAAAGCGAAGTGGGTTTTTACAAATTAGGACCTAATACTTTGCCATGTTATCCGAGCTAGACTCTACCCACGCTAACAGTTCCACTTTATATAATTAGGTGTATAATTAACTGAATAATAAGAATTGAAATTGTTTGAGAATTCATTACATAAACCATTGACTGTAATGATGGAATGCGTTAAAATACTTTCATATTCTAGTTCTCTAGTACTCTAGTGAGTTAAAGTGAAACGTGAGGAAGTGTCAACATGTCAGCGATTAAAATGTTTGAAAAGCCACTTGGGATGCGCGATAAATTTCCGCAAATTTATGAAAAAGTAGAAGCTGTAAGACAGACTGGTCGAAGTTTTTTACGCTCAAGAGGCTATGAATTTATAAAAACCCCTACAGTTGAATATTTCGATACAGTAGGAAAAGCTTCTGCCATTTCCGATGCGCATTTATTCAAGCTTGTAGATAGTCAGGGCAATACGCTCGTTCTACGTCCTGATATGACAACGCCTATTGCACGAGTAGCCACATCCAAATTATTGAAAGAAATGATTCCACTACGTTTAGCTTATTTTGCTAGTGTATTCCGTGCGCAGGAAACAGAAGGTGGTCGCCCTGCAGAATTTGAACAGATGGGCATAGAGCTAATTGGGGATCATTCCGTATTTGCGGATGCTGAGGTAATTGTCACAGCAATGGAATTGTTAAAGCAGTTCGGTATCGAAAATTTTAAAGTAACAATTGGGCATGCAGGTGTTTTGAATTGCATTTTACAGGACTATACAGAAAGTATCGAACAACAAAATATATTACGGACACTGCTTGTACAGCGTAACTACGTAGGTTTTGAAGAGGCGGTTGCATCATTTGATTTACCAAAAACAAAATCCGATGCATTATTACAATTTATCGAAGAGGCTATGACGTTAAAGGAAATCCGTGATATCGAAAAATATGTACGCAAAAATGACGCGCTAGAATATATGCAACAACTAGCAAAATTATTAGCAGTTGCAGACTTAGCACACTATGTAGCATTTGATTTTACGCTTTCAAGTCATATGAGCTATTACACGGGGATGTTATTTGAAGTATTTGCATCAGGCAGTGGGTTCCCTTTAGGGAATGGTGGCCGTTATGATGGGCTGCTTGAAGTATTTGGCTCAAAAGTTGGTGCTACAGGCTTTAGTATTCGTGTAGACAGATTATTGGAGACGATAACTGCTCAAGCGTTAGAAAAGGAAGAAGCCATTGTTGTGCTCTTTGAGGAAGCAGATTTTGAAGCGGCTCTTGGAAAAATACAAGCGTTACGTGCTGAAGGGAAACAGGCGACATTACAGTTGAGAAGTAGTTTAGTCGATGAAGAAGCCTTCTTAACGCACTTTTCACAGGTAGTTGTTGTTGGACAGGAGGAAAATGGCGGTGAATGAATTAACGATTGCTATGCCGAAAGGGCGCATTTTTGAAGAGGCATATCAAATGCTGATTGAAGCAGGCTTTAATTTACCAGAAGAAGTCGAGATGACGCGTAAATTAATGATTGAAATCCCTGAAGAAAAAATTCGTTTTATTCTAGCAAAACCAATGGATGTTCCTGTTTATGTCGAGCACGGTGTTGCAGATATCGGCATTGCCGGCAAAGATGTTTTACTGGAACAACAACGTGTCGTACATGAGCTTCTTGATTTAAAAATAAGTACATGCTATATCGCATCTGCAGGATTGCCTAATACGACGATGAACGAAATTGCGCCACGCATTGCGACCAAATATCCAAATATTGCGATGAAATATTATAAAGGGATTGGTGAGCAAGTAGAAATTATTGAATTAAATGGGTCGATTGAGCTTGCGCCAATGATCGGTTTAGCAGATCGCATTGTAGATATTGTATCAACGGGACGTACGTTAAAGGAAAATGGTTTAGTCGAATATGAGTTTATTACCGATGTTTCATCACGTTTAATTGCCAATCCTGTGAGCTACCGTATGAAAGGTGAGCGCATTATTGACCTGGTAAAACGCTTAAAGCACTGTGTCGACTAAGCTTTTCACAAAGGTGCTGCACGATTAGCTAGAACTAAAGGGGACTTTTTCATGAAAATAACAAAGTTAGCAAAAGGTATTTCGCTGAAACGCCCACTTGAAGGTGGCAACGAAGAGCAATTAAAGATTGTACGACAAGTATTGGCGGATGTCCGAGCACAAGGGGACAGTGCAGTACGTACATATACAGAAAAATGGGATGGCTTTGCACCTGCCAGTTTACGTGTCACGAAGGAAGAGATTGCAGAGGGCGTAAATGCGCTCGATGCACAACTTTATACAGATTTAACGGAAGCTGCCCATAATATTCGCATTTATCATGAGCAACAAAAACGCTCTGGCTATCGGATGGAATTAGCAGATGGCTCCTGGCTTGGACAACGTATTACAGCAATTGATGCAGTAGGTCTATACGTTCCAGGAGGGACAGCAGCATACCCTACCTCCGTTTTAATGAATGTTATTCCTGCTCAAGTAGCTGGTGTACAGCGAATTGTTATGACATCACCTGCTGGTCGAGACGGTAAATTACCTGCTGGCGTGTTAGCTGCTGCACATATTTTAGGGGTTGAAGAAATTTATAAAATTGGCGGTGCACAAGCAATTGCGGCACTTGCCTATGGCACGGAAACGATTCAAGCGGTCGATAAAATTACAGGCCCTGGCAATATTTTCGTGGCTCTTGCTAAACGTGAAGTATTTGGTGAAGTGGCAATTGATATGATTGCCGGCCCGAGTGAAATTGCAATTATCGCTGATGATACAGCCTTTGCTGATGAAGTGGCTGCAGATTTATTATCACAGGCAGAGCACGATAAACTGGCTTGTGCCATATTAGTGACAACTTCTGAACAGCTTGCACACAATGTCGCACTTGAAGTAGAAAAACAATTGGCTACATTGCCTCGCGAAGAAGTAGCACGTGCTGCAATAAAAAAGTATGGTGCAATCTATATTGCCGAAACTTTGTCAGATGCAATAGAGGCCATTAACTCATTAGCGCCAGAACATTTAGAAATCGTCACAAAAAACGCGGAAGTTGTGGCACAGCAAGTACGTCATGCGGGTGGCATCTTTATTGGACGCTATAGCTCGGAGCCAGTTGGTGATTATTTTGCAGGTACAAACCATGTATTACCGACAAACAGCACAGCGCGTTTTGCCAGTGGTTTAAATGTTGATGACTTCGTGAAAAAATCGAGCATCGTTTATTATAGTGAAAAAACTTGGGCCGAAAATGCCCCTAAAATCGCACGCTTAGCTCGCATGGAAGGCTTAGAGGGACATGCGCGTGCAGTCGAATCTCGTGGATGGGAAAAGGAGTAATACGATGACAGAAAAGAGACGTTATGCAAAAGTAGAACGTAAAACAAATGAAACGCAAATTGCAGTTGCCATTGATTTAGATGGTGAAGGTATAGCAAACATCCAAACGGGTGTCGGTTTTATGGACCATATGCTGGATTTATTTATGAAACACGGTCTTTTTAATGGCACAATTCAAGCGAATGGAGATACGCATATTGACGATCACCATACGACGGAAGACCTCGGTATCGTGTTAGGACAAGCGATTCGGGAAGCGCTCGGTGATAAAAAAGGCATTAAACGTTACGGTACTGCCTTTGTCCCAATGGATGACGCGCTTGCACAAGTGGTTGTCGATTGCTCAAACCGTCCACATTTAGAATATCGTGTGCCTGAGCTAAAAGAGAAGGTAGGCACGTTTGACACAGAATTAGTAAATGAGTTTTTATGGAAGTTTGCACTGGAAGCCCGAATGAATGTGCATGTGATTGTGCCGTACGGTCATAATACACACCATATTATTGAAGCGATTTTTAAAGCATTAGCTCGTGCGATTGACGCGGCAGTGGAGATAGATCCTCGTGTTAAAGGGGTACCGTCTACAAAGGGGCTGTTAACGTGAAAATCGGTGTGATTGACTATGGGATGGGCAATTTATTCAGTGTTGAGCAAGCATTACAACGTCTTGGTTGTGAGGTCATTGTAACTGCTCAAGAACATGAGCTAGATGCGGCTGATGCGCTTTTACTGCCCGGTGTTGGTGCATTTCCAGATGCGATGAAACGTTTAGCTGATACAAAATTAGATTGCTACTTACAAAAAGTAAAGGCAGAAAATCGACCATTGCTCGGTATTTGCCTAGGGATGCAATTATTATTTGAAGAAAGTGCAGAGGTGACGCCAACGAAGGGGCTAGGTTTCTTCAAAGGCAGCATTCAACGCTTTAGCGGTGTGCAAGGGGAACAATCTTATCGAGTACCGCATATGGGGTGGAATGAATTGATTGTGACGAATCGACCTGCATGGTTAAAAGATGAGGCACCTGCTGAGCACGTTTATTTTGTCCACTCATTTTATGCGGCAAATATTGATGAGAAAGAGCTTGTAGCTTATGCAGACTATCATGGTATTGCGGTGCCAGGAATCGTTGCAAATGGTTCAATTACAGGTATGCAATTCCATCCTGAAAAATCAGGTGACCTAGGCGTGTACTTATTAGAACAATGGTTGAAAGGAGTGGCGGCGTGCTAACGAAACGTATTATTCCATGTCTTGATGTAAAGGAAGGGCGTGTTGTCAAAGGGGTACAGTTCGTTTCATTACGCGATGCAGGAGATCCGGTAGAACTGGCAAAGTTTTATGATGCGCAAGGGGCAGATGAGCTCGTATTTCTCGATATATCTGCATCGCATGAGGGGCGTGAAACGATGGTCGATGTAGTGCGTCAAACAGCGGCAACATTAGCCATTCCCTTTACTGTTGGTGGGGGTATTCGCTCATTAGAAGATATGAAACGTATTTTACGCGCTGGTGCAGATAAAGTATCCGTGAATACATCTGCTCTAGAACGTCCAGCGCTTATTAAAGAAGGTTCTGATTTTTTCGGTGCACAATGTATTGTTGTGGCTATTGATGCACGCTATAGCGAAGAAGACGGTACGTGGATGGTGTACACACATGGTGGTCGCAACAAAACATCCTGGCAAGTTATAGAGTGGGCAAAAGAAGCTGTGCGCTTAGGTGCTGGTGAGATTTTATTAACAAGTATGAATCAGGACGGCGAAAAATCAGGTTTTGATTTAGCGTTAACAAAGGCTGTACGACAAGCCGTGACAGTCCCGGTCATTGCAAGTGGCGGTGCGGGGAATGCCGAACATTTTTACGAAGTATTAGCAGATGATATCGATGCAGATGCAGCACTTGCAGCATCCATCTTTCATTACAAAGAAACGAGCGTAGCGCAAGTAAAACAATACTTACGTGAAAAAGGAGTGGCAGTAAGATGATGGACAACATTAAATTTGACGATAAAGGTCTTGTGACAGCAGTTGTGCAAGATGCCAATACAAAAGAAGTATTAACTGTAGCCTATATGAATAAAGAGTCTTTAGCAAAAACGATTGAATCAGGCGAAACATGGTTTTACTCCCGTTCACGTGAAGAGCTTTGGCATAAAGGAGCGACGAGTGGTAACGTACAAAAAGTAGTGTCCATTAAAGCGGACTGTGACGGCGATGCCTTAGTAGTAGAAGTATTACCTGCTGGTCCAGCCTGCCACAACGGAACAACTTCATGCTTTACGAATGTACTGCAAGAAAAAGCAAAAGTTGGTTCAGTCGGCATTATTCCGCAGTTAGTCAAAGTGATTGAGAAGCGTGAACAAGAAATGCCTGAAGGTGCATATACTACATATTTATTTGACAAAGGCATTGATAAAATTTGTAAAAAAGTTGGGGAAGAGGCAACGGAAGTTGTAATCGGCGCGAAAAACCGAGATGCAGAAGAGGTTAAATGGGAAGCGGCTGATTTACTTTACCACCTATTAGTTTTATTGCAAGAACAAAAAGTGAATGTATTTGATGTCTTGCATGTGTTAGAAAAACGTCACGAGGAGAAATAACGGCATATCGCTTATTGTATGGTATAATATAAGTTACTGTAAAAAGGAACGTCCAATACGTTCCTTATTTCTTGTTTCGGAGGAAATATTTTGGAAAAGAAACGTCAAAAAGAGAAGCAAACAAATGTCGTATCGTTTATTCCTACAGGCGACTATTATTATAAAAAATCAATACAAGCGATGAATAGCGGACAGATGGACAAAGCCTATAAATATTTACAACGGGCTGTAGATTTAAGTCCTGATGATCCAATGATTTTATTGCAATTAGCGATTGTAGAATTAGAAGGTCAAGGTTTTGAAGAAGCCTATGACTTACTTCGTCGCGCCTATCAATTAGACCCAAATGAACCGGAAATTATTTTTTATATGGCAGAGGTGTCTGGCTGTGTAGGCATTATTCAAGATGCCAAACGCTTTGCAGAGCAATATTTAGAAATGGAACCAGATGGCGCTTATGCAGACGAAGCGGCAGAAATATTGGAATTTGTAGCTTTTGAACAAGATGATTATGAAGAGCTTGAAGGTAGTGGCGAAGATTTATATCGCCAGGAGCAAGCGCGTCGTTGCATGGAAAAGGGGGATTTTCCCGAAGCCATCAATATATTAGAACAATTAGTAGAAGATCGACCTGAATTTTGGTCAGCCTACAATAATTTAGCTTTAGCTTATTTTTATGTAGGGGAAGCCGAGCAAGCAAAAGCTATACTTAACACCGTATTGCGTGAAAACAAAGGAAATTTACATGCGTTATGTAATTTAACGGTTATTGCGTACTATGAGAAAAATGATGAGGAATTAAATGCCCTTTTAGAAGTATTGGTGAAAATTCAGCCTTACGCTTGGGATCATCGCTATAAACTTGGGGCAACACTTGCACTAATCGGTCAATATGAAATAGCCTTTAAATGGTTACGCAGCATGCAAAAACGTGGCTATTTAGGTGATCCAGGCTTTTACTTTTGGTTATCGCATGCAGCGTATTTTTCTGGCTACGATGAAATTGCGAAAAGCGCTTGGGAACAGTTGATTGAACTGGATCCAGAAAAAGAGGGCTTTGAACCATGGCGTCAGCAGGAAAATACATATGAGCTTGACGCATTAGAACACGATCGTGACTATATCGTAGAAAAATTGGAAAGTAACTATGTAAGCGATCGTCTATTTGGTTTATTTTTGCTAAATCGTACAGCGCATAAGCAAGAAATTATCGCGCATCCTAAGTGGATAGACGTTGATCAATTTGGTGCTTTTGAAAAGCTTTTTTTAGCGTATGGTCTTGGCCATCAATTTGACGATAAAAACAAAGTAGAGGCAAGCTTTTTAAGAGCCGTACGTGTACCTGAAATTTTATTAGAACACTATGGGAAATTAACAACACTTGTTGCACCGATGTTCCAAATGTGGTTTGTTCTATGTGAACATGCGTTAAACCAAAATTATCGCTTTACGAACCCAGCTGCTATTGCAGGTGCCAATGATTATTTATTCCGCTCTTCTCGTATGTTGAAGGTCACGAAAAAAGAAATTGCCGAGCAGTATGGCGTATCCGTATCGACATTATCTAAATACATTGAAGAATTGTTAATGTTTTTACCAACCAATTAATTTTAGGTTGTGAGCAACAAAGTTGAATAACTGATTGCTTTCACATACGATGAACATACTAACATTATTATGAAAAAGTATTACAAGTTTAGGAGGAAGTATGTATGTCAGAAGAAAAAATTTATGATGTTGTAATTATTGGGGCAGGACCTGCCGGCATGACTGCGGCTGTTTATACATCACGTGCAAACCTTGCAACATTAATGATAGAACGTGGTATCCCTGGTGGGCAAATGGCCAATACAGAAGAAGTAGAAAACTACCCTGGATTTGATACAATTTTAGGGCCTGAGCTGTCTACTAAAATGTTTGACCATGCGAAAAAATTTGGTGCTGAATATGCTTACGGCGATGTTTCCGAAATCATTGATGGCGAAGAATATAAAACGATTAAATCTGGCGGTAAAGAATATAAAACACGCGCAATTATTCTATCTACAGGTGCTGAATATAAAAAAATGGGTGTACCTGGTGAAAAAGAGCTTGGTGGTCGTGGTGTCAGCTATTGTGCAGTATGTGATGGTGCATTCTTTAAACAAAAAAATCTCGTTGTCGTAGGTGGTGGGGATTCAGCTGTTGAAGAAGGTGTCTATTTAACACGTTTTGCTGATAAAGTAACAATCGTTCACCGTCGTGATAAATTACGTGCTCAAAAAATTCTACAAGACCGTGCCTTTGCAAACGACAAAATTGATTTCATTTGGAATGCAACAGTGAAAGAAATTAACGAGGCGAACGGTAAAGTGGGCAGCGTTACATTGCAATCAACGCTTGACGGCACAGAATCTGAATTTGAAGCAGATGGCGTATTTATATACATTGGTATGCTGCCATTAACAAAACCATTTGAAGCTTTAGGCATTTTAAATGAAGCTGGCTATATTGTGACAAATGAAAATATGGAAACAAAAGTACCAGGTATTTTTGCTGCAGGCGATGTGCGCGAAAAAACACTTCGTCAAATCGTAACTGCGACTGGTGACGGTAGTATTGCAGCACAAGCAGCACAACATTATGTGGAAGAGTTAATAGAAAAAATTAAAGCATAATGGACATAAAATAGGGCGCTGATCCTGTGTACAGTTGCAAAGTTAACACAGGAAAGTGACCATTATTTCCGGAAAAAAATACAAATTTTTAATACGGTTTTAATATTGCTGTAACTTGAATGACATATAAAAGGTGTAAGATAAATAGTGTAATTAGCAATCCCCCTTTTATTTTTCTAGTAGGTTGTTTCCGCCTAAAGCAGGTGGGAGCAGCCTATTTTTAGTGTATATTTTGAGTGCCAGGCACCCAAACAATTCTGAATTTTTAAATCGCTGTAAATTGCTTATTTAATGTAGACTCCTGCGGGAACGCTCGTAACGTGAGACGCAACAAACCGCGCGTTTAGCGAGGGATGCGGCTGACGACGTGCCCGCGGAAAGCGCAGTGTATTTTTACGCAGTAGCAAGCCGATGCTTACGCTTTTAATTTGTCAGTGGAAGGTGCCAAACACTCAAAAAATTAAATTCATCCTCGCTATGGGGTTTTGGAATAACCAAGTAAAAATCCACGTAGACTCCTGCGGGAACGCACGTAATGTGAGACGCAACAAGCCGCGCGATAGCGACGGTTGCGGCTGACGACGTGCCCGCGGAAAGCGCAGTGGATTTTTACGCAGTAGCAAGCCAATGCTTAGGCTTTTAATTTGTCAGTGGAAAGTGCCAAACACTCAAAAAATTAAATTCATCCTCGCTATGGGGTTTTGGAATAACTAAGTAAAAATCCACGTAGACTCCTGCGGGAACGCACGTAATGTGAGACGCAACAAACCGCGCGTATAGCGAGGGTTGCGGCTTACGACGTGCCCGCGGAAAGCGCAGTGGATTTTTACGCAGTAGTAAGACTGAGCTTTAGCTTATTAATATTGAATATGTCATGTCTAGCAATAGAAAACTGTATACTATATGTATGAAGTATTCGTGTAACATTATGGTCATTGGGAGCAAGCCGACGCTTAATCCAAAAGAAATAAAAACGCTTCATGATGTTTTAAATTTATCGATTTTTTGTGCAAGATAGCATAGTTGTGAAATGAGGACAAACTCTGATATGTCTTGTTATAATAAGAATAGAAATGTAGAAGAGATTAGAGGTGTGCCTATGCAAAGAATTGCAAACTTAATTGCCGTAAAAGACGGCAAAGTATTATTACTTCAAAAGCCGAGACGTGGCTGGTATGTAGCACCAGGTGGGAAAATGGAAAGCGGTGAATCGATTTATGAGGCTGCTTTACGTGAGTTTCAAGAAGAAACAAATGTTATACCATTGAATACGCATTTAAAAGGTGTCTATACGATGATTATTAAAGAAGACAACGTTAAGGTAGATGAATGGATGTTGTATACTTTTATGGCAAACGATATTGAAGGTGTACCATTCGAAGAAACAAGAGAAGGTAAGCTTGCATGGCACCCAATTGAAGATTTGAAACATTTGCCAATGGCTGAAGGTGATCGCACAAATTTACAGTTTGCGGTATCACAATCAGGCATTCAATACGGTACATTTGAATACACGAAGGATTTTGAATTGCTTCATGAAAAAATACAAATTTCAATAGAACAATAAAGGAGCTGCATGACAGTGGTGGTTGATAGTCAACAATGTACACATGAATTGGTCATTATTACAGGAATGTCTGGAGCTGGAAAAACCGTAGCTATTCAAAGCTTTGAGGATTTAGGGTATTACTGTATTGATAATTTACCACCAGCGTTACTCACAACTTTTTTAACTTTACTTAGAGATACAGGTAAAACGATTACACGTATTGCAGCTGTCATGGATATGCGTGGCGGCAACTTTTTTGATTCGCTTATTGGTGCGCTTGACCATATATTAAAAGAAGGCGACATTACTGTCCGCATATTATTTTTAGATGCAGATGATGCAACACTTGTAAGACGTTATAAAGAAACAAGACGTGCGCATCCTTTAGCTGTAACAGGTTTACCGCTAGATGGTATTACACAAGAACGTGTACTTCTATCGGAAGTAAAAGGTCGCGCAAACCTTGTTTATAATACATCCAACTTGAAACCAAAAGAGCTACGCGAGAAAATCGTGAAAGAATTTGCAAGTGATGCAGATCATACGTTTTCAATTAATATAATGTCCTTTGGATATAAACACGGTATGCCAATAGATGCAGACTTAGTGTTTGACGTGCGCTTTTTAAAAAATCCTTACTATGTAGAGGAATTGCGCCCAAAAACAGGTTTGCAAACAGAAGTTTCTTCTTATGTACTAGCGTTAGAGGATACACAGATCCTTATTCAAAAGCTAACGGATTTGTTTGAATTTATGGTACCGCTTTATAAACAAGAGGGGAAATCACAACTTGTCATTGCTTTTGGTTGTACAGGAGGACAGCATCGTTCGGTGACGTTAGCAGAATATTTTGGTGCTTACTTAGCCAAAAATGAAAATGCTGTGATATCGCACCGTGACATCAATCGAAGAAAGGATTGAGTGAATGGGGAAAAAGCATACAAGACTAGTTGTAATAGGTGGTGGTACTGGTCTTTCTACGTTACTACGTGGTTTAAAGCATCACCCTTTTGATATCACGGCAATCGTAACAGTTGCGGATGACGGCGGCTCCTCAGGACGCTTACGTGATGATTATGATATCCCACCACCTGGTGATGTCCGCAATGTCATCGCTGCATTATCAGATGTAGAGCCACTCGTTGAGCAAATGTTTCAATATCGCTTTTCAGAATCAGAGGATTTGAACGGTCATTCGCTCGGCAATTTAATGTTAACAGCCTTGACAGATATTACAGGTGATTTTAGTCATGCCATTAGTGAAATGGGAAAAGTGCTAAAAGTACATGGTCGAGTTATTCCAGCAGCTAATAAAAAAATCACATTACATGCCGAGTTAGAAGATGGGCTAGTAATTGAAGGGGAGTCTAAAATCCCAACAGCAGGAAAGCGCATTGATCGCGTTTTTTTAGTGCCTGAAAATGTGCAACCACTACCCGAGGCAATTCGGGCAATCAATAGAGCGGACTATATTTTAATAGGTCCTGGAAGTTTATATACGAGTATTATTCCAAATTTGCTAGTGAAAGAAATTGGAGAGGCAGTCGTAAAAGCTAAGGGACGCAAAATTTATGTATGTAATTTAATGACCCAAAAAGGGGAAACGATTTCCTACACAGCAGGCGATCATGTTCAAGCTATACACAAGCATGTTGGAGATTCCTTTATCGACTCTATTTTAGTCAATGATGAACAACTACCACATCCTGTAAAAGAGCTTTATAAAGAAGAATGTGCAGAGCCCGTAACATTTGATGTTGGAAAGCTTGAAAGTATGGGATTAGAGGTTATTAGACGAGATATTGCAACCATTCGACCTGATGGGACTGTACGCCATAATGCTGCAAATGTAGCGCAATGGCTTGTGGATTATGCAAAAATCTTACGGAAAAAGTAAGAAAGCCTACTATAGAGTCCTAAAGAATGCTTGTTGTATATGGTAAGATGAACATATACATAGAAATAAAGGTCGAAAGGGGGGCGTGATATGTCATTTGCTTCAGAAACAAAAAAAGAGCTAACACAAGTGGAAGCGGACGATTCTTGTATGAAAGCCGAAGTATCAGCGTTAATTCGTATGAATGGTTCATTGTCTTTTGCAAACAAACAATTAAGCTTAGACGTACAAACCGAAAATGCTGCCATCGCTAGAAGGCTTTATACGATAATGAAGAAGTTATATCCATACAATGTGGAGCTACTTGTTCGTAAGAAAATGCGTTTGAAAAAAAATAACGTGTATATTTGCCGTGTACGAGAAGGTGCACGTGAGTTACTTATTGATTTAGCCATTATTTCTGATGATTTTCAATTTAATCATACGATTTCTAGAGAGCTAATAAAAAAGAGTGGCCACAAAAGAGCTTACTTACGTGGAGCGTTTTTAGCAGGTGGCTCGGTAAATAATCCAGAAACGTCTGCCTATCATTTAGAAATTTATTCTTTGTATAAAGAGCATGGCGAGGCATTGATGGATTTAATGAACGAATTTGAGTTAAATGCAAAAACAATTGAACGAAAGAAGGGCTTTGTGACATACTTAAAGGAAGCGGAAAAGATTTCCGATTTTTTAAATATTGTCGGTGCTCATCAAGCAATGATGAAATTTGAAGATGTTCGTATATTACGCGATATGCGAAATAGTGTAAATCGTATTGTAAACTGTGAAACGGCAAACTTGAATAAAACGATTGGTGCTGCGCTACGTCAGGTAGAAAATATTCGCTTTATCGAAAATTCAGTTGGCTTGGATCAGTTGCCTGAAAAGCTTCGTGAAATTGCACGCTTACGTGTGGAATACCAAGATGTGACACTAAAAGAGCTTGGTGAAATGGTATCAAGTGGTACGGTTAGTAAATCAGGAGTCAATCATCGATTGCGTAAAATAGACGAAATAGCAGAGGCATTAAGAAGAGGTGAAAAAATAGGCGGTTAAGCTTTTATAGGCAATAGATATGAAAGCATACGTAATCGCTTATTGTTCTTCTGCTGTTAAATGCGGTAATATAAAACTAATAGATGAACGGTAGTGAAGGAGAGAATTGCGAATGACTGAGAAAACAGTCCAGGTAAAATTAAAATTAGGGCTTCAAGCGAGACAAGCAGCGTTATTTGTTCAGGAAGCAAATCGTTTTAGTGCTGATATTTTTCTTGAGAAAGATGCGAAAAAAGTAAATGCCAAATCCATTATGGGTGTAATGAGCTTAGCCATTGCAAAAGGAACGAAGGTTGTTTTAAGTAGTGAAGGTAGCGATGCAGAGCAAGCGGTTACATCATTAGCTGCGCTAATTGAAAAAGAAGAGTAAGCGAAATTAAAACCTCTAAGTCACATGGACTTAGAGGTTTTTTTCTACCACCGTTGATTTCCGCTGCGGGCGGCGCTTTCCGCGGGCACATACCTCAGCTGACAAATGAAAAGCTTGCTAAGACGGCAATCTCCTACAGCGTAAAAATCCACTGCGCTTTCCACGGGGCACGACGTAAGCCGCAACCGTCGCTATCGCGCCGCCTGTTGCGTCTTACGTTACGTGCGTTCCCGCAGGAGTCTCCGTGGATTTTTACTTGGGTATTCCATAGCTCATAGCGCGAGGGTAAAATTAATATTTTGAGTGCCTGGCACTTAGCAATCAGCTCCTGAATCTGAAAAATTCACTTCGATATCAGCTCAGCACAGTAAGCGTTAACCCTTGCCGTAAATATGGCTAGCATTGAAATTGTTTGAGTGCCTGGCACCTTCCGCTGACAAATGAAAAGCTTGCTAAGACGGCAATCTCCTACAGCGTAAAAATCCACTTCGCTTTCCGCGGGCACGACGTAAGCCACAACCGTCGCTATCGCGCCGCCTGTTGCGTCTTACGTTACGTGCGTTCCCGCAGGAGTCTACGTGGATTTCTACTTGGGTATTCAATAGCTCATAGCGCGAGGGTAAAATTAATATTTTGAGTGCCTGGCACTTAGCAATCAGCTCCTGAATCTGAAAAATTCACTTCGATATCAGCTCAGCACAGTAAGCGTTAACCCTTGCCGTAAATATGGTTAGCATTGAAATTGTTTGAGTACCTGGCACTTTCCGCTGACAAATGAAAAGCTTGCTAAGACGGCAATCTCCTACAGCGTAAAAATCCACTTCGCTTTCCGCGGGCACGACGTAAGCCGCAACCGTCGCTGTCGCGCCGCTTGTTGCGTCTTACGTTACGTGCGTTCCCGCAGGAGTCTACGTGGATTTTTACTTGGGTATTCCAAAATCATAGCGGGGGTGAATTTAATATTTGAGTGCCTGGCACCTTCCGCTGACAAATGAAAAGCTTGCTAAGGCGGCAATCTCCTACAGCGTAAAAATCCACTTCGCTTTCCGCGGGCACGACGTAAGCCACAACCGTCGCTATCGCGCCGCCTGTTGCGTCTTACGTTACGTGCGTTCCCGCAGGAGTCTACGTGGATTTTTACTTGGGTATTCAATAGCTCATAGCGCGAGGGTAAAATTAATATTTTGAGTGCCTGGCACCAAAAAACCGGCACCAAAAAACCCGCTAAGACATTTGGACTTAGCGGGTTTTGTATTAGCGTTCGTTACGCACAAAAATATGGTCAATTAAGCCGTATTCTTTAGCACGTTCAGCTGTCATGAAGTTATCGCGGTCAGTATCTCTTGAGATGACTTCTAATGGCTGACCTGTACGCTCTGATAAAATACCATTTAACTTTTCACGAAGGAATAAAATGCGTTTTGCAGCAATTTCAATTTCAGTCGCTTGACCTTGTGCACCACCAAGTGGTTGGTGAATCATTACTTCTGCATTCGGTAATGCGTAGCGCTTACCTGGTTCACCAGCAGCAAGTAGGAAAGCACCCATCGATGCTGCCATACCAATACAAATTGTTTGTACTTTTGGCTTGATGAATTGCATTGTATCGTAGATTGCCATACCAGCTGTAATAGAACCACCTGGTGAGTTAATATAAAGAGAAATGTCTTTATCTGGATCTTCTGCTTCTAAGAAAAGAAGCTGTGCAACGATTGAGTTTGCAACGTTGTCATCAATGGCACTTCCTAGTAGGATAATACGATCTTTTAGTAGTCGTGAATAAATATCGTAAGCACGTTCACCACGACTTGTTTGTTCAATAACTGTAGGAATTAAATTCATGTTAAATCCTCCTTAAAAAGCTAAATTCGAATACTTTTACTGAAATCATCCATTATATTTCAGTTGTAACCTTATCATACACATTATAGTCAGGGAAGGTCAAATATTAACGCTGATATTAAGAAATAAAATCTATAATAAAAATTTCAAATTATAGTTGAATTGTGAGTAATACGTTTGTATAATGGAAAGGTCGTAAGTTAAAGTACAGTACACTATTTTGCAGGTATGCTTCTGATATGAGGATTATCTGCATGACGCTTTACCGTAAAGCTTTAGAGTGGTACTTTTTTTTTATGCTTAATTGCCCTCGTGGTGTAATGGATAACACGTAAGATTCCGGTTCTTGCACTGGGGGTTCGATTCCCTCCGAGGGCGCCATTTTACATGTAAGAAAACCTTATGATATAAAAGAAAAACCTTGCAATCGTTATTGTACCAACGGTTGTGGGGTTTTTCTCTTTTCTCATCACTTTCAAGAAGACAATGGAAAAGGAAACACACTACATACACAGATATCTTTTTCATTCCCTCATATAGCTTACTTCATTAAGATACCCGTCTGTGTGGAAAACTAAACCATTTATTTTATCTTCCATGAATATTTCAAGTCTGTTTAAATGAAAAAATCGTATTCGTACAGTCTTGCATCAAATGCTTCCGTTTATCGGTGTAATGACTATCGTAAGCTTCTGTCTCTGGGTCAAAGAAACTGCAACTTTGTTGAATTTCTCCGTTTTGCTCTTGTTGAATATAGACATATTTTTGGTCGGGTTCATCCTTAAAAATAACAAAGGCGCGTGTTCTTTTTATGCCATTATCTTTCTTTATCGAATAGTATGCTTTTACATCGAGCAAATCATCTGCATGATATCCGTGGTTAATAAGATGTTTTTTTGTTGCATTTTCCATTAATATGGAACGAATTGGATTACCATTAAATGCATCATAAAAGAAAAGCGGCGTCCCTATCAGTATGCCTGCTATACCGATAGTTAATAAAAGCCATAAACGTTTCGTTTTTTTCAAAATACCCCCTCCATCTCTAATTGGCGTTTATTACTGCTAATATTTTTAATTGTACCGCAAAAATTATATGTCTCACTAACTAATGAGATTTAAGTGATTAATATCGGGGGTTAATCGTACAATATAATTAATTTACAAAATTCATGTTTATACATATAATTTTTAAAAGTGGTATTATATACCATGTAATGATGAGGTTTGATAATGTTAGCGTAGTTGCTTCAATGTTTAATTAAGAGCTACTGGTGAATGGCTCTTTAATATAAAGCTTTATTAAGGGGGACCTTTAGATTTGCAAAAATCTAGTGTGTTAAAAAGTTTAGGTTTAATAGTACTTGCTAGCATGGTTATTTATATGATTTACTCCTTTGTTGTGAACAAAGAAAGCTTTGGTAGACCTATTTGGGAACAAGTTGTAATGGCTAGTTGTTTCCTGTTAATAAGTATTAATAATTTCCGTGAAAAAAAGTATGCTATGGGTTGGATTTTTGCAGGAGCAGTATTAGCTTTTGGAATAAGTATTTTTAGGGATACGATTGCTTCTTAAAGCAATCATCTCACATATTAAAAGGAGTATTAAAAAATAAGTCACTCACTTGAAAATAATGAGTGACTTTCTTCTATAATATGTTACAAATATAAAAAGTACATCGCAAAATAAAATATTTAGTAACAAAACACATTTAGCACTTGATAAAGGTATCGTTTACTAGTAAAGTATTAAAAGGTATTAAGTGCGATTCTTAACTGTAGGTTGTTAAAACCTTACGATGTACTTTTACTAAGCCCACCAAGGGCGCCATTTTACTGATTAAATGATTTACTTTTATAGCTTGACTCTCCTAATAAGTAGCTTAGCAGCCTGCTTAGTGGAGAAAGAAAGGGATATGGGGAATTAGCCCCGTTAGCTTTATTCCCACTATTGAACCTTTCTAAACCATCAAAATGCAACAACTCCAAAAATTTTTAGTGAACATAACGAACGTGAGGCTAGTGTACTAGTCCAAAAGAAGAATCCTATCTGAGGGGATTCTTTTTTTGTGGACAAAAATAGCTATTATGCGTATGAAACCTATCTCAAAATTGCATAAGTATACATTTTTCGACATGTATTTTGTTTTTATTACATGATTTCTCTTCGTTTTGTATAGTTAAATTCATTTTTATGAAAAAATAATCACTTTTATACGAAATCGTATTGTATATCAACTCTATTGACACTATAATTGACCTAATAGTCTAACATTTCCGAATAGAAAAACGATAAGGTCGGAAAATTATTAATTGTTTAGGGGGAAAAACTATGAAAAAGCGTTTTTGGACGTTAATGATGATCGTGGCTGTATTTACACTTGTGTTAGCGGCTTGTGGTACAAAAGAAGATACATCTTCTGGCGATGTTCCGGCTGATGGCGGCTCGAACGATGAAAAAGTATATAAGGTTGGAACAGAGGCAACTTTTGCACCATTCGAATCAGTTGACGATAAAGGGAATATTGTAGGATTAGATGTCGATATTTTGCAAGCGATTGCAGACGAAATGGGCTTTAAAGTAGAATGGGCAAACATTGGTTGGGAGCCTGTTTTCCAAACAATTAAAAATGGTGAAACACATATCGGTGCATCTGGTATTACGATAAATGATGAACGTAAAGAATCATTTGATTTTACAGAGCCGTATTATGAATCTCAATTATTAATTGTTGTGAAAGAAAATTCAAAAATTAAGTCTTTAGCTGATTTAAAAGATAAAAAGATTTCAGTACAAATTAATGCCACTGGTCATATGGCAGCAAAAAAATTACAAGGTGACGCCAGCACAAATATTATGGCATTCGAAAGCCAACCTGTTGCGATACAAGAAATGTTAAATGGCAACGTTGATGCAACGATCGGTGATAATGCAGTTATATACGAATATATTAAAGCAAACCCTAAAGCAAAACTTAAAGTAATTGAAGATGATGCATTTGAAAAAGAATACTATGGCTTTATGGTGAAAAAGGGCAATGCGGAATTATTAAAGCTATTAAATGAAGGTCTACAAAAAATTAAAGACAATGGTAAATTAAAAGAAATTACTGGTAAGGACTTTAAGTAATGAGTGATGCCGTTAGCCTAATTATGCTAGCGGCTCATTTGATTTATTAGCTCGTTATTGTAGAGAATTTGAATGGGAAAGTAGGGGTTCTAATGGAAGACATCTTTGATTTACGCTGGGACATAGTTTGGAACTACCGTGATATGTTTATTCGTGGTATTGGTGTAACAATCATTTTAACGCTCAGTGGTTATTTCGGTGGTATTATTTTAGGCTTACTATTAGGTTTAGGGAAAGTTTCTAAAAATAAATTCATTTACTGGCCTTGTAAACTGTATGTCGATTTATTCCGTGGGACACCGATGCTAGTGCAAATACTATTAATTCATTTAGCAGTCATTCCAACGATATTTGGTCATTCACTAGGATATATGGTATCAGGTATTACCGCACTTGTACTAAATTGTGCAGCTTATAATGCAGAAATTTTCCGTGCGGGTATTCAGAGTATTGATAAAGGCCAAATGGAAGCAGCACGTTCACTTGGTTTAACACACAATCAAGCAATGAGGAAAGTCATTTTACCACAAGCTTTTAGACGGATGATTCCGCCACTTGGTAATGAATTCATCGCATTATTAAAAGACTCCTCATTAGTAACGGTTATTGCAGCGCCTGATATTTTATATGCAAGTAAAGTGGTAGCGGGGGCGAGCTTCCGTTTCTGGGAACCATATATTGTAGCAGCATTGCTATATTTGGTTTTAACATATGTTGTCACAAAAGTAGTAGCATTTATTGAAAAACGATTCAGCAATAGCTATGTCCCTCGTAAGGCAGAAGGGAGAGAAGCAAGATGATTAAAATTGAAAACTTACACAAATATTTTGGCAAGCTAGAAGTATTAAAGGGCATTGATTATGAAATCCAAGAAAAGCAAGTTGTCTGTGTCATTGGGCCATCAGGATCAGGGAAAAGTACTTTTTTACGTTGCATCAATATGCTAGAAGAAGTGACGGATGGTGCTATTTATATAGAAAATGTCAAAGTAAATGGACCGAAAACGAATATTAATGCTATCCGAGCAGAGGTCGGTATGGTATTCCAACAATTTAATTTGTTCCCTCATATGAATGTCATTGATAATGTCACAATGGCACCTATGCAAATTCGCAAAATGAGTCGTACAGATGCTGAGCAACTTGGCCATGAGCTTCTAAAAAAGGTTGGTCTTGATAGTAAGGCCTATAGCTATCCAGAGCAACTTTCAGGTGGACAACAACAACGGGTGGCAATTGCTAGAGCATTAGCGATGAAACCGAAAGCGATTTTATTTGATGAACCAACGTCTGCTCTTGACCCAGAAATGGTGAAGGAAGTGTTAGATGTTATGAAAAAGCTAGCTGCAGAAGGTATGACGATGATTGTCGTAACACATGAAATGGGCTTTGCGCGAGAAGTAGGAGATCGTGTTGTGTTTATGGATGGTGGATATATTGTAGAGGAAGGTACGCCAGAAGAGATTTTTGGTAATCCCCAAAACGAGCGTACAAAAGCATTTTTAGGAAAAGTTCTATCGTAAAGAAAAAACCATTCATAGCGTAAGCGATGAATGGTTTTTATATTTAATGGAGGGGATTTGTAGTTGTAGCATAGGCATCCAGCATTGCACGCATATCTTGCTGCGTATATTGTGGCACTTGATAGTAGCCATGCTTATTTTGGTAAATCGAAAGTTCGTATGCCATCTCGATACAGTTGGGAATACTATCAGCAACTACACGACGTACAACTGGGTTTGTTGTTTCTGTCGCTGCTGCAGTCATACATTTAGCTGCACCCTTTTGTGCACCGAGTAAGAAGCCTGAAATGACTTCATCATTTATCTCGCTAGCATTTTGCATCGGTTTTTTAGGCTGTGAAGGTGTAATCCCATATTTAAAATTGTTTCCTGTCTGCATTTCATAACGACCAGTTGGCATAGATGGGTCATGCCCAGTTTTAAATGATTCCACAATCGTATTGTACATACCGAGTGTGAAATTATATTGATTATCCAAAATGCTAAGTAATTCGGGATCTTTTACTTGAGGACGTAAAAGGATGGATTGATTCAGTCCAGCAATAATTTCGCCAATTGTTTCATGCATGTCCATTACTTCATGTCCACCATGATTTAAGCTTTGTTGTTGGTTAGATGCTGTTGCATCATTTGATTCATTATAAAAAGATTGTGACAAAAAAAACGCCTCCTGAATATATAGTTTGTTGCAGTTTTTAGTATGTCTTGGATGTGCTATTTCATACGACATAAAACTGTTTGCATATATTTAGCATAGTGATGTTTTTTTTGTTACACATTAGAGGTATAAGAAATGAAAGGTAAGGGAGGCTGTATCATTGAAAAAAGTACTTGGACCTATAGGTATAATCGTTATTGTGTTAGGTGTTTTAGTGTTATTATTTATTCCAAAATACAATAGCCTTGTCACAGCGGAGGAAAATGTAGATTCAAAATGGGCTCAAGTAGAAAATCAACTACAACGCCGCTATGATTTAATTCCGAATTTAGTGCAATCAGTGAAAGGTTACGCTAATCATGAGCAAGAAGTGATTGCCAGTATAACAGAGGCGCGTGCACAAATGGGCAATGCACAAACACCTGAGCAACAAGCGGTAGCCAATGATGCGTTAAATGGTGCTCTTAGTCGATTGCTTGTCGTCGTGGAAAATTATCCGAATTTAAAAGCAGATGCGAATTTCCGTCAATTAATGGATGAACTAGCGGGCACGGAAAATCGACTAGCAGTAGCACGCGAAGATTATAATAATGAAGTGCAAGGCTTTAATAAAATAGTGAAACGTTTCCCTGGTAATATCATGGCAAATATATTTGGCTTTGAACAAAAACAATACTTTAAGGCAGCGGCAGGGGCTGAGCAAGCACCCGCAGTTGATTTTAGTGATTCAGGTAAACAATAATGAAACGTTTTCCAATCATACTATTCGTTGCTTGTTTGATGTGGCTTGTAGCAAGCAACAATGCGCAAGCACAATTGCCGACGCCAATGAAAAATACGTATGTTCATGATTTTGCCAATGTGCTGTCATCTGAAGTCAAGAATGAACTTAATCAGTATTCCACGCAATTAGATCAAGGGACTGGTGCTGAAATAATGGTTGTCACGCTAAATAATATTGACGGCCAAGAGGCTAAAATGTATGCTACGAAATTAATTCGTGCGTGGGGCATTGGTGATGCAGAAAAAAACAATGGTGTCCTGCTATTGGCTACATTTGGGCAAGGGCAAGGAAAGAACGATGTTGTTATTGCTGTCGGTCAAGGTTTAGAGGGAGCATTACCGGATGGGAAGTTAGGACGGATTTTAGATGAGGCTTTTTATCCGTCTGCCAGTAATGGTCAGGTGGATCAAGCTTTTCGAGCGACTTATGCAGAATTATTTCAAACGGTAGCAACAGAATATAATTGGGATGGTGAAATGCCAACACAAGCGGTGGAGGATGAGTCGATGCCCAATTGGCTGTTTGTGTTAATCGTTATTATTGTACTCTTGGTTGCTATATTCTCCAATGGTGGAGGTGGCCCACGTTCTAGGGGACGTGGTGGTTATCCAGGAGGATTTGGCGGTGGTTTTGGCAGAGGTGGCTCCAGTGGCGGAGGCTTCGGCGGCTTTGGCGGCGGATCATCAGCAGGTGGCGGCGCTAGCCGGAAGTTTTAATTGTGTGGAATTGTGTGGGTGCCTGGCACCCACACAATTTTCAAACAAATAGCAGAATGAATCTTTCGAGAGACTTATACTATTGCCAGGTATTTAAGTATTTTAAATTCTGTAAGCTATTTTTTATAACTAAGTAAAAATTCACGCAGACTCCTACGGGAACGCACGCAAAGTAAGACACAACAATCCGCGCGAATGCGAGGGTTGTGGCTTACGACGTGCCCGTGGAAAGCGAAGTGAATTTTTACGATGTAGAAGCCTATGTTATGCAAAGTGGATGGACTCACCTTCAGGAGGGTCCTTTTTGTTTTGGGTAAATAATTAAATATTATCAATTATTGACAATTTAACTAATTTTGGTATAATTTTCTTGTATCGACAATCGATATAACGCACATTGATATAAGGAGGAAGTAATGTGAATAAAAGATTTTTATCAGCATCTTTAGCTGTTATTTTAACAGCCTCTGTTGTTTATCCTGTTTCAATTCATGACGTACGTGCTGCTAACGAAACGAGCAATACGACTACTGCCCAAGAGGAACGCCTAACAGCACAAGAATTTCTTGAATTAGCTGTAACATCTTTAACCTTCCAACATGGTTCAGAATCAATGCGTCAAGAAGTTATCAATAAGTGGGTTAAAGATGGAGAATTAGAAAACGTAAGTAATACGATTAAACGAAATGAAGTAGCACGAATTTTAGTAAGAGCGCTTGATAAAGAAGAAAAAGAAGTAACACTAGCAGACTACTTAGCAACAGCGAATACGCTTGGTTTATTTAATAGCATTTCAGAAAATAGTGACACAATTACAAAGCAAGACGCTATGAAAATCTTTACAACTTTTAAATCTATCAAAAATGGTGCGAGTAACGAAGGTGTCAATGAAATTTCAGTAGAGGATTTCGTGAAAAATCCAGGCAACTTCGGCTACCAATTGTCGCCAGATGGTAATTACATTACGTATGCTTCAGCATGGGAATCCCGTTCAAATGTATTTGTGAAAAAAATGAATGACGATAGTGAACCTGTTCGTGTATCGAGTTCAAAAGATCGTGATATAGCAGGATTCTTCTGGAAAGATGATACATTGCTTTATGCCAAAGATAATGGTGGCGATGAGAACTTCCATATTTATTCATCTACATTTAATGGTCATGAAGAAAAAGATTTAACACCTTATCCTGGTGTAACTGTTGGGGTATTAAGTAATTTACAAGGTGTTAAAGATGAAATATTAATTATGATGAATAAAGAAGATGCTAAAGTTTTTGATGTATACAAGCTTAATGTGAAAACAGGCGAAACAAAACATGTGGCAAAAAATCCTGGGAACATCGCAGATTGGTTAGCGGATCGTGATGGTAATATCCGTATGGCAACTGTTTCGGATGGTGTAGAAGGTATGATTCTATATCGCGATTCAGAAAAAGACGAGTTCAAGCCGTTTATTGAAATCTCAGCGGGAGATGAAGTTACGCCACTTGCTTTCTCTAAAGATAATAAACATATTTACGCAACTTCTAATAAAGGAAGAGATAAAGTAGAAGTCGTGAAATACGATCTTGAAGGTAACGAAGAAGTGATTATGTCCAATGAAGAAGTTGACGTATCAGGTGTATTATATAATGCTGAACAAGATAAAATTTTATACGGTGCTTATGTAACGGATAAAGTACATTATCAATTTTTCGATGAAGAGTTTGAAAAGCTATTCCGCAAGATTCAAGACAAGCTAGGTGTTGAAGAAAGTGAACTTGGCATCAATGACTATAATAAAGAAATGACAAAATTTATTGTCAGCGTTTCTAGTGATACAGTATATGGTAAATATTATTACTATAACTCGGTTACAGATGTGTTTACAGAGCTGGCAATATTAAGTCCGTGGTTAAAATCAGAAGAACTTGCCGAAATGCAGCCAATTTCGTATAAGAGTCGTGATGGTTTGACAATTAACGGCTATTTAACATTACCGAAAAATAAAGAAGCAAAAGATTTACCGCTTATCGTGAATCCACATGGTGGTCCGTGGGCACGTGATGTTTGGGGCTTTAACCCAGAAGTACAGCTACTTGCAAACCGAGGATATGCTGTATTGCAAGTGAATTTCCGTTCATCTACTGGTTACGGAAAAGAATTTTTACAAGCGGGTAATAAGCAATGGGGTCTGAAAATTCAAGATGATATTACAGATGGCGTACAATGGGCAATTGACCAAGGTATTGCTGACCCTGACCGTATCGGTATTTATGGTGCATCATTTGGTGGCTATGCAACATTAGCTGGTATTACGTTTACACCAGATTTATATGCAGCAGCAGTTGACTATGTCGGCGTATCGAATATTTTCACATTGCTAGATACTGTCCCGCCATATTGGGAAACAATGCGCCAAATGTTATATGAGCGTGTAGGGCATCCAGAGAAAGATAAAGAGCTGTTAACAGCGGCTTCACCAGTCTTCCATGTTGATAAAATTAAAACACCGTTATTTGTTGCGCAAGGTGCAAACGACCCACGAGTGAATCAGGCAGAATCTGATCAAATCGTCGAAGCGTTACGCGCAAGAGGCGTGGATGTGGAGTACATGCTGAAGGAAAATGAAGGGCATGGCTTCCAAAACGAAGAAAACCGCATTGAATTCTATAATGCGATGGTTAAATTCTTTGATAGCCATTTGAAAAAATAACGATTCGGAGACTGTGCAGAATTTTTTCTTGCACAGTCTTTTTTATTTTAAATTAAATATTGGACTAGTGCCGTTGATTTCCGTTGTGTGCGGCGCTTTCCACAAGCACACCGTAAGCCACACCACATGCTAAAGCGCGAACTATTTGTATCAAATTTCAGAATTGTTTGAGTGCCTGGCACTGGTCTTTGCATAGCGGTACAATATTAAATAGGAAGGGGTTGGATAGATGGACGTGCAATTTTATAGTCGTTCCCATTGTGAGCTTTGTGCGGAAGGCTTACGGACACTAAAGCTTGTGCAAGAGGAACTAGGTTTTTCTATCGACATCATTGATATTGAACAAGATGAAGCGATACATGAAAAATATATGTTGATGATACCGGTCGTGGAAAAGGATGGGGCCGTCATACAATACGGCAATCTCGATTATGTAACGTTGATGGAACAGTTAGCGAGCGAATGACTTAACGATAATCGAATAGCCCAACTAGTCGATGCAAATTTTTAATTTTAAACCGGTCAGCCACGAATTTCACAAAATGTTCAAGGAAAGTGTTAAGAATATGAACGATTTGTGAAAAACTTCACATAGGACTTTTCTTTTGAAAAAATTGGAGTAGAATAGGAATCAAGTAAGAGGTTGTTATAAAACAGTTTACAAAATGTATCACATTTTTACGTGGTTGTTATAATACAAAAACAAACATCAAAGGAGAATTAACTATGTGGGTAATTACAGTATTTGAACAAAAGGACGTTCGTATTTTTGAGTACACAAACAAAACAGAAGCAACAAAAGCTTTAGCAGGCTTCAAGAAAAACGCCGTATTATCATTTACAAAATAAAAAAATCTCGCAGCCATAGTAAATGGTTGCGAGATTTTTTTATTGTCGCGACGCTCCAAAACGTATAAATTTTCTGCTAGCTACTCATACCATTATTTACTTGCTCTTTTTTAGAAAGCATATTATAATGAAATCACAAGTGGGACATTATTTTATATAGTGGGACAAAAAGTTGCCCACTTTGATTGAGAGGGAGTAGATAAAGATGGTAACTGTACCTGAGGCACAGCAAAGACTACTTCCAGAAATGAATCCGCTTCTACAATCGAGATTTCGTATTTTGCAATCGGTGCAATTAATGCAACCAATTGGGAGACGAACGCTTGCAGAGTCACTCAAAATGACAGAGCGTGAAATTCGTAAAGAAACAGATATTTTACGTGAGCAAGGGTTATTAGATTCGCAAAAGTCGGGTATGGTATGTACGAGTGATGGTGAATTAGTAATTGAACAGCTAAGAGCATTAGTCTATGAATGGTCTGGTTTAACACAGCTCGGCAAAACGCTTGAAACCCACTTAGGGATACAGCATGTGCTCGTTGTTCCGGGTGATTACAACGAGGATGAAACCGTTCTAACTTTGCTTGGAAAAGAAGCGGCACAGCAATTTCTTTCAAAAATTGCTAGTGAGCAAGTAGTAGCTGTTACTGGAGGAAAGTCAGTCGCCTCCCTAGCGCAGTTTTTACAACCCGTCGATGGCCAGCAAAACATTACGTTTGTCGCTGCTCGTGGTGGGATCGGCCATGAAATGCAAATGCAGGCCAATACACTCGTTGCAACATTTGCCATGCAAATGAAAGCCCAGCACCGTACATTGTTTTTACCGGAGCATTTAAGTGAACAGGCATATCAAGCCATGCTAACAGAGCCAATGGTGACAGAAATCATGGCGTACTATGATCGTGCTGATTGTGTGATCCATGGCATCGGCTCCGCTGAAGAAATGGCGATTCGTCGTAATTCATCGGCTGAAGATTTACGTATTCTCGAAGAAAAAGGTGCTGTTAGTGAGGCATTCGGCTATTATTTCAATGCCGAGGGAGATATTGTACATCGTATTCGTACGATTGGTATTCAACTTGAACAAGTTGAAAAAAGTAAACATATTATTGCGGTTGCAGCAGGAAAACAAAAGGTTGATGCCATGCTATCGTACTTTAAGGTAGCGCCGAAGCAGACGATTTTTATAACAGATGAGGCTGCGGCGAAGGCAATCGCTGAACGTTTACTGTAAAAATAAATCAATAAACATTATTGGAGGAATTGACAATGGCATTAAAATTAGCAATCAATGGATTTGGACGTATTGGACGTTTAGTATTTCGTGAAGCAATGAAACATGATGAATTTGAAGTAGTTGCAGTGAATGACTTAACAGATGCTGGTCAGCTTGCACACTTATTAAAATACGATTCTGTACATGGTATCTATGATGCTGAAGTAAGTGCAAATGAAGATTCTTTCGTAGTAAACGGAAAAACAGTGAAAGTATACGCTGAAAAAGACCCGGCACAACTACCTTGGGGCGAGCTTGGCGTGGATGTTGTGCTTGAATGTACAGGTCACTTCCGCTCAAAAGATGAAGTAGGGTTGCATATTAAAGCAGGTGCTAAAAAAGCCATTTTATCTGCACCAGCGAAAGGCGATATGCCGACATTTGTAATGGGTGTTAACCACCAAGATTACAATCCACAAACAGATGATGTTATTTCGAATGCATCTTGTACAACAAACTGTCTAGCGCCAGTAGCAAAAATTTTAGACGAGAAATTCGGTATTGAGCGCGGTATGATGACAACAATTCACTCTTATACAAACGACCAACGAATCCTAGACTTCCCGCACTCTGATCCACGTCGTGCACGTGCAGGGGCAGTGTCAATGATTCCAACAACAACAGGAGCAGCAGTAGCAGTATCAAAAGTATTACCTCAATTAAAAGGTAAACTAGATGGATTCTCTATGCGTGTTCCGACTCCGAACGTATCTTGTGTGGATTTAGTTGTAGAACTAAAAGCAGATGTAACAAAAGAGTCTATTAATGCAGCGCTAAAAGAAGCTTCTGAAAATGAGCTAAAAGGTATTTTAGGCTACAATGAGTTACCATTAGTATCAATTGATTACAATGGCAACCACAACTCTTCAACAGTAGATGGTCTATCAACAATGGTTTTAGAAAATAGCATGGTAAAAGTTCTTGCTTGGTACGATAATGAAATTGGTTACTCTACTCGTTTAATGGACCTTGCATTATACATTGCTGAACAAGGGTTAAATAATAAATAAGTATCATAATTCGCAATTTAAAGTAAAAAGTGTGACATAATACGGCTTTTTACGCACAAAAAGTATAGCCTTTATAATATCGAAAAGATATAATATACAAGGGTAAAAGGAGTAAGGGAAGGTTACCTTTACTCCTTTTTTAAATATAAATATTGGATAATGTAATGGATGACTTGCTAGAGCGCAAGTAGGTAGTAGTCACCTTAGGCTTGAGCAAGACACCGAATGCTACTTTTGCTACTATTAAAGCTAATAAAACTATTAGTCCAAAATGTGTGAAACCAAGATGGGTGTAACACATTTAATGATGTCCGTACCACTACTTTGAAGGGGGTTTCTTCATGTTAAATAAGAAAACAATGAAAGATATTGATGTAAAAGGTAAGCGCGTCTTCGTACGTGTCGATTTTAATGTACCGATGGCAGAAGGGGTTATTACAGATGAAACACGTATTCGTGCAGCCATCCCAACGATTGACTATTTAGTCGAGCAAGGTGCAAAAGTTATTTTAGCATCTCATTTAGGTCGTCCAAAAGGTGAAGTAAAAGAAGATATGCGTTTAACAGCAGTCGGCATTCGCCTTGCTGAAATTTTAGGCAAACCTGTCACTAAATTAGATGAGTCAATCGGGGAAGCAGTAGAAACAGCTGTTGCCAACATGCAAAACGGCGATATCGTACTATTGGAAAACGTACGCTTCCATGCTGGTGAAGAGAAAAATGATCCTGCACTTGCGGAACAATTTGCTAAACTAGCAGATGTCTATGTCAACGATGCATTCGGTGCTGCTCACCGTGCCCATGCTTCAACAGAAGGTATTGCTAAACATATCCCTGCTGTATCAGGCTTCCTTATGGAAAAAGAATTAGATGTATTAGGTAAAGCATTATCAAACCCAGAGCGTCCTTTCACAGCGATTATTGGTGGCGCGAAAGTAAAAGATAAAATCGGTGTGATTGAGAGCCTTCTTGAAAAAGTCGATCATTTAATTATCGGTGGTGGACTATCATTTACCTTTATTAAAGCGCAAGGTCATGATATCGGTAAATCTTTATTAGAAGAAGATAAAATTGAACTAGCTAAATCTTTCATTGAAAAAGCACAAGCAAAAGGCGTGCAGTTACATATGCCAATCGATGCAGTGGTAGCCAATGAATTTTCAAAAGATGCAGAAACTAAAGTGGTTGATGTAGATGCTATCCCAGCTGATTGGATGGGTCTTGATATTGGACCAAAAACTGCTGCACACTACGCAGAAGTTATTGAAAATTCAAAGTTAATTATTTGGAATGGACCAATGGGCGTGTTCGAATTGGAACCATTTGCCCAAGGTACGAAAACTGTTGCAGACGCGATGGCAGCAACTTCTGGTTACACGGTAATCGGTGGTGGAGATTCAGCGGCAGCTGTTGAAAAATTTGAAGTAGCGGATAAAATGGACCACATTTCGACAGGTGGCGGCGCTTCACTTGAGTTAATGGAAGGCAAAGAGCTTCCTGGTATTGTGGCATTAAACGATAAATAAGATAGGAGGTAGAACGATGCGTAAACCAATTATTGCAGGTAACTGGAAAATGTATAAAACATTTGAAGAGGCAATACAGTTTGTCGAAGGCGTACAGGATAAAGTTCCTTCAAATGACAATGTAGATGCTGTTATTTGTGCACCGGCACTATATCTACCAACACTAGTGCAAATCGCTAGTGAATCTGAATTAGCAATTGGTGCTCAAACAATGCATTACGAAAACGAAGGTGCGTTTACAGGCGAAATTAGCCCAGCGCAGCTTGCGAGCGTGGCAGTGGATTATGTTATTTTAGGACACTCCGAACGCCGCGAATATTATAACGAAACAGATGAAGCCATCAATAAAAAGGTTGCAGCAGCACTTGCCCATAATATCGTGCCAATTATTTGCTGTGGTGAAACATTGCAAGAACGTGAGGCAGGTACAACAGAGCAAAAAGTAGCTGGTCAAATTACAGCAGCCCTTGCAGGATTTGATGCACAACAGGTGGAGCATATGGTGCTTGCCTATGAGCCAATCTGGGCAATCGGTACAGGCAAAACGGCAACAGCCGAAGATGCTAACCAAGTATGTGGGGCTATTCGAGCAACGGTTGAAAAATTATATGATAGCGCGACAGCACAGGCTGTGCGTATTCAATACGGCGGTAGCGTAAAGCCGGAGAATATTGAAGAATTATTAGCAAAAGAGCATATCGATGGTGCATTAGTCGGTGGTGCAAGCTTACAAGCCGAGTCATATTTAAAATTATTGGAGGCGGCAGCAAATGCCTAAAAAGCCAGTAGCATTAATTATTTTAGACGGTTTTGCATTTCGCGATGAAACATTTGGCAATGCAGTTGCGCAAGCGAACAAACCAAATTTCGATCGCTTGTGGAATCAATATCCGCATGCAACATTAACAGCGGCAGGAGAAGCAGTAGGATTGCCAGAAGGTCAAATGGGGAACTCTGAAGTGGGCCATTTAAATATCGGTGCCGGTCGTATCGTTTATCAAAGCTTAACACGTTTAAATAAATCGATTCGTGAAGGTGACTTCTATACAAATCAAGCCTTTTTAGATGCAGTAGCACATGTGAAAGCACAAAATTCAAAGCTTCATGTTATGGGCTTATTATCAGATGGCGGTGTGCACAGCCATTATGAGCATATGTTTGCACTGTTAAAGCTTGCAAAAGAACAAGGACTTGACGAAGTATATGTCCATGCATTTTTAGATGGTCGTGATGTAGGGCCAACGACAGCAATCGATTATATCGAAGAAACAGAAAAACAAATGGCTGCTATTGGCATTGGTAAATTCGCTTCCATCCATGGCCGCTATTATGCAATGGACCGTGACAAACGTTGGGATCGCGTGGCATTAACCTATAATGTCCTAGTCGATGGCGTTGGACAAACGGCGGACAGTGCAAAAACTGGCGTTGCAGAGTCCTATGAGCGTGAAGTAACCGACGAATTTGTGATTCCATTTAGTATTCAGGAACATGGCGAAGCAGTGGCGACCATCGCAGATAATGATGCGGTTATTTTCTTCAACTTCCGACCTGACCGTGCGATTCAATTATCGAAAGTATTTACAAATCCAACATTTGACGGTTTTGCACTTTCAGCAAAACACCCGCAAAATGTTAAATTCGTATCGTTCACACATTATAGTGATGAAGTGAATGCGCAAGTTGCTTATGAAAATGACAATTTGAAAAATACGATTGGTGAAGTGTTAGCCTCAAATGGCAAAACACAGCTACGTATTGCCGAAACGGAAAAGTATCCACATGTGACATTCTTTATGAGTGGCGGACGTGAGGAGAAATTCGATGGTGAAGAACGTCTGTTAATTGCTTCTCCAAAAGTTGCGACATACGATTTAAAACCTGAAATGAGTGCTTATGAAGTTACAGAAGCATTACTTGCAGAAATTGCAGCGGACAAATTTGATGGCATTATTTTAAACTTTGCCAACCCTGATATGGTGGGGCATAGTGGCATGCTAGAGCCAACAATTAAAGCAATTGAAGTGGTTGACGAATGTTTAGGAAAAGTAGTAGATGCACTAATTGCCAAAGGCGGTGCAGCTATTATTACAGCTGACCACGGTAACTCTGACGAAGTTGTAACGTTAGAAGGAAATCCGATGACAGCTCATACAACAAACCCTGTTCCAGTAATTGTGACAAAACCTAATTTAATGTTAAGAAATGGTGGCATTTTAGCCGATTTGGCGCCAACCATGTTAGAATTATTAGAGGTGTCACAACCTATTGAAATGACAGGTAAATCATTAATCAAAAAAGAGGAGAATTAATTATGCCATTTATTACACAAGTTTATGCGCGCGAAGTTTTAGACTCACGTGGGAACCCAACAGTAGAAGTTGAAGTATTTACAGAATCAGGTGCTTTTGGTCGCGCAATCGTGCCATCAGGTGCCTCTACAGGTGAATACGAAGCGGTAGAATTACGCGATGGTGACAAATCACGTTACCTTGGCAAAGGTGTATTAAAAGCAGTCGAAAATGTTAACACAATTATTGCACAAGAATTAGAAGGCAATTTCTCAGTTCTTGACCAAGTTGTAATCGACAAAGCATTAATCGAGCTAGACGGCACAGAAAACAAAGCTAAACTAGGTGCGAACGCAATCCTAGGTGTATCAATGGCAGTTGCACATGCTGCAGCAGATTATTTAGATGTACCTCTTTATCAATATCTTGGCGGCTTCAACTCAAAACAATTACCAGTACCAATGATGAACATCTTAAACGGTGGTGCACATGCGGATAACAACGTGGACATCCAAGAATTCATGGTAATGCCTGTTGGCGCAGAAAACTTCCGTCATGCATTACGTATGGGTGCTGAAATTTTCCATAGCTTAAAAGCAGTATTAAAAGACAAAGGCTACAACACAGCTGTAGGTGATGAAGGTGGTTTCGCTCCGAACCTTGGTTCGAACGAAGAAGCGATCACTGTGATCCTTGAAGCAATCGAAAAAGCTGGCTACAAAGCTGGTGAAGAAGTGAAGTTAGCAATGGACGTAGCGTCTTCTGAATTATTCAATAAAGAAGATGGCAAATACCATTTAGATGGTGAAGGTGTTGTGAAAACATCTGAGGAAATGGTGGACTGGTACGAACAGTTAACTGCTAAATACCCAATCATCTCAATTGAAGACGGCTTAGACGAAAATGACTGGGCTGGTCATAAATTATTAACAGACCGTATCGGTGCCCGCGTTCAATTAGTAGGCGACGATTTATTCGTAACAAATACGAAAAAATTAGCTGCTGGTATTGAGCAAGGCGTAGGTAACTCGATTTTAATTAAAGTAAACCAAATCGGTACGTTAACTGAAACTTTTGAAGCAATCGAAATGGCGAAACGTGCTGGTTACACAGCAGTGATCTCTCACCGTTCTGGTGAATCAGAAGATGCAACTATCGCTGATATCGCTGTTGCGACAAACGCTGGTCAAATTAAAACAGGTGCGCCATCTCGTACAGACCGCGTTGCAAAATACAATCAACTACTACGCATCGAAGATCAACTTGGTGCAACATCAGAGTATCTTGGTTTAAAAACTTTCTATAACTTAAAATAAGCATTAACTGTATTGTTACAACCTCTGATTTATAAGTGTGATAAACACTTGTAGATTGGAGGTTCTTTATTTGCTGATCAAAGATTTGTTTAAAGAGTTTACATTCGATTAACAAGCAGAACAACAGAAACGTATAACTACAATACAACTCACTTCAATAAGTATTATGACTTGAATGAAATTGAAGACGTTTCTTCAGTTCAGTTAAGGAAAAAGTATATTCAATAGCAATTAAATCTTGGTAAAAAAGCTACCTAAGAAATCGTTGAGGTCCTTTTACACGTATTTGCTGGCAGAAGAGATTGCTAGGAGCCTAACACATACAGAATTGTATTAGTTATATTCATTGAATACCGTTTCAATAATTTGTTATTATTAACTTAATTACACAACAACCCTTGCCAATTACATAATGAATTACAAAATTATAAGTGAGGTTCAATATGAAAAGAAAAACAAAATCGGTTATCAGTGTCATTGTAATATTTATTGTATGTGGAGGAATTTTTGGTTCCATCAAATTCACTGAAAATATGAATAAACCTACACCAAAGAAAGAAAAAGCAATTGTTGAACATGCTGGAGAAAAGCTTGAAGATAAAATTGTAACAAAAGAAGAATTGCTTTATCCTGATAACCTAATAGAGCACAAAGTGAACGAAGCCATTCATAGTATGTCTCACCAGAAGGTTGAAGCTAAAACAAAATGGGGTCACACGCAAATAACACAGGCTAAAGTGGATAGATTATTGGAAATTTCTAAGAAAAGTGATTATAAATTTAAAGAGCTATACATTGAAATATTGGAAAGATGGTCTAAGGATGATTTTTCTCATGCTGTAGAAGATCATAATGCAATTTGGGAAATTCAAGGAGGCGAAGACTCAAGAAATTCAGGGAAAGCAATTCGTTTGTTGACCCTTGATGAAGAGCAAGCTTATATTGAACACAATTTAACATATAACTTATATGATAAATAGCACTCAGCTTTGAGCGCTACAACTTTTACGGACAAAAAATAGGCGAATTTTTATTTGTAAGAATTTTTTCGGAAAATTAAGAATTGTTTGTGTGCCTGTCACTTTAAATTTTTTTCTGTTTTTTTTATAATGAGATAGAAGTAGTTTAGTCGTTGGATTTTGGCAAAGTAATACCATTTTATAATCTATGTTTGTCATGGCACCCTTTATTTGTTATAATATAGTGTGTTGTGATGTTTCAAAGTTCGGGAGGTGCAGTGTATGCATACAGCAGTATTAGTAGCTTTAGTTATCGTATCATTAGCATTGATTGTCGTAGTCTTATTACAATCTAGTAAAAGTGCAGGCTTGTCAGGTGCCATCTCGGGTGGAGCTGAACAACTATTTGGAAAGCAAAAAGCACGTGGTATGGATTTAGTTCTTCACCGTGCAACAATTGTGTTATCAATTTTATTCTTTATTTTAGCAGTTGCGATTGCAAAAATATAATAGTTGAAGATATGCCGCCTAACCTCGTATGGTTGGGCGTTTTCTTTTATTTTTAACTGCGTGAGTAGATAGCTTTTCTTATGTACATAAATAGATGCAAGACCAATCGTCAGGAATTATGCGATTTTCAGTACTAAAATAAGCCAATATACGATGGATATGGCTATAATAGAGAGAATATGTTTTACAGTGAAGGAGAACTTGCGAATGAACAAATCATTATCACAGCCATTTTTCTTTCAAGCAGGGCCACGTGCCGTGTTGTTATTACACGGATTTACTGGTAGCTCGGCAGATGTGCGTATGCTTGGTAGATATTTAGAGAAAAAAGGGTATACTACATTAGCGCCACATTATAAGGGACACGGCGTACAACCAGAAGAACTCATTACAACAGGTCCAGCTGATTGGTGGCAAGATGTTAAAGCGGCATACCAACAATTACAAGATGCTGGCTACGAGGAAATTGCCGTAGCAGGATTATCACTTGGTGGTGTGATGGCTTTAAATGTCGCGCTAAACAATCCTGTAAAAGGTATTGTGACAATGTGTGCACCTATGACAATGCGCACAACAGATATCATGTTCGAAGGCGTATTAAAATATGCAAAGGACTACAAAAAATATGAAGGCAAAAGCGACGCGGAAATAGATGCAGAAGTGTCGTCCATCGCTAACAAGGGCATGCCATCATTACAACAACTACGTGAGTTTATTGCGCAGACTCGAAAAGAAATCGATATGATTTATGCTCCTATTTTTGTCGTACAGGCGACAAATGATGAGGTCATCGATACAGATTCTGCCAACATTATATATAACCAAACTGAGTCGCTTGAAAAACACATCAAGTGGTATGAAAACTCAAAACATGTGATTACATTAGATCAAGAAAAAGATCAACTACATGAAGATATTTATCGCTTTTTAGAAGGCCTAAATTGGGCACACTAAAAACGACCTAGTATTTTTACATGAGGGAGGGAAAAGTATGACAAACAAAAAAGATACACTACAAAGTCGTTTACTCGATTTTTTCGGTGAAGAAGAATATAAACCTTTAACCGTTGGAGAAATTGAAGACGAATTTGGGTTTGAAGATGCAGAAGAATTTAAGGAACTTGTCAAAACGCTCGTACGAATGGAAGGGCAGGGCTTAGTAGTACGCTCACGCTCTAATCGTTACGGCTTACCAGAGCGCATGAATTTACTACGCGGTAAATTTATCGGCCATGCAAAAGGCTTTGGCTTTGTTGCACCTGATGTGGAGGGCATGGACGATGTCTTTATTCCACCACACGAAGTAAATGGTGCGATTAATGGCGATACGGTTCTGATTCGCGTGTTAAAAGAATCATTTGGCGATCGTCGCGAAGGTACAATTACAAAAGTGGTAGAACGCGGGCAAACATCATTTGTTGGAACATTCCAAGCAAATAGAGGCTTTGGCTTCGTCGTATTAGACGATAAAAAACTACCGATGGACATTTTCATCGCGAAAGGCGATACATTAGGCGCGGTTGATGGCCATAAAGTAGTCGTGGAAATCGCCACTTGGCCAGAAGATTTAAAATCAGCAACTGGCTATATTACAAAAATTTTAGGGCATAAAAATGACCCAGGTGTCGATATTTTATCGATTTTATATAAGCACGATATTCCACCAGAGTTTCCGGAAGAAGTCGTGGCTGCAGCACAACGAGTGCCAGATGAAATTTCACCAGCCGATTTAGAAGGGCGTCGTGATTTACGCCATGAAACGATCGTCACAATTGATGGTGCAGATGCAAAAGATTTAGATGACGCAGTAACAGTGACAAAAAATGTTGATGGTACTTACAAGCTTGGCGTACATATTGCAGATGTCAGTTACTATGTAACACAAGGCTCTGTAATCGACATTGAAGCATACGACCGAGCAACGAGTGTCTATTTAACAGACCGCGTTATCCCGATGATTCCACATCGACTATCAAACGGTATTTGTTCATTAAATCCGCAAGTAGATCGTCTAACGCTATCATGTGAAATGATTATCGATGGTAGCGGGAATGTCATCTCACATGAAATTTTCCAAAGTGTCATTAAAACGACAGAACGTATGACGTACAAAGATGTTTACAAAATTTTAGAAGAACAAGATGAAGAACTAATGGCGCGCTATGAGCCACTTGTACCGATGTTTAACCATATGGCAGAGCTTTCAAAGATTTTACGCAATAAACGTGAGCTACGTGGTGCCATTGACTTTGACTTTAAAGAGTCAAAAGTCATTGTCGATGAAGACGGCTGGCCAGTCGATATTGAAATACGTGAACGAACAGTGGCAGAGAAATTAATTGAAGATTTCATGCTTGCTGCCAACGAAACCGTTGCAGAGCATTTCCACTGGATGAATGTGCCGTTCCTATACCGTATTCACGAAGATCCAAAGCCAGAAAAGCTACAACGCTTCTTTGAATTCGTTACGAACTTCGGTATTTTAATTAAAGGTACAGGCAATACAGTACATCCAAAAGCATTGCAAGATGTCTTATCAGCGATTGAAGGCATGCCAGAGGAGCCTGTTATTTCAACGATGTTACTACGCTCGATGCAACAAGCGAAGTACTATCCAGAAAGCATCGGTCACTTCGGTTTATCGACGGATTTCTATACACACTTCACATCACCAATTCGTCGTTACCCGGACTTAGTTGTCCACCGTTTAATTCGCACGTACTTAATTAATAAAGACACGTCGAAAGAAACGGTTGCACAGTGGTCAATGGCAATGGATGAAATTGCTGACCATACGTCAGAGCGTGAACGTCGTGCAGTCGATGCAGAACGTGATACAGACGCACTGAAAAAAGCACAATATATGTCTGATAAAATTGGCGAAGAGTTTGAAGGTATTGTTTCTTCTGTTACAAACTTCGGTATCTTTATCGAGCTACCAAACACGATTGAAGGACTTGTGCATATTAGCAATATGACGGACGATTACTATCGCTTCGATGATCGCCAAATGATTATGATTGGTGAACGTACAAACCGCCAATTCCGCATCGGTGATGAAGTAAAAGTACGCGTCGCAAACGTTATTATCGAGGAGTCATCGATTGACTTTGAAATCGTAGGAATGGTAACTTCTTATGGAAGAACAAGAAAAACTACACCTACAGTTATTCATGCACGTAAAAATTATAATGATAATAAAGATGGACGCAGCAGCCGTAGCAGCCGTTCAGGCGGTGGCAGAGGTCGCCGTGATGAAGAAAAACAAAGCCGTGGCGACTCATCACAACGCGGAGAACGAGGCGGAAGCGACCGCGATCCACGTGGCCGACGCAAAGATAGCTCAAGCCCTGGCCCGAAAAAAGGCGTAAAACAAAAACAAAAGTTTTACGAAGGCATCGCCAAAAAAGGTAAAAAGAAAAAAACAAAACGTAAATAAAAAATCCAGCGTGAGCAGGCTAAGTCCTGCTCAACCTTTGAATTGAGGGTGAACATAATGGCAAAAGGTACTGGGAAAGTATTAGCACAAAACAAAAAAGCGGGACATGACTACTTTATCGAAGAAACGATTGAAGCGGGCATGGTACTAACAGGCACAGAAATTAAAGCCATTCGTGCAGGAAAAGTCCAACTACGCGACTCCTACGTTCGAATCACAAACGGCGAAGCATGGATCAGCAACATGCATGTCAGCCCATTCGACCAAGGCAACCGTTTCAACCACGACCCACTTCGCCAACGTAAATTACTGCTACATAAAAAGCAAATCGGCGAATTAGTAGGCGCCGTCAAACGAGACGGCTACACAATCATCCCTTTAAAGATGTACATTAAAGACGGCTACGCCAAACTACTAATCGGCGTCGGCAAAGGGAAAAAAGACTACGACAAACGCGACGACATGCGCAAAAAAGAAGCAAAACGCGAAATGGAACGTACCTTCAAAGCGAAGAATCAATATTGATAGATTGAGAGGGAGCTCACCACGGGTTGTGGTGAGTTTTTCTTTTCCGTTGATTTCCGCTACAGGCGGGGCGCTTTCCGCGGGCACAACGTAAGCCGCAACCGTCGCTAACGCGCCGCCTGTTGCGTCTTACGTTCTGTGCGTTCCCGCAGGAGTCGCCCGCCCTTCGCTACAATCAACTAGTATTGACTACTAAGGTAAGTGGGTAGGTGCTTCCGCGGAGAATTCAGCGAAGCTGGGTAGATTCTTAGGAACAACAACAGATACTCGCAAAATTAATCATTCATTACTGATAGGTAATGAACCTATAAATCTGTCATAAGGCACTATACTTGAAGTACAGCTAGGTTTGTTTTATAATATGAATTGTTAATGCCAGATGTATTGAAGCGTAGTACTACTCTTCAACCGTACTAGAAGCAATTCTAGCTCTTTGTTTGATCGTGGCCGCGTGCCTCGTATCTTATTCAAGGGGACGTTACGGATTCGACAGGGATGGTTCAAGCTTTGGTCGCGCGTCGGAGGTCTCGGCTCCGTCATCAACGGAAGTTATATAATAACTGGCAAACAACAAAACTTAGCTTTCGCAGCGTAAGCTCGTAAGCGCTCTGCCTCTCTATCGCCCATGTAGAGAACGTGGGGCCCAACTTTAGTGGGATACGGTCGATGGTGCCACCTGAGTCACCGGCAAGAGATTTCCAGGTTAGCGTACAGGACGCCTGTTTGTCGGCATAATGCTACGCGAATTGCGAATGGACAAACTACACGCGTAGAAGCTGAAGTATTGGAGTCTTTGGACGCGGGTTCGACTCCCGCCGTCTCCATACAAAAATGACCACAAACGTAGTCATATCAACGATTTAAGAGCTAGGGATATTGAACGGGAGTTGAACTCTTGGGCAATATCCCTTTTCTTATCCCTATGGAAAAATGACATATTTGAGCTTATTCGTAGACCTTCTAATCATAATGATTGGGAGGTTTTTTGTTTGTCTAACAGAAAACGAAAGCATGGTATTTTTGCTGTTAGTGGAGATGTAGTAGCTCTATCGAATAGTAAAGAAGAAGCGCGGAAGGATTGTATCGCAATAAGCACAGCATTAGATACGATATTCAACCAAATGCGTATAGGGGGAAATAGACCGCGCACAATTGAAAGCTACGAATACATTATTAAACAATTTGTAGATGTTTGTCAGATTGACTATGTAGAGGATATTGACCTAGATAAGCTATATCACTACCTTGATGTTCTAGAGGTTAAGCCTGCTACTAAGCTAATTCGCTTGAAATCAATTAAGGCTGTTCTAAGTAAGTTTTATAACAATGGTTGGATTAAAGACCGTTTTTGGAGCAACATTCAAATCAAGATTGATAAGGAAGTGAAGAAGGGTGCGAAAGAAACTGATATAGATAAGCTTCTCCAATTGATAGACCAAACAACGTTCATCGGCTTTAGGGATGCTTGTGCAATCACGTTGATGTACAAGACAGGTATTCGTATTCGCACGTTAGGAGAGCTTAGAGAGCGCCATATTGACCTTGAGAAACTATGTCTTAATCTTGATGGGTCAACACTAAAAAATCATAAGTTTTTAAAGCTACCGATAGATGAAGGATTAGCTGAAATGCTGAAAATGTTGATTAAGCTGAATGATGGAATCCGCGTTCATTATGGTACTGACAATAAGAACGTCTTTATAACTCAAAATGGATTGGCGATGGTCTTCTAATTGTGCTATCTCAAAGCAGTTAAATAAGTATGCCAAACGCTTTGGGTTAGAAAATATCAATGCTCATGCCATTAGGAGAGCGTATGCCAAGAGATTGCACGATAAAGGACCTAGTATAGCTATAATTTCAAAAGCTCTTGGTCATTCAGATTTAGCAGTAACTACCCAATATTTGGATTTAGATATTGAAGAAGTAGCAAAGGATTTGAAGGAGTATCTCTAGCTTGATTGACTATCTTTGCTTATAGTTAGTTTTTTAATTGTATCCAAATATATATTTAGGGTGTTACAGTAGTAAATTGACAGGAACATTCGTTCTTATTTTTGTTGAATAAAACATATAAGTGTTTTATAATAAAAATATAGGGGGTGGATATAATTGGTAAAGTCTACAAAGAAAGTAACAAGCCCAAAGATAGCTTCAACTGCTTCGAAAATATTGAAAGATAAGAGATACAGCAGTGCTAGTAAATCCGTAGCAGGCTCAGCTTTAGCACAGGCTAAGTCAAAGCCGAAATCAAAGTCTAAGAGCAAGTAGAGTTTTATCCAATAAAATTATATGCAACTAGAATCCTTCAAAATAAATGTCATCAGTGCATGGTTACCTTTTGAAATTTTTGAATTATTGTAGTATAATGTATCAAATAGGCACTTAAAGCCATTATTTGAAACCTTACATTTAAGATGAAACCTAAAGAATTATTAAGCCATACAGGCATAAGATGAAACCTAAAGATTTATTAAGCCGTACAGGCACAAGATGAAACCTATTACATTCTACTATTGAAGAGGTAGACAATACTTAATTGGACTTTTCTTAGAAATAAGAAGGTCATTGGTGTTGTCTACTTTTTTGTTGGCTCTGAGTACCTAATAAATTATTTAGGAAAAGGAAGATTTATAATGAAGTTTGAAGAAATTAACAAAGTATTAAGTATTACAGGAAAGGAATCAAATATATTCTTGCCCAATGAAATATTCAGCGACTTGCAGGACTATATTACAGATGGCAAGGAAATAGCTTATGCTTACAGTTACATCTATCTGACACAGTTCTTATATCGCAATTGCAAATATTTTAACACTCAGGAGCTTATTGATGTGAATGTCATTAAGCAGATACTAGGTTACAGCAAGAGCAATCGCACAATGAACTACATTACTAAAAAAGGTGGCTTGCTTGATAAGATTGGCTACCTAGAATCGACAAAAGACTTCCCTATGACTTGGACTTTTGAGAAAAGCTCAGGAGAAGGACTTTCCTTCCTTATGTCCTCTGAAATAGACAAGGATATGCTACCACTTATCCCTAAAATGTTCTTCTTGAAGCGTCCTATGAAAGCATTTGAGAGAACTAGGCTTCTTATTCAATCTGATGGTGGCATATAGGAAGAAGATATGGAAGGTACATTCTATGATGTATCTAACACTCATTCAGTGGATTTTGATATTTTCGCTTACTGCATGGCAAACAAAGATTTAGGTGTCGTAGCCTTCTACCTGTACAGTTGGTTGAAGCATAAGAACGATATGTTCAATGGCTATGATGTTCCAATATCTAAGCTATCTGCTGAAACAGGCATTGCTAGACGCACACTAATAAGCTATTTAGACTCGCTGAAAGGTTACAATATGATTCGCCACAAGTTCAATCAAGAATATTATGTTGTTGGTATGTTGGCTAAAGATAGAAAAGCAACTACCTACTACACTCATGAATATGCCTTTTTCTTAGATAAGCCACAACCATTTAAGAAAATGCAAGTAATGCCTCGTAAGGAGTATCTTGCTATTAAGAAGCAAGAGAAGGAAGAATTTGAAAAATCAATCCCTATAATTGATATAGAAATTTCCCTGTTACCATACTAAGAAAATTAACTAATGTACTTATCTGCACTACATGTATTATAGGTCTTAATGTACTATACCTATGATATGAATGTATAAAAATGCTAAGTAGTGTGATGTACCTGAACGTAACCTTTGGAGATTAATACCTTAAATTACAGAGCTTTATGACACATTTAATGTCTATAAGATGGCACTATGTAATAGTTAAAAGTAAAGCAGTTGATAAGCCCAAAGTACAACACATGAACCCTACTGAGGTGCTAGACAGAGTAGGTGGCTTATTACTGTTACCTAACACTGAGCTTGTTGCTACGACTAAACAAGTAGCTGAGTTCTCTGGTGTTCCAATTAACACAATGCAATCAGTGATGAAAAACAATCGTGATGAACTAGAAGCAAATGGAATAAAATCTATGAGCTATTCAGAGCTAAAAGCTGTATTAGTAAAAGCGTCAAATGGTGACGCATTTGAAAGTTACAGTATCTCTCGTAGGGGTTCAACTATTTTCTCTAAAAGAACAATCTTACTAGTGGGATTCTTATTAGAGAAATCTAAGATAGCTAAAGAAGTTCGTAATCAAGCGTTGAACATCATTGAAAACTCTAGTGATGAGTACAAGACATTCGAGATAACAAAAGAAAAAGAGTTGCTCATGGCTATCATGTTCGCTTCTAATGAGATTGAAGTGTAGGCTCTTTGCTGAAATCAAGCGTGTATCAAAGCTCAACAGATTTATCTTTTGTTTAAGCTTTTCAGAACAACAGAAAAACATTTACAGAGCCTTTTGCAGAGGTTCTAAGTGTTGATATTGGTTTAGCTTTGGAATCACAACAGTTTACATGATAGCTCATAGATAAGTTGTGAAATGATTCGAGATAGACAATTATCCATCTCATTCAATTACAGTGTGTTTGACAGCTTTATAGAGAGCAAGCTTATCTTAAAAACAGTCACTGGATTTATAACTTCTTGCAAGCACATCATTATTTGGTGTGCTTTTTCTTTTTCAAGCTTCGCAGAACAGGATTGCAACGCATTGATTCATATAAATGTATTGAAAAGCAACATGTCTAATAAGGCTAGTCATATCAAGGATTTGGAGAGAACTAATGAAAATTGTAATATTATAAATGATTTTTTTATATAATATTTCTAGTCAAAAATATCAATTTAAAAGAAACATAGAATATTATATTGAATAAAGTTAAATATTGGGATAGAATTAATTTTAATCAAGTAACACTAGAGGGATTATTTCTAGTGTTTACTACTTATTCTCCTTTTAGTGTTACTGAATATAAAACACATTTAAAGGGGAAATTGATATGAGTCTAATATTGTTAAGTAAATTAATTGTTTTTTTTGTAATGACGGTAAATATTACAGTCAATCAGGTCACATGGTTACACATTTTAGCTTATGTAATTCTTGGATGTACACAGTATAAGTCTAGTGAATTTGAGTTACATACAAAGTGGTTTTCTTTCAAGTCAAGTAAGAAAAAGTAGCTCTATAGTGAACTAAAACGGATGATAGCAGAGTGGGGGCATTTTATTGCTCTTATTCTAGCTTAATCTTTGACCAACTAACCTAATTGGTAAGGAGCATATCTAGTACCTATTGGTTACTTAAAGGTCAAATAAGTTCCCTATTCATTTTATTTTCAGAAGATTTTCTTATGTTCAGGAGATTTTACTTATTTTTAAGGATAGTACTCATATTCAATTTTATCCCTAGTGTTTTTCGTACCTAGTTTATCTAGGTACGTTTTTTTTTTACTTACTAAAGAAATTGAATCATTTTAGTTAAAATACATAATTCATTTCAAATTATTTTTATCTCTTATCTATGCACGCTACCTATCAAGTTTGCGTGTTTTTTGTCTGCTTGGTATGTCAAGCTTAATAGGGATTTCCATTAAGGATACAAAGAAATATCCTATTAAGATAACTAATAAAATTTAGTTTCAGATACTCATAATTTCAATTTGAGATTGCCTATGGTTTAATTGGGAATATATTAAAAAAGGAGGTTAGAGAATGAAAGATAACGATGATTTATTAATTGAAGATGAACCACTAATAGATACCTCAGAAGTTGATGAACTACATTCAATGATGGGTGAATTAATATCCGCTATATGAATCAATTGACATGTCATCAGTGCTAGGAGTAGCAGGAAAGTTATCAGAAAGCCTAAGTGCAATTGAGAAACAATATGACATGTCATCAGTGCTAAGAGTAGCAGGAAATTTATCAGAAAGCTTAAGTGCTATTGAGAGACAATATGACATGTCATCAGTGCTAGGAGTAGCAGGAAAGTTATCAGAAAACCTAAGTGCAATTGAGAAACAATATGACATGTCATCAGTGCTAGGAGTAGCAGACACCTGATTTACAGAAAGTTGCAGTTGATACTGTTATTAAACAGGCAGAGTTGATGGCGCAATTGTTTGAGTTATTCTAAGAATTAAATTTCCCCTTACAACCCAACGATTTATGGCTGGATTAGTTGTAATCCCTTAAAATAGAAGTTAAATATATGGGAAATTAAAATGACAAACTGCTATGAAATATCCATATATTAGTTGAATATTTAGCTTTATATATAGGTTTTAACTTGTTTATAAAGCTTTATTTTTTATACAAAAACATACAATATCAACAGAACTTTTTTGATTGAAATACATAAGTTGAATTGCTAATAACATCAATTATAGGGTGTGAGTGATGTTAAAAATTACAACTAAGAGTTCTCGTGGTAAAATATTCAAAATAGTATCTCTAGGAAAATGAAAATAATTTCATCTTATTAAAAAGTGGTACTGGTGAATATTAAAGAAAGGTACTTTGCCTTAGGAATAATAATAACTACCAAATAAGGATGTAACACTGTAAACATAAACCGGAGAGGATCGTGAAAAAATGTACTTTAACTAACATGGAAGGGTTTCATGAAGATTAAACAGAGTATATTACGATATGGTAAATGTTTTTCAATTATGAATTGTTATTAATAATGGACAAATTAAGGAGTAAAAATGTTTAGTGAAAAAGATATACAAAACTATATTTGGAAAAATAAAGATGAGTTTTCTCAATTAATAATCGGTGATATCCCAAAAGTTGATGTTGAATTTGGTGAAAAAATAGATTCCAATAAGATTTTCCAAAAAATAATTTTCGAAAGATTGAGTGAAACGCTTAAATATACCAATTTCATGGATTTAATAGGAGTTGAAGTTCCCTTAAATAAAATAAATGATTCAACCATTAGGGCAGATTTTTTAGGAGTAAACATTGAAGATGTAGGAATAAGTGTAATTGAATTAAAAAAATCACGACAGACTGAAAGACAAGCATTCACAGAACTATTAGCATATAGTAACCATCTTATTTCTCTTTTTCCAACTATGATGAAGGACGACATCATCTATATTTTGATTTCACCAATGGAAGAAAGAATAGTAAGAGAAGCTTTTCTACATGCACTCTTAGTTGATAATAAGCGTGTAATTGCATTTATTCCTACTTTTCAAGATGAAACTCGTATAGATAGTTTAAAATTACGTCTCTGGATACCTAATGAAAATGATATTGTGAGTTTTAAAAATCACCATTTTTCGAAGAATAATTTTGAGGTATTTAAAATAGTGTGGAGGGATATTCCATCTGATTCAGACTCCAAGGAAGATCCAAACGATGAGGATAAAATGTTTATGAATTCTATTTCAAGTTTTGTTGCACAGATAATGGAGGAAAAAAATATTCATGGTTTTTGTTTTACTTCTCAATCTTGGCCAGAATTAAAAATGTTGTATCCAAATTCTTTAATAATTATTGGAATGAATCCATACGAAATTTCCTTTAAAAATTTGTATGCAGATAATGGTTATAAAGATAATCTTAGTTCTTTAAGATATAATTCTTTTTCAGCAAAGTTAAATGACATTATAACTGGATTAAAATTGGAAGAAAACCATGTCGATTATCTTGAAAATCTGTATTTAGGTTGGTCCTCTAATCTCATAAAGATTGGATTAGACTCTATGAAATTCTTATTTAAGAATGTTGATGGAAAGGATGTTTCATTTGATTATGGAATCTTTAGTTGGGAAGAATACATATCTTCATCCATAGAATATACTTATTGCTTTAATTACGAGGTGTTTCCAACTGGCGCTCTAAGAAAGTTGCATAGTGAGATTCTTAAATTAGATTATGAATTTATTGCTGAAAATGGATTGAATGAACATCCTATATATGGGGACGTTTTTCACTTGTTAATTGATTCGTATTATAGCCATTATTTTTTTGATGTTTTTTTAGGTAGAATGTTAGGTCTTGATGTAGAGGATTTAAGTTAATATTGGTCTATAGATTAACATATTAACAATTCATTCGTCTAAAGGTCTTGAGTTTGAACAATGACATGAATAGAGATGGAAGACAATTTCTTCATTACGTTGTTATTTCAAGACCTGAAGAAAGACTATTGATTATTGCTCAATCTGACTTTAAGGATAGATATAAAAGTTATGTATAATGCTATTTCAAAAACACAGGAATTGAAAATTGAGATTGATTTAGAAAAGGTAGTTAGGTTTTTATTACAAATGATAAATAAAAGCTATTCGAGTAACTAATATATTTCCTGCGTTTTTTATAATGCCTTATAAGATTTAATTTTTAATTATAAGGGTGCAATTGATTGTGTAAATTTAACTGTGAAGGGGAGTACTATGGCTAAGCTTATATATTTATATATAAAAAATATTAATAGAAAAATTGTAGAGCAGGATATTAATTTTACAACTGATTTTAAGGTTTCGTTTAATAATGGTGAATTAGAAGTTAAAAAGAATACGGATAATGATATGAGTGGCTTTTGGGGGAAAAAAATTGAAAATATTACACTTTTAATTGGTAAAAATGGTGTTGGTAAAACAAGTATTTTGGATTTGATAGGCTCCAATGATAAAACTAGAAAGTATAACTTCGAAAAAGGGAAATATTTTCTGATTTATCATTTGTATGACGATTACTATTATTATCAAGGTACAATGAGCAAGGAAATTAATAATTTAAAGAATAATACTAGAAATAGGGAATCCTTTTATTTTGAATCCGTAGCAGATAATAAGTTTTTTACATCTTCTTTACCTCAATCACAAGAATTAAATATTTATTATAGTCGAAATAAAATTAAATATCCTTGGGTTGGTGAAAAGAAAATATATAAAGGAAATACTAATCAACTGTTAAATTACTTTGATATGAATACTAATATCGAGGATGCACTAAATGCGTATTCGAAATTTAATTTATTTGATAATACTAATCGGGCAGTTCGGATTGAACAAAGATTAAGCTATTTGAATAATCCACGTTATTTATCTTTTTTATATGAAATGGAACCCAAATATTTAGATTTAGAAGGGGGGAATAATCTTTTTTTAAATGAGGAGGGTAAAAAGCTGAATAATGAGATTTTTAAAAATTATAATAGATCTACTCAAGACAAAATGTTTAATAAAGCCGATTTGAAAAAAGAATATTTTATACTTAGAATTTTAGAGAAGATTTATTTAGAGAAAATCTCAAAGTTTTTATCTAAAGAATCAATTTATAAGTACAAAAAGTATAAATTTTATGAGTATAACGATAGTAGAAGCGACACTAATATTAACAATGAACAAGAGTTTAAATATATTCTTTTGAAAGAAATTTTAACATTAAGTCATAAGGAATTACGGGTAATAAATGGAGAGAAGTCTAGTATAACGCAAGTTCTAGAAACAAGAATTAGTTTGTTGAAAGAGGTTTTAAATTATCTATTTAAACATTTTGATGCAAATAAATATGGTATTAAAATCATTAATATTAATAGTTTATTAGAAAATTTGTATGCAATTCCATTAAGTTATTTCAAAGATAAAAATATTATAGAATTGCCTAGTTTAGATGAATCATTCGCCAAAAGCGTCAGTTATTTCAAAGAAAATTTTGACGATATTTTTTATTCTAAGTTTACCAATTTTAGTGATGGAGAATTTATTTATCTGAATTTGTTTTCAAATATTTATAAATATGTGGAACATTCAAAGGATGAAGATTGCATTTTATTACTAGATGAACCAGATATTAATCTTCATCCAGAATGGTCTAGGAAGTTAATTTATGACTTTATTAGATTAGTAGAGGAACATAAAAAAGAAGGAAAAGTGCAAATGATTATTACTTCTCATTCTCCTTTTATTGTTACTGATTTTCCTAAAGAGAATATATTTGCATTTAAATTATATTGTGAGAATAACACAACAAATTATCATATTGAAAATCCAGGGTTTGGTTTCGCAGCTAACATTTACGACTTAATTTCAGATACATTTTTTATGCAGGCTTCCATAGGTGAATTTGCACTGAATAAGATAAAGTCACTCGAAGGCATAAATGACAAAGAAGTTGCTAGTTCAATTATTGCGAAAATAGATGATGTTTTTATAAAGAAACATATAAAAGAAAATTTGGACTAATGGTGGTAATATGATTAGAATTTTAGAAAATAACTTTGACCTTAAGAACTATAATAGACTAAAAGAACATCTTTTTTTAGAGATTAGTAAAAATATAACAGTGGAAGACATAGATACCCTCAAACTAATTTTGAAAAATAGTGATAGCAAGTGTGTCTATTGTATTGTAAGAGATATTATTTTTTATGATGATGCTAATGAATATTTAGCTAATGAGTATAATGTTAACTTATATATAGAACTGGCATATTATTATGCCGAGGCGCTTAAAGCAAAGGCTAATTTAAATCTAAGAAAACTATATTTAACAAATTTTAAAAATTATATTGATTCAAATGTTGAAGCACAAACTTTTATACCAGATTATGCTCTTCTAGATGATTTAGTAAGTCTACATTCCTTAATTAGTAATAAGTCTCTATACGTTTCATTTATAAATGAAAAACTATTTAATGTATATTTGGATTTTAATGAAGTTTGTAGTAATATTTTCGATTATGATAAATATATTGATTCTGTTAGAAATCAAATTGTAGAAACGACTAAAATAAAGATATGCCCCTACTGTAATCAAGAACCAATTTATGAAATCACCTCTCAATCAGGAGAACTACGTATGATAGGGGATTTAGATCATTTTTATTTACAGTCAAAAATGCCTCTTCTAGGTTTAACTTTTAATAATTTTATTCCTAGTTGTTTGATTTGTAATAGAGCGTTAAAACATCAATCGTTAGCAAGAATTCTTAATCCACGTAAGCGGGGATTTGATTCGGATGCTAAATTTCTTTTAAAGAATATTATTGCACTTAAGACAAATGACGTAGAAGGTATTGAAGTTAATTTGGAAATAAATGGTTCTGGTGTAGTGTCTGCTGAAATTAAAGCTTCAAAAGAATTATTTGAAATTGATCAATTATATAATCATATTTCAAATAAAGAAGAAATAAAAAGATTATATAATAGTACGGCAATTTTGTCTGAAGGTGGGGCAAAGATCTGGAAGAAAATGTTTGGAGTTGAAACATTCGAAGAAGCATATGAGCGATTGCTAGGTTTTAATATTGATACTACAGACTTCATAAATATTAGGCATGGAAAACTACTTTCGGATATTTTTGGTGAAGAGTATTTTAGATAAAATGTTGTTAAAATAGTCATATGCGTCTTCCAAAAATTAATTGCCCCCACAACTATTTGTTATTAAACGTAGTCAAAAGCGTAGTCAAACGTTTTGATTAATAGCTATAAACCCTTGAAAACACTTGTATTATAGCGTATTTTTTAGACTTTGGTTCGACTCCCGCCGTCTCGATAATTTTACCAGTCGCTTAAAGCGTTGGACAACAATGTTTTTACAGTTAATGTGTTATTCAAAAGTGTAATACCTATTGGATAATACCTTTCCTTTTTGGTGAAATAAAGTTCGAATAAATTGATTTATTAGCCTTCTAATCTAAATGATTGGAAGGTTTTTTATTGTCTAGAAGTCGTAAGCATGGAATTTTTGCAGTTGATAATGTTGTGCCACGTAGTCAATACAGTGAATAAAGAACTACGAAGCAAACAGATGACACCTATTAACTCCTGTTTACAAACCGTATTTTAACAAATGGAGTTGGCTGGCAGACCGAGATTGATTCATAGTTAAGACTCCATTTTCAAACAGTATTGTGAAGTGAATAATATCGTTTTTGCTGAAGCAATAACCGCTGAATCAATTTATAACTATTTGGATGTAATTGAAGTATCAGATAGAACGAAGTAAATATAATTAAAATCTCTTGAAACCTTCCTGACTAACTGTAGTTCAATATATTCATTTCAAATCTGATAAATTATGACTTTTTATATAATTTATATTATAATTAAAATAATTAGAAAAGTCATATTAGTGAGGTTATTAAGTGGGAATTCAACCGGTTCGTAGATTTAAAAAATACAACGAATGTATCATACAACAAGAGGAGCTATCATAATGTTATTAAATCCTATAAATGATTGGTTAATACAACTAGAAAATGTAAAGCTTTCGGGTATCCTAACTGATAAATTTTCTAATACAAAAGTGAATGAATATATAGAAGGTAAACCATTTTTATCTAGTAGTATTAATCCATTAGCAATAAAAAAAGGTGTGATGCTTGAAAATGGTGGTGCGGATCTACCAATTATTCATAAAATTGATGGGGTTTATTTACATGAATTTAGACCTCTTTCGTCGATAAACTATAAGTCTATGGAATTTAAAGATGTAAATGTGATTTATGGAAACAATGGGACTGGTAAATCATCTTTGTTAGAAGCAATTGAATTTGCTATAACTAATGAAATTAGAAGTGTTACAGATTATAAAGATAAAACATATAAAAATATGCGTACTGAAGTAATTTGTACTACTCAGAATGGACAAATGGTGCTTTCTTCAAGTAAAAAATCGGACATGATTAAAAAATTTGAAGCTTTTTGGTATGGAACTTCTTCTGGAACAGGTAAGGCAATGTTAAATGACCAATTTTTTCGGTTCAATTTCTTTGATACTTTCTCTGCTTATAAATTTGCTCTTGAGGAGTCAGTCGATCCTAAGAAGAGAAAAGATTCCAACTACATAGACAAGTTTTCTAGACTTCTGTTTAGTGACCAAGTTATTGTCATGGAGAAAAACTTTCTACGATATAAAGATGCTTTTGAAAACCAATTGCATGAATTAACTAAAAAGTATGAAGATGGTCTTTCGAGCTATAGTATGTATAAACAATGGGCATCTGAAGAAAGCTCTTCTCAATATAATGATAAGTTGACTAACACTTTATCACTTTTACAACAGATGAACATAAATGCTCGATATTTAGAAAGTTTGAAAACAGATAAAAAAGAGGTTTTAGAAGTATTTGATATTTTATCACAGCACATAGAGACTGTAGATCAAAATATTTATGTAGAGAATAATAAAACATACTTAGAAATTACGCAGATAAGGCAGTCACTATTAAGCAGTATAAATAGCATCTCGGAAGAAATAGAAGAAGAAAGGCTAGCTTTCTCAAAGTTAAACGATTCTATCTTAGTAATAAAAGATAAAGCTTTCCAAACTGAAAGGGAATTAGAAGAAAAAAACAAAGAGATTAAATATATTGATGAGACATTGGAAAGTTGCAAACGTCTATCACCTATACTCTTAAATGAAACGACTGCATCAAGGGTAAAAGAATTAAGTGCCTATGAACAACAAATAAGACAATATCTTTACTTTATTCGAGTTAATAAAGAGTCTTATCAAAAGGTGCATGAACTTGATGTGATTACTTTGTTGGAAGCTAAAGAAATCCAGCATCTTACAGAATCACTTAAAGATTACGAAAATCAATACCAAACTTTAGTGAAAAATGAATCAGAAATGAAAAATTTATTTAATAAGATTGAATCAATTCAATTACAACTTGTAGATTTGGGTATTGAATATTTAGAATATGTAGATTTCTCCCATCAAAATTGCCCATTATGTGGGACGAGCTCAACATCTAAGAGTAAATTAATAGAGCAAATACAAATGACTGTAAGTATAAACAAAGAAATGAGAATTACTTCTATCATAAAAGAAAAGAGAGAGCTTGAACATGAGATATCAACTATTAAGTTGAAGCTATCTAAACATGAGGTCAGTCAGAATGTTTTGACGTTATATGAAGAAGCTTGCAAGTTAAAAGGATTGACGAGTACAGACTTTACCTTAGATTTACAGCATATGAAAGCTATAATTGGTAACTACGATGACATTGAAAATGAACTGCAAAAAACGAAAGAAGAGCTTTCCATATTAGCAAATGAGGGATTTACATTAGAAAAAATTGATGAAGCTGAACATATTTTGAATAAAAATACATTATTTTTAAATGCACATTTAGACTCAAAACAATTTATTAGTTATTTGGGGGAATCAAGAGAAGAAAACTTACGACAGAAAGCCGATCTTGAAGCGAAGCTGAAAGAGTTAGAGCAAATAACTCATAAATATTTACTTGAAAAAGAAAGAATTCTTGAAAAGAAAAATGAAAAGCAGGAATTATTTGAAGAGAAGAGTAAAATCTTAAAAGAAATAAACTATGTTGTGCAATTGGTAAAAGCAGGATCTTCATATTTTACAATATCCGAGGATATGAAAATAGTAACCTGGATAAATTTGTTCAAAGAGGCACATATCAAATGTAAGAACTTAATTAATGAATTAGATTCTCCTGAATATTATCAAAGAAGAATGAAGGAAACAGAATCAGAAATTAAGAAATTAAAAGTCTCTTTAAACCATGTAAAAGAAGCTGTAGACGTAATGAATGGTCTTAGAACATTATCTTCTTATGCAGAAGAGGTTGTAAATCAAAATATTGAAAAAATAAATAAATATTTCAAGTCATTGCATGCTTCAAAAGAATTTGAAGAAATTGTTGTTGTACAAGAGGGTATCTTGCTGAAGAGAAAACATAGTGATCAATTATCAAAACCTCATGAACTTAGTACGGGACAAAGAACAGCAATTGCGTTATCTATATTGTTCGCCCTTCATTTTTCTGCAACAAATGCTCCAAAGCTATTGATGTTTGATGAGCCAGTTGCGAATATGGATGAAAGTCAGTTAGCATGTTTTTTAGATTTACTTGTGGAATTTGCTTCTCAAGGAGAACAAATATTTTTTACAACAGCTAATGAACAAATCTATAAAACTTTGAAAGAGAAGTTTTCAAGGATTGAAGTTGAAACCAACTATATAGAGTTAACAAGGCCTGATGATATGAATTCGACGATTGTCTAAGAAATAATATATGTTGTAATAGCTGGTGTAAAAAGATGAATATAATTATTGTGTAAGACTTTATACAAATAAAGCAATGCAAATATTATAATTAAAAACTTTTATGGTAATACTGCATTTCTAAGGGGTGGTGGTTCTATTCCCACGAGCTTCATACATAATGTGGCTACAAACGATGTCATATCAACGTTTTAAAAGACAAGGGATATTGAACAGGAGTTGAACTCTTGTTGCCCCTTTACTTATCCCTATGGAAACATTACATATTTAAACTAGTTAATAGACCTCCTAATACATTAATTTAGGAGGTTTTTTTGTATGTATATGAACACATGGAACAGCAAACAGAATAATCTCTAAATAGTTTAACAAATATGCTAACGCTATGGACTTAAGAATATTAATGCACACGCCATACGGAGAACATGTGCTAAGAGCCTATTAGAAAAGTTTGCAATCATTGCACTAATTTCAACAGAGCTAGGACATACAGATTTAGCCATGACACAACAATATTTAGATTTAGATGTTTTTTAGAACAACCAATTTTGTTCCATTTTGCTGCACTCGAGGATGTGTTGACCCATTGAGGAATAATTAAACCCATTTAATCATGCTTCTTTCAATGGGTTCTTTAGATATTATTCAGAAAAAGAGGGATAATTTATTTATTATTAAAATAATATACTGTTTATTCTAAATACACAAAAAATATTTTTGTGAAGTTTGAAAAAAAGAGCGTATAATAAAAAATAATCCTAAAAGGAAATGAATATTTGATAGTTCTTCATTAACAGAAATCATAGCGTTATATAATTTTTCGATTTTTGTAATGAATAGATTGAAATATTTACTCCATAGATATTTCATATATATAGGAGGGGGATTATGGAAAGAGTAAAAAAGAGAATTTTCTACTATAAAGATGAATATGTGAAAAATGTTAAATTAGTATATCACGATGGTGCTACTAATAGGAGATATCGGTTAGATATAGAATTGAAGAATGGTGATAGCGAAAGAGCTGTCCATTTAATGATGATTAATCCAAGTAAAGCAAATGAGGAATTTTCCGATAACACGCTAAATCGTATTATCAAATACGTTTCTTTAAATAACTCGGATGGTGTTTTACAGGATATAGGGAAAATTATTATTACTAATCTTTATGTAGTATGTGAGATATATCCAGAAAAAGTGGATGATTATATTTCAGTACATAGTTTGGATTTTGTTAAAGGAATAGATGCTGATGGAAAGTATAATAATGATACGATAATTGAAATGGCGAGTAAAGAGGCTCAATTGATAATTACTGCTTGGGGAAAGGGGAATATATTTGATTATGACAATAGGATTCAAGAAGTTTTTAGTTTAATGAAAAACAAGGAAATGTATCATATGGAGGATTTAACGCAAGAGAGGTATCCAAGGCATCCTCGAACTTGGGCTTATTCTTGGCGATTAAAGAGGTACAATATTTAGAAAGCTCTTCCCTTAATTGTGGAGTAGTGTGTTAGATAGAATGATATAACCATCTCATTAGAGGTGGTTCTTTTTTTATTTACGAAATTAGTTGCACCTCCTAGTCCAAACGACATGGGGGTGATATCATTGACTTGATGTGAACTTTATCGGGGGGATTGAAGGATGGCTCTACTGCAAGAAGAGTTGAAAGTAACGAGGATGCAAGACTTACTTGGTATGAAATTAGCTTTACCGTCATATCAACGTCCGTATAGTTGGAGTGTGCAGTCTACAAATACACTGTTTTTTGATACGTATCAAGCTTATCGAGAAGGTATAGAAGAATACAGAATTGGATCTGTTATTTTACATAAGGAACATGAAAAATATAATATTGTCGATGGCCAGCAACGATTGACGACTCTTTCGATTCTTCTATACTGTTTAGGTGATGAAGCGCAAGGTCTATTACAAGAAAAATATAGTCAATTATCGAATGATGTTATCATCACAAATTATCAAATTTTAATGAAGCGGATTAGTGAATTTACTGAAGGTGAGTGCGATAAGTACAAAAAGTATTTATTAGAAAAATGTAGTGCAGTGCAAATTGTTACAGATAGTGAGCAAGAGGCTTTTCAATTTTTTGATTCCCAAAATTCTAGGGGGAAAGAGTTAGATCCGCATGATTTATTAAAGTCGTATCATTTACGCGAGATGGAAGATGCGGATGAATATCAAAAGGTCAATATTATTAATAAGTGGGAAAATCAAAACCAAAATCATTTAAATGACTTATTTAAAAATTATCTTTACCCTTTAACGCAATGGTATAAAGGAAAATATGGTGTCGATTATTCTTCAAATAAAATTGATGTCTTTAAAGGGATTAAAAGCTCGAATGTGTTTAATTATGCCATCTATCATAAAGCAAGTAATCTTTTTGTCGATCAGTTTAATGCAAATGGCAGTAGTGAACTACTAGCAACTAGGGCTTTAAATCAATTTCAATTAACACAACCGCTAATAGCTGGAAATCGTTTTTTCAATTATACGCTGCACTACGGCAAGCAACTTGAGCAAATACAAAAATTAATCACTAAGGTTCACGCTAAAGAAGAAATTCCTAAAAATGGCTCTGGCGATCTATATATCAGACAGCTATATGAATGTGCGTTATTGTTTTTTGCAGATCGTTTTGGTTTGGAAAGCTTAACAGAAGGTGTAAGACAGCAGCTATATTCATGGTGCTATTCATTAAGACTGACGATGGAATCTGTGCGTCTGCAAACAATTAATAAATATGCACGAGGAAAACATGACCGTCTAAACAATGGTTTGGAGCTGTTTGCAATAATTAGTGAAATGAATCATCATGAAGAATTAAAGCTAATTGTTTTAGAGAAACCGAATTTTGATAATAAAAATAAAGAGAAGTACAAAGAGGTGTACACTTTACTTTGTAAATGGAATAGGTGGTAGGCAGTGGATAAAAATTTAAAAGTCATACCGGTATCAAGTATTTTTACAAATAGCAGTTACATCGTGCCAATTTATCAGCGCAACTATGCTTGGGGAGAAATGCAAATTGAACAATTAATAGAAGATATTTTAGGTTCTAGCAATGACTATTTTCTTGGCAATCTTATTGTCAATCAGACGGATCATCATGTTTATGAAGTAATTGATGGTCAGCAAAGACTGACAACATTATTTCTTTTAGAAAATTACCTTGGCATGAGATTTGCGCATGATGCGTTGAAATTTGAGGCGCGGGATAAGTCAAATCGTACACTTACTATGTTAAACAAAGGCGATAATGAAGAATTGTTGGAGGAGTTATCTTCAAGTGAAATTTTAAACGGCTATCAAATCATTCAAAACTATTTTCAAACGAGAAAAATAGACAAAAATGAGCTGAGTAAAAAACTAGAAAACGTTTTTCTTGTACGTGTACAAGTCCCGCAAGATATCGATTTAAATCATTATTTTGAAATTATGAATACTCGTGGGGAGCAACTGGAGCTTCATGAAATTGCAAAAGCAAAGTTTCTAGAAGTTTTGGAGTCCAAATACGATAAAAAAACGGCAGCATTGATTTGGGATAAGTGCGCGGATATGGACTCGTATATCCAAATGAATTTTGATACTACTGTTAGAAACGAACTTTTTACAAATAATTGGACGAGCCTTAAGGATAGCATGAACAATTTTGATGCTATTAAGATGTATGTTCCAACTGATAAAGATGACAGTACAGCATTTCCCCTAATTGATATTTTAAAAGAAGGTGAACTTAGTCATAATTCAGGAAGTAAAGATGAGGTAGAGACAGAACGTTTTGAATCAACGATTTCATTTCCGAATTTTTTATTACAGGTAAATGCCGTTATCGCTAAGTTAGCAGAAGAAGATGCAACGCTTGATGATAAACACTTTTTAGATAATTTATCTTGGGCGTGGGCTGACGCAGAGAAAGCGAAGAACTTTTTATACCATATGCTGAAATGTCGCGTGCTGTTTGATAAATATATATTAAAACGAGAATATGCGAAAAACTATAAGGAAGAGGGAAGATGGTCATTACTACGTTTGGAGAAATATAGTGATCACAGTGGAGTTAAATCTAAACCCAAATATGTAGGCACATTTGGTGATGACGATAGTCGCAACAATAAACAAATCAGAACGCTACAATCGTGCTTACGTATAACGTATACATCGCCTAAGACGATGCATTGGATTTCATTAGTTTTAACAAAGTTTTTAGCAGACGAATCATCGAATATGATTAAAATTCTTGAAGACTACTGCACGACAAAAATTAAGAAATCAGAATTTGAGGATAGTAGTGGATTTGGCTTTGAACGAATCGTCTTTACGTACCTTGATTATTTATTATACAAAGATGGTTATTCATACTTAAATAAACAGCTTATCCAACCAATGCGCGATGATTGGCAATTTCAATTTAGAAGTTCCATTGAACACTTCTATCCGCAAAATCCTGCAGAGGGGAAAATTTGGGAACCTGAAGATCTCCATGGATTGGGCAACCTAGCTTTAATTACAGTATCCGGAAACTCCAGATTTTCAAATATATCGCCAGAGGGCAAAACCAGCACATTCGAAAAAGTCATCAACCAAAGTCTGAAATTAAAAATTATGAGTGAGTTAGTCAATCTTGATGATAAAAAATGGACAGAGCAAAAAGCAAACGAGCATAAAGAGGAAATGTTTAAGCTTTTAAGGGCTAGTATGAATGGATGAAGCGGATACTGGTACATAATTAGAACATTTTTGTATAAGGGAATATAATAAAAAGGATAGGAGGATATACGATGAAACAAAAGAAATCTTTAAAGTTTAAAATTTTCACGGGAATTTTTGCTTTATTAATACTACTTGTTGCAGGATTTTTTATTTATGTAAGTTCATACTATAAGGCCAGTTCGTTAGCTTTGGATAGTTTGAAATCGGACGCGCTCGTTAATGTAGAAGAAAATGGCGATATTTTATTTGAACCTGTATCGAATAATAAAAATATTGGCTTTATTTTTTACCCAGGTGCAAAGGTAGAAGCATCTGCATATGCACCTTTAGCTAAAGAGATAGCAGCAAAAGGGTATACCGTTAGTATTGCTAAAATGAGCTTTAACTTAGCCATTTTTTCACCGAATAAAGCAGACAGTATAATAAGTAGTCATAAAGATATTGATACTTGGGTGATTGGTGGACATTCTTTAGGAGGCGTTATGGCAGCAGATTACGCACTAAAAAATGATAAAATAAAAGGCTTGGTACTGTTAGCATCTTATCCCCAATCAAAAACAAATCTAAGTAATCAACCAATTAAAGTGTTATCACTATGGGGAAGCAATGATAAAGTTGCAGACTTAACCAAAGTAAAAGATGCAAAAAATATTATGCCAAGTGACGCACAATTTATCGAAATAATCGGTGGCAATCATGGAGGGTTTGGAGATTATGGACATCAAAAAGGTGACGGTGAATCTTCTATAACAAATAAACAGCAGATGACGGAAACTTCACAGTATATTGTAGAACTATTGGATAGTCTAAACTAGGAATAATTAGGTAGACCAAGTAAATTGAACTGCACTCCAACCATTGGGGTGCAGTTTTTTTATGGTCAGAAAAATAGAGGAACAAGTTTTTCTTGTGATAAAAGCATCATAATGAGTTACCATAGGGATAATCATTAGGAAAATGAGTTCGGTGTTGCACCTGACTCATTTTAATTTTGCCTTGATAAGTTTAGACAAACTTTTTCGTTTATTGTGAACTAGAAGTGTAGTTAATAAGTGAGCCAAGTACAAAAAGCATACAGACAAAACAAATAAGCGTTAAAAATGTGATTTGAATTATAGGCCAAATAACGAGCATCGCTTTTATTAACATAGCAATTAATAGCAACGATAATATGCCCATAATAATTTTGGTTGACGAAGTTTCTTCACTTATTAAAATACTTTTTACTAAACACCAAAAGATAATTAGTAAAATGATTATTCCCACTATTTGTAGTAACAATGGAACAATCAAATTTACAGTAAAATCTAAATGGTCATCTCTGTTAAAAATTAAATTCAAAATGGCTTTCCCAGAATTGACTTCTATTAATAGAGGAGTAAAAAGCTTGTTAGATAATAATAAAAGTAACAAAGCAGTAATAATGCTAACCGCGTAGACTAATATAATAAAGCTACTAGTCCCTTTTTCGTCCATTTCTTTACCTCACTTCATATATAGTTGGAAGAGTATATGCTAAAAATGACATTTCGATTACACTAGTTTAGTTTCAAACTCTTTTTCTTATAATTGGGTTGAATTTATTTCTCTTTTCACTTGTATTACTAAAAAACTTAGCCACTTCACCAGATAATATCGCCCTCAGGAATTCGATAGCGCATTAGACGACGATGAATGAAAAAATTAAGTATTCAATCTGTATGCTTTATGCCAAAGAACTACAACGTAAACTAATCATTGTATTGCCAAAGCGCTAAGAGCTATTGTATTAGATTTAGGTATTGATCAAGAATCATCTGTAGATCCTTTTACTGCTATGTTCTTAGACAAGCACCTAATTATACGACATGTGGAGTAACTGGAAAATAATAAGGCATTTTTTTATGGACAGGTTTACTGAACATAATGCCCATGCAACTTTAATAGATACACATGATTTTGGAGGTGGGTTTAATGATATTAAAGTTGAAAATTCAGAGCGTTTTTGAAATGAAATATTTATCGGGGACAATGGAGGAGTACTGTTTACAGATAAAGAATGGTGTCGATCGCAATAGAAAAGCAAGAAGATTACTATCTTATATAAGTGAAAAATGTTTCAGTGTTGAACCTACAAAGTGAAGGTTTATTCTAATTCTCATTCAAAATTTAATTAATAAGTATATTACTACTATAATCCATGTTAACTGGGGTATGTACTAGTTATTTAAATACTAGATGGATTAGTAAGCAAAAGTGCACTCGCATTTAATCGCATGCACTTTTGCTTATTTTTAGATGATCCTACAGCTTAAATCTCGATTTAATATCTAGCTATTCCGAGAGTGTATTTACTTATTAATAAATTCATTGATATCCGATTTATTTATTACTTTGTTACAAGTAAATAATTTTAAAAAAACTTCTGGGTTTAACTGTTTTTTACGAAAAACATTTAATAAGTAAAGAAGATCCTCAGCAGAAATTCCAGATCCTTTTGTACCAGTTTTGATTGAAATTCTTTGCAGGTTTTTATCAAAGCTTTTGCCAAAACTATCTGCAACATATATGAAGAAACTTGCATTATAAGTAGGAATATATCCACTGTCTTCTACAGACATTCGATTGAAATGGTCGTTTGGTATACTATATCCACTTTCTGCTTTACTGTCTATAATTCCTTTCGTCCCTGAGATATTAATTTCAACATCAGGAGATTTTCCCTCTTTTCCTGTCCATCTCGCATTTTCTTCACCTAGTAACTCTTGGAAAATTTTTGTTGTTGTAATTTCAAAGTCTCTGGCAAAAGTTCTTCCTCCTTTTGAATATAGAAGGTATTGTTCTGAGAAGTAGTCCGATGGGTCTTTTTTGAGGACATCATTTACTACTTGATGCGCTATCTCTTCTGAAGTCCCAATGTTTTTAGCAATTCGACTTATGAAGTTTCTATCAATCATATCAATTGTCATAGGGTTGTTTTGGAATTCTTCTGCAAGTAAGAGTTTTAATCCAACTTCTGCTCCATTTCGATTTGAGGTTTGCGAATGAGTAAATTTTGTTTTTGTTGGATCCATTCCCAAACGTTGTTGATATTCTATCTCCTTTCCAGTTTCATATGTGATAGATCTTGGTTTCTTACTTAGCCGTGACTCCAATTCCGTTAAAACGTCCAGGTTTGATTTTAACCAGAAAGTACTTTTCGAACGTTCTATATATCCACTGATTTCTATATTATTTATAAATGTATTAGCAATATTATTAAATAGATCTGATGTTTCAATTATTTCATTACTTTTTCTGTGATCGGAGATTAGTTGAACAACTTTCTTTATATCCGTATCCTTTTTAGCAACTGGTACAACAAAATGTGCAACTTCTTTTTGACTTAATCGGATTATACCGTCATCCTGAAGAACAGTACCATCATCAATTAGTTCTTCTTCCATTAATAAATTGAACAAGAATCGATAAGGGAAAATTTCGATTTCCTTATTCATCTTAATTGAAATAGAGTACGGTGATGGATAACGAAATTGGAACATTTGATCTGTTAAAATTCCAGCAGGATTTGAGGTTGTAAGCATTTGCTCACCTTGAAAAGTTAACTGAATACAACCTTTTTCATCGAAGTAATAGAGGCCTAATGCTGCAATTAAGGCAATGTCGGTACGGGCTCCTCCTGGATTTGCATCAACAAAACCCTTAAAAGACTTTCCTCTAAGACCGTTTTCCTGAAAAACTTTATCTCTTATTTTATGGTTGGAGCGATCACCTTTCCATTTAGATCCAATGATTCCGCTATGATAATCTGACCTAATCATTTCCTGTATGGTTACCCATTTTCGAACAGAACGAGGTATCATCCAGTAATCTAATTCTTTTGTAGTTGTAGGTTTATGAGGAGTATCTTCAATTTTTAGATTAACATAACACTCCACTTCGCTTTCGCTAAATAATGGTCCATCTTCGCTTTTATAAAACTTTATTTTATTTTCTTTTACAAGCTTTAAAACTGCCAATTGAGAAATGGACAAAATTTTAGCTACATCAGCAACTGATAGTAGTTTTTCAGTACCCAATATAATTCACACCATTCATATTAATTCTTATTTGATTTCAGTATAAGACAGCTAGATTTAAAAAAACAGCCAATTTATAGAAAATAGCTTTTTTGTTTTTTATAGTCATTCAGTTGCCTTGCGTCAATTAATTTATATTTGAGATATAAAATTATTAAAATGGAGGATGAAATAGAGACGTTTCTTACAGGAGATTATTATGTTGAACTTATCATTTCCAAAACGTAGTAGGTGAGATGGTGTGAATATGAATATAAATGCTGCCTTTCTAAATCGAGTAGTAGTACGCTAATTATAAATAAAACAGGCGTAGAAAATATTGTTTTCTACGCCTGTTGCTTATTGTTTAAAAATAAATTGACGGTGATGAGCCATATATTGTTGCATTTCATCAAGCATCTGAATACTTAACATCTGATTTATATTAAAGCTCATTTGTTGTGACGCAGATAGTGTGTTGGAAATCAGAATTTCCCCGGTTTCTTTAATAGTAATCAGTCCTTTATCAAACAAGTAATCATGGTTTGGACATAATAAAAGACCGTTTTGTATGTCTAAACGTTCGTTATCCGTACTAGAAGCCCATGGTTTGATATGACTCGCGCGTGTATGACTAGCCTCTACGTCACATAAGGCGCATGTTTTATATTTTGTTAGGAGTAATTTGCGAAATTTTTCTTGTCCTTTTCGACGCGTAACTTCAGTTACAACATCTGTAATAAACGTAACATCTTCTTTTTCTAATATAGATGATATAGATGCTTTATCGAGGGGGTGATTTAACATAGCATAAGGCTTAATGATGAATACACCATCACTACGCTCTTTTGCTATTATACCTAGACCTAAAATAATATCGTCCCCTACGCCTATTTTCCATAAAAGACCAAGTGGTATTTGTTTTTCAAGGTTAAATCTAGCTGCTTCAGTATCTTTATTTTTTGCTGCATCCTTAGAACGATTCGGTGGGCGATATTCTATTCTATCAAATAGAAAGTTTGATTTATCTTTCCAAATGATTTGATTTCCATAATTTTCAGCTACTTCCGTTACTCGACAGGAAAGAACGAACGGCATTCCTTCAGGTTTATAAAATCCTCTAAATAAAGAATGTAATATGTGCTTCTCATTAACATATTGGTCCGGTGGCAATCTGTTTTCTGTAGTTCCTTTTTTAGACTCTTTCCCTTCAAGTTTTGCGCCTTTTAATGCATCAAACTTTTTTAAAATTCCTTGGTGAACATCTTCACTTAACACGCTTCATGCCCCTTTATAAATTAGATATTATTGAAGGCTAATTGTTTTTCATCAGCATTGATATTGCTTTTTATAACTTTTTTCATTTTCTCTTTTTGTAAGTATTCTAGCTGGAATTTCTTTGTTGGTTCAACGAATTCATAAGGTATTTTTGCAAATGATTTTAAAATAGCTTGGAATACAATTGCAGCACCAGCTGGTGGTACAGCCATCCCAATCTGCTTACGTGCCGCTTCTTTGCTACCCGTAAAGATGAAATCATCGGGGAATGTTTGTAACCTAGCGCGTTCTCTATTCGTTAGAGCGCGTGTTTCTTCCCAATGATACATATGTGTACCACCGCCACCGCTACCTGTTACAGTATATGCTGGACGTGTTGGATCAAGCCGTTTATAAATTGAACTTAAACGAGCGCCTTTCACTTTTAACTGTAATTCTTCAGGAATGCCAATGTACCAAGCATTTTCACCCGGAGGAATATAACTTAACATTTTTTTTACTTTCGCTGTATGGCGAGGCATTTCGTGATTTGGTGCGTCCTCTGGAATCGGCGGATTTAAAATAGCATCTTTACATGTTTTATAATCAGCAGAATTTGGTGTTGTTGGTGCTGGAACTTTGAATTCGATGCCTTGATCAGCCAAATCTTTTCGGATGCCAACAATAATGATACGGTGTCTTGCTTGCGGTACGCCGTATTCTTCAAATTTATAGAGATGGGGTGTAACCACGTATTCTACATTACCTGGTGACTCTAATTCGTTTAAAATTTGAATGAAGGCACGTCCTTCATTAGCACTTTGTAAGCCGCCCACATTTTCGGCAACAAAGAATTTCGGTTTGTACTCATTTAATACCTTAACCCCGTAGCTGTACAAAGGACCATATGTGCCACCTAAACCCTTTTTTTCACCGACATTGCTATAATCATTACAAGGGAAACCGAAAGCGAAGCAATCGATTTCCTTTAACAGAGAACGATCTCCAATCGGTAAGTTTTCGACTGGGCCACAAATGACACTTGGATCATTTTCATCCCCGCAGATATTAAGTGCAAATGTACGGCAAGCGTTCTGATCGAAGTCATTTGACCATACATGTTCAATACGAAATTCTTCTTTTGTTTCGGGATGAATAACGACCGTGTTTTTTGCTGCTAAACTTAATCCGCCTGGTCCGTTAAACAATTCACCTTTTTTAAAAATCATATTACTCATCTCCTTATTTAAGAACAGTTGCAAAAAAGAACAAAAGTTCTTGCATATAGATATGCTAGTATCTATAATACTACTTTTTTCGTTAAAATTCTGCTATAAAGTTTATAATAATTAAATATTAATGCCATAATAGAAATGGAGTAACTTATGTTATAAATTTATTTGTTATATTTTGATATAGTACTATAAAATCGACCCGTGGTATCGATGCTAAAGGCATTCAAACACAAGAAGGTTTTGTCGTCTTAAAAGGATCTAAGATTGCAAATAGCATTGTAAATTCCTATTCAGAGCGTTTATTAGCAAAAAGAAATGATTTATTACATACAGAACAAGTGAAAGTTGTGAATGGTGAATTTGTTGTAATGGAAGATCTTTTATTTACTAGCCCATCAGCAGCAGCTGATATTGTAACGGGGCGAAGTGCGAATGGCTTGACTGAATGGAAAGATAGCAATGGGAAAAGTCTGAAGGATTTAGTTTGATTATTATTATGAAGATATAGCATCGAAAAAATATATTTCGATAATATTAAATGCAGAGAGTTGTTCAAGCCTCTCTGCATTTTTTCTATGCGTTAAAACCCTCTCGCCCCTACCAAATTTTATACCAATATACCAAAATCCCTCTAAAATACAAATAAAAAATTCTAAAAATTATGTTGATTCTTAACTTTTAGTTCTGTACAATGTAAAACAAGTCATCTAGATGTATAGATGATATGGGGTGATATGTACTATCAATTTATCCAAAGGAGGATGAGCATGAGTAAATATAATTCGTTGATTCCGAAGTATGTTCAGATAGCAGATAGCTTAAGAGCCAAAGTAGATGAAATGTACAAGGACGGGCAAGAAAAGTTTGCGAGTGATGATGAGTTAATCAAAATGTTTGATGTTTCAAGAATGACGATTCGTCAGGCAGTGCAAGTGCTTGTAGAGGAAGGTCTATTAAAGCGTATTCAAGGTAAGGGTACTTTTATTGTTCGCAAGGAAAAGTTGAAGACCGATATTGCTAAATTAGATACGTTTTTTCGAGGTTGGTACCTAGAAAACTTTACTGTGCAGTTGCTCTATCGCGGAGCAGTACCTTGCCCACAAGGATTAGAAGAAAAATTGGGGGTACAGCCGGGAGAGGAAGTTTATCAGGTAAAACGTTTACGTCTTTCAGAGGGAATCCCGATTGTTATCGATAACCGATATCTTTTAAAAAAGTATGGTGAACAAATTACGGATGAGGAATATGTGAAGTATTCTTTTTCTCATTTATTTTTAAATAAGTTTAAGATGGCGCTTACTGAAGGGGAAATTGAAATAGAAGCGGTGCTTGCTAGTCAAGAGATTGCAAATACTCTTGGTATTGCTGAAGGGGCCCCGATCTTATATAGAAGTGTTGACTTAAAAGTAAAAAATGGCTGTGTTTTAACAGGTGCTTCTTCCTATCGTGGAGACATGTATAAATACAAATCATTATTAAGTTTAGACTAAAAAATCAGCAGGTTTGAAAGCGCTTTATATGCATGTCACGACAAGGAGGAAATTATGTTTTATTCCATTTTAATCATTTTGGCAATCATCATTGCCATCTATATGGGTGAAAAACTTGATATAAATACTGGTTTAGTAGCTTTAGCATTAGCTTATGTCATTGGTTGTTTTGTGTTGGGGATGTCGATTAATGATTTATTGGCCACGTTCCCCACAAAATTATTTTTAGTTATTTTTACATTGGCGCTGTTTTTCAACTTCGCCGTAGTCAATGGCACTTTAGAAAAAATAGCTCAATTATTACTTTATCGATTTCAAAAGCATACAAAATGGCTACCGTTAATTTTGTATTTTATTACAGCGTTAGTTTCAGGAATGGGTGCAGGCTTCTTTACCTCGGTGGCCGTGATGGGTGCCATAGCTATGGCATTATGTAAATCTTCAGGAATGAATAAATTAAATGCTTCCTTCGCTGTGTCATTAGGTTCCCTTTCTGGTGCGAATTTCATGTATAGTGCGCATGGGGTACTGTTTAACTCTTTATTAAGTAACACGGCTGTTGCTGAACAGGCAGATTTGTTAACAAGAGATATTTTTGTAGTATCATTTATTTATCCGATATTTATTATGTTGGTTTTGATGTTTTTTGATAGAAAGAACAGTCAAATGACGGACTTGAATATCGATAGACCAGAAGCGTTTACTAAAAATCAAAAAGTAAATATAACGTTAATTATTCTTCTTATGGTATTTGTTTTGGGCGTACCAATGCTTTCTAAGTTTATGCCTGACAATGAAACGATGCAGTTTATTAATGCACGTACGGACATTACGTTGCTAGCACTTGTATTTGCTATAGCTGCTTATATATTAAAATTAGCTGGGGACAAGCCTAAAGAAGTTATGGCAAGAATACCTTGGAGTACGTTATGGCTTGTGTCTGGGGTTGGTATGTTAATTGATGTGGCAGTGGAGGCTGAGACAATTGATATGTTAGCTTCGATGATTAATAATATGCCGACGTTTATTGTGCCAGTTGCGGTAGCACTTATTGCGGGTGTGATGTCTATCTTTAGTAGTACGTTAGGTGTTGTTGCACCGCTTATGTTCCCGATGATTGCTGGTATAATAGATGCTACAGGTTATAGCGCTTCGTTAATTGCGGTAGCTATTATTATTGGTGCCCAATCGTCAGCATTAGCGCCATTCTCTACGGGCGGTAGTTTAATTCTTGGTAATAGTGGATTAGACGAAGAAGAGTCTAAGAAGTTTTATAATGATTTACTTTATAAAGCTACACCATTAGGTTTAGGCTTTGCTGTTGTGGCAACTTTAATATTAATGTTTATATTGTAGGGGGAAGTTATGCAAAAAATATTCGATACGCATTTTCATATTATTGATCCGAAGTTTCCTCTTGTAGAAAATCAAGGATTTGTCCCTGACTATTATACTGTCGATGATTATTTTCAGGAACTGAAGGAAATGTCGATTGAGTTAACAGGTGGTGCTGTTGTGTCGGGATCATTTCAGGGGTATCACCAAGATTATTTTACAGAGGCTATTGCACAGTTAGGTAATCGTTTTGTAGGGATTACACAGCTGCCTTTTGATACAAGCGATGAAGAAATTTTAAAGTTAAATGATGTTGGGATTAAGGGAATAAGGTTTAATTTATACAGAGGATTATCTGCTTTGCCAAATGATATTCGTGCGCTATCCGAGAGGGTCTATCACTTATGTAACTGGAAAACGGAGCTCTATTTGAATATGCAATCCGTTGATCAAGAATTAGAACAATTAATTTTTGCCTTACCAAAAGTGTCAATAGATCATTTGGGGATGCATAAGTGTCCGGTGGATAAGTTGAAAAAAATCGTTCATGCCAATATTCCCATTCGCGTAACAGGCTTTGGTCGCGTGGGATATGAGCGTGATGAAATACAGGAATTAATAGCAACATTGTACAGCGAAAATCCAAGCAGTCTGATGTTTGGTAGTGATTTACCTTCAACCCGAGCAAAAGAGCGATTTTCCTACGATGATATTCAATTAATTAAAGAAACAGTAGGTAGCAAAGCGCAAGATCGAATTTTCTTTGAGAATGCGGAAAAATGGTATCTTGATAAATAACTTAGTGAATAACGGCACCCCAATTGCTAGATATTTTGGTGGTGCTGTTTTTTTATATAGTGTCAAAAAACACACATGCCACTCAACCTAAGCTATACTTATAGCTAAGCAAGCGAATGGAGCTGGATAAAAATTGTTAAAAAAACAAATCGAATCATTTATAAATGAGGAAGCTAATAGTCAATTAATCGATATAGAAAAGGCGTATGCTCAAAAGCATGCATTGTTAAATGAGGTTACCACGGTAGAGACTATACCTTTGCAATTTCAGGTGATTGAACGTTGTCTTAAAGAAACAGAAGAATTAATAGCAGAAGAAACTACTTCATTTCTAACAAATCCTGTGCACTATTTAAAAGAGCATGCCAATGAATTTATGTATATAGCGTCTGAGCGCTTTGATGTGATTCGCGTGGATTCGTATGCGCTTGAATTTGATGGGGCATTTGGTGTCTATAGTGCGTTGTTTGGACTGCGATTACAAAAGAAGTACAGCGAGTTTTTACATTCGTATTTTAAAGCGCATTTGCACCATGACAAGATGACGTATAGTGCGGCGTTTTCTGGAGAAGATGGTCTGTGGGAAATCAATCTTGCGTTAGATGCACTGGATGGATTTAGTGAGCAGCAGTCGTTTGACGAAGTGCTAGCACAATTATATTCCCTAGTATTTGGGCTTCTTGAGGAGCTTGAAGCGGCAGTCTGATAGCGCCTAGGTGTTGCGGCTTACGGTGAACTTTAGTGTAATCGCCACAAAAAGCCTGCGAAACGCCCGGAAACTGGGAGGAATCGCCACTAAAAGCTTGCGAATCGCCATTAAATCCGCCCGAAAGCACTGACATAGCGTACATCAACGGCACTGCAAAAAGTGTTAGATAGTCGGCGTTTTTCCGCTATGAATAGGAAGGAATGTTTAGCTTCTCCCTTCTTTTGCAGTAAAAAGAAGTGAATACTAGTTGATGGTAGCGAAGGCGGTGACTCCTGCGGGAACGCACACAGCCTAAGACGCAACAAACCGCGCGTTAGCGAGGGTTGCGGCTTACGGTGTGCCCGCGGAAAGCACCGCCGTAGCGGACATCCACGTTGAGAGCAAAAAAGTGTTAGCTTGATCGCCATCAAGCTAACACTTTTTCTCGTTTGTCCAAGCCTATTAAGAAACCGTCTCCTCGACAACGACCATTTCCTGCGCAATAACTGCCGGAGCTGGCGCTTTTTTCGCCTTCGGAATTAAAAAGCATAACAATAGAATGATTGCGAACAATGCCATCGCGATGTAGGCGATTGAATGGACAGCGGATGTAAGACCAGCTGCATTTGCTGTTGCATAGATGGACTCAAATGATACGCCCAATGAAGAAAGCTGTTCGGCTAAAGCACTGTTTTCAACGGTGCCTGTTTGACCTGCTGCAAGTAGTGCAGCTGAATGTTCGCTTGCAATGCCGGCTTCGGTTGCGGAAGCGAGTAATGTTTCTTTGAATGCCGCGTCTTTAAAAATGGAGAATAGGACAATACCTGAAACAGAGCCTAGTGGTGTGCCGAAATCTCGGATGAATGAGAAGAGGCCTGCACCTGCTGCAAGTTTTTCTTTTGGTACTTCATTTAAGGCAAATTTCATTAGGATTGGTGTGTTGGCCCCGGATACGAAACCAAGACAAACAGCTAATGCCGCAATAATATTAAATGGCATGGATGCATCTAGCATTGTAAAGATAAACATAATAATCGTTGGAATAAAGAAAATTGTAATTAAAATAGAACGACCACTGATTTTATCTGATAAGCGTCCTACGATTAAGCCACCAATCGATGAGGCGCCGTATAAGAACATATAAAATAGTCCTGTTTGGGAGGCGTCTCCACCTGGACGTGATGTGATAAAGAAATTCATGCAATAAATAAATAGCATAAAGGTTGCGACGATAAGTAAGTTAATGCCGACTGCCATGCTAAACAGTTTAATTTTTAATAATGACAGTTCGACTAGTGGATTGTTAATGCGGTTTTCGCAAATCCATAACAGCGTAAGTGCCACGATCCCGACAATTAACGTAATGATTGTATACGGTGAAAAGAAGCCGAACGTTTTGCCGATTGTTGACACGGACAACAGTGTTGCTGATGTAACAAAGATAAGGATAAGACCGATGAAATCAAAAGATGTTTGTTTTTCGCCCTTTGATTCTTCGACGAATACTAGGACAACAATTAAGCCAAGTACAGCCAATATAGCACTTAACCAATAAGTTATTTGCCAGCCATATTGTAAAATTAGATAGCCGGCAATGGCCGCACCTGACATGGCAGCGATAGCTTGTACGGAAGAAAAAATGCCCGATGCCATGCCACGTTTTTCAGGTGGGAAAATAACACCGATATATGCAATCGCTATTGGCAAGATAAAACCAACTGCTATTCCTTGGAAGACCCGCGCAATAAGGAACACTGTGAAATCTGGCGCTATGGCAGCGGCCACTTCAGAAATAGCGAAAATGACCATGCCGATAATTAACATCTTTTTTCGACCGTATTGATCGGCTAGGCGACCAACAATCGGATACAGTGTAGCGGAAGCAACGTAAAATGTCAGTAAAATTAACCCGGCTAAATAGGTTGGTAGTTCAAAATGTTGTGAAATCACCGGAATTGCCGGTGCTTGAAATGCCATTGCCTCGATCGCTACAAATGCCCCAAAAACTAATGCTAAAAATTGAACCCATTGTGAACGTGTAACCTTTGCATCTTGTGGTTTGTTTTCTGTACTTGCCATTTGTCATCATCCCCCTTAATCATAATCAAGCGTTAATAATCCAATGCATCTCCTTCTTCTTGAATTTATTAAGCCTCATTATAAGAGATATAATTTTCGCATTTCAATCCACAAAATCTATGAAAATGTCGTAAAAACAACATTGTCTTGCACTTTGATGGTTTTTTACTGCCATTTCGACATTATTCGTTGTTTAACGATTTAATTGCTGACAAAGCATGTTGCACTCAAACAGTTTTGTCGTTTCTTGCGCAATAAATTGTGCAGAATAATGATAATAAGTTTCCACACTCCAATGATAAATCATGCCCGTAATAACAGAGGCATAATAGGTTGCAGCAATTTGTGGTGCTGGCAATTTGTCTTGTACCAACGCGATAAATTGGTTGTAGATTTCCGTAGATAGCCGTTTCATAAATGAATCGCTAAATGTTAAAAAGGTGTGGAACGCCACATAGTGCTGTTCGACATAGTTAAAAATGGCCTGTTGTACATGTTGTTGAAAAAAGAAATTTGGAGAAGGTTCTGCATGCTGAACTAAAATGCCGCAAATATCTTCAATAAAATCTAAGACGATTTGATTTTGTAAGTGTTCTTTTGTTTGAAAGTGCATGTAAAAAGTAGAGCGATTAATATTGCAACGGGCGACGATTTCTGTAATTGAAATAACAGTAGAGCCTCTTTCTTGAACTAAAGCAATATACGTTTGCTTAATTAAGTTACGTGAATGCTGTGCACGACGGTCTTTTTTTACTTTCATCCTAACACCCCACAATTTTTATTTTCCATTTTAAAGAAAAAATTTCCGGAGAATTATTGCTATATTCGAAATTATATATTATCATAATCGAAATGACTATAAGATTCTGAATATTCAATTAAGGGAGTGGTGAAATGAATGCATATTTGTTATTGTCAATTGCCTCAAGTATTGCACCAGAGCAAGAAATTTTAACTTTTTTTCATCAGCGACTAAATTATGCGCAACTTACCGAGCGTGTAGGTGCATTGGCGAGTCGCATGGCAGCTGATGGTATTGGGCATGGTGATCGCGTAGGTCTTATTTCCACAAATAGCCCTGAAGTGATAGAAAGTTTTTTTGCGGCATTTCAACTAGGGGCAACGATTGTACCGATTAACTATCGTGCGAAGCCTGAAGAGTTGGCTTATATGTTACGAGATAGCGAGATTAAAGTGCTTCTTATCGAAGGGCGTTATGTTAGCTCCATTGCTAACTTTTTAAATGATCCGCTATGCACGATTGAACGAACGATCGTTATTGGCGATGATGCACAAGGTTACGAATTGTATGAATCGTATATTGCCAACAATGAGCCAATGATTGATTTTGCAGAGGTGGATGACGACGATATAGCGATTTTACTTTATACAAGTGGGACAACGAGCTTGCCAAAAGGGGTCATGCTTACATATAGCCAGCTAACGAATTATGTTATGGGGCATACCGAAGCGGCAACTGGTTTGCCGAATGGCGCATCGTTAACATGTGTGCCGAATTACCATGTCGCGGGGGCAACGAGTATTTGTAACTGTATTTATGGTGGGCGTCGCATCGTATTAATTCGCCAGTTTGAGGCAGATACATGGCTAGATACACTTGAGCAAGAGCAAGTGACACATGCCTTTTTAGTGCCGACGATGTTAAAGCGCATTATTGATCATCCACGCTTTGACCAAACGGATTTTTCAAGTTTACAAAGTTTATCCTATGGTGCGGCACCGATGCCATACCCAATTATTCGGCAGGCAATTGACAAGTTCCCATTATCCGTTGATTTTGCCAATGCTTTCGGTATGACGGAAACGACATCGACAGTAGCTGTGTTAGGGCCGGATGACCATAAGCTTGTAGGGACGCCGGAAGAAATTGAACGCAAAATTGAACGTTTACATTCGGTAGGTAAGCCATTGCCCAATGTCGACATTAAAATACTCGATGATGTGAATAATGAGTTACCTCCTAATGAAATTGGTAACGTTTACATTAAAACGGCAAAGGCGATGAAAGGCTACTGGAATCGACCTGAAGAATCGCAAGAAACATTGGTTGAAGGCTGGATTAACACAAAAGATATGGGCTATTTAGATGAGGATGGCTATTTATTTTTAAAAGGTCGTAACTCAGACATGATTATTCGTGGCGGTGAAAATATTGCACCACAGGAAATTGAAAATGTGCTGATTGCGCATCCAGAAATTTCAGATGCGGCGGTCATTGGCGTACCGAGTATGGAATGGGGCGAGGAAATTTTAGCGGTCATTATTCCAAATAATATGGATGCAGCGCCTGCTATTGAAGAAATTACAGCCTATTGCCGCGAGCGACTCGCTAGTTTTAAATGTCCTAGAATCATAGAATTTGCAACGGAATTACCACGTACATCATCAGGCAAGTTATTAAAGCGTGATTTACGTGAGCAATATACTACTAACTTAGTGGAATAACAATAGAAAGGTGATGGAGTAGATGAAATTTGAATTAACGGAAAAACAAGAGTTGTTGCGTAAAACCATTCGTGAGTATTTAGCGGAGCAAATCACAGATGAGTTAATTGAGGAATTGAAAGTAACACCTGAAGGGGGACCTATTTGGAAGGCTTACATTAAAAAGCTTGGTGATGATGGCTGGCTAGGGGTTGGTTGGCCAAAGGAATATGGTGGGCAAGGGCTGACACCACTTGAGCAATATATTTTCATTGAAGAAATTGATCGCACAGGTGTAAATATTCCTTTCATTACACTAGAAACAGTCGGCCCTACGTTAATGAAATTAGGGACTGAGGAACAAAAAAATTATTTTCTACCAAAAATATTAAAAGGTGAAGTAGAGATAGCAATTGGCTATTCCGAGCCACAGGCAGGTACGGACTTAGCGGCATTAGAAACATCTGCTGTGCGTGATGGTGATGACTATGTCATCAACGGTCAAAAGATTTTTACGACCAACGCACATATTGCTGATTATATTTGGCTTGCAGCGCGAACAGATACAACAGTGTCAAAGCATAAGGGTATTTCAATTTTTTTAGTGCCAACGACAGATCCAGGATTTTCTGTTACACCCATGGCATTAATGGGTGAAGAAACGAATGTTACGTACTATGAGAATGTGCGTGTACCGGCTTCGGCGCTTGTTGGTGAAGAAAATAAAGGCTGGCAATACATTACGTCACAACTTTCGCTTGAACGTTTAATGCTTTCTACATATGCACGGATGGAGCGTATGGTGGAAGAAACATTAGCATTTGCACAAGAAGCTGTGATTGATGGTGAACGTGTCATTGATCGTCCATGGGTGAAAGAACATTTTGCACAGATGAAGATGAATTTAGAAGTATTGCGTTTGCTTAATTACCGAGCGGCATGGGGCCATGACAATGAACAAGCGGCGCCGTTTAGACCGTCGATGAATAAAGTATTTGCAGCAGAAATCAATCAGCGTGTCTTTGATTCATGCATGCATATTATGGGGCTGTTCGGGCAAGTGCAAGATGGCTCTGAGTGGGCAATCGCGAACGGTGATGCAGAAAATTATGCGAAGAAACGCCTTGTGTTCTTATTTGGCGGCGGTGCCAACGATGTACAACGTGATTTAGTTGCGCGTTTTGGTTTAGGCTTACGCCGTGCTTAATACAAAGGAGGGGATGAAGACATGTCATTAACAACGGAAATGTTACAATCGCTAGTCGGCATTGAATCAGAGGTGACAAAAGGCACTGATGAAGTATGCCGCCCGATGATTCGCCATTATTGTGAGGTGATGGAAGATGCCAATCCACTATATCACGATGACGCTTATGCAAAGCAATCACGCTATGGAGAAATTATCGCACCGCCAACGCAGGTGCAAGTGTATACGATGAATCCGCTATGGCCTAAAGTAGAACGCGAAAAAAATTCAATGGAAAATTTGGTTGATTTATTAAAATCACATGGCTATTCTTCCATTGTTGCGACAGCACAAGAACAAGAATATTTTGAGCCGATGAAAATTGGCGATGACATTAGTTACACGTTGTCCGTCAAAGAAATTTCGCCGTTGAAGCAAACGGCTCGTGGTCCAGGTTACTTCTCGACGTTTTTATATACATTTATCAACCAGCGCAATGAGGTTGTTTGTAAGCAATCATTTACGATTTTATCGTATCAAGCGCAAGTACAACAATAGGAGGAATGGGAATGGCAACGACGACATATGCAAGCATTACGTGGAATTCAATTGAAGTCGGAACAGAATTGCCTACTACTTCTAGGGAGGTAACGGCAGCATTAGTTGTGGGCGGTGCGATTGCAGCGACACATGATTATGAAAACGTTCATCACGATCATGTGGCAGCAAAGGCGGCTGGAGCGGACGATGTCTTTATGAATATTTTAACGACGAACGGTCTTGTTGGTAAGTACTTAACGGATTGGGCAGGGCCTGAAAGTACGTTGAAAAAAATTGTCTTGAAATTGGCGGTTCCAAACTATCCGAATGATACGCTCGTTTTTAGCGGTCATGTCAAAAACAAGTATGAGGACAATAATGAATGTCTAGTAGAGATAGAGTTTGTCGGTAAAAACAATCTAGGCTATCACGCATTAGGAGCAGGCGTCTTAGCATTACCAAGGGGGTAAACGTGTGGAAACGATTAGCGGGAAAGCAGCAATTGTAGGCATTGGACAAACAGAATTTAGTCAAAACTGCGGACGAACAGAATTAAGAATGGCACTTGAAGCGATTCTAGCGGCTGTTGAGGATGCGGGATTAGATATTAATGAAATTGATGGCATGGTCAATTATACGATGGATAGTGCCGCTCAAATTGATATTGTACGTGCACTTGGCATTCCAAACTTAAGTTACTTTAACCAAATTCCATATGGTGGTGGTGCGAGTTGTGGAACGATTGCTAGTGCCGCGGCAGCTGTCGCATCGGGAATGGCGAACTATGTAGTTTGTGTACGTTCCATTCGTGATGCATCTGGCCCGATGCGTTACGGCGATTTCGAGCCAACGCGTGTCAGTGGGGATTTGCATATGGGCATGTATCATCCATATGGCTTATTAACACCCGTGTCATGGGTGGCGATGTTTGCCAACCGTTACATTCATGAATATGGCATAAAAGATGGACAGCTAGCATGGGCACCGCTAGTTAATCGTGAAAATGCTAATCGTAATCCGAATGCCATTTTTCATCATCGCAAAATGACGATGGAAGAATATTTGCAATCGCCGATTAATGTTGAGCCATTGCGTCGCCATGATTGTTGTTTAAGTACTGACGGTGCAGTTGCCGTTATTGTCACAACGCCAGAGCGTGCCAAAGCATTAAAGCAAAAGCCGGCGCTAATAGCGGGCGTGAGCCAAGGGATGTCTACGAATGGTGAAGTGATGACGAGTTATTACCGCGATGAAATTACGTTTTTGCATGAAGTAGAAGCATACGGTAAAAAATTATTCCAACAAGCTGGCATTACGCCACAAGACATTGATGTGGCACAGTTTTACGATGCATTTAGTCCGTTAATTCCGATGCAACTAGAAGCACTTGGCTTTGTCGGTCGAGGTGAGGGGGTTGCCTATTGCGAAGGCGGCACGCGCATTAATCGTTACGGTGAGTTACCGATTAATACAGCAGGTGGCTTAATGTCGGAAGGCTATTTACATGGGATGAATTTAATTACTGAAGGTGTGCGACAAATTCGTGGTACATCCACAACACAAATTGACAACGTGGAAAATGTGCTTGTTACAGGTGGTTTAGGTGTACCGACAAGTGGACTTATTTTAAGGAAGGGGTAAAACGATATGGTGCAATATACGGGTATTGGCACACCAAAGCCAAATATGAATGAAGATACGGAAATGTTTTGGCAAAAGCTTCAGGAAACAAAGAAACTGCATTTTCAACAATGCGCTAAGTGCGGTACGGTGTTACATCCACCGCGTCCGGCTTGTTATAACTGTCACAGCTTTGAATTGGAATGGCAAGAGGCACCTACAAAAGGAACTATTTATTCTTATGTAGTTTATCATCGTTCGGTACATCCAGGCTTTCAAACACCATATGAAGTGGTGTTAGTTGAATTAGAAAATGGGGCAAGAATCGTCGGCAATATGCTCGATGCTGCGCCAGAAGATATTGCAATCGGGATGCCTGTAGAAGTAGTCGTGGACGATCAAGTCTATGAAGATGTATCGCTTATAAAATTTAAAAAACGATAAGGAGGGTTCGCCATGGATTTTCATTTAAATGATGTACAAAAAGAGTTTAAGCAAACGGCACGTAAGTTTTTTAAAGAGAAGTGTGGTCTGGAGGAATTACGCGCATTTGAAAATAATCCTCACCATTATTCGGAAAAGCTTTATAACGAATTAGTGGAGCTTGGTTTTGTCGGTCTTATTGTGCCGGAGCAATATGGTGGTTTTGGCGGAGATTTTTTAGATTTAGCGATTGTTATGGAGGAAGCAGGTTGGGCTTTATTCCAAGGGCCATTTTTATCAACAATCGTTAGTGGTGTGATGCCAGTACTGACGCATGGCACAGAGCAACAAAAAGAAGGTTTACTACCGGCCATTGCAAGTGGTGAACAGAAGGTGAGTTATGCTATCGCAGAACCACATGCTCATCATAAATTGGAGCATCTGACATTTGAAGCAGTGCCTAATGGCGATCACTATGTGTTAAACGGCACGAAGTTATTTGTCCCATTTGCACAGTCAGTGGAGAAATTATTCGTCATAGCGCGTACCAATCAAAGTGCTGTTGGTTCAGTAGAAGGGTTGACGGTGTTCCTTGTGGATACGGCTACAAAAGGAATTGAAGTGAAAGCCATTCCTACGATTAGTGCAGATGGTTTATGTGAAGTGCAGTTCAATCATGTGGAAGTATCAGCTGCGCACATTATAGGCAATGTGGATGAGGGATACTGTGTCGCGAATGACATGCTAATGTTTGCCACTGCATTAAAATCGATTGAAATGACAGGTGTACTAAGTCGAGCTGTGGATATTACAGCGGATTATGTGAAAGAGCGTCAACAATTTAATGTGCCAATTGGGTCGTTCCAATCTGTGCAACATCGTATGTCGGATATGTTAACAATTGTTGAAGGTGGTCGTCTAGCAGCCTTCCATGCTTTTTCAAGATTAATAGAAGGCAAAGATGCGAACACTGAAGTAGCAATCGCTAAAGCTTGGTTAAGCCAAGAAGGACAAAAAGTCGTGACAGGTGCCCATCAATTGCACGGTGGCATGGGCATTGATTATGACTATCCACTACAGTTTTGCTTCCGACGTTTTAAAGGGCAACAACTGGAATTTGGTTCTTCAGAAGTGCATCTGCGCAATCTAGGTGAATGGTTAGCTGTAAAGCCAGAACAACCAACAAAAGTATCTAGTATGTAAGGGGGCCATTCGATGACAGCATCAGCGTTAACACATCTGAAAGTACTGGACTTATCTTGGCATATTGCAGGACCGTATTGTACAAAAATCTTGGCGGATTATGGAGCGGAAGTTATTAAAGTGGAACGTCCAGTCACAGGTGATCCGTCACGCTCGGTTGGTCCGTTTAAAGATAATGAAGAAAATATAAATGCGAGCGGTCTATTTGCTTATTTAAATAATAATAAACAAAGTATTACAGTGGATTTAAAATCTGCACGAGGTGTAGAAATCATCAAGCAATTAGTAAAAGATATGGATGTAGTTGTTGAAAACTTTGCTCCTGGTGTGATGCAGCGACTCGGTTTAGATTACGAGACGTTAAAGGCCATCAATCCTAAGCTTGTGATGGTATCGATTACAAACTTTGGGCAAAAGGGCGAATTTGCTCATTATAAGGCGACTGAAATTATTGCGCAGGCAATGAGTGGTTTCTTATCGTCCGTTGGTGACCCAAATCGCGAGCCACTACGTGCAGCAGGGCAATTACGCATTTTAGAGTATATAACGGGTACATTTGCCGCATCGTCTGCCCTCGCGGCAATACGAGGTGCACGTGTAGCGGGTATAGGTGCACATTTAGATATTTCGATTGCGGAAATGGGCTTGTTGCAACGTTCCTATCCAACTGTTCAAAACTCTTATCCAACAAGTGCCTTTAAGTATGATGGACGTTATATTATGCTACCGGGCATTGAGGAGTGCAAGGATGGGCATGTCGGTATAAGTGTGCTGACAGGTCAACATTGGCAAGGCTTCTGCTTTATGATCGAAGCCTATGATTGGGTGGAAGATGAGCGTTTTACAACATTACCTCAACGCTTACTTCATAAAGATATTTTCCAAGAGCGTCTTGATGCCTTTTTACAGCAACATACAACCGAAGAAGTGCTAGCACTAGGCAAAGAGTGGCGTGTACCCGTAACGCTTGTACCGACTTTTGAAGACTTACTGTCCTTAGATCAATATGTCGAGCGTGAATTTTTCGTCGAGGTTAATCATCCGGAACTAGGGCTCATGAAGCAACCTGGTGCCCCATTCCGCATGTCGAAAACACCTTGGTCCATTCGTACAAGTGCCCCAATGCTAGGTGAGCATAATGAATCAACATTAAAAGCATTTTATGATAAAAGCACACAAATCTAGAAAGGGTGAATGACATGAATCAACCATTAAAGGGAGTACGAATTTTAGATTTGTCGATGTGGTGGTCTGGCCCGATGTGTACTTCTTATCTCGGTGCACTTGGTGCGGAAATCATTAAGTTGGAATCCGTTCAATCACCGGATGGCTTCCGCTTTACATTATCCACCCCGAGGGAACATTGGTGGGAGTTTGGACCACAATTTAACTCTGCCAATCATAATAAACGTGGGGCAACGCTTAATTTATTAGATGAAGAGGGCAAAACATACTTTAAAAAAGTGTTGGAAAAATGCGATATCGTTATCGAAAATTATACGCCGCGTGTTATGGAAAATTTCCAATTAACGTATGACGTACTCACGCAGTATAAAAAAGATTTAATTATGCTCTCGATGCCAGCTTACGGCAAAACGGGGCCATATCGTGACCAGCCTGGCTTTGCCTATACATTTGAAATGTTATCAGGCATTGCCCAGCTAAATGGCTATCAGGATGGGAAACCGATGACAGTGCTTGGTGTCGCCGATGTATTAGCAGGCTTTCATGCGGCGGCTGCTTTGTTAATTGCACTGGAACATCGCGATCGAACAGGTGAAGGGCAAGAAATTGAACTTGCCCAAAATGAAGGTTGTGCCAATTATATGGGTGCACCGATTGCCGACTTTATTTTGAACGGCGAAAATTGGGGGCGTGTAGGAAATCGTCAACCAGGCATTGCCCCGCAAGGTGTCTACCGTGCACAAGGTAAAGATAGCTGGGTAGCCATTTCCATCACTTCAGATGAAGAGTGGCACAGCTTATGCCAAGTGATGAATGAACCATCGCTACTAAATGACGAGCGTTTCAAGACGGTGGCAGGGCGTATTGCGGCTCATGATGAAATAGATGTCATTATTTCGCAGTGGACACAGCAAGATAACCATCATGCTATTGCTTCACGCCTACAAAAAGTAGGTGTGCCAGCAGGTCCAGTGTTGGAAGTACATGAAATGGAGCATGATCCATTTTTAAAAAATATGTACCAAGAGGTAACGAGGGACTATGTAGGGACACATTTATATCCGTCATGGCCAATTAAATGGAACAATGAACGTGTGTTACATAAAGCACCCGCACCATTACTTGGTCAGGATAATGAATATGTGTTTAAGGAGTTATTACAACTGTCAGATGACGAGTATAATAGCTTGCTAGAAAAGAATATTATCGGAGACAAAATGCTTCGTTAAAGTGAGGGATGTACATGACGATTAAAATCGGAACGAAATTGCAATGCCCAACATGTCAAAGTGAATTTATTATGATGAAAATTGGTGAAGGTCAAATAACTTGCTGTGGGCAGAAAATCAGTGAGAAAAAGTAAGGAGTGATGTACGATGGCGAATCAATTAGGAAAACGTTTAGAATGCTTGCAATGCGGAAGTGAAGTAATGTGCATCAAATCTGGTGAAGGGTCTGTCCAATGCTGTAATCAAAATATGCAGGTCAAAAAGCCAGTGGCATTACCTACAGCAGATTAAGTTAGGAGGTCGTGTAATGACACAGCAAACACTGAAGGGCTGTAGAATATTAGAGCTTTCCACAACGCTTACAACCAGTTTTGCTGCTGACTTATTACGACAGCAAGGAGCGTACGTAGAAAAAGTATGTCTGAACCAAACTTTCTTTTGTGATGCACAGAAGGAACTGACATCATCGATCGCAACAAGGCGTGAATGGGATATTGTACTAACGGACGACCTGCAGTGGAAGTCTGCATGTTTTCCGCAAGCCGTAACAGTATTCATTGACTTTCAAGCTTTTCAAACAGGCGATGAGCGTGAACTACAAGTAAAAGCAGGCTGGCTAAAAGAAAGTGAGCAAGAATCATCCCCATCTATTGCCATCGGAGGTTTCCCCGCCTCCTTATTAGTGGCGGCTCACATTGCCTTTGTCACGGTTTGTCAGTTACTTGAAGGGCGGCGCAATTCCACAGTGGTGGTTCATGTAGCCTCTATTTTAGCGAGTGCACTACATGGTCGACTGTTTACGATGGAAGAGCAAGAAATTGTGCCGATGATGCTCGTTCCTACAGTGGATGGTCAGCTGTTCATTGGTGCTCCAAGTGATGAACAATGGGCATTTTTAGCAAGTTGGGCCGAATTAGATGTGCCATCTTGTCCGACACAATCTGAAAGAAGGTTACAAAAAAGTGCTATTAACAAAGCTTTAAGTAATTGGAGTGCTAGCCAATTACGTCATGAGCTTATGATGCTCGGACAAACGTTTCGATTACCTTTTGCGAGTGTCCAATCGCATGAGGAAGTATTAAAATGTCCCCAACATAAAAGTAGAGGTTTTATTCAACAACAACGCATCATCCGTTCCCCATGGATCATGTCGAAAGGGCTGGCTGCAAACCAGTCCTTTTCTTTTACTAGTTTTAAGGAGCTACAAATTGTTGATTTAACAGCGATGTGGGCAGGTCCTTATTGCACGCGATTATTTGCAGATTTAGGTGCCACTGTCGTGAAAATTGAAGCGCCTCATCGACCAGATGGTATCCGAGGGAAGTCGGGTTCCACGCCTTTTTTCGAGGAACTAAATCGCAATAAGCAATCAGTAGTATTAGATTTAAATGTGGAAGAAGATCAAGAGATTCTATTGAAGCTTGTTGAAGAAAGTCACATCGTTGTGAATAATTTTAGCCCACGCGTAATGGGTAACTTTGGTTTAACAGATGTTGTGCTACAGCGACAAAATGCGTCCATTATTCATGCAGCATTATCCGCATTTGGTCAAACAGGCCCTTATCGAGATTATGTAGGATATGGGTCGACATTGGAATCAATGGGTGGCATCGTAGCACAAACAGTAGACCATACTGGGACACCTGCTCTACCGCTATTTTCTATAAGTGATATGACAGCGGGTGTAATGGGTGCATTATCTATTGCTCTTGCATTGTATGATCAAACAACAACGAATGCAGCCTATAAAATTGACGTCTCGCAATATGAAGTAGCGACGATGATCGCATCGGTTCCTTATGAGCAGACAGCTGTCAAACCAGTGATATTATGTGATGACAATATAATAGAAGAAACACCGAATTGGTGGCAAGCAGAGGAAGAAACGATACGAAGAGTACGGGCCCCTTATTTTGGTGAGCATACGGCCATTTACAAGACAAAATACGCGAATGAAAAGAGGGATTGTTTATGAATTACCAATTTATCAAAATGACACAGCAGCAAGGCATTGCCTACATACAGCTAGTCGACGATGCAACTCAAAATGAATGGCATGCACCTTTTATTCAGGAGTTACGTGATGTTGCCATTCATTTACGAGATGCAACGGACATTAAAGTAGTAGTTGTCGGTTCGACTGCCGAAAACTTTTCCATCGGCACTAGACTCCCTGCAACGTTAGAGGAAGATATACCACAACAATATCAAACGGTATGTCTTGCGACTGAAGCGCTTGAACTATGGGCGAAGCTCCCATATCCAATTATGATGGCGATTCATGGGCAATGTACATCCTTAGCATTTAGCTTTGCATGTCTTGCTGATATTCGTATGATTGCAGATGATGTGCAATTTGCAGTGCCTGAATTAGCATACGGCTTAGTGCCAGCTGGTGGCATTACACAACGCTTGCCTAGGTTAATTGGGAAAGGTGCAGCCATGCATGTTTTAATTGGTCAGTCTACAGTCAGTGCGGAGGAAGCAATGGCACTAGGTTTAGCTACGACAAAAGTTTCACGAGCGGAATTGTGGGATGCGGCTTGTGCAGAAGCATTGCACTTAAGCGAGCTTTCGACTTTATCATTACAATATACGAAGGAATGTTTATATCGTGGTAGTGAGCTACCATTTGAACAAGGGTTACGTTTAGAATTAGATGTTTATTTATTATTACAAACGTCACGGGATCGCATGGAAGGTGTGGAGGCCTTTTTAGAGAAGCGCAAGCCACATTTTATTGGGGAGTAGGAGGAGAATAAATGGAATCCATTGTGTTATTCGAGCGACAGCATAATATAGCGATTATTACTTTAAACAATCCTGATAAATTAAATGCCGTTAGTGTGGCGATGCGTGACGCACTGTATGAACATATATTAGCAGTCCAAGCGGACCCTACAATCGATGGCGTGATTTTAAAAGGGAATGGGAAAGGATTTTGTGCAGGTGCAGATTTAAAAGAATTTGGCACAGCGCCTTCTGTTATTGAAAAACGGAAAATTCGAATTCAGCATGATATTTGGGAGGAATTTCGTCGGTGCCCTAAGCCGATAGCAGCTATTTTGCATGGTTTTGCGGTTGGCTCAGGCATTGAGATGGCGATGATTTGTGATTTTCGTTTTGCAGCACCGAAAACAAAAATCTCTTTGCCAGAATGTGCCCTTGGGATGTTGCCGGCAGCTGGGGGAACACAAAGCTTGCCCCGCTTAATGCGTCATGGTTGGGCTATTGATTTTGCGATGAAAGGTTATTATTTATCAGCACAGGAAGCGAAAGCTCGTCAGATTGTCACAGATATTTTTGAAGAAGAACAGCTGTTTGAGGAAGTACTCGGTTTTATGAAGCGTATAACAGCGTATCCAAAGACAGCACAGCACATAAAACGTTTAATTGCTAGTGGCTTGGATCAATCGTTAGAACAAGGGCTTGCATTGGAACAAACCCTTGTAAAGGAAAATTATATGCAACGTGTTGTAGCAAATGGCTAGTGTTGCTTGTCGAGAAAGTCTTGGGTAATTTTCGCTGTATATTCTTGGACGATTTCTTCCATTTCTTCTTTAATATCCTCATGATAACGGGCAAGAGGAAGGAGAATCGTTAGCGCAGCAAGGGGCTCTTCACTATTGCCCCAAATTGGTGCAGCAACACCAATCATTCCGTCTGCCCGTTCACCAAGGCTCCACGCATAGCCATCTTGCTTGATGGTGGACAGCTGTTGCTTAAACAGTTCGATATCGAGCGTGGTTTCTGTATGTTGAATATAGGTAGTGCGATTAAAATACGTTTGTAAATCTTTAGGAGACATATAGGCCATATGTAATTTCCCGATTGCCCCATAATATAATTCATATTCTTCTCCAAGTGGAGTAGTGACTTTTAAGGCATGTTCACTTTCAACACCTGATAAAAAGAGATGTTTATTACCGGAACGTATAGATAAATAAACAGACTCCTTTGTTTTTGCGGCAAGTTCCGTCATATATGGCTCGGCAATCGAAACAATATCCGGTGCTTGGAATCGATTGACTATTTGGAAAATGATTGGCCCTGGCTGGTACGTTTTACTGTCGGAATTTTTTAATAGCATGCCTCGGTCAGCTAATGTAGCTGCTAAACGAAAAGCTGCTGTTTTACTAATTTGTAGCTCGCGCTCAATATCAACGAGGCCGATAGATTTATATTTTAAAAATAATGTGAGTAATGAGATTGCATTATCTACAGTGCTTAATCGGTGGACGGTTTTATTATTTTCCATAGTCTTCATACCTTTCTTTTTCAGAAATTGCGATTATAGCAATTAACTATTTATTATATAGATAATTTGTTCTAATTACAATATTTGTTATTTAGAATGATAAAGCCGTTGACCACTGATCCATGTTTCTAATACTTGCATATGTTGAAGCTGGGATAAGGTACAGTTGATAGGATGGTATTCAAGCAGAATAAAATTAGCGTCAAAGCCTGGTGCAAGTTGTCCTATGTGCTGTTGCTCACCTATAACGGAAGCGGCATTTGTCGTATAAAGGTTTAGCGCCTCCTGTCTTGAAACCGCCTGTTGTTTATTTACTGGCAAGCCATTTTTGCTGTGTCTTGTACAGGCAGCAACCATGCCAAGCCAAGGGGAGATAGGTGCGACAGGGGCATCGGCGCCAGCTGCAACTGTAATATTATGTTGTAGTAAAGAGTGTACTGGATACAGCCATTGTTGCTCACCATCGTCAACTTGCTGTAAATAGCGATCTCCATGTGTATAAATAAACGGAGGGTTCGTCACGACTTGTATTTGTTGTTCATAAAGCATATCGAAAAAAGCTTCGGGACAAAGACTCATATGTTCAAAGCGACAAATACCTTTTACATCTGGGAGTTGCTGACGAGCTGTTTGTAATGCATCAAGTGCATGCCAGACCATTTCAGGATTGACAACATGAACAGCGACAGGGCTATTGACAAGAAATGCTTGTTTCATCATTTGGACAACAACGTCCTTTGAAGGATAAATTTCAGGCATTGTTTCCAAGACAATTTTTAAGGCGCTGCGTTTAAATAGTGGTGTAGATTGTAGCTGATATGCAAGGTCTTCAAAGTTTGCGCTACCTGTCATCCAATGAACGGGCATGTGCCAAAAGTGTTGAGCTGCTTTTTTCCATATGGCTAGCTGAGATGCCGATGTCGTTGGAGAGGCATCGCACACCGTTGTAATACCTAACGCAAGAAGCTTTGCTTGTAAAGCTTGTATGCCTGCTAACCATTGCTCTTCGGGTAATTTAGGCAGGACAAATTCATTGAGTAAAGCGTCCGCACCGTGAATGATGCCTAGAGGTTGTCCATCTGCATCGAGCTCTTCGAAAATACCCTCTATCGACTGTTTTTGAGAAGCTTGTTTGAAATAGTTCCAGCCCATACGATTTAGTACTGACGTATGCCGAGTAATATAGCGCAGACGAATTGGGTGATTAGTAGAAAGCTCATCCAACATAGCCATCGTTAGTTTTTCTATTTGGGGAAAATGAAAAGGATGATAGCCATTTATACGAATCCAATGTCCGACTGGAATTTGCGAAATTTGCTCACGAAGATATGTAAAAAGTGCTTCTTTCGTTTGGTATGATGTTGGTATATGTATACTAAATTGTTCGCTAACCATCGCTTGTAAGTGACAATGTGCATCGATTAAACCAGGGATAATCACCTTTTGCTGTGCATCAATCATAACTTTCGCTTGATAGGGTGCAACATTATTATGCTGAAATAAAGCAATGATTTTCCCGTTAGCAATGGCCATACTTGTCGCGATAGGCATAGATTTTGATTGTGTTAAAATAACGGCATTGTAAATAAAAGTATCGATTTTTTGGACCATACGTTGGCTCCTTTCAATCAGAAGTGTTATTATTTTAACATAAAAAGACAGAATAATAGAATAATTAAGTGGGGATGTTAATTATGCACAATGAAAACCGTTTAAATTGGCAAGTTGTAACATTGCCAATTCCTTATGATTTACGCAGTGTAAACTGTTATATTATCGAGGAACATTCTGGTATTACGATTATTGACACAGGTGACGACAACGATGAGTCGAAAGCAATATGGCGCCAGGTCATTGGCCAACGTCGAGTAAACCGTGTGCTGATCACACACTTGCACATTGATCATTTTGGGCTGGCCAAATGGTTCCAAGATGAATATGGCGCAACGATTTGGATGTCGCAACGCAGCAATGATGAATTAATAAAAAGACGGGAACGTTTTGCCCAAGGAATGACAGAGGATGGCAGTTTATCTTTCTTAGCGGATTATGGCATGGTACAAGATAAAGCGGCATCCGCAGTGTTTAATCGCTTTGAACCATTTCAAGTGCAGGTCGATGTGATATTTTCTGAGCAAGAACTCATTGAAGGCGAGACATTTAAGTTACAGCCGATATGGACACCAGGGCACTCGTCAGATCATTATTGCTTTTATGAAAAAGAGACAGGAGTTTTATTTTTAGGTGATCATTTGTTAGAAATTATTAATCCGATTGTGATGCCTTCTACACAAATGCAAAATCCACTCGCTTTATATTTAGCGACATTTGACAGTCTTGGTCAATTAGAAATCAACGATGCCTTACCTGCTCATGGGACTCAAATTGAGAACTTTGATGAGCGTGTATCGCGCTTAATGGTCCATTATACAGATAAATGCCTGCAAATATTAGCCGCTATACCAGAGGAAGGGGCATCTGCACATGACATTACAAATCAAGTGTACGCTCATAAACCGCCAGAACTTCTTGGTGCAGCTTTTATTCAAGTAATTACTTTTGTGCATTATTTAACGGAGCGCAATTATTTAATACGCAAGCGCAAAGGTCAAAGCTATAACTTTTATCGAAGTAACTTGGCCAATGCTGAACCATTTACGCTTTGATAAAGAAATAACATGGCAAATTGTTCGCAGATAGGACAATAAATCATTATGTGATGATGATAAGGGGGGCGTGAACATAGACATTAGGAAAATTCGCTATTTTATCATGGTGGCAGAAGAATTGAATTTTAGTCGTGCGGCAGAGCGTCTTAGGATGGCGCAACCTCCCTTAAGTCAAGAAATTCGTAAATTAGAAGAAGAATTGGGGGTTCAACTTTTTCACCGCACAAAAAGAAAGGTTGAACTGACGGATGCTGGGAAAATATTTTTAGCCGGCTCGCAACAAACGCTGTTGCAATTAGAAAAAACAATAGAAGAAACCCAACTTGCGGCTGAAGGAAAAATGGGCAGTTTAATAATCGGTTTTGTTGATTCTACAGAAATGGTTATCGAAGTGCTCAATAAATTTCGCGAACGCTTCCCTAAAATTCATCTTATATTACGTGAAATGACAACAGAGCAGCAAATAAAGGCACTTTATGAGAAACAAATTCATATAGGATTTATTCGTTCCAATCAGAACAATGAAAAGTTAGCTACTGAAGTCTGTTGGGAAGAATCTTTAAGTTTGGTGTTACATCACCATCATCCTTTTGCATCGTTGCCCGAAATCCCATTGCAATTGTTAATTGGTGAACCGTTTATTATGTTTCCGCGTCACATGGGTTTAAATTTTTATGATTTAATTATTCGCTATTTTGGGGAGCATGGTGTCCATGTAAATGTTGTTCAGGAAGCGATTCAAATGCATACGATTGTGAATTTAGTTGCGACAGGAATGGGCATTTCTGTAGTTCCGTCTTCGGTCGAAAGTTATATACGACCAGGCGTTATTTATAAAAAAATCCAAGAGACAACACCGACAGTAAATCTCTATGTTGGTTGGAGAAAAGATGGGGAATCGACAGTAGTAGATCATTTCTTAACAGTAGTTAGAGAGGTCTATGCACTTTTACAGTTGGAGGAAAACAAAAAGGACACTGCGGCAAAAACTTTCCTTTAAATAAAAAAGCCAGAGGAATTTTACGACGAGTAAAATTTCACTAGCTTTGTTTATATTCAAATAAGGCGATAAATCAACCTGTTTTACTAGGGTCAAACTCAACAAGACCTTCAAGTACGTTGTCAATTTGCTTCATAATTTCAGGCTCAAGTTTAACACTCGCAGCTACTGTATTTTCTCTGACTTGTTCAGGACTCGAAGCACCGATAATTGCAGAAGAAACATTGGTGTTTTGAAGTACCCAAGCAACGGATAGTTGAGCGAGTGAAAGATCAAGCTCTTGTGCAATAGGTTTGAGATGCTGGATAGCAGTAAGAACATTGTCTGTCATCCAACGTTGTGCAAGTTTATTGAAAAATGGTTTGCCAGCAGGAGAGTTCGCTCGTGATTGTGCAGGTACTGGTTGTTGAGGTAAGTATTTTCCTGTAAGTACACCTTGTGCTAAAGGCGACCATACTACTTGTCCAAGCCCCTCACGTTGACAGGTTGGGATGACATCCGTTTCAATCACTCTCCATAACATGGAATATTGAGGTTGGCTTGCGATAAGCGGAATGTTCAATTGTCGTGCAAGTGCTGCACCACGGGTAATTTGTTCTGATGTCCACTCACTTACCCCGATATAAAGAACTTTACCTTGTCTGACAAGGTCTGCAAAAGCTAACATTGTTTCTTCAAGAGGTGTCGTTGGGTCAAATCTATGTGCATAATATACATCAATATAATCTGTTTGTAATCTACGTAAAGATGCATGACAATTTTCAAGAATATGCTTTCGCGATAAGCCTCTATCATTGGGTCCATTGCCAGTAGGATGACATACCTTTGTGCAAAGCTCAATGCTCGCTCGTCTTATACCTTGTAAAGAACGGCCGAGAATTTCTTCGGCTTTTGTATCTGAATAAACGTCAGCTGTATCGAATGTTGTAATACCTACATCTAGTGCGGCTTTAACACAGTTAATTGCAGTATTCTCATCTACTTTCCCTCCATGATTTATCCAGTTACCATAAGCAATTTTGCTTACTGATAAGCCACTATTGCCAAGTTTATTAAACTCCATTGTAGTGCCTCCTTTAACGGTCATATCTTCATTATAAAGACCAGCTTTTTAAATGGATAATATATGTTTCATAAGCAATTTATATAAAAAATATATAACTAAAGTATTTTTGAAAGGCAATCATAGTGTATAAGTTTAATTTGCGACGCAATGATGTGGACGCGGTCTCATAGGTCTAGATATAATAGGTATAATGATAATTATGGGTATTCAGTTACTTTTAGGTTTTAAGATGATGTGTATATCTATCCAACTATCCCTTTTGAAAGGAGTGTAAGAATGATTAGTTCAAATAATCCAATACCTCTCCATATCCAGCTAAGAAAAATAATAGAGAAGAATATTAATCAAGGGATTTATAAAAGTAAAATACCAAGTGAACGTGAATTAATGGAAGCATACAGTGTGAGTAGAAGTACAGTCAGAGAAGCTGTGTCCCATTTAGTGATTGATGGTATTGTCGAGAAAAGGCATGGTAAAGGTACATATATTGCTAGAAAACCTGTGCATTACTGGTTGGGGAATTTGATTAGTACAACGAAAAGTATTGAGAATATGGGGATGCAGCCTGGAACGAAGTTAATTAATCATGGGATTGTTACCGTTCCTGCTGAAGTAAAAGAAGCGATCGCTTTAGCTCAGGCCTATTTGATTAAGCGTGTCCGCTATGCAGATGATATGCCAATAGCCATAGAGACGCAATATTATCCAATAGAAATTGGTGAAAAGCTTGCGAAATTGGATATTAAAAGTGGTACGTTATATGACTTATTAGAGGATGAAATGAGTATCCAATTGCATGATGCAGATGAAGTGATTACGAGTAAGCCTATTTCAAAAGAGGACGCTAAATTGCTTAATATTAAAGAAAATAGTAATACACTTCATTTAGATCGTTTTGTTTATGATATAAATGGCGATCTGATTGAATATTGTATGGCGGATTATCATCCTGGTATGTATGCTTTTCACTTCAAATCACAACGCTTAAAAAAATAAATAGCAGATTGATAAAGGGACAGTATTAGATTGCTTGCAGTTAATGTAACACTTTTTACTAGTTCGTTGATGTCTGTTTAGCACAGTAAGCCGTAACCCTCACTAACGCCTCGGCTACTATCAATTATCATGAATTATAAAAACTACTGACAAATGGGGGGTCAGTAGTTTTTCTGAGACAATATATAAATAGTTACTATTGGGGTTAGTAATTATTTTCACTTGGATAAAGCTAATTTTTTACTTTCAAAGACAATTTCACCGTTAATAATCGTGGCTAATATATTGATGTCTTTAATTGTCATTGGATCCACCGCTGTAGGATCTTGATCTAATACAGCAAAATCAGCTAATTTTCCTATTTCAATACTACCTAATTCTTGCTCATCGAAGTTTAATTGTGCACCATAAATAGTCATTGATTTTAATGCGCTTTCAACATCAATCTTTTGTGCGTCACCTAGTACATGGCCGTCTCTCGTTATGCGATTCACCGCTGCCCAGATTGAGAATAGTGGGGAAATTGGCGTAATCGGACAATCCGAATGTAATGTATATAACAAATCTAAATCATCGGCTTCTTTTAAAGGGTTCATTCTCTCTGCCCTTTCAGGACCTAAAAAAATGTTTTTATGGCGGTCTCCCCAGTAATAGACATGATTAATAAAGAAAGAAGCGGCAATCTCATATTTTTTCATAAATTCTAAATCTTCAGACGTTGCTGTTTGCACATGTTCAATTCGATGACGGTGATCATCGCGTGGAGAAATATCAAGTGCATATTGATAGGCTTCTAGAATAGAGCCTATGGAGCGATCGCCGTTGCCATGTGTTGCGATTCTAAAGCCACGATTATGAAAATCTAATACGTAATCGTTTAAAGTACTTTGTGGGAAAATTAGATCCCCGTATAAATTCGCATCATTATAATATGGTTGACGTAAAGCACCTGTTAACCCTTGAATTGAGCCATCTTGGAATAGTTTCGCACTATCTAATTTGGCCATGCCATTGGAGTCCTGTAAAATTTTTTGATGAAGCTGCTGTGCATCATACTGCTCAAAAATGCCACCTTCCAACAACATATCATTCATAATCATTAAGCGCATTCTCATTGGATGTGCTTGTACTTTCAATGCCTCGATATGGATACCATATTCAATTGACCCTAATGTTAAGCCAACCCCTGCATCGGTATTCGTTGTAATTCCTTGTGCTAAATAGTCCTGAGCAGCTAAGCGAATTAAGTCAATGACCTCTTCAGTTGTAGGGGTAGGAATACTATTAAAAACTAAATCCATCGCAGCAGGTTCATATAATACACCATTTAAATTATTCAATGCGTCCCGGCCAAAATGACCCCCATCTGGGTCTTTTATCGAAGCATCTAACTTCGCGATTTCCAATGCTTTTGAGTTGGCAACGGCAAGATGATTAGATATATGACGGATAAATATAGGTCGATCCGTACTTACTTTATCTAAGTCTTCTTTTGTAGGGTGTCTATTCTCTAATAGCATTGTATCATCATAGCCAAAGCCTAAAATCCAACTGCTATCAGCTTGTACATTCGCAAAGTCCTTTAACTTGCTAATGATATCGGTAATACTTTTATTATAAGTAGGGGAACAATCTACTTGTGATTTGTTTAACGCATAAATTAATAGATGGTTATGTGTATCGATGAAACCTGGGATTAATGTTGCACCGTTTAAATCTACTTCATGTATTCCTTTTTCAAAAACTAAAGAGTCTTTGATATGATTAAACTCATCTTTAGTCCATAGTCCTACAATTCGCCCTTTATAAGACGCCACCACATTAGCACGTGTACTGTTTGCATCTAATGTAATAATATTTGCATTTTCAATAAGTAAATCAACTTTCATCATAAAATGACCTCCTAAAAGTAATTGAATTTAACCAATATGAATAGTAGTAATGGTATTGATAATAATGAAAATATTGTAGAAATAACTGTGACAATCGCACCTAATTTATCGTTCGCATGATATTTACTAAATAAAATAGAGGACAGTGTTAGAGCAGGCATTGTCGCTTGAATTAATAATGTTTGGGCAATGACATGGTCTACAGAAATAAAACTTAGGATAATAAGCACTACAATCGGCAAACCAATGAGCTTAACCAAAGTAGGAATAATCGATTTACTTTGAAGTGCGCTAAATTGTGATTTATTGACAGACATAATGAGTATCCCGATATAAAACATGGCAAGTGGTGATGCAAGTGCAGCTAATTGGTTCGTTAATGTAATAAAAATCACGGGCGGACGATAATTAATAAAGGCAAAAAATAAGCCACTGACAATTGCAATTGTTGGTATATTAATCATTGATTTCAGCGTGCTAAATGAAAATTTCATCGTTTTTTGTAGCAGCATCACCCCAACAGTCCATATGACCAAGTCCACGCCAGCATCAAAGATGGCCGCATATAAAGCACCTTTTGGCCCTAAAATTGCAGCACATAAAGGAATACCGATAAAACCTGTATTGCCTAGACCTGAAAGTAAGGATATTTCAGCTTTAACCGTACTACCTTTATCAAAAATAGTAATCAACAGCCATCCTAAAAAAATGCCAATTAAACAAATTACAATGGATAGTCCAAATACCATGCCAATATTTTTAAGAATCGTAGGATCGATATCTACTTTAAATATGCTTGATAAAATAATACAGGGCATTGCGACATTAACAATAATAAGCGTATACGTTTGACGGGTACTATCATTAATAGGCGTAATGCGAGCAAGTAATACACCAATTAAAATCATAAACCCTATTAATAGAATTGATTCAAAAACAACAGAATACTCCATTTCATGCACTTCCTATAACAATCATTATGAAACTATTTCTCTATGTCCACAGATACTATTGGTGTTAGCAGCTGCTTATTTTTAGATGTCAGTAGACTTACGATAATCAAGACAGGGAAGTTGAAACATAAGGCAATCAGTCCGGTATTGATTGAAAAAATACTGATACCTGCAAATTGGAAGGATAAGGCAATTACCGTCCCCGTTAGAATACCCGCACCTACTCCTATGGCTGTAGCTCTTTTCCAAAAAATAATGGAGAGAATACCAGGCAATATTTGACCGAAGCCAAAATAAGCTGTGTTAATGAGATTGAGCATTAGACTTGGGAGCGATACAGTTAACAACATTGAAATTAATAAATAAATAACAACAACGACTTGTGACCATTTGCGCTGTTTATTTTCTGGAATACTTGTCACAATGTTACGAGTAAAAATACCGCCAACTACTAAAGAGATAACAGCTAGCACTAAAAGCCCTGAAAGTGCGGCACCAGCAGCGACTAATCCAACTACCCATGATGGTAATAATTCAATGGACGTTGCAATAAAGGCATGGTTGGGATTATCAATATTCGGTAATGCCACTAAAGCAAAATAGGCTGTTGCTATTAGGAATGGATACATTAGCATATACAATGGCATAAACCGTTGGGCACGCTTAATTGTTCCTTCTGATTTACTTGTGAACAATACATTGATAATAAATGGGAAACAATAGAAAGCAACTGCTTGGAAAATAATCGTTGTGATTGAAAATGTCACTTGTTCTGTCGAACCAAACGATACTGAAGCACCATGTTCTTTTGCAGTCGAAAATAGATTATTGACGCCATCAAGTTTTGAAAAGGCTGCCCAACCTACGATAATAATGGCTGCGAAAAGAAGTATATCTTTTAAAATGGAAATAACAGCAGGTGCTTTTACACCAGAAATCGCAACATAAATATAGGCAATTGCTCCAGCAATGACTACCGCCATAAGAGGTGGGAAATCAAAGCCTAAAGCATTTAAAGCAACGATAAGCCCTTCAAACTGTAACTGTCCCCAAGGAATGAGGAAAAGTAAACAAGTACATGCCACAAGTAACTCTAAAGGTCTGCTAGAAAAATGACTTTTAAACAAGTCCGGAGCTGTCATCGCATTGTAGTGTTTACCAGCTCGCCAAATAAGAGGAGAAAGGAAATAACCAACGGGATATGCTAGAAGGATGTATCCTAGAAACCATATGCCATAGCTAGCCCCTTTTGCGTATATACCGCCAGGAAATCCAATAATTGTTCCAATACTATAAACTTCGCCGATAGCAAGAAAGAATAAAATAAATCCGTTAAAAGATCGGCCACCAACTAAATAATCTGCAACGTTATCTTTTTTTGATTTGCCTTTAGAAAGAACTGCTAGAATTAGAGAAAAAATAAGAACACCTATAAATATTGCTACTGCCATAAGCCATCCCACCTTGTCATTATTTAATCATAATTTTTTTTATCGAAGAAAAACCAAGAACAAGAGATACATACAGATGTCAGGATGAACCATAAGAACATCCAAAAATAAAGAATGGGAAAACCTAAAATAAATTGTTCCGAGTAACGGAAATAAATTAACCCAACAATTACACTAGCAACAGGAAAAACAAGACCAATAAAGACGTTGAAAAATGTTTTGAGGGACATAGAATAACTCCTTTCTAAAAAGCAAATAAATTTAACTTGTCATGACGTACGTACCAGTTGGATTCTATTTATTTGCTATTCCATGGTTTATTTTGGAATAGTATATAAATTTTAAAAAAGGTTGTCAACATAATAATGGTGTTAAAGTAGATAAAAATGACTTAAAGAAGAATTATTGATTCTTATATAATTTCTTTTTAGGTCGTTTCACTCAAGTATGTAGCGGAGAGAGAGGATATTAAGACAGGGGGTCTTACACAATGGGCAGGATAATATCTGTTACAAATTGCTCGTTTTTGCAGGTGTGGCTCAAGCTTCCACCGTTGTATTTTGGCTAATGACTCACGCTAGTATTGTAGGAGTTGCACTTTTTACGGCATCAATTAGTAAATTCACAATCTAGGATAATGTAATTATTTCTAAAAATTCAGAAAACTACTGACGAAAGGGGAAGTCAGTAGTTCTCTGAAAAATATATAAATAGTTACTATTGGGGAAATAGTAATTATTTTCACATGGAAAAAGCTAATTCTTTATTTTTATAGACAATTTCGCCATTAATAATTGTAGCGAGGATATTAATATCTTTAATTGCCATCGGGTCTACTGCTGTTGGATCTTGATCTAAAACGGCGAAATCAGCTAGTTTCCCTATTTCAATACTACCTAAGTCTTGTTCATCGAAATTCAATTGTGCGCCATAAATAGTCATCGATCTTAATGCTGTTTCCACATCTATTTTTTGTGCTTCACCTAGTACATGTCCGTCTTTCGTCACGCGATTAACCGCTGCCCATATTGAGAAAAGTGGGGAAATGGGCGTGACGGGACAATCCGAATGTAATGTATAGAGCAAACCTAAATCATCTGCTTCTTTTAAAGGATTTATCCGCTCAGCTCTTTCAGGCCCTAAAAAGATGTTTTTATGGCGATCTCCCCAGTAATAGACATGATTAATAAAGAATGAAGCCGCTATATGATAGTCTTTCATTGCCTTTAAATCTTCTGGTGTAGCTGTTTGAACATGTTCAATACGGTGACGATGATCATTCCGCGGAGATATATCCAGTGCATTTTGATAAGCCTCAAGGATAGAGCCTATGGCACGATCACCATTGCCGTGTGTGGCAATTCGATAGCCTAAATTATGAAGTTTTAACACATAATCATTCAACGTTTGTTGTGGGAAAATAAGATCTCCGAATAAATTTGAATCATGATAATATGGCTGACGTAAAGCCCCTGTACGGCCTTGAATTGAGCCATCCTGAAATAGTTTTGCACTATCTAATTTGATCATACCGTTCGATTCATCTGAAATTTTCTGGTGTAGTTGTTTGGCATCGAAAATTTCAAAATACCCACCTTCCAGTAACACATTATACATAAACATTATGCGCATTCTCATTGGATTGATTGCATCCCGAACAGCATCAAGATGAATAGCGTATTCTGCATGGCCTACTGCAGCATCTGTATTCGTTGTAATGCCTTGTGCAACATATTCTTGAGCAGCACTGCGAATTAACTCCATAAATTCCTCTTGTGAAGGGGAAGGGATGTGGTCATAAACATAGTCCATTGCCGCGTGTTCATATAAAACACCGTTTAAATTATGCGCTTCATCCCGTCCGAAGTATCCTCCATCTGGGTCTTTCATTGAAGAGTCTATTTTTGCAATTTCTAATACTTTTGAGTTTACAACTGCCATATGATTTGAAATATGGAAGATCATTATAGGTCGATCTGTACTGATTTTATCTAAGTCTTCTTTAGTAGGGTGTCTTTTCTCTGCAAGCATCGTATCATCATAGCCATAACCTAAAATCCAACTATTGTCATTTCGCTTTTGATGGAACGCTTCAATATTTGAAATAATATCTGCAATATTGTTATTGCTGGCGGAAGAACAATCAACTTGGGCTTTGTTTTGCGCATATACTAATAGATGATTGTGTGTATCGATAAAACCAGGGATTAACGTTGCACCATTTAAATCATGTTCTTTAACATTTGTACCGAGAACGATAGAATCCTCGATATGTTGAAATTCAGCTTTAGTCCATATTCCTACAATTCTTCCTTTATAAGAAGCTAAAATATTAGCACGACTACTGTGCGCATCTAAAGTGATAATATTGGCATTTCTTATCAGTAAGTCAATTTTCATATACAGATTCCTCCTAAAAGTAATGTAATTTAACAAAAATTAAAAGAAGCAATGGTATAGACAATAAAGAAAAAATTGTTGAAATAACTGTGACAATAGCGCCTAATTTATCATTCGCATTATATTTACTAAACAAAATAGATGATAAAGTGAGAGCAGGCATTGTCGCTTGAATTAATAACGTTTGGGCAATGATATGATCGACAGTAATAAAAGATATGATGATGAATACGATAACAGGCAAACCAAGTAGTTTTACAGCTGTCGGTATAATCGATTTACTTTTAAGTGTAGTAAATTGCGATTTATTGACAGACATAATGAGTATACCGATATAAAACATGGCAAGTGGTGATGCAAGTGCAGCTAGTTGGTTTGTTAAAGTAATAAAAATTACGGGAGGACGATAATTAATAAAGGCAAAAAATAAGCCGCAAACAATTGCAATCGTTGGTATATTAATCATTGACTTCAACGTGCTAAAGGAAAATTTCACTGTTTTTTGTAACAGCATTACCCCAACAGTCCAAATGACTAAATCAACCCCTGCATCAAAAATGGCCGCATATAAAGCTCCTTTTGGTCCTAAAATCGCAGCACATAATGGTATTCCAATAAAACCTGTATTACCAAGTCCTGATAGAAGGGAAATTTCAGATTTTATCGTACTTTCCTTATCAAAAATAGTAATTAACAGCCAACCGACTAAAATGCCAATTAGACAAATCATAATGGATAGTCCAAATACCAAGCCGATATTTTTAAGAATAGTAGGGTTGATATCTACCTTAAAAATGCTTGATAGAATAATGCAGGGCATCGCGACATTGACGATAATAAGCGTATACGTTTTACGGGTACTTTCATTTATTGGTGTAATACGAGCAAGTAATACACCTATTAAAATCATAAATCCAATTAATAGTATTGATTCAAAGACAACAGAATACTCCATTTCATGCACTTCCTATAATGTCATGATTAAACAACTTTTCAATGTAGTAGAAGATAAATCTGTTAAAAGATTTACTTCTCACAAATAAAAGAATTACTAGATTCCGTTAACCCGATCTTTAAAGTATTTATTTTAATTACGAATATAAGCCAAAAGCAGAAATTGGGATTAGCAAAGACAATACGAAAAAATATAGAGAAAATGTTTGCAGACATAGCTCCTTTCTAAAAAGAAAAAAATTCAACTTATTACGATGTACGTACCAGTTTAGTTGAATTAGTTTACTATTGAATGGTTTATTTTGGAACAGTATATTAAATTTAAAATATGGTTGTCAACATAAAAATGGTATTAAAACAGAAAATTTTGAATTTAAAGAGAATTTATAAACAACTTGGTTAAGTTGGAGTTTGGATGTTTATTAGTATATAAATATTTTTTGGGCAATATGACTGTATCAATTGGAGGGACAAGCGGTAGTTGAGAAATAGGGTAAATCTACATAGAATTTTACTTTAATTAACAATGATAAGGGGACAAAAAAAACCCCCTACTAATTTAGGGGGAAGTGAAATTGCTATCTAAAAAATAGTTGGCTTTTATCGCCGTCACGTATTCTTAAACTAAAATGACAATGCTTACAAATTTGGCATTACCTTTCTTGTACCTAAGAAAAGCCATGTACTAAGGACAAAGGGCATCGTTAGAACAGGTAGGCCATATGGTAACAGCCAAGTACTAAAACTAGCAGTAAGAGGAATGGTTAGGCAAGTGGCTAGAATGCCTGAAATAATCCGGAAGCGATTTGACTTTGCACTAAATACGATAGAAACTGCCATACAGGTTAATATCGCATTATAACCGTAAAGCCCCCCTAAAATTAAGGAATGTTCTCCTCCAAGTACATACGATACAAGTAAAGCAATGACACTTCCTATCACAGCATTTAAACCAAGTTGCCAACTAGCCACAAATATAGCGAGATAAAGAAGTACACCTGACATTGGATGATTTAAAAAAAAGATTTGCTCAATATTATTTAAAAATCCCGCAGCCCAATTTAAGTCACCTGCAATATTTAGATGCCAGTTCGATAAAATTTGGGGTACTAAGGAGTCGCTTAAGTGAAACACGTCTAGTTTGTAAGAAGCTAAAAGGACAAACCATGTTAGGACGATAAAAGGAAAAGTAAGAATTGGTAGGTCTATATTTTTCAAAAAATGCATCATCGTGGCTGTAAAGATTGCTGCAACCATTGCCCCTAATAAAGCAATGCCCCATCTGGATGTGCCAGTTAAAAATAGTGAAAGTGCCAAACCTGTTAACACTGAATTATAGCCAAATAAACCGGAGTGAACACTATCTTTAGGTGCACCTCCTATTTTTCCGATGAATGTACCGACAAAAGCAGATAATAGAGAAATGATTCCTAATTTATAAGAAGTAATCGTAATAGCGATTAAAATCAAAACCCCTGAAATTGCATTTTCTATAAAGACGACTTGGGAAAAACCTCTAAGTGAAGCCAGTAAAAATGAAGTAAATTCCCCCTTTGAGAAATCATTTTCATCATTGTGCAACATCAATCACCCCTTCGATTAAATATACAATTAGTGGTAAATAATAAATTATTATACAACTAAAGAGAGGAAAGCAACAGCTGAAAAAATAATCATTAATAATATTATAAACAAAGGTTGTCCATTTATTGAACGATATCCTCATGAATATGACGTGCTCACTTAGAGTGAAAATGGGCATATCGTTTTGTGTTAAATAATTCTTTCAAATAGTAATTTTTTGCTTTTTGAATTAAACTATTGTAAAAGGAAGGAGATAACCCATGATGCACTCAATTAACAAAATAGGTGAGCGTTTTTGGTATATCACGCCAATTTCGTTAACAGATCGTCCCATTCTAGGAATGGTGGTCGGCAATAACAAAACTTTAATGATCGACGCAGGAAACTCTGAAGATCATGCACATTATTTTCAAGAAGAACTTTTAAAAATGGGTGTCCCTAATCCAGATATGGTCGTTCTGACGCATTGGCATTGGGATCATATTTTTGGCCTTTCAGGATTACAAAATATCGTTTCCATTGCATCCGAAGATACAAAAGAAGCAATGGCGGAATTAATTCCATTTTCATGGTCAGACGAGGCAATCGATGCGCGTGTGAAAGAAGGCATTGAAATTGAATTTTGCGCTAGAGCGATAAAAGAGGAATTTACAGAGCATCGTGATATCAAGATTGTTCTGCCGGATGTCACGTTTGACAAGCGTCTAGAAATTGACTTAGGCGGGGTAACTTGTATTATTCAACATGTTGGTGGAGACCATTCTGCCGATTCAGTAGTCGTGTACATTAAAGAAGAAAAGATTCTTTTCCTTGCTGATTGTATATACCCAAATCTTTATGCTACAAAAGAAAACTATACGATTAAGGAAACGTTACGACTGTTGGATGTCTTAGAGCAGTTCGATGCGGAAACATATATCCCTTCGCATCAACAGCCGATTTCCAAAGAAGCCTTTAATCAAGAAGTAGCAAAGCTTAGAACAATTGCCACTTATACGGAAAGTTACAGCGGAGATCAGCAAAAAATTACGGCAGCGTATGAAGCGCATGTAAAAAGAGAACTGACAGAAGACGAAATCGAAACGATTTTGAACTTTGTCAATGGATATTAGAAACTGCAGTTGATTTCCGTTGCGGCCGGCGCTTTCCGCGGGCACGCCGTAAGCCGCAACCCTCGCTGTCGCGCGGATTGTTGCGTCTTACGTGCTGTGCGTTCCCGCAGGAGTCGCCGCCCTTCACTCCAATCAACTAAAGGCAAAAAAGTGTTAGATTGAATGTCAATCTAACACTTTTTGTTTTGCCAAAGCCTTTTTTGAGTAACGTTTTATAAAATCAAACTAACGATGATTCCTGATAGTATGCTGACAAGTGTAGCACCAAATAGTAGTTTTAATCCAAAGCGCGCGACAGCATTTCCTTGCTTTTCATTTAGACTTTTCACAGCACCGACAATGATCCCAATCGATGAAAAGTTCGCGAAGGAAACAAGGAAAACAGAAAGAATGCCCATTGTACGTTCACTAAAGTGATAATTGCCACCTGATAAATCCAACATCGCCACAAATTCATTTGTCACTAGTTTTGTCGCCATAATGGAACCGGCACTAACGGCTTCTGAGAAAGGAATCCCCATAATGAAAGCAATCGGTGCAAAGATATAGCCTAAAATCGTTTGGAACGTAACACCAAATAATAGCTCAAATACACTGTTGAATCCTGCCATTAATGCAATAAATCCAATCAGCATAGCACCTACGATAATGGCAACTTTAAAACCATCCAAAATATATTCGCCGAGCATTTCAAAGAACGATTGCTTTTCATGTTCGATTTCTAATATATCTTCATTAGGGTCAATTTTGTATGGATTCATCATCGAAGCAATAATAAAACCGCCAAATAAATTTAATACTAAAGCTGTGACAATATATTTAGGGTCAAGCATTGTCATATACGCACCAACGATGGACATCGAAACAGTCGACATAGCCGACGCACATAAAGTATACAGACGTTGATGTGAAAGCAGACCGAGTTGTTTTTTTAAGGTGATGAAAACCTCTGATTGGCCGACCATCAATGAAGCAACGGCATTATAAGATTCAAGTTTGCCCATACCGTTTATTTTACTTAATGCCCATCCAATCCACTTCATAAAAAATGGTAAGATTTTCAGATGCTGAAGGATACCGATTAATGCTGAAATAAAGATAATCGGTAGCAAAACAGTTAAAAAGAATGGAGCCTCGCCCTCGTTCGCCAAGCCGCCAAAAACAAAGGCAACCCCTTCGCTTGCATATTCAAGTAGCTTGTTAAATAGAGCAGCTATTCCTTTAATAATGACTAAACCAAATTCTGTATTTAACAATAACAGCGATAACAGAATTTGAATAACAATCATCGTAATAATTGGCCTAAATTTAATTTCTTTTCGATTGGAACTTGCTAGCCAAGCGAAAAACAATACAATAAGAATACCTAAAATAGAAATAACGTATTGCATATGTAACCTCCTGATGATTTACAACATGATGTGTATGCGTTTTTAATTACCGTGTGCATAGTACCTTTTGAATATTTTGTCCAATTAATTTAAAAAGAACCGTCCTTATCGAAATTAAATAAGTAATGCTGATTAATGGTAACATAGAGATACTAATAGAAAGTTGTTAAAAAGGCAAAAAAAATGATTATTTATTGAACTTTGGTAGGTCTTAGGAAATAAAAGGAGGTAATAATCCATTTATTGGGTAACGATAGGTTCAATGATCGATTTTTATATGCAATTACTTACCAACAAACATACCCTTATTTTAAAAAAACTAACTCGACTGATATATAATGAAGGTAATATTCTGAAAAATATAACGGAACAAAGAAAGGTGTGTAAAAAATGAATTTTGACATCGTCATGCAGGAGCTTGAAGCACTGGGCAAGGAGCGCACTAAAAAAATGTACATGTCCAATGGTGCGCAGGAACCTCTATTTGGAGTGGCAACAGGAGCGATGAAACCAATCGCTAAAAAAATCAAAATCAATCAATCGCTAGCTGAAGAGCTTTATGCGTCAGGGAACTATGATGCCATGTACTTTGCAGGCATCATCGCTGATCCGAAAGCAATGATGGAAGCGGATTTTGAGCGTTGGATAGATGCGGCATATTTTTATATGTTGTCTGATTATGTGGTAGCTGTCACGTTAGCGGAAGCAGATATTGCTCAACAAGTAGCTGATAAATGGATTGCTAGTGGGGAAGAGCTTAGAATGTCTGCAGGCTGGAGTTGCTATTGCTGGCTTTTAGGAAATCGCAAAGATGTTGAATTTTCCGAAAGTAAAATTGCAAATATGCTTGAAAAAGTGAAAAATACAATTCATGCTTCACCTGAACGAACGAAATCGGCGATGAATAATTTCCTCAGTACGGTAGGTGTTTCTTTTGTACCATTGCATGATTTGGCGCTTGCAACTGCCAAAATGGTAGGGCCAGTCGAACTTAAAAAGAACAATAAAAAAAGCTCTTTCCTTCACGCATATGAAAATATACAAAAGGAAATAGAGAAAGGTAGAATAGGCTTTAAACGCAAATATGTAAGATGTTAAGGAATACAAAACATCAATGGTTCACAGTATCGATAAAAGAGCTAACTCCTGCTCAAACCGCACTGCCTGTGAAGCCTTAGTGTAAATATTGGAGGTGCTTTATGACTCAAAATAAAATCATTATTATGCCTTACAGCCCCGAGCTTGCTAAACAAACGGTAGCGATGTGGCGAGAAAGTAAGGAACAGGCTATTGGGCAGATAGAAATGCATAGCTTTGACAATCATGTGTATTTTTTAAATCATCTCTTACCTGAACAGTATCAGATTGATGTAGCGATGATTGATGAAACAGTTGTCGGTATGATGGCTTATAACGATAGCGAAATAAGTCAACTTTATATTCATCTAAACTATCAAGGGCTTGGTATAGGGCAAACACTGCTAGATAGAGCGAAAGCCCAATCAATTGGGAAACTTACTCTATACACATTTGAAGTAAACGAAAAAGCTCAACGATTTTATGAAAAGCACGGATTTAAGGTTATCGGTAGAGGACATGAAAATGAAGAAAATTTACCGGATATATTATATGAATGGAAATCTAATCCTGCTCACTAAAGCCGAATGTGCGGATTTATCTTCTGAACACTTAAATTAACTGAATAAAATTTCATTAGTTTTTATTATTTAACAGCAGAATTAACAACATTTGATTTTCCTGAGGACAACAGCAATTATTTTTATGTTAGACATGCTAAAGGGGATTTAATCGTTCATAAAAGCAATGATGAAGGTGTTAGCGAATTTGATTATTATGATGTTGAAAGTTTAACTAAAAAATAAATAATTATGATGATACAGTGAAAGTGTTAGATCGACAGTAGTCAATCTAACACTTTTTTAAATACTTTGGATTAATTCGCTATATTTTAGCGACAGTAAATTTAGTGAGTAATGTTTGATTTTATCGGTTGCAATTATACCTGTTAAAATACATTCAATCATTTCTTTATATTGATAGATTAAATAGATATCTTTCATAAAATCTGAATCGAGCGTTATCCCATCTTTTACAGTTTTCAAAACAACTCGTTGCTCCTCATATAAATAAACTAATTCGAATTTAGAATTATGTATTAGTGTAGTGATTTCTGGGAAAATTTTATTGTCATTTAAAATCTCTAGAATACCATCTACTGATTTTACGCCTTCGATAGCATATAAATTTGAAAATGTTTCGCGCAGTTTATTTTCTAAAAAAAAAGTACTCATTGAAATGCTCCCTCTTTTGGATTGTACTATCTATTTAAATGTGCAATTTAATAATTTTGTGATTATTGTATCATATTTTGGTAGGTAAAATGGTTAAAAAACTTACTTTTTTTTGTATTAATCGGGATGGTTTAATTTTAAATTAAATTTAATTAGTAGTAAATACTATATAGTAAAAAACATAAATATAGACTATAATAACTAGTAATATACAAATTATTGAAAAAGGGGTCTGACATGTCTATTACAAAGAAATTAGTTTTAGGTTTTATAACGATGATGTTAATAACCGTTCTATCTGGGTCGAGTATTTATTTACAAATTATCGATATTAGTAAGCACTATAATGATACGTTGTCGGATGGTCTCCCACAGCTCTATGCGACGGGTGACCTCAATAAATACATAGCTTTGGAAGGTTCGCAACTACAAACCTATCTTTTAGGGGATGAGGAATCACTTGATCATGTAAGAGAAACACAATCGAAAATAGATGACACGCTGGATTTTTTAACAGAACAGCTTGATGAAGAGGGTGCGAGACAAACATTAAATAATACGAGTAACAAAGTAGATATTTTTGAAAATGAACTGGCCAATGTCATTGCATTAAAACAAAATTCAGGTGTGGCTGAGGCAGCAATCTACTACACAAAAAACGTTATTCCGATACGCAATAATGCGATAGAAGCGTCTGATGAGCTAAAAGCTATTATTGAAGCACATTTCGATCAAGCGCAGCAGCAAGCCAATCAAAATGCAAAAAAATCATTTATCATTGCTATTAGTATTATTGGCGTAGCGATTTTAGTCGGCAGTGCCATTGCTTTTATTTTAAATAAGAAAATAGCCGCACCTTTACGCCAACTACAACAGGGCGTTAAAACGATTGCAGCAGGGGACTTAACTGCCATGGATATTGAACTTCGCTCTAAGGATGAAATAGGGCAACTTGCTGTAGCCTTTAATTCCATGAAAGATACGTTAAGAACACTATTAAATAAGTTTGCAGATAGTGCTAGTCAATTAAGTGCTTCAGCTGAGCAATTAAGTGCCTCTACTGAAGAAGTGACGGCATCCTCGGTTGATATTGCAAACCAAGCGGATAGTGCATCGCACAATACGATAACGACTGCACAATCAGCGCGGGAAAATGCTGTGGCAATGGAAGAAACAGCTAGTGCTGTTCAGCATATTGCACAATCTTCACATGTACTTCGAACGTCAGCAACGGATACAACAGACGTTGCAAATCAAGGTGTGACGAATATTCATACAGCTAGTGTCCAAATGACAACGATTTACGAATCAACAAAGCTAACGACTGAACTGATACAACGTTTAAGTAAACAAACTGAGGATATCGAACAGATTTCAAAAGTTATTACGGGCATTACAGAACAAACGAATCTGTTGGCGTTAAATGCTGCAATCGAAGCTGCACGTGCAGGGGAAGCGGGAAAAGGGTTTGCTGTAGTAGCAGATGAAGTTCGAAAATTGGCAGAGGAGTCCAACACTTCTGCTAGTCAAATTGTCACGCTGACGACTGAGATACAAAAAGATACGAAAAATGTGGAACAAGCAGTGCGTGAAAGCTTACGCACAGTGGAAACGGGCGTAGAGAAAATTGAAGGTGCAGGGACATCCTTCAATCAGATTGTGCAAGCGATTGATGATATGCGCGCACAAATTGAAAACATTTCTGCTGTTACGGAGGAAATATCCGCAAGTACGGAACAAGTTTCTGCATCTGTTACACAAATCGCCGAGTTATCAGAAACAACGGCACAACAGGCAGAAGGTTCTCAAGCAGCATCACAACAACAGCTTTCTTCCTTACAAGAAATAAGCGCAGTGGCAAATGACTTAAGCAATCAAGCGATGGACTTGCAAGCAATTGTTGCGCATTTTAAAATGTAAAACAACAAGTAGTGTTAGATTGATTGGAGTCAATCTAACACTTTTTTTTGATATGTCGTTGATGTGCGCTACGGCGGTGCTTTCCGCGGGCACACCGTAAGCCGCAACCGTCGCTGTCGCGCCGACTGTTGCGTCTAACGTGTTGTGCTATTCCCGCAGGAGTCACCGCCTCCGCTACCATCAACGAGTGCTTGCTGCTAATTTATAATAATGCATAGTAGTAATTGGCTAACAGCTTGTCCACTTTTAAAGTAATATCTTAGTTCTATGTGTGGGATGTCGTTGATGTCCGCTACGGCGGTGCTTTCCGCGGGCACACCGTAAGCCGCAACCGTCGCTGTCGCGCCGAGTGTTGCGTCTAACGTGTTGTGCTATCCCGCAGGAGTCACCGCCTCCGCTACCATCAACGAGTGCTTTCTTATAAACGATCATTCTGCATAGTAATAATGGCTAACAACCTTATCCACATTTTAAAGTTATATCTCATTCTATCAGCGATTCAGGAACTACTATCGGTGATTAACCTTGTCTAACTGAATGATTTTCTGTTTCATATTTCACGTCTCTATTTCAAAAATATTATTTTCTGAGTCTAGGAAAAATAGTAAAATAAATAAAAAGAATTTTCACAACATTTTACGGAGGTGCAGAGTATGAATTATGTTACGGTAGAAATAATTGATACTGTGGGGTTGAATCCAAGAGAAAGAAAAATGTTGCAAACTACGGTATTAAATTTTGCTGCCATGAGCAATGCGTTAATTGTCAAAGAAGATGTAGTGTTAAATCCATTGGAGCCTGATAACGAGAATATAGGTATTGTTCTTGTCTATGCAAAAACACTGGATGAAAAACTGTGTAAAGCAATAACAGAATCTTTGTCCAATCGATTCGCGGCATATTTTACAATGAGCGAGTTGGATTTAGAAGCTCTTATTAGAGTTCATTGACTAATTACTGGTAGCTTAAAATTATATTTTAAACATCGTATAGAAACTTTTAAAAGTGAGCTTGAACCGTATTATGAAAAAGCCGTAAAAAATAGTCGGATTTTTTGAAAAAGGAGATGTTTTAGATGAGAGGAAAATCAAATGAACATGTTACACTTCAAAATTTCGGGGCATTTTTTTTACAGGAGAAATTTGATGCAATTTATAATCAATGCAATGAAGAGTTTAAACAATTGGTTTCTAGTGAGCAATTTAATGAGATAGCTAAGGCTTTTAATGCCAATGTTACAAACTATGAATTATTTAGAAAATCCACAATTAATCATGTGAATCATTGCACATGGATAGATGCGCAACAAGATAAAGCGATTAATATAATCATAGATGCGCATAATATTATTCATAGGTTATTATTAAAGCCTTATGTGGTTTTTCCAGAAAGTGATAAAAAATATACGCAAAATACATATATGATGCCTATCAAAGAGGAGTGGTATGTATTTTGGGGAGGAGCCAATGAATTCGTCAATTATCATTATGCTTATGAAACGCAACGATATGCCTATGATTTAGTAATGATGAACAATGGTACTACATATAAAGATTCTGCAATGGTTAATGACAACTACTATGCGTTTAATAGAGAAGTAACCGCACCAGCAGATGGTAAGGTAATAAAAGTCGTTCATGATCTAAAGGACAATATCCCGGGAGAAATAAATGAATTAGAGCCCGCCGGGAATCTAATTATTATCGAACATAAAAATAATGAATATAGTATGGTCGCCCATTTAAAAAATAACTCTAGCCGTGTGCATGAAGGAGATAAGGTGCGACAAGGGGATGTCATTGCGCTTTGTGGTAATTCAGGCAATTCCTCCGAGCCCCATATTCATTTTCAAGTGATGGATTCACCAGACTATATGAGCTGCAAATCTATCCGAATACGTTTTGTAGATGGAAAAGAGCCAATTCAAGGTGATGTTATTAAAAATAGTACTATAGCAAAAAATCAATTTGATGAGAAGGCGGGAAAACTAGAAAACACATTCAACATCGTTGATTTATTATTATTCATTCCGAGAATTATTAGCTCTTTATTAAAATAGAATTCCTAAATTTAAAGATAGCTTATTATTATAATTTATGTTATTAATAAGCAATCAATAACCATCAAAAACGCCCACGGGAAAACCCGTGGGCGTTATTTAAATGGAGGAGTTTTTATATAGCAGCAAAATGACTAGTTTTGCACAAAGTATGATACTTGGATAAGTGTGTCTTCGTTTAACTTATAAGCGATGACTAGCATATACATGCCTTTATCTTCTTGTGAAAGATCGATTGTAAAGTGGTCTGCGTTCGGTGCAAGTTGGTCCACATCTACAAAAATTTCTTTAAATGTTTTTGTATTTCTTAAGCCGATTTGGTAAGGGTTTAAATAGTTACCATCTAAGCCTTTAACTAGATTTTCCACTGTTAGCTCAGGACCCTTTAAGCTTGATACATCAACAATTTGAGGATGAGCAGTAATATTTTCTAATTGTTGTAAATCCTTTAATGGAGAGAAATCTGTAATACTATTACCTGAAATATCGATTGATGTTAAGTTTTTAGCATATTGTATGCCATCTAAACTTTTTATGCGAGCATTTGGTGCATGTAAATTTGTTAGTTTAATCATATCACCTAAAGTGATGTCACCATTCAATCCAAGTGTTTGCTGGATAGCCACTTTAAGATAGTTGTCTGGGATAGCAATAATTTGATTAAAGTCAATTTCTACTAGCGAAGCTTTTGCTTTAGTTAGCTCCTCTAAAGCTTGGTCGATTTGTGCTTGCGTAGCTTGTACATTTGCAAGCAGTTCCTCAGCTTTAGCCATGCTTGTTTGTAAAGCTTGAATTGATTCTACTGTATAGTTTTCTAAGTTAATAGTTTTCGCATCTTCAAGTGCCGCTGTTAAGTCATCACTGAATACGCGATCAGCATTGGCAAAGTGTAATTTTGTATCACCCCATGATGCATGGTCAGAACCGTTACCATTACCGCCGTCTGTTACGACAAGTTTCAATTCTTTTGCGCCAGTGACGTTTACTTCAATGTACTTTTGAGGGTCACGAGAATGCATGAGACCACTGTCGAATTGTTTTTCGCCATCAACAAATACTTGGAATGTCACAGAGCCGATTGAACCGTACATTTCACGGTCTACACCAACGTAGGCAGTGAAGATATCTACGTTTTTATCTGTTAAATCATAGATAATTGTTGAGTTTGAATGTGCACCAATGCCGCGGTCATATGTTTTCTCATGACCATCTTCGCCTGTTAAGCGGATTGCATGGTGACTAATAGAGATATCTTTGAGCGGTGCTGCATAACTGAATTGTGTAGATTGCCATTCAAAATCAGTTAAGTAATGGTAATCTTCCATATTGACAACTGAAATAGTACGTTTTTTCGTAACTTCATTGCCATCGCTATCCACGACAGTGTACGTAATATCGTAGTGACCAGCTCGATTGAAGTTTACTTGTTCTAAGCCAGTAACTTGTACTTGTGCTGTTAAATCACCATCTTCAGCATCTGTTGCTGAATATGTTTCATCAATATTAATAGGCGTTCCTACTTTTGTAGCGACTGATTCCGGTATAGTTAATGCTGGTTTGCCATTTGATAGGTAGAACTTCGCGTCAGCAAAGTTAGCATGGTCTGAAGCATTGCCATTGCCAGAATCATTAGCAATCAGTTTTAACTCTTTTACACCTTGAAGCGGAACTCTAACTAGTTTAGCTTCTGTTTGATACTTCATAACACCACTGTTATAAACTTCTTGACCGTCAGCGAGTACTTTAAATGTCACACTTGAATTGCCGTTTTCAGGGATATTACGGTCAACACCAACAAGTGTTTCAAAGTAATCATAGTTTTTATTTGTTAAATCATAAACAATTTCAGAGTTGGCATGTGTACCAATACCTTTGGCAAATTCTTTCACTTCACCATTGGATAGTAATTTAATGGAACCACCTGAAGATGCTTTATCTTTTTTAACTGTACTATAAGCAGTTTGGGCAGATTTCCATTCCATATCTGAGGCGAACTTCTCATCGCTATATACATAAATATTTTTTGTCGCAGTTGCAACGTTGTGATCACTATCCGTTACTGTATATTCGATTTGGTAAGTACCTGTTTTATTTGTATTAAAACCATTTGTCGTTACTTGGATGTGCTTACTTAAATCGCCGTCTTCAATATCAGATGCTGTTACATCTTTTAGAACATCATAATCACTATTTAATTTCACAAATGTTAAATCTTCAGCTAGAGCTAAAGTAGGCAGACTTGAATCTTTGCCGAACTTTGCATCAGCCCAAATTGTATGGTCGGATGAATTGCCACTATCTTTGGCATCAGTAGTAATTAACGTCACTTCTTTTGCACCTGTAACAGGGACCTTCACATAGCCATGATCTGTATTAGCTCTGAATACATCACTTGCATATTTCTTTTCACCATCGACCCATATTTCAAATGTTGCAGATGATTTTTGGCCTTTTGCTGCTTGATCGATGCCGATATAACTTTCAAAGAAATCAAAGCCTTTTCCTTCAATGTCATACACGACTTCAGAGTTGGCGTGTGCACCAAGCCCCTTATCATAAGTGGCATCTACACCTTGACGTAGTAATGTGATGGTACCACCAGCTACTGATTTATCTTTTTGTAATGAGCCCCAACCTACTTTTGCCGATTTCGCAGTCATATCAGAAAGATATTGCATGTCACTTACGACATTGACATTCATTGTTTTTGTTTCTTTGATGCCTTCATCATTGATTTCATAAACAACTTCATAGCTGCCTTTTTGTGTAACATCAACCGTATTTGATTTAACGCTAATCGAATTTGTTATATCTTTGCCGTTATAAGCAATCGCTTTTACATAGTCCATTGGCTCAAATGCTTGATGTAGTTTAATTGTTACATTGTCTTCAGCAGATAGGGTAGGTGTATATGCTTTTACTTCTACTGGTTTTAATGTATTTAATTTTTTGTCATAGCCAACAACTTTGTACGTATAATTTTTTGTGATATCTACATTTTTATCGATAAATTGGCTAGTACTTGTAAAGGCGATTAATTCATCATCTCTAAAGATTTCATAACCTAAAAAGTCTTCTTGATAGGCTTTATCGATCGATAAGTTTAATGTATTTGTTTTGGCAGTTTGGTTTGCCGCAAATGTTACGTTTATTTCTTTACCTTTTAAACCATTACCTTTATAGTCGACTGCACTATTATTTAAATACCATATTTTTTTATCTGGTTTTGGATATTTGCTTGTTTTTTCTCTTGTTTCATCCGTTACAACGAAACCATGACGCGCAAAATGCTCACTTAAATCTAAACCGAGTGCTTCAGAAGAGAATTCTACTAAATATTGTTGTTTAGATCGATCTCCATCTTTTAGTGACACATCACGTTCGCGATATAAAGAGTTTAATTTACCCCAATAGCCAGGACTATACATTTCTAATTGCCAATAGACAGCTAGTTTTTCAAACAGGCCTTGGTCGTTGTAATCTTTTGTGTTTTCTTTTAGAACATTTTTATAGACGTTCGCTTCATACGGAATACGTCCATCGATTTTGCCGTAATAGGCTGACATATGTTGTGGTAGCATATTGTTTGTCACTTCACCGTAAGTTCTTACACCGATATCCATACGGTGACCGATTTCATGGATAACGCCCCATGAACCGCCTTTTTCTTCGATAGGCACTAAAATATCCGAAACGACATCATCCAATGTACCGATGTGATCGCCCGCTGCATACATGTATGAGTAAGGTTGCGCAAGTCGTACATTTTCTCGAATTAGTTTTGGGTCATGTTTGTCATTGCGGCTATCTAAACCGTTATATTTAAACAGTTCTTCCATTAGCGTATTAAAGGAATCAATTGTTTGGATTGGGCTGTAACCATCTTCAATATAAGTTTTATATGCACCTGTCGCTGTACCTGTCCAGAATAAATGATCACTCACGACTTCTACGATATCTAGCACTTCACGATCTTCCACTTTTGGATGCTTCACTTTGTCTTCATCGATTTTTTTCTTATAGTCGATTAAAAACTGTTTGAACTCGTCGACATTAGTAGATTTCGTTGCAAAAGGAATGCGCTCAACGCCTTCAAAACGTAATGTTGGTGCCTTTCCTTGCTGTTCAGCTGTATAAGGGTTATCAATGTAAATTGTGCCACCTGGTGTGACTGCCTTGTTATAAGCTGAAGTTTTTGGAATAGCAGGCACTGTAATCACGTTTTTACCAACTTTTAAGCTGACATCTCTTCTCCAACTGTTCCAAGCACCTTCTTGTTGTGTAAATGATAGGTGAGGTAATGGGCCATTTGCCGCTGCGTCAACGTATACGACGATTTGATCGCCAGGCTGAGCTGCAAGTCCAGTTGGTTGGAGGTTATTGCCGAAACCAATTTTTAAGTTGTCGTTGGCATGTTTCACCATGTTGCCGTGCTGTTCGGCTACGATGACTCTTCCTTCTGTCACGACTTCACCGTTAATTACTTTTTTTGCTAACTCGATATTATCTTTATAAGTATCGTATAGTGGATGTGTTTTGGCTTCTGCTTCCAATGCGTTAATTTTGTCAAGGCTATTAAACTCTGGTGAAATGGTATCCATCGTGCCATCAGTAAATAATTTTGCCATTTTATCGTCTATCGTATCTTCTTTATAGAATGCTAATTCGGAAAGAGTAGCCCAATTTCGATCAGACTTTTTAAATTTAAACTTCACTCGTTTAAATGTAGTTGGTTCAAATTTTGCCTCTACTAATCCAGCAACTATATTATGTTTACCTGTAGACACAAGCTCATACGTATCGCCTTTTGATGTTTGTGAAGCATAAATTTCAAATTCTTCAGCAAAACCTTTAAGATCCGATGGTCTTGCCCCGTACATAACACGATTTAATGTAACCGACTCGTTAAATTCAACTTCCACTTCATTTGAGAAAGTAGCTGTGTTGCTACTATTTGTTTCCCAATATGTATTGACATTACCATCGATGGCGTTTTCAATCACCGCGCTAGCCCAGTGCCCGCCATTATTACGAATAGTCTTAATGTTTTGGTTGTCCATTTTAAATAACTGAGAATACGCTTCGTTTGCGTAATGGTTAAATGAAGAAGTGACTGCTGTTGTTGCTTTGATTGCTTCTGTGCTTAATAGTGCTTTGGCATTGTCGATATCTTCTTTAAATTGAGCATAGAAAGGATGAGCTTTTGCTTCAGTTTCTAATTGGTTAAGTGCTTCGACTGAATGGAACTTATCACTAACAGCACTCATTGTGTTATCTGTAAAAAGTGTGGCCATTTTGTCAGAAACAGCATCTTCTTTATAAAACTGGAACTCAGATGCACTTGCCCAATCCTGATTTGCTTTTGTGAAAACGAACTTAACGCGTTTAAATTCTGTAGGCTGGAACTGAATTTCAACGATATCTCCAGTAGAACCTTTATATTCACCTGATGAAACAAGTGTAAAGTCATCGCCTGCATCTGTAGTCGAGCTATAAATTTCGAACTGTTGGGCAAAGCCTTTCCCTCTTGTAGAAGATTGACGAGCTGCGTAAACCATTCGATTGAGCGTAGTGGCTTCATTGAACTGAATTACGACCTCATTTGTGAATGTTGCGCTATTTGGTTTCCCTGTTTCCCAGTGGGTATTCATATCGCCATCAATTGCTTTATCAATCGATTGACTTGCATATTTTCCCCCGTTGTTCGTAATCGACTTAATATTTGTAGTGGCCATTTTAAATACATCATCGTATGCTTTTAAAATATCTTTGCCATACAAATCAAATTTTTTCACCGAAGCGATGGAATGTTTCACACTAGCTTCAGCCGATGTTTTAACAATGTTTCCATTTGGATTTTCACTTGCTAAAACATTCAATGGACCGCCGACTAAATTCAAAGCCAAGGCAGACACTGTGACAATCTTTATTACTTTCATTTAAAAGTCCTCCTTATGAATTTTTTCCTACTGAGCACATAAAAAAGCCACTCAAAAAGAGTAGCTTCATTTCAAATAAGAATATCATAAAAAATATACAAAAATTCCCAAATAGAAATATGGGCACTGAAAAACGCTAAAAGATAAAATTTTTTCTTTTAGAAATTATATTAGAAAACCATTTTTCAGTATTGCTTTTCTATGACCTTACTAAACAAAAAGTATTATGTACTCTTCGGCAACTGGCTGACATAGTTAAATAACCTTAGTCCCTATAGCTTTGCGTCCCTAAATTTCTTTAGGTTTGCCTATTCAATTTTTCTAATATAAAGAATAGCATAGAGAAATTAATTGCCAAAGTACAATTAGTACTATATTTTACCACCCTGAATTAGGGTAATATGGCGAGTTTTTATTATTAGATGGAAAAATTACGAAAGGCATTGGTGGGTAATTTGTTAGGTGTAAATTACTTTAGTAAGGGTTATATAGTTTAGTTGTAAACTACTTTTGTCGTAGGGGAGGGGTTGAAAATATTTACAGTGTTGAAATAGTGTAAAAGAGCTAAATTTCTGAGAGGCTATGTTGATGAAGACGATAATCAGGCGATTAATTCGGAGATTTTGCAGCCAATAAACGCGCATCATCTCGTTGATTTTAAAATTTTTATGAACCAACTACTAGCGTTCATTTAATTCATTTGTCCAATAGTGAAACCTTCTACTTTAATATAAAAGTAGAAGGATTTTTGTTTTGCGGGTTCCTTAATTGCGATTGTAATCGTTTGTTCATGCTCCGTTCATTTTCAGTTCATGTTCTGTTCATTTAGCCTCTATATGCTAAGGATGTGAAAAGAAATAGGAGGGGTTTTAGATGAACCTAGCTATAAAAGAAATGAAGAAAAATAAAGTGCGATTTTTGATTTTAGGCTCCATTGTATTTTTGGTAAGTTTACTAACCTTTATTATATCGGGTTTAGCTAATGGACTATCGCAAGACAATGCTGCGCTCATTAAAGATTTACCAGCGGGGCAATTTTACATGAATGAGGATGCAGATGAAACATATAATCTGTCAAGAATAGACAGCACTATCCAACATGACATATTAAATAAACAAAAGGATGCTGTAGCATTTTCTATTCAAATGGGCTTTATTAATGATACGGCCGGGAAACAGCAAAGCGTTGCCTTTGTCACAGCGACAGATTCTCCATTCTTTGAAAATGTGAAGCATGAGGAAATTATTTTAGATAGCTCTTTGAAGGATAAAGGAATAAAAGTAGGCGACACAGTAACGAATAATCAATTTAGTGGTAAGTTTATTGTCAAAGATTTTGTCGAGCAAAAGAAATATAGTCATGCGCCAGTAGCTTATATTAGCATGGAGGATTACAAAGAAATTTATCGTGTCGATGACATGCAATTAGTTTTCGCGCCAGATGCAGATGCTTCACAATCGTATACAGGCTTACAAGCATTTTCTAAAAGTGATTTTTTAAATACGATTCCTAGTTATAACGCAGAACAAATGTCGTTGAATATGATTGTATGGTTTTTAGTTGTTATTAGTGGCATGTTGTTTGCAATCTTTTTCTATATGATGAACGTTCAAAAGATTGGTTTATACGGTATTTTAAAAGCAATCGGTTTAAAAACAAGTAAGCTCTTTAAAATGATTTGGACGCAGATGGTTGTGATTACTGTTATTTCACTTGTGCTATCGATTGCATTAAGCCAACTCTTTAATCAATTTGCACCACAAGGAATGCCGTTTAGTTTAAGTTTGGCAACGACAACACAATTGGCGGTTGTATTCCTTATTATTGGCTTTATTGGTGCAACGATTTCAGGTCTCCAAATTAAAAAAATTCAACCACTACAAGCGATACAGCAAGGAGAGGTCTAATATGACGCTATTTACAATGGAGAATGTTAGAAAAACGTTTACCAATGGTGAAGTACAAGAAGAAATATTAAAAGGCATTAATTTGACCCTTAAAGAGGGTGAGGTAACGGCTTTAGTCGGTGCTTCGGGCTCTGGGAAAAGTACACTGCTGACAATTGCAGCTGGTTTGCAACCTACAACGGATGGTCAAGTGATCTTTGAAGGGAAAAACCTGACGACTTTGAGTGCAGAGCAAGTGCGCCAAGTACGTGCGAGTAAATTTGGCTTCGTCTTTCAATTTGCACATCTAGTACCCTTTTTGACAGTAGAAGAACAGCTTTTGCTGATGCTTGAGGTATCAGAATCACCATTGAAAAAACGTGAGCAACAAATTGAAGTTGAGCGGGTTTTAAACTTAGTAGGAATGGATCATCGGAAAGACGCCTATCCTTCGTCATTATCAGGTGGAGAGAAACAGCGTGTTGCCATTGCGCGAGCAATTATTCATAAACCGAAAGTGCTCTTTGCGGATGAGCCAACAGCAAGCTTAGATTCAAAAAGATCAAAGGACGTCATGGAGTTAATTTGTGAGCTAACAAAAACATTAAACATTACGACTTTAATGGTTACACATGATGAAGAAATGCTTGCCTATACCGATCAAGTCATAAAAATGAATGACGGTAAAATTTTGCAAAATGTAAATAAATAAGGTTGGAAAAGAAGTGTTAGATTGACGCAATGTTAATCTAACACTTTTTTTGTCTGTGATGATAGACACTTGCTCCTATTGTTGAGCGAAGTTGTTACAAGTTAATGCTATTGAATAGGAACTAATATTTCACATAAGTGATGATTAATCATTTGCGAAGTGTATCTTTCGATTATTGGTTCGTGTTTGATGGCTAGATGATGTTTTTCAATTTCCGAAAAAATATTGCCCCAAAATTCGCTTACAGCCTCTTTAGTATGGTCGAGCAAGAACACTGCGTATTTTCCACCTTTAAATGTACCAACTTGAGCAGGTTTTGTTACACGAAAATCTTGCTGAATACAAATGAAAGCATCATAACGACATTGTTCTTTCGGTGTAATGTCTGGGTTATCTTGCGGTATTCCTAAAATGGTGTCATGACTCAATTCTTCTTGATTTTGTACCCACTCTTTAAATGATTCCATAAGCGCTTTGTTTTGTGTCTCACCATATTCACCGACGTTTCTGAAAAAGGCAATTTTTGATGGTGCTAATTCTTCAATCGTAAATTTCATTATTCCATCTCCCTTCCTAAGTAAAGGTAATATGATAAAAAATTTTTCTCAAGGTATTTTTGAGGGAGTAACGATAGTATTTTTCATGTTATCTAAGTCATACCATCTTAATAGGGGGGATACGTGTTGAGAAGGAAAGGGATTATTGCTGGAATGGTTATTTTAGTTATGGCTACATGTAGTTTTGTCATTAAAATTTTCATTGACGATCGTTCTGACAATAAAGCACAGCAGGAATTTATTGCAACGAAAGAGGAGACAAGTATTGTTACTTTGAAAGAAAAATTGAATGAACAATATGTGGGTGTCGATGTGAAGACGACTGCAAAGAAAGAATTGGTGTTACAAGTCGTTGCGGATGAAGAACGTTTTAATTTTGTTAAAAAAGAGATAGAACCAATTGCCAAAAGTGTTATGGCAACTTCTTTCCTGAAGGATTATACAATTGTTTTTGAAAGATGGGAACTTACCTCAGTGAACAATAAAAACATACAGATAGATAAAGAATTAAGCTCTTTTTTTAAAATGATTGTGGAAGGTTTAAAAGAGTTTGAAGCATTTAAAAGCATATCGACGGATCACCAATCTTTTATTACTATTCAAACTTCAATCAGTGGTTCGGGAAAAGAGGCGCAACAAATGGCATTGGCAATGGCAGAGGCTGTAAACGAGGTCTTGCATTCCGAAGAACGAAAAGCGGTACCTTCAAAAAAAAATTATGCTATTAAAGTAGTGAATTCGCAAGGAGAAATTTTAATTGAGTAACATGGTGGAATTGTGTGAGTGCTGGGGAATTGTGTGTGTGCCAGTCACCCACACAATTCTCACACAATTCGGTGGCAGGTAATAGTGTAAGGAATAATTACCTTTAGTTCGGTTTGTTTTACATGCATTTAGACTTAGGGGCTAAAGATTTAGTCGCTATCTTCTATTTATTATAAATAGGGCTTTATTATAATTTTCTATATTTTACATATATTTATAGATGGCTAATTGAGTACACTGAATTTATGAATTGAAGGGGGAAAGAGAAATGAAGAAAACCATTTTAGCTGGAGCTCTAAGTATTGCATGTTTTACAGGGGGGTTCGGTATACAAGCGTATGCGAATGGTAACGAAAAGGTTGCAAACATACTTCATCCAAAACAGGTCGTTGCAGCGACAAATCAAGTACAATCCATGTCGTATCAAGATGTTTACAAAATGCTATTACTTTCTAAGCTAGGCTTTGACAATGATGATTTGACTTTGGTGACAACTAAAAATAGCATTACTGTGAAAATATCGCTAAAGGCAATTATGGAAACTTATGCTGAGGGGACAAACTTATTCCCTGAAGGTGAAAAAGCATTACAAGAAAACTTAGCCGAGTTTAAAAAAGTGTTTGGTGATGCGATTCAAATGAGAATTACTCAATCAGGCAATAGTTTCAAGGTTGAAATTTTCACAGCAGGGAAATGGGAAGCTGCAAGTAAAGAAGATATGAATGATTTAATGACGGTATTTAATCGCGCAGATTTAGATTTAAGACCAGGTGGATATTTTACAGATGCGATTGGCCATTGGGCTGAAAGTTATATCCAATTGCTTTATCAAGGAGGAATTGTAACGGGCACTACTGATACAACCTTCAATCCAAATGGGCAAGTAACCCGTGGTCAATTAGCAGCGATGATTTTCCGTGCTTCGGGATTGGATGTAAATGAAGATTATGAAGGTCCAGCTTCTTACAAAGATATGCAAGGATTTTGGGGTGCAAAAGAAGTAGCGATTTTACAGGAGTATGGCTTACTCGAAATTTTTGATGGTGATTATTTTGAGCCAAACAAGCCTGCGACACGTGAGGAGATGGCACATGTAACAGCAAGCTATCTAGAAGCAATGGACTTTAATGTAGCAAGTGCCAATAAAAATAATACCTTTACAGATAAAAATCAGATGCGCAAGGAAGCCGTTGAATCGATTGGATTATTACAGCAATTAGGAATTATTGAAGGAGCCAATGGAAAGTTTAATCCGAAAGGTAATTTAACACGTGCCCAGTTTTCTAAAATTTTAACACTCACGTTGATGACGGCGAGTGAAGAATAAAAAGTGCCTTAAAGAGTGCCAGGCACTCACACAATTTACGACAATTCACTAAGTAAAAATCCACTTAGATTTCTGCGGCTTACTTCGTGCTCGCGGAAAGCAAAGTGGATTTTTTCGCTTAAGAAAACGCGACCTTACTTATTCTACGAAAACATGGAACATATAGCTTAAAAAATAGCCTAATAGGATATAAGTAAGGAAGGCTTTTAATGTGACCGTTTGTATATGGTGCATAATGAATTCTGAAATACTAGCTGTGCCGATTAAGCCAATTGATAGACCCATCAATATGCCTTGTGCCCGTATTGTTAAATCCCAATATTGACCAACCAAAATAAATACTATAAAGAAAATGGAAAACGCGATGAAATAAATAACTAGTTTCCATAGCTTTGCACTTTGAGCTAGAAACGCCGTAGTTAGTGCAAACCCCTCTGGAAGATGGTGGAGAATCATGGAGGCTGTAATTGTAATACTTAGTGCAGAATTTCCTAGTAAGTTTCCTATTGTGAGACTTATAGGGATGGTATGGATGACCATTGCAATGGCAAGTAAGGAAACAGAGGAGTTTTGATAATTAGTAGGATGAAAAAAACTATGGAGTAGTTGAAACACTAAATAGCCAATTACAATACCTAGAATAATGCTAAATGACTTGTACATTTGAAAAGAAGATGGGATGATGTCTAGAATAAGTAAACCTATTAAAAATCCACCACATAATAATGATAAGCCTTGGGTTGTATGCTGAAAAAGCTTAGAAAACGCCCAAGCGATCGTTCCGCCTATGCTCACGCTGAAAAATAGAAATCCTCCAAGTATCATTGCACTCAACTGCGAAATTCCTCCGCCCTCTAATAATCTGAAGTCCATTTTACAAAATATATGCACCGTTAGGGTTTATATGAAGACGCACTGTCAAAAATAAAGGGCAAGATTGTTTCTAAGGCGATGCCTCTTTTTAGGCCGATACAATCCAGCACATAAAAATGAAAAGGAACACAGGCAAAGTCCCTTCCATTTGTAGATCATAGGCCTTATTGGAAGACTTCTTCTATTGTTTGTGCAATGGCAATACATTTTAAATTTTTATCTTTTGTATATTCAATTGCGCCAGCTCCACCTAAATAAAATTTAATAGAAGGATACTGGGCTGCAAAATCCTCTAATTGTTGTAAAAGAGAAGGATAGGTTTCAAAAGGTATGGTCGTTACGGCAGATAGTAGAACAATTTTAGGCTGAAATTTAGAAACGAGTGATTCAATTGCACCCATTGCAGGAGAGCTCCCTATTAAAAATGATTTCCATCCAAGCAACATTGCTTGTAAAAGCAAAATATGGAGCGGAACTTCATGGTATTCTCCCGGCAAACATGCGCCCATGATGAGTGGAGCATCTTCTTTGTATTGATAACTACGTCGAATCTGTACTAAATAATCACGTATTACCATTGTGATAACAGCTTCCTGATATTCGGACCATTCCCTTTTTTCCCAACGCATCCCTACTTCAAGTAATAGAGGTATTACTACAGTAGAAAGGAATTTGGGCAAGCCAAGTGCATAATGTGCTTCTTGCAAAATTCGATTAATTTCGATTTCATCACAATGAGCCCCTTTTTCTAAAAGAAGAAACACAAAATCATTCATTTCAACATGAACAGGTGGGACACGTGTTTCTACAGGCTGTTCTTCTGGCTGCATCGTTTTTACAACAGTGGCAGCTTGTTTTATAGAATATCCTTGTTCGGATAGTTTTCGTACCTTTAACAGTATTTGAATATCTTTTTCAGTGTAGACTCTATGGCCATTGTCTAAGCGCTGTGGCTCAACAAGTTGATAGCGTTCTTCCCATTTTCTAATAACTTGCTTTGAAAGACCAGTTACTTCAGAAACTTGTTTAATATTATAGTGCCATGTTGTTGAATTGACAGATGTCATTGTTCGTCAACCCTCTTTCCAGTTTGAAAAGTATCGAATTATCATAACAATTATACTGTAGGTTTATCAAGAGCGAAAATCAAACCTATAGTCATATTTTAACGGATAACGAGTGATTTGTATAACTATTGTATAATTGCAGGTTAGAAAAGTTTGACATTGGTTAATTTTTCATGGTATACAGGTACTATAGAAAATTTACAATGATTGGGGTGGTACATATGGCTAAATGGTGGAAACGGAAGGTAGCACATGCCAAAGATGAAATGTTCAATATGCCAAGCGATTTTAAACCAATTATTGACTTGTCCGATATGCCAGAGTTAGAAAAACAGATGGAATTAATTGGTCTTAAAGTAGAGGATTTTTACATAATAAAAGCTTGTCAGCCATTTGTGCGCGCCGGTATTGAAGATGTAACGGCTATATTTTATCAAAACATACTTGCTGTTCCAACGTTACGTCAAATCATTGAAGAGCGTACCAAAATCGAGCGCCTAAAGAAATTGTTAGGTAATTATTTAATTGCGATGTTTGATGGAGTTTTTAATGCTGAAGCAATTGAAAGGAAAAGAAAACTTGCTCGAATGCATTTTACAATTGGCTTAGAACCAAAATGGTATATGGGGACGTTTCAACATATTCAAGAGGCAATCGTAACTTTAATTGTCAAAGACATGACAGAACCTGCTTTGCGGGAGCAAATAATAAGCACGGTATCAAAATTAATTAATCTTGAAATGCAAATTGTATTGGAAGAATATGAAAAAGAAAATGTTAAAATAAGAAATAGTCAATACAATCAAATAAAAAATGAGTTAAAACAAAAGATTTCTTTAATTAGTCACGATTTAGCAAATTTAACCGAAGAAACGAATACGTCAATCGATGCAGTAGATGAACAAACAGCGTTGATTGCTCAAATTATTGAACAAAATGTGGAAACTGTACATTTGATTAATCAAGATGCAAACATTGGTAATCAACAAGTAATGAGGCTGGAAGGAGAGATGCGACACATTTCTAGTAGTACAGAAGAAATGGGTGCGTTAATAGGCAATTTAAAACAGTCTTCCGATCGAATTATAGATATTGTGTTACTAGTGAAGGGCATAGCCGACCAAACAAATCTGCTGGCACTAAATGCCTCGATAGAAGCGGCGAGAGCCGGTGAACATGGCAAAGGATTTGCTGTAGTCGCACAAGAAGTCCGTAAGTTGGCTGAACAATCCAAGCAATCTGTTGAAGAGATTACCAAGCTTGTCCAAACATCAACCTCACTAACTATACGTGCAGTTGATATGATTGATAGTATTGAGGGCCGTGTAGCAGATGGCGTTGGCGCTGCCCTCGAAACCCAAACTAAATTTCAAGATATTTTGCAAGCTATTGTGAAAAATGAACAGTTAATTGTCCAAGTAGAAGCAGATGTAAAAAATTTAGAAAGTGTCATTAGCTCAATTGGGAATGAAACACGAACGGTGGCGAGTACCGCCGATAGTTTGTATCAGACGGCGATGCAATTATAATTATCGATGAATACGCAAAAATACAACCAAAATAGAACAATTGCAGTTACTGCAAATTGTTCTATTTTTTATTTTGGCAATAAAGTGCTGTATTTTATTTGTTTCAAAAGTACAGTTTACAGGAATAAAAGGGTAGCACTACTTTTAATAGGAAAATCGAGGTATATCATAAATTGACTAGCTATATAGTAGCTTAAATAGGATTCTAAGGGGGAGATGACATTGAAGTGGGCTGCACTTGCAAGCTATTTACTAATGATTATTATCAATGTTTTAGCAAGTACAATTGGTATTAATGGCAAAACAACAGGAGAAATATCGAATCAACTGCACGTATTGTTTACGCCAGCAGGTTACGTTTTTTCTATTTGGATTGTTATTTATGTGCTATTAGGCATATGGCTTCTACTCCAGCTGTTTTCAAAGACAGTCATTAGTGAATCGGCCATTATCAGTCTTGTAACGTCAACATGTCTGTATAATATTGCTTGGCTTTTATGTTGGCATTATGAATATTTTGCATTATCCATTGTCATGATGCTTGGTCTGCTTATTAGCTTAATTTTCATTTACTCAAGTTATCCTAAAGGAGATTATCGTTTTGCAGGGAGATTGCCTTTTTCCATTTACTTAAGTTGGATTAGTGTAGCCTTAATGGCGAATATCAGTTTTGTGCTTACATACTATCAATGGGAAGGTTTCGGCATATCAGCTGTATGGTGGGCGAATTTACTGCTATTTGTTGCGACATGTCTGGCTATTTATATTCGCTACGTAGAAGTAGATATTTTCTTTCCTATAGTTATTATTTGGGCATTTATCGGCATCGCTGTTCAAAATGGAGTAGATGCAGGAAGCTTATTTTACATGCCTATTTTGTATAGTGTCGTCCTTGTCCTTTGGATTTTCATTGGAAAGCGACGCTCCCAAAGCGTTACAAGGAAGTAATGTAAATTGACTGGAGACATGGCTATGCAAACAGCATGGCAAGCCCAATTGTTCTAATTTTATTCTTATACGAATATAGTGGCTACTAAGTGCTGAAATAGCAGGAACGCGATGCTTTGAAAAGGGAGGACTACAAACGTGCTAGCATATAAAGTCGTGACAACGATTGACGAGCTAGAGTCGTATAAGGAAACTTGGTCTGCAATACTTGAACGTCAACAAAACGATAATCCATTTATCGAATATGAATGGATTTCTACATGGTGGAAGATCTTTGGGCAAGAAGAGAATGTGGAAATTTATATTGTTGAGCATGATGGGGAGGCCGTAGCCTTTTTCCCCTTTGTGCATGTCATTCGTTTTGGTAGAATTCATCAATTTAGCTTTTTAGGACAAGGACTGGCCTCTTATATGGAGGTGATTTCCGATGGGAAATGGAAAGAACAGGCTGTGCGATATGTATTAAAAGAAATTATAAGCCAATTTACACGAGTTGTATTCTTCTTCCATGGTTTGCTCGAAAGTAAAGATACCTCTCAAATACTAGAACAATATACGTTAGAACGCCAATTGCCTCATTCAGTTTTTCGTGTAGTCACACCGTATATAGATTTTAAAACGATTGACATGCCAGATTTTTTAAAGAAACATAAACGAAAGTTTAAGAGTATTCATCGCAGAGAAAAGCGATTAAAACAATTTGGTCAAGTAACTTTTCAAAGAGTGCACAATGGAAATTTAGATAACATGTTTCGCTTGTTTGAAAGAAGATGGCGAAAGAAAATGGATACGAGTGGATTTACGCAAGAACGAACACGGACATTTATTGAACAGCTCGCACGACAACAAAATGACGCACTTTGTTTAAAAGTGCATAGTCTGCAATTTGAAAATATTTGGATTGGATTTACCGTAGATATTTGTTGTCGAGGAAGAAATTATTGTCACGCAATGGGACATGAGCCTGATTTTTATATGTTTGGACCAGGTCGTTTAATTGAGAAGGAAAATATGCTAGGGGCACATAATGCAAATTTAAGGTTCTACGATTTTGGTAGTGGATATGAGCCTTATAAGTTTGAATGGTATACCCATTTAGATTTTACGAGAAAATTTATTATGAGTACGACAGGTATTAGGGAGCGAGCACTACGTAATGTATTCGTGTTACAAGAAACGATTTTAGCCATGTTGAAAACAAATCGCAAAATTGTAGAATGGAAACGCAACACAATGGGAGAAATACGCTATTTTTTAACGAAAGCAAATATGAACGAATGGCTAACGATGTTAAAATGTAAAGTAATGAATGCGCACCTTATCACTATTTATTACTTAGAGAAAAAAAGTTATGAAAACAAACCAAACTTTCATGAAATAGCTATCCAATCGGTACTCGAACACAATCAGCGTAGGGAGCTCCTTGCGAATTATGTTAAAGGCTATAAGCTTTATGGACAAAATAATCAGGAAATTGCATACTTACGTCATGATAAATGGATCCGTGAGGAAGCGGTAGGGTTTATGCAGGAACTGCCTTTAAATACTACATATATTAAAAATTACGAACTACCAAAACTCCATCTTATTGTTAATGAAGTGCAGCGAGAAGGGCGAGCAATTAGTACTTCTGCTAAATGGTTTGAATGGCGAAAACGTAAGCAGTTGACTGCATTAGGGTTTCAACGGGTAGAACATGTATGGATGCATCAACTCTTTAAATGGAAAAAGGTATATCGCCAACAAACTAAATGGGGAAAGTATTTTTCATGTCAAGGACGTAAGTTAGAACATGGATGGCATTTAACATTACTATCCCTTCTCCTATAACAAAAAATCCTTAGCGTCTTTATAGATGCTAAGGATTTTTGCAGTCAGTTTGAGTTAAAAGTGAATGCCTGGCTTGTCAATTAGTTTACAGCCTGTGCCATATTTTGCTTTTAAAGCGCCTTTGAAGTTTGTTTCCTCAAGCTCAGGGAAAGTCTGTTTCCATAATTCAAATACATTATGGTTCGAAGCAGTGCCGTCTTTTGTTAAACGAACAATATGGAAACCATATTCATCATTGCAGCGTGTTAATGGACGATTTTCTCGCACTGTAATAATACGACCGCTTTCCGTTATTTGATAAAGTTCTTCAAAACCTGCAATCGCACGGCTTTCTTCATCGGAACTAGCTGTTTGAACTTGTGCTTTATTAGTAGTTTCTTGTTTTTTAGCTGGCGCTTCTGATTTATTTTCTTCAGGAAGTTGTTCGACGATTATAAAATCTTTGTTGGAAGCTTTATCACTCATCGTCGCCATAACGTTCATAATGGAACCTACATAATGCATTGGTTTATCATTGCCTTCTTCATATACGAAAATATTATAGTCGGTTTTATTAATCTTTTTTATAATAATATTTCCTGTAGTAATCGTAAAACCGATGAATTTGTTTTTATTAAGTGCTTGTAGTGCTTGTTGTTTTGTTAAAGTCATTACTAAATCTCCTAAAAAATTGTTTTTTCTATTTTACCATAAAATAAGTTGTGCTGTTTTTAAAGTCAGTTGTTATTCAACTTATTTGAAAAAATATTATTTTTGGAAAAAACGTAAAGTATGCTTTACATAGAATGTAATCGTAAAGTATACTTTACGTAAAGTTAGCTTTACATCTCAGGGCGGTGAATTATGGAACAACGAATAAAAGAACTAAGAGCTTCATTTGGTTGGACACAAGAGCAGCTCGCTGAAAAACTCGGTGTCTCGAGGCAAACGATTATTTCTATAGAGAATGGTCGTTATAATCCGTCTTTAGAGCTGGCGTATAAAATCGCAAAATCATTTCAACTAAGTATTGAAGAAGTATTTATTTTTGAGAAAGGTAGTGATTAACATGACGTTGGAGCAAATGCTAGGCTTTCTAGGTATAGTGCTAGGAATTTCGGGTGGTCTTTTTGGACTTTGGTGGGGACGTAAAATGGCTGCACGTAAAAATGGACTTGATGAAAGATATGAAAAAATAACAGTAAACTCACTAGCGAATGGTTGGAAAATAACCGTTGTTTTTATCTATTTGTTATTCCTTTTATTAATAGTAGGTGTTCAATTATCTACTGCTCAAGTTTTAGGCATTCTTTTATTTATTCATATGGCAGGATGGGCATTTTCCACAATTTATTATCATGTAAAATATTAATACCAAGTAACGGAGCATAAGCTTGAAAGGAGCATATTGAACAATGCAACATCAATTTACGATGAATTTATCGTGGTCGCAAGGAAGAAATGGCACGGGAAATTTAACAGCTACTAATTTAAATACAATCGTCTCTATTCCTCGGGAAATGAATGGACCAGGAATAGGAACAAATCCGGATGAAATGTTATTAGGCGCTTCAGCAACTTGTTATTTAATAACTTTTGCCGCATTACTTGAAAACGCTAAAATACCAGTAGTGACATTGTCAATGGAATCTCAAGGTTTTGTGGACGTGACGGACGGTGTTTTTACATATGAAAAGATCGTTCATAAACCAAATGTAAAAGTTCAACAACTAACCGAACATGAAGAAAATCGACTATCTCGTCTAGCGCAAAAAGCGGAACAAACTTGTATGATTAGTAAAGCATTAAAGGGCAATGTGCACATTGAATGTCAGCTTCAAATAGAGCGCACGTCTGATTACCAATAATCAACTTAATACTTTTAACTATAAAGGAATTATGCCAGAAGTTTTTCTGGTGTAATTCCTTTTGTCATATTTGCATGGTATTTGCTTTGTCTGAAATAGTTCTATAAATGGGTGAAATGAATATATAAAGTTAAGCACTAAAAAAATGAAAAGGATGATGTATTGCACGTACAGACAGCTGAGACACTCACATTTTATGGTCAGTATGGAAAACGAATTTTTGATATAGTTGGGGCATTTATATTATTACTTATGACCTTTCCTCTTATGTTAGGTGTATTCCTCCTATTACTCATAACGACTGGACGCCCCATCTTTTTCAAACAAATTCGTACGGGTTATGATCATCAACGTTTTATCATTTGGAAATTAAGAACGATGACCGTACAAGCAACACCCGTCAAAATGCCTGCAATAAGTGCGGAAGGTATACCCGATGACTATTATTTTAAAACTGACCAAGATACGCGCATTACAAAGATAGGAGCAATACTTCGTAAGTTAAGTATCGATGAAATTCCACAGCTTCTAAATGTATTGAAGGGTGATATGAGCATTGTTGGACCGAGGCCGGAAGTACCAGCAATCACTAATAGTTATAGTGCGTTACAGGCACGTCGTTTGGAAGTAAGACCAGGTTTAACAGGGCTTGCACAAATAAATGGACGATCCAATATATCGCATGGACAAAAAATTTCGTATGACATTCATTATGTCGATAACATATCGTTTTGGGGAGATTTCAAGATTGTAGTGAAAACCCTTTTTGTTGTGTTCGCTCGAACAGGTGCTTACTAAATAAATGCAGGAGGTGACGGATACTGAATATTGTTCAATTAATAACACGGATGGATAAAGTAGGGGGCGCTCAAAAACATGTGGAGGCGCTTGCCATTAAGTTAAAGCAAGATGGCCATGTTGTGACGATAGTGACAGGTACTTACGATGCATCATTATGGCGCTTACAGGATGAGCAAATTCATGTCATCAGTATCCCGGCCATGCAGCGGGCCATTCATCTAACAAAAGATATTCAGGCGCTTTGGCAATTACGAGCAACTTTTAAAAAAATACAGCCTGATGTCATTGCGGCGCATTCTTCCAAAGCGGGTGCCATTGGCCGTATTATTGGCCGCCTGTTACGTATCCCAACGATTTTTACTGCGCATAGTTGGAGTTTTACAGAAGGGGTGCCGCAAAAAAAGCAACGAATGTATCGTCAGCTTGAAAAAACGGTTCAGCCTTTAACAACCAAAATTATTACAGTTTCTGATTATGATCGCAGGTTGGCATTAACGAAAGGCATTGCACCTGCTCATAAAATGCTAACGATTCATAATGGCATTGAACAATTAGAGATACCCGATATAACAGAAAGAGGAACGAATGAACATCCCGATATTGTAATGGTTGCTCGTTTTGAGGCCCCAAAAAGACAAGATTTATTGGTGCAAGCTTTGTTGGAGTTAACGGACATCCCTTGGCACCTACAATTAATTGGGGATGGTTCTTTACGACCGCAAGTTGAAAACTATGTGAAAGATAAAGGTTTATCAGAGCGCGTATCGTTTTTAGGTAATCAATTAGATGTCTCACCATTGCTTGCCCAAAGTCAAATTTTCGTACTGTTATCGGACTGGGAGGGCTTACCTATATCAATTATTGAAGCAATGCGAGCGGGGCTACCTATTATCGCTACGAATGTTGGCGGGGTCAATGAGTTAATAACTGATGATGAAAATGGATTTTTAATTCCACGTGATGATCACAGCCTGCTGAAAAATAGGATGCTACAGCTTTTAACCAATCCAGCACTATGTGAAAAAATGGGCGATGCGAGTGAACGTCGCTTTTTACGGAACTTTACGTTTTCTCCTATGTACCAGAAAACCGTATCAATTTATGAACAGGCTATTTTAAAGTTTGCTAAGAAAGGTGATTAAATTGCAACTAATTCGCATAAGAACTGACGATGAACTTGTGTTTTATAAGAAGATATGGGACGGCATTTTAGCGAATGAACACAATGATAATCCATTTATTGAATATACATGGTTTTATAACTGGTGGATCACAGTTGGAAAAAAAGAACGAGTCGAGTTGTATGCTGTGCAAAACAATGGAGATATTATCGCATTTGTTCCATTTACAGTACAACTGCAATGGGGCGTACGGATATATGCCTTTACAGGAGAAACTATCGCCCATTATACAGGCATTGTTGCAAGAAAGGCGTGGCAATTACCTGCAATAGCGTTTGTAATGGATGAGCTGATAAAAAAACATCGCCATGTCGTTTTTGCTTTTCATGGGTTACTAGAAAGTAAAGAATCGTCAAAAGCCATTGAACAATATTTCGTTGAAAGGCAAATGCGACCACATATTTTTCGAGTTGTCACACCGTATCTTGCCTTTCGCGAAGTCGATTTTCATAGCTATTTAAATAAACACAATACGATACATGCTGTCGAGCAACGGGAAAAAAAGCTACGGAAATTCGGTTCTCTACGTAGAATTGCCCCTACACAAGAAGAACTAAGGCAGCTTTTCCATTTATATAATTTTCGTTGGGCAAAAAAAATAGCTACAAATGGTTTTACAAAAGGAAAGCAACAAGATTTTTTTGAACAGCTTTTGGCTGTGAATGGAGAAGCGATGCGCGTAGAAGTAGATGCGCTAGCTTTTGACAATCAATGGCTTGCTTTTAACTATGGCATTAGCTGTCGAGGACGATATGTAACGTATGCTATCGGGCATGAGCCGAACTTTGCTAGTTTTGGGCTCGAACATATACTGAATCAGTCAACAATAAAGCGTACTTTTACAGAAAACTTTCGATTGTATGATATGGCGATCGGCATGGAGCCTGCCAAATTAGAGTGGCGCTCTAGCATTGATTTTACAAGACGTATAATCGCAAGTAGTAAAACGAAGCGAGCTAAGTTATTGCTTAGTCGATTTGTATGGAAGCAACGTTTCAAGGAGATGTGGGAAAGTAATCATCGCTTTGTGGAAAGGACCCGCCATACATTTGCTCAATTACGCTATTTAGGAAAGTATGGGAAAGGGAAAGATTGGCTAGAATATGGACAACAATTCGTTGAAAAGTTTGTTCGTTTGAAGCGAGTGGAATTGTACGAGTTATCCCCGGATGATCGGGTCATTCCGCAACAACCAGTTGGGGAGTTGTTTGAGGAAATGACGATGCAAGAGGCAATGCAAACCGATCAACAAGAGCTTATTTCTTTACTCTATCAAGGGTACATCATTTATAAAGATTCCTTTGCACAAACGATTAAGCCAGCATTTGCGCTACATACGGAAACTTTACGTGTGGATGCATTGGATATTGTAGAACCTTTGCCAAAGCATGCTTATTTTTTAACTTATAATCTCTATAAAAATATTGAGGTTGTGACGGCATTTATACAAAAAGTAAAGCCCAATCAAACACTTTGGATGACAGCAAGTTTTTGGCAATGGCGAAAACGCAAACGTCTGCAGCAAATCGGCTATAAACGTATTTCTCGAATGAAGCATTTTAAATGTGCTCGTTTTGAGCGCAATCATGTAGAAAATTACACAGAGAATGGGGGCGATGTTCATTCTATCCATTAGAAGTAAGCGATGGAATATCGCGATGCAGCATATTTATTTTGCAGAAAAGCTAGCAAATACTCGACAGTCCATGAAGATAGTTTGTCACACACATTCACTTGTTCCGAGCCGTAAGCTTGCTAAGCGTGAGGCGGTTCATATCCCCTTAACAGGTTATGAGTGCGCGATGTATTCAGCACTTTCGAAAAACAATCGAAAACTGCTACGCCGTGCACAGGAAGAGGAATATCAAGTATTTTTATATAAAGAGCCTTCGGATGAAAACTTACGAGCTTTTCAGCAATTTTATAATGATTTTGCTAAAAGGAAAAAAATTGAGCAAATTACTAAATCTCAAATGGAAGCCATCGCGCTTTTAAATCAAAAAAATGCTTTGCTATTGTCAGAAGTACGGAGTGTTTGTGGACAAACATTATGCTATCGACTGGATATTGTCCATGCACAAAAAGCGATGTCCTATTATGTAGCGACATGCAATGCTTTGGCGTTGCCAGCGCAGTTAAATCGCCCTATACGTTATGCCAATCGATTTTTATTATGGCATAATTTAATGTATTTAAAGCAGCAGGGATTTACGCTGTATGATATGGGCGAGCTAACAAATGTCGAAACGATTCGTCAATTTAAATTGAGCTTCGGTGGACAAGTTGTTAACGTCTATTCGGGCTACATCGCACAATCGAAAATGAGTGCGTTGTTATTGGGCGTGCAAAAGTGGAGAAAATAGCAAGCAACAAAAATCACGGAGGTTTAGTTATTTCATTGGATTTTGAGCTAAATTGGGGTGTCCATGATACATTTAGGCATGGGCAATATAATAAAAATTTATATGGTGTACGACAAGCTTTACCGAAAATCCTGATGCTATTTAAGAAATACGAAATTCATGCGACATGGGCTACGGTAGGCTTATTGTTTGCAGAATCCAAGGGAGAAATGGCTCACTACTTGCGAGGCATTCCAGTGAAATATAAACAGATGCGCTATGCAGCTCATTCACAACTTGTGAAAGTTGGGGAAAATGAGCAAGAGGACCCTTTACACTTTGGTAAATCGTTAATTGAAAAAATTATCGATACGCCACATCAGGAAATTGGTAGTCATACGTTTTCCCATTTTTATTGTTTAGAAAATGGACAAACAGCAATGGACTTTAGTGCGGATTTACACGCAATGCGCACAATTTGTGATGGTTATATTGAACCGATGAAGTCAATCGTCTTTCCACGTAATCAAGTGAACGAAGACTATTTTGCGGATTGCCAGCAGGCAGGATTTGTTTGCTATAGAGGCAATGAGCTACACGAATTATACAATCCGAAAAAGTTCACAAAAAAAGATCGCCTAACATTAGGTCCTAGAAAATGGCTAGATAGTTATGTGAATTTAACAGGCAATCATATGGTACGACTAGAAGAGATGAAGGAGCATGCATTTATTAATGTTCGAGCGAGTGCATTTTTAAGACCATATAACAGTCTGTTGCGCGCATTTGAAAAACGCAAGATACAACGAATTAAAGAAGGTATGCTTGCTGCTGCAAAGGAAGGGGCTTTTTATCATTTGTGGTGGCATCCGCATAACTTTGGCAAACATACAGAAAAAAACTTGGCGATGCTTGAGGAGCTTTTGCAATATTATCAACAACTACAGAAAGATTATCAATTCCAAAGCTATTCCATGCATGAGGTCGCCATGCTATGTAAAGTAAGCAATAACATTTCTGAATAGAGTGTTATTGCTTTTTTGTTTTCAGAAAAATTTATGTGAATAAAAGGGAAATTACCTGTGTATGCCGAAGATGTAAGTTGCTTACTATAAGGCGTGGTAGAGTGGTCGCCTTCTAAAATGTATGGGCAGTGAAGCAGACGCAGTATGCGTTTATACATAGACAAAGGGGAGTTAGGGATGACGCAAAAGCAACAAAAGCCGATTTGGATTCAAAATATTTCTCAATTAGTGACGCTTGCAAGTGACAAGAAGGGCCCCCGTGTACGCGAAGAAATGCGAGAACTCGGGATTATCGAAGGAGGAAGCGTGTGGATTGAAGATGGTGTTATTCAAGATCTCGGCACGACACGCGATATGATTTTAAAATATTTACCACGTGCAGAGGAAGCGGAAATTGTAGATGCAACCGGGAAAATTGTAACGCCTGGATTAATTGATCCGCATACCCATGTCGTATTTGGCGGTAGCCGTGAACATGAATTTGAAATGCGTTTAGAAGGTGCGAGCTATATGGACATTATGAATGCTGGAGGCGGTATTCATGCAACAACTCGAAAAATGCGCTTGTTGACAGAGGAGCATATTTTCAATCAAACGACGAGACGCTTGGACTTATTTTTACAGCATGGTGTCACAACATTGGAAAGTAAAAGTGGCTACGGCTTAGATGTAGAAAATGAGTTAAAGCAATTACGGGTTATGCAACTTTTGCAAAAAAAGCATCCAATGGATATAGTACCAACCTTTATGGGCGCACATGCAGTGCCAGAGGAATATCGAGACAATCCAGAGCATTATGTTGATTTAGTCATAAACGAAATGATACCTGCAGTCGTGCAAGAAAATCTTGCGAAATTTATCGATGTTTTTTGTGAAGTAGATGTTTTTACACCAGAGCAAGCAGAACGTATTTTATTGGCGGGTAAGGCACAGGGGCTTATCCCCAAAATACATGCCGATGAAATTGCCGAAAATCAAGGTGCGCATGTTGCGGCAAAAGTAGGCGCGATATCTGCCGAGCATTTATTAAAAGTGTCAGATGATGGGATAGAAGAGCTTGCTAAATCGGGTGTGATGGCGTGCTTATTACCAGCTACAGCATTGTATTTAGGGGAAAAACCAGCACGTGCTCGAGACATTATTGACGCAGGTGTGCCTGTCGCCATTTCGACTGATTGTAATCCGGGATCTTCCCCAACTATTTCACTTCCACTAGTGATGAACTTAGCGTGTATCACAATGAAAATGACCCCGGCAGAAAGCTTATGTGCTGCGACATATAATGCGGCTTGTGCGTTGCAAATTGAAGATCGCGTTGGCTCAATAGAAGTAGGAAAGCAAGCGGATATCGTACTTTGGGATGTCCATAACCATCAAAAGTTGCACTATATTTTCGGTGTCAATCATGTGAAAAAGGTTTGGAAAAAAGGCGTGCGAGTGGTAGGTTAAGATGTTTTTCCAAGCTGAATGGCAATAGGTTCAAGAATTGGTTCAAGTATGTAGTAGGATCCGGTCATAAATAACAGAGAAGTTAGTAATAATTTGCTATAATAGAACAATGCTTATTACGCTTTAGATAATAGGATAATGGATTAGAGAGGATTTTTTATTATGACTATAAAACCAAAATTGCTCATTGTCGATGGCATGGCATTGTTATTTCGTTCTTTTTTTGCCTCAGCTGCAATGGGGCATTTTATTCGTTTAGAGGATGGCACACCTACGAATGGTGCGCAAGGATTTGTGCGCCATGTATTGACGGCACAATCGATTATGCAACCAACTCATTTAGCTATTTGCTGGGATATGGGTTCGCAAACATTCCGCAATGAATTATATGATGGCTATAAGGCAAATCGCCCTGCACCGCCAGAGGAAATGCTACCGCAATTTGATATGGCTAAAAATTTAGCCGAACAAATTGGCTGGCAAAACTTCGGTGTTGTCGGTATGGAGGCCGATGATTTAATCGGCTCTATGATTACGAAATGGCAAGATGAAGCTGATATTACGGTTATCAGCGGTGATAAAGATTTATTGCAATTGTTAACACCGACAACGCAAATCGCTTTTACGAAAAAGGGGTACACAGAGTATGATCTGTATACACATGGACGCTTTAAAGAAGAGTATGGTATTGAACCGATACAATTTGCGCAAGTGAAAGCTTTTATGGGTGATACAAGTGATGGCTATCCTGGTGTTAAAGGCATTGGTCCAAAGCAGGCATTAACACTTATTCAAAACTACGGCTCGATTGACAATGTTATCAATTCCTTGGAGGAATTAAAGCCTGGTCAACGTACGAAAATTAAAGACAATCTTGATATGCTGAAGCTCTCACACGAACTTGCAACGATTCAAACGAATGTACCGATTGAAGCAGATTTTGCCCAGTTAGTCGTACCGAACTATGAGCAGCAGACAATTAAAGCGATCGAACAACGCGGCTATACACTGATTGCCAAGCAGGCTCGTTCATTGTACGCCCTTATTTAGGCGCTATTTTAACAAATTGTAATACTTTTGCGTTATTTTGAAAAAGAGCAGTACGAATTTGACTATCACGATTTTGGCCGCCATTATCGTGGAAAATGAGCAATAGCGTATCATTATGGACTTCATAGCCTATAAGTGGTACCCAATGATAAGCAAAGGTAGATTTTCTATCGAACCATTGTAGGCTAAAATAACGGTCAAAACGCATGGCAACGGGGCGTCCTGCATCGATTTCTTGCAGCGCCTCTTTTAATGTACAGCTACGTATATCCCATGTCGGCAACAGTTTTCGAAGATTATAAAGCAAACGCCATTTAAACAAACCAATTTTTGTGCCACCGAGTTTTTGATAAAGCTCGTTTACTGATGGGGCAGACGTGTCAAAGTACTGCAGGATAACATGAATGGTTGTCGGCCCGCAGGCAGAGTTACGATAATGAGGTGCAATGGATGAATCGTATTGTGATTTACCTTGTAACGACAATTGCTGTTTCATAAATGGCTCCCTTCGGAAATGTACTGATAAAATAGTGTACGTCTAGTAAGAAAAAGAGTACGAGGACATGTTGTTTGGTTTGTAGCGGAGGCAGAGATTTCTGCTCAGAAAGCACAGCACGTTAGGCGGTGTATTTGCGCGCGCAAGCAGCGAGTTAGCGGAAACATCCGACGTAGCGCATAACAACAGCATTGCAAAAAAGTGTTAGATTGATCGTAGTCAATCTAACACTTTTTCGTGCTTGTTTATTATTATTGCTGAGCAGCTAAAAACTCAGTCACTTGCTGTGGTGTTTTAGCGTTTGCACTATGTAAGTGTGCTAACTTTTCACCGTTTTGGAAAATTAATAAGCTTGGAATACCCATTACATCGTATTTATCAGCGATTTCTGGAAGCTCGTCACGGTTTAGCTCGTACCAATCAAATTGGTTGTACTCTTCAATAATTGGATCGATAAACATATTCATGCGCGTGCAATCAGGGCACCATCCAGCATAAAATTTTACAAGTACTTTTTGGTCACCAGAGATAAGCTCATTAAATTGTTCAGCAGTAGTAATTGTTTTCATTCGTATTTCACTCTCCTTGCTTTCCATTCTACACATTTTTTCTCCATCCTGAAAGTTTTCTGTTTGGGATAGAGAGACGCTACTTATTGTTTGATTTTCGCTCGTAAAAAACAAAAAAAGTTGTATAGTGCAAAAATAAATAAAGAAAAAAGATTGCTAATTTAGACAAAATAATCTACACTAAAAGCAGAAAAAGTAGTTTTTATTACCATTCAGTGGCAAACTTCTCTCAAGATGTTTCGGAGTGAATTTCATCTGAGTGCTAATACGTCTTTGGTGAATGCCTCAGATATTGCGCGTTAGTGAAGCTTATTAGCCTTCATTGAAATGGGGAAAGCGTTAAAATCTATGCAAAAAAACACCAAAGCGAGATGTTGATTTTTTTTGGACAAAAAATGAATGGCTATTCATTCAATGGAAGAAAAAGGGGGAATTGCTTGTGACTTATAACATTAAAAAGGCGGCTGTTCTAGGTTCTGGGGTAATGGGTTCTGGAATTGCTGCACATTTAGCAAACATCGGTATTCCAACATTATTATTAGACGTTGCACCAAAGGAACTGACGAAAGAGGAGGAAGCAAAGGGTCTTACATTAACACATCCAGCTGTAAGAAATCGCTTTGTGAATGGTGCTCTTCAAAAGTTAGTTAAGCAAAAGCCGGCACCACTTACTTCTAAGAAAAAATTATCACTACTGACTGTAGGGAACTTTGATGACGATTTAGACAAACTGAAAGATGTAGATTGGATTATAGAAGTAGTTGTTGAAAATTTAGCGATTAAACAAAGTTTATATGAAAAAATTGATGCTGTACGTACACCTGGTACGATTATTAGTTCCAATACTTCCGGTATTAGTATTAATGCAATGGCAGAAGGACGTTCAGAAGATTTCCAAAAGCATTTTTTAGGGACGCATTTCTTCAATCCTCCGCGCTATTTAAAATTACTTGAAGTCATCCCAGCAACGACAACTGCACCGGAAGTTGTAGACTTTATGAAAAAATTCGGTGAGGACATACTCGGCAAAGGCGTCGTATTAGCTAAGGACACACCAAACTTTATTGCCAATCGTATAGGCACATACGGTCTGCTCGTTACTTTACAGGAAATGATGAAAGGTGGCTATTCAGTTGGCGAAGTAGATTCTGTGACAGGACCACTGATTGGTCGTCCGAAATCCGCTACTTTCCGTACATTAGATGTCGTCGGCTTAGATACATTTATCCATGTGGCAAAAAACGTCTATGACCAAACAACAGGTGAGGAACAGCAAGTATTTGCAGTACCGGAGTTTCTACAAAAAATGGTTACAAACGGCTGGCTCGGTGCTAAGTCTGGGCAAGGTTTCTTCCTAAAGCAAGGGAAAGAAATTTTAGAAATTGATCCAACTACATTAGCGTATAGTCCTGCAAAAAAATTACAAACACCTTCATTTGAAATGGCGAAACAAACGCGTGGATTAGCTAATAAAGTAAAAGCATTAACATATGCGAAAGACCGCACAGGTGAACTATTATGGGGGATTTTTGCACCTACATTAATTTACTCTGCACAGCTACACGGTGAAATTGCTGATGATATTGTGGCAATTGATAATGCCATGAAATGGGGCTTCGGCTGGCAACAAGGTCCATTTGAAATTTGGGATGCCATTGGTGTAACAGAATCAGTTGCGAAAATGGAAGCGGACGGTCTTGATGTTCCGCTATTTGTAAAAGATATGTTAGCAAAAGGCTTTACTTCGTTTTATTCCGAACTAGATGGAGACGTAGCGTATTACAACGGTTCACAATACGTAAAAGTCCCTGTTAATGAAAAGGAAATTAACTTAAAGCGCTATAAGAAAAAACATGGCGTTATTAAGTCCAATACAGGTGCTAGCTTAATAGATTTAGGGGACGGCATTGCATTACTTGAGTTCCATTCCCAATCAAATGCCATCGGTTTAGATATTATTCAAATGATTAATTATGCAATAGATGAAGTGGAAGCAAATTATAAAGGCTTGGTGATCGGAAACCAAGGGAAAAACTTCTGTGTCGGTGCTAACTTAGGCATGATTTTAGTAGAAGCGCAGGATGATAATATTTTTGAACTAGACTTTGTCATTAAAGCATTCCAAGATGCGATGCAAAAAATAAAATATTCGAGCAAGCCAGTTGTAGCTGCACCATTTGCTATGACATTAGGTGGGGGCGCAGAAGTTTGCTTACCTGCTGCACATATCCAAGCGACAATGGAAACGTATATGGGCTTAGTAGAAGTCGGTGTTGGTTTAATTCCTGGAGGTGGCGGTAATAAAGCGCTTTATCAAAAGTTCTTAAAAGGATTACCGAATGGCGTTGAGGTAGACTATCAACATATTGCCAATAAAGTATTCGAAACAATTGCGATGGCGAAAGTTTCAACTTCAGGTGAGGAAGCGCGCGATAATAATTTCCTTGATTTTGCAGATGGTATTTCAGTCAATGCAGATCACCAAATTTATGATGCTAAGCAAGCGGCTTTAGCACTTTATGAAGCAGGATACCAACCACCTGTGCCAACGAAAGTACCTGTTGTCGGTGCATCGGGCTACGGTACGCTATTAATCGGTGCGCAAGGGATGTTTGAATCAGGTTTTATTAGTGAGCATGATTTGAACATTGCGAAGAAGTTAGCTTATGTCATTGCGGGCGGCAAAGTTCCATATGGCACATTAGTTGATGAGCAATACTTATTAAACTTAGAACGTGAAGCATTCCTCAGCTTAGTTGCAAATCCGCTTTCGCAACAAAGAATGCAACACATGTTATTAAAAGGGAAACCACTTCGTAACTAACGAGACTAAAATGTTTGCACATGAAACAAAGGGGGATTTAGACGATGCATGAAGCCGTAATTGTAGCAGGAGCACGAACTCCTATTGGAAAAGCGAAAAAAGGTTCATTAGCAACGGTAAGACCAGATGACTTTGGGGCAGCAGTTGTTAAAGAAACATTGAAAAGAGCGGGCTATGAAGGTCCTGTCGATGACTTAATTTTAGGCTGTGCAATGCCGGAAGCAGAGCAAGGGATGAATGTCGCACGTAGTATTGGAGCGCTAGCAGGGCTACCGGATACGACACCTGCCCTGACAATTAACCGATTCTGTTCTTCAGGTTTACAAGCAATAGCCTATGCAGCGGAACGTATTATGCTTGGTCATTCAAAGGCCATTCTTGCTGGCGGAGTGGAATCAATGAGTATGGTGCCTATGGTAGGGAATACACCACGCTTAAATCCAACATTAGCTGAGACTGCACCGCAATACTACATGGGGATGGGGCATACAGCAGAGGAAGTAGCACGTCAGTACAATGTCAGCCGTGAAGATCAAGATGCATTTGCTGTACGCTCGCATATGCTTGCAGAGAAAGCAATCAAAGAAGGTAAATTTAATGATGAGATTGTTCCTATTGAAGTGGAACAACATTATGTGGATGACAACAATAAATTACAAGTGAAAAAATTTACTTTCAGCGTCGATGAGGGGGTACGTCCTGGGACATCTGTAGAAGGTTTAGCGAAACTTCGTCCTGCTTTCCATGTAAAAGGGAGTGTCACAGCAGGGAATGCTTCTCAAACTTCTGATGGTGCAGCAGCTGTTCTTGTAATGGATCGTGCGGAAGCAGAAAAGCAAGGAATGACACCAATGGCGAAGTTTTTAGGCTTTGCAGTTGGCGGCGTTCCACCGGAAGTGATGGGAATCGGCCCAATCGTAGCTGTACCAAAAGCGCTTGAAATTGCAGGTTTATCAATTCAGGACATTGATTTGTGGGAAATTAACGAGGCGTTTGCTTCACAGTCATTACAAGTAGTGCGTCATTTAGGCATTGATCAAGAGAAAGTCAACGTCAATGGTGGTGCCCTTGCTTTAGGACACCCGCTTGGCGCAACTGGTGCAATTTTAACATTGAAGCTAATTCACGAGTTAAAGCGTCAAGGCAAAAAATATGGTGTTGTCACAATGTGTATCGGCGGCGGCATGGGCGCTGCTGGGGTATTTGAAATTTTATAAGTTGTAGTAATTGTTTTGAAAATTGTGAATTGTATGAGTGCCTGGCACCGTAAAATAAGGAGGAATTGGATATGACAGAAAAAACAACAGATTTCATTAAGGGCGGCGGATTTATTATTGAGGATGTGGCTTTAGACCGCGTATTTACTCCAGAAGATTTTACAGATGAGCATAAAATGATTGCCAAAACAACGGAAGAGTATGTGGCAAACGAAGTATTACCTGTCGTTGAAAATTTAGAGCATCATGAATTCGAGCATTCAGTACGTTTACTAAAAAGCGCTGGTGAGCTTGGCTTATTAGCGGCAGATGTACCGGAAGAATATCAAGGTCTTGGATTAGATAAAGTTTCTTCTGCGTTAATAGCAGAAAAAATGTCTGTAGCTGGTGGCTTCTCGATTACACATGGTGCACATGTTGGAATCGGTTCATTACCGATTGTGCTTTTCGGGAACGATGACCAAAAACAAAAATATTTACCAAAGCTAGCTTCAGGTGAATTAATTGCTGCTTATGCATTAACAGAGCCAGGTTCAGGTTCAGATGCACTAGGTGCTAAAACGACAGCCAAGCTCAATGCAGCTGGAACTCATTACGTATTAAACGGTGAAAAACAATGGATTACGAACGCTGGTTTTGCGGATGTCTTTGTAGTATATGCAAAAATCGATGGCGACAAATTCTCAGCATTTATCGTTGAACGTGCGTACAATGGTGTTTCTGTTGGGCCAGAAGAAAAGAAAATGGGTATTAAATCTTCATCTACTCGTACATTAGTGCTTGAGGATGCAGAAGTCCCTGTGGAAAATCTTCTTGGTGAGGTAGGGCGTGGGCATGTCATTGCCTTTAACATTTTAAATATCGGTCGCTATAAATTAGGTGTAGGAACAATCGGTGGTTCTAAACGTGCATTAGAACTAGCAATTCAGTATACGAACCAACGTCAACAATTTAAAACAAAGCTTTCTGATTTCAACTTAACGAAAGAAAAACTATCGACAATGGCGTCTCAATTATATGCGTCAGAATCATTAAATTATCGTACAGTTGGTTTATTCGAAGATCGTTTAAGCCAGCTAAGCCCTGAAGAACAAAAGCAAGGAAAAGTCATTGCTAATGCCATTGCTGAATATGCGATTGAATGTTCGATTGCAAAAGTGTTTGGGTCGGAAACTTTAGATTATATCGCGGATGAAGCGGTGCAATTACATGGTGGCTATGGCTTTATGGCAGAATATGAAGTGGAGCGCATTTATCGTGACTCCCGAATTAACCGCATTTTCGAAGGAACAAATGAAATTAACCGCATGATCGTGCCTGGCACATTTATGAAAAAAGCATTAAAAGGCGAATTGCCATTATTGCAAGTTGCACAGAACTTACAACAAGAGCTGCTTATGATGATGCCTGAAGAAGTAGGCACAGAGCCGCTAGCACAAGAAAAATATCTTGTGAAAAACGCGAAGAAAATTGCAGTGTTAGCAGCTGGTATGGCAGCACAACGCTATGGAGCAAAGCTTGACCAAGAGCAAGAGGTGTTAGTGAATATCGCCAATATTGCGAACCAATTATTCGCTATGGAGTCAGCTGTGTTACGTACAGAAAAAGCGATTGCGCGCGAAGGTGCAGAAAAATCGCAACAAAAACTACTTTACACACAAATTTTCTGCCAAGAAGCATTTGCAGAAATTGAAAAAGAGGCAAAAGATACGATTCTTGCTTCAGCAGATGGCGATGCTGCACGTATGACATTATCTGCGCTACGCAAACTAACTCGCAACAATCCGTATAACCTAATAGCTAAAAAACGTGAAGCTTCTGTTAAACTAATCGAAGCTGAAAAATTCATCGTCTAATATATTTTTTGACCTAGCTACTTGCTAAAAGTAGCTAGGTCTTTTGTTATGTATGTGCCTGGCACTCAAACAATTCTGAATTTTGTAGGGCGGAATAGGAGTCGATATTCTGCACCGTATCTATGCTAAAGTGCCAGGCACTCACACAATTTATAGCTTTGCATCCTAGACTCACTAAGTAAAAATCCACGTAGACTCCTGCGGGAACGTACAAGTTGTAAGACGCAACAGACCGCGCGTTAGCGAGGGTTGCGGCTTACACTGTACCCGCGGAAAGCGAAGTGGATTTTTACAAAATAGGAGTTGATAGTATGCAACGTATCTATGCTAAAGTGTCAGGCACTCACACAATTATAAAACTAACCAAAAATTGTTTCATTTTGGCTCATGCTAGGGATGATGGTATACTACAAGAAATGAAAGCAGAGGAGCCTACAAATATGATTCAACTAATCCATTATCCTAAATGTACAACTTGTAAAAAAGCACAGAAGTGGTTAAACGACAATGGCGTTTCATACGAAGAGGTACACATCGTTGAACAAGCACCTACAAAAGAACAATTAAAGGCTATTTGGCAAGCGAGCGGACAGCCGCTGAAGAAGTTTTTTAACACATCTGGCATGAAATATCGTGAGCTTGGGTTGAAGGATAAACTGGCGGAAATGCCTGAAGATGAACAACTTTCATTACTTGCTTCTGACGGAATGTTGATTAAACGCCCAATCGTTACGGATGGAAAAAAAGTAACGTTAGGTTTTAAAGAAACAGAATTTGAACAAGCTTGGAAATAACTGCTTTTATCCTTGTTTTTATGAAAGAAGTATGGCACACTGAAAGTGAATATATTACATATTTATGGAGGGGTTTTTGGCATGAGCACACCTAAAGACTTACGTTACTCTGAAGAACACGAATGGGTAAAATTAGAAGATGGTAAAGTACGTATCGGTATTTCACATTTTGCACAATCTGAATTAGGAGATATCGTTTTCGTTGAGCTTCCACAAGTTGGCGACGAAATCAAAACAGATGATCCATTCGGAAGCGTAGAATCAGTTAAAACTGTATCAGAATTATACGCACCAATTTCAGGTACTGTAGTGGAAGTAAATGCAGACTTAGAAGATAGCCCAGAGTTCGTAAATGAATCACCATATGAAAAAGCATGGATGATCGTAGTCGAGCCTGCTGATGCATCAGAGATTGAAAACCTTATGACTGCAGAACAATACGAAGAATTAATTGCAGAATAAACAAGCCTATAATAGAAAAACGTCGGACAACATACCGGCGTTTTTTATTATATAATCGGTTCGTTTTATTCAGCTAGTAAACGATTTGAGGTCTAGAGCGCTGAAACTTTAGTGCCTAGCCGGTATAATGAATAGTAATGTTGTCCAAATGGCAAAGCTGCAAACATGTAGGTTTAAGCATAGTAAGATAACTGTCTAAATGGGGGTGGCGTGATGTTCGAAGGGAAATGTTTAATTGTGGAAGGCCGTTCGGATAAGCTTCAAATTGAACCTATTTTGAGTGAAGATGTTACAATACTTTGTACGAATGGTACAATTGGTGTGCATCAATTAGAAGAATTACTAGACCCATATGAGGGCTGTGAGCTATATACATTTTTTGATGCAGATGCATCTGGCGATAAACTCCGAGCATTAATGGACAGACATTATCCAGAGGCTGAGCATCTACGGACAATGCCTACTTATAAAGAAGTGGAAACAACACCAAGGAAAGTGCTGGCAACAATTTTATTGCGCGCGCATTTTTCCATCCATAATGAATATATTTTGTAAGGTTGCGTGAAACAATGGAAGAATGGACAAAAGAGCAGTGGGAAACGGCTGTAAAGTCTGGCGAAAAAACTGCCTTTTATTTATATACACCGATGTGCGGAACATGTGCCGTTGCATCCAAAATGATGGATATTATTGAACAGTTATTGCCACAGCTTAAAATTGGCAAGGCAAATATTAATTTTTTAGAGCAAATTGCTTTTGATTTCCAAATCGAAAGTGTACCTTGTTTACTCGTTAGTGATGGAGGTAAAGTGAGCGAAAAAGTGTATGCTTTTCAATCCGTACCATTTTTATACGAATTGTTAAAAAAATCAATTGACTGAACTTTGCTAGCGTGGTAAAGTAACAAATATATTAAAAAATATTAAATATATCGAACTCTTATAAAGAGCGGCGGAGGGAAGTGCCCTATGAAGCCCGGCAACCATCACGTATGTGAAAAGGTGCCAAATCACTCAAAGATTTATCTTTGAAAGATGAGAGAACGGTTTAGCGTATAAAAGTACGTGACCCCTTCTACTTGTCCATGAGTGAAGGGGTTTTTTATATAAGAAAAGGAGTATTCGCTATGATACAGCTGCAAAATATAACGAAGAAATACAAAACCACAAATGGCGAATTAACTGCTGTCAAAGATGTCAATCTTACGATAAAAAAAGGTGAAATCTTTGGCATTATCGGCTATAGTGGCGCTGGTAAAAGTACGATGATTCGTTTATTAAACGGTTTAGAAAAGCCAACAACAGGTACCGTGAAAGTCAATAACCAAGAGTTTTCTTCTATTAAAGGACAAAAGTTACGTGATGCCAGACAAAAAGTCAGTATGATTTTCCAACATTTTAACTTACTGTGGTCTAGAACTGTCGCAGAAAACATCGCCTTCCCGTTAGAAATTGCAGGAGTTGCAAAGAAAGAGCGAGAGGCACGTGTCAAAGAACTGATTGCACTTGTTGGATTAGAAGGACGTGACAAAGCGTATCCGTCACAGCTATCAGGTGGTCAAAAGCAACGGGTAGGGATAGCGCGAGCACTTGCGAATAATCCAGAAGTATTATTATGTGATGAAGCGACATCAGCGCTGGATCCTGAAACAACGGATGCGATTCTGGATCTACTTGTTGATATTAATGAGCGTTTAGGCTTAACCATTGTGTTAATTACCCATGAAATGCATGTTATTCGCAAAATTTGTCACCGTGTGGCGGTAATGGAAGCTGGGGAAATTGTAGAGCGCGGTGAAGTATTACAAGTGTTCCAAGCACCACAGGCAGCCATTACGAAAAAATTTGTTTCGCAAATTACCGATAATAAGGAAACACAGGAGACAGTTGCGCAGCTAAGAATAAATTATCCGACAGGACAACTTGTTAAACTTGTTTTTGTAGGTGAAAAAACAGAGCAGCCGGTTATCTCTCATTTAGTGAAAAAATTTGATGTAGAAATAAGTATTGTCCATGGCAATATTTCGCAAACGAAAAACGGCGCATATGGCACATTAATTGTGCAAATTGATGGCACAGAGGCCAATGTAGCTGCAGCTTTAAGTTATTTAAATACAGTTGAAGTACAAACGGAGGTGATTGCAAATGCTAACTAGTCTCTTTCCGAATGTCGACTGGGAAAAAATGTGGTCCGCAACATATGAAACACTTTATATGACTACGCTGTCTACAGTCATCACATTTATCCTTGGTTTAGCCATTGGCATAATCCTCTTTTTAACAAGTCCAAACCAACTATGGGCAAATAAAATTGTTAACTTTTTAACAGGATCGGTCGTCAATATATTCCGATCGATACCATTTATCGTATTAATTATTTTATTAATACCATTTACAAAGTTTTTACTTGGGACAATTCGAGGAGCCAATGCAGCTCTACCAGCACTAATTATTGGTGCTGCACCATTCTATGCACGAATGGTCTTAATTGCATTACGAGAAATTGATAAAGGTGTTATTGAAGCGGCACGCTCGATGGGTGCTAAAACATCTACGATTGTATGGAAAGTGCTCATTCCAGAATCATTACCGGCACTTATTTCAGGAATTACTGTTACAGCTGTAGCACTTGTTGGCTATACAGCGATGGCTGGTATTATCGGCGCTGGTGGTCTAGGAAACTTAGCGTTCTTAGATGGCTTCCAACGTAATCGCCAAGATGTGACATTAATGGCGACTATTCTCATATTAGTAGTCGTATTTATCATCCAATGGATCGGCGATATGATTACAACGAAAACGGACAAACGTTAAACAGGTTACACCGGTTATTGACCGCTAACATATTGAACAATATAAAGGGAGTGTAGACAAATGAAGAAGTTATTAGCAGGATTATTATTATCAGTACTTGTATTAGCTTTAGCAGCTTGTGGTGCAGGTAATAAAGACGAAGCAGGCTCTGGCGATAAAACAGACGATAGTGCAAAAACGGAAGAAAATGTAACATTAAAAATAGGTGCTTCGAACACACCTCACGCAGTGATTTTAGAGAAAGCAAAACCGATTTTAGCTAAAGAAGGTATTGATTTAGAAATTGAAACATACCAAGATTATGTACTACCTAACCAAGATTTAGATTCTGGTGAAATTGAAGCAAACTATTTCCAACACATCCCTTATCTAGAGCAACAAATTAAAGATAATGGCTATGATTTCGTAAATGCTGGCGGCGTTCATATCGAGCCAATCGGTATTTACTCTAAAAAATATAAATCTCTTGAAGAACTTCCTAAAGGTGCAACAATCTTATTATCGAATTCAGTGTCAGACCATGGCCGTATGCTGTCATTATTAGAAGCAAAAGGCTTAATTAAATTAAAAGATGGTATCGACAAAACTGCAGCAGAAATTAAAGATATTGTAGATAATCCGAAAGACTTTAAATTTGACTCAAATACTGCACCAGAATTACTTGTTCAAATGTTTGAAAACGAAGAAGGCGATGCCGTTCTTATCAACTCTAACTACGCGATTGATAATGGCCTAAACCCTATTGAAGATGCAATTGAGCTAGAAGATAAAGAATCTCCATATGTTAATATCATTGCTGTACGCGCCGGTGATGAAAATAAACCAGAAATTAAAAAGTTATTAGAAGTATTAAAATCAAAAGAAATCCAAGACTTCATTGTGAATGAATGGAAAGGTTCAGTAGTACCAGTTAAATAACATGTTGTATTACGCAAAAAATAGTACAAGCCATGAAAATGGTTTGTACTATTTTTTTTAGGGGATAACAATGTCTAAGGTAACAGCATTGCTCTCATTGTTTAGAAATTGTTTAGATGTATTTATTATGATTACTGTTATAATATTATTCGATAATTACATCGAAAAATTACGTTGTTTAGTCCTAGTGGAGGTGACATATTATTACAAAAAAATTCAAGAATAGTATTTTAGTCATATTCATCCTAGTGTTTGTTTTGATGAGCTGTTCACAAGGGAATGAGAAGATAATGAAGAAACCGATTTCATCTACCGAGCAGTTTGTTATCGATAAACTTATGACAAAAGATAAGCTATTACGTACTGATTTAACACAACAAAAGAATGTCTATTTATCTGAATCAGTCGGATTATGGTTGACCTATTTACTCGAAAAAGATGATCAAGTTCGTTTTAATGAACAGTTTGAGGTAATGAATGATTATTTTTTAGAAAAAAAATTTATTGTCTGGCGAATTGATGGAAAAAAACAAGCACCTGTTAACGCACTGATTGATGATTTTAGAATTATTCAAGCGCTAATGGAAGCAGGAGAAAAATGGAATGACAAACGGTATATTGCATTAGGTAAGACATTGGGCAAGAACCTCGTAAAATACGGAATGCTAGAAAATACCTTTGTTGACTATGTGGATGTCCATACACATCAACAAGCTAACACCATAACGTTAAGCTATATTATGCCTTCAGCTCTTTCCCAAATGCGACAATATAAACTGATCTCGAAGACGCAACTAAAGCATCAATTAGCCATTTTAGCGAACGCACCAAAAGCGAAAGCGGGTTATTTTCCGAAATATTATGATGTTGTAACAAAAAGCTACGAATATGATACAGAGTTACATATGATTGATCAATTGTATACGGCTTACCATAGTGCTACTGTCGGTTTGGAAACAAAGGTTTTTTCCAACTGGTTGCTGTCTTTATATAGTAGAGATGAAAAATTATACGGTCGCTATGATGCGAAAACAGGTGAACCAGCTGTTCCATTCGAATCACCTGCCGTGTACGCATTGGCTACTTGTTATATGTTGGAGATCCATAATGATGAAATGGCAGAGCAATTTTATCAGAAAATGGAATCGCTCAAAGTGAAAGCAAATACAGGCTATGTAGACCCGCAAACGAAAGCGACGCATATTTTTGATAATTTATTACCACTTTTGGCGGAAAGAGAGGTTGACGATGCGAACAGCAATAAAATGGAATAAAGCGATATTTCTTTACGCAATTTTACTTATTTTGCTTTTACAATTACCATCCTATTTTTTACTAAACAAAGATAGTGAAAGCTTATTATTATATATCTTTTTGCTACTTTTAGTCATCATCACGCTTTGGAGGGGAACAGTTACAGGGCTAATTAGTAGTTTATTATTTATTTTTATTAGCGGCTCCACATTACTATATATCGGGATGACGGAATCTGTAGCTATGTTAAGTAAAGCATTTTCCATGCAGTTATTTTTGGCCTACGGTGTAGTATTATTACTTCTCGTATTATGTGCTGGAAAGATACATGAATTATTGAGCGCACAAGAAAACTATATAAAAAACTTACAACGGGATGTCAAAAACTTTGTTGCGATAGATGTTGAAACCGGTTTTGAAAATGAATCACGTATGCATGTCATTGTAAATGAAGAAATGCGCAGAGCAGATCGCCATCAACATACTTTTGTATTTATCATGCTAAAGCTTGAAAACTATGAGAAGTTTAAAAAGCTTTATGGTTTCAAAGAAGCACAGTATTTATGGAAGCAACTGGCGGAGAAAATACAACAATCTGTTCGACAAACAGATAAAAAATTTCGTTATCGTGAAAATTATTTGGGCATTTTACTAATTGATACGTCAGATCAATACATTGACATCATTTACGATAAGTTGGATCAAGCGTTGAAAAACCATCAATTATTAAATAAACGTTGGGTGACTCTTAGCTATAAAACAAGTTATTTTACTTATACGCCACAGATGGATCAAAGCTTTGATGATTTATTAGCAGAGATGGAAAGGGAGATGAGATCAAGTGCGCTTTAAAATTGGCATACTCGTCTTCATTGGCCTTTCTTATTTGTTTGCGATGCCTCAGCATTATCAAGCAAGTGCAGATGGCAAAGATCTTGCCCTTATTTATGTAACGAGCAATCGACAAGTAGATGAAGAAGTCCAAATTCTACTTGAAATGCTTGAAGCTTATACAGATGTAGATGTAATACCAGTTGAAAATATTCAAGAAGATACATTGAATGCATATAAGCGAATTGTTTTGTTCAATGCTTTTAAAATGCAATTACCATCCGAAGCATTACAAGCATTGAATAAATTTCAGGGGCCAGCTGTTGCTATAGGGGACAATATTGAACAAATTGCCCCATTTACACATTGGCAATGGGGAAAGACTGTGGAACTTCGGAAAATCGGTGAACATACGTTAGAAAGTCCATTGGTATGGAACGTAATGAACCCCCCTCACGAAGCTGAAGTTAAGCTAATGGCATCTTCATTTAATGCAGACTACCCTTTTGTTATGAAAGAAAAGAACAGCAATTGGTCTTATATAGGGAAGGTTATACTATCATCGCCTGTCATATATGACTGGCCTTCCATATTGGGTGAGTTATTGCAACTTTCAACTCCCGATATACATCCTGCATTTATTGTCTTAACAGATATTAATATGGAAACGGATGTTGTGAAGTTAAAGAAAGTAGTAGAACAATTAAAGCACTATAACGTTCCTATAAACTTACAAATTACACCGCTATTTGAGGATGATGGAGCGCTTTACTATTTGCGCAATAACAAAGCATTACTGAAGTATTTACAGCAATTACAGCAGGAGGGGGTAGCTTTTGTTTTATCTTCTTCACAAGCTAACATGGAAAAGAGCTTACATACTTTAGTATTGAGCCATATTTACCCTACTTTAGTACAAGGGGATAGCACCCTGTTCAGTGGTATAGTGCGACAACAGGAAAATCATTTTTATATAACCAAAAATGATGCTCAAAAAGTATATCCGTATACGATAGCAGCGATAAATGATATGGATGCTCATCCACTGTATGCACTACAACAGTCGATTCGTAATATCAAGAGTGCACCAGGTTCAGCAATTGGTATTCAATATCCTAGTTATTTAGGGGCCCATCATGTGCAAGAGCTCGTTGAACTATTGAATAACCAAGTCCAGTTTGAATGGCTTGATTTTAGAAAAACAGAGCAGTTAGTAAAGACATCCAAGGTGACAATCGCGCAATCAGCGAATGGTGAGCAAAAGGTTCAGCTATCTTTTACCAACATCGAGCGCTTAAAAATGAGGTTTGATGAGCGGCCATTTGAAATGGTTCTTTGGCTATTAGTAATCATTGTATCGTTATTTGTTACCGTATTTTTTATGAATACTTTGCGACTACGTGTAACATTACGTAAGCGATTATTTGAGGAGAGGAAGCATAATGGCTGATATTTTCTTTTATATTTCATTGTTTCTCATATGGATTATGTTGTTATACCATATGTTTTTAATGCAAGGGGGCTATATGCATTTTCAGTCGTATGAAAAGGACATCGATGAATGGTCAAAAAAAATGATCGATGTGCCGACAGTGAGTGTCTTTATCCCTGCACATAACGAAGACGTTGTGATTGAACAAACGTTACGCGCAATGTCCCGATTGTATTATCCGAAAGATAAGTTGGAAGTAATCGTCATTAACGATAATTCATCGGATCGAACAGGAGATATTGCAAGAAAGTTTACAGAGAAATATCCATTTATTCGGGTTATTGAAACAGTAGAACCGTATAAAGGTAAAGGTAAATCTTCCGCATTAAATGCAGCATTAGCCGATTCAACTGGGGAAGTGGTCATTGTCTATGATGCAGATAACACACCAGAACGCATGGCCATTTGGTATTTAGTAATGGGTCTTGTGAATGACCCGAAAGCAGCTGCAACAGTGGGCAAATTCCGTGTAGTTAATGCCGCAGAAACTTGGCTAACGCGTTTTATTAATATTGAAACGATTTGTTTTCAGTGGATGGCACAAGGTGGTCGTTGGAAGTGGTTTAATATTGCAACGATTCCGGGGACAAATTTTGCTATTCGTCGTACTATTTTAGAACAATTAGGTGGATGGGATGTAAAGGCGTTAGCGGAAGATACTGAATTAACGATTCGGGTCTATAATTTAGGCTATCATATCCGCTTTTTCCCTAAGGCTATTACGTGGGAACAAGAACCAGAGACGTTAAAAGTATGGTGGAAACAACGGACACGTTGGGCACGTGGAAATCAGTATGTTGTGCTAAAATTTTTAAGCCAATTTTTCACATTGAAAAGAAAAAGCATTATTTTTGATTTGTTTTATTTCTTTTTTACTTACTTTTTATTTTTCTTCGGTGTCATTTTGTCCAATCTTTTATTTATAACAAATTTATTTTACGATATCGGCCTAACTGTAGGGGATATTGCCATTGTTTTATGGGTATTGGCTTTCTTGTTATTTTTAGGTGAAGTCATGATCACCCTTAGCATTGAAAAAACGGAGATGAATCGCAAAAATTTCTTCTATGTTATTTTAATGTATTTTACCTATTCACAAATGTGGATTGTATTAGTTATTTGGTCGCTATTTTTAGAAATAAAAAGAGTTTTTACTGGCCAAGAAGTGCAATGGTATAAAACTGAGCGCTTTGCAAAGAAAACAAAATAAGGAGAATAACAATGAGATTCTTACTAGCTATTTTTACAATTTTAATCAGTTTGCCGTTCATAGTTTCGCATGCCATAGCTGCACCTATTACAGTAGAAAAACAAACAATCGCTATTGAGGCAAGTGGCTTAGCTAAAAAACCATTGCTATCACAGGCAATAGATTTACAAGGTCCAACTTCCTCAAGAGATTTCTATTACACGCTCACTGAAGATGTCAAAACAGAGGGACATACTGTATCATTTCAAATCCAGCATTCAGAGCTGTTAATAGCCCCATCTTCTTTTACGATTAAAGTGGATGATACCGCAGTGAAATCAATTGCCTTAACTTCAGATGTATTGCAGCAAACGGTTACTGTTGCATTACCGGAAAGTGCCTTGAAAAAAGGATCGCATAAAATAACTGCTAGCTTCTATGGAATTTTAAAAGAAGGGGTATGTGTCGCACCTGGTAATGAAGGAAACTGGCTACGTATTGATATTTTATCTGCTATATCTTTAGTGGATAACAGTACACAACAATGGACATTAAGCAATTACCCAGATGCGTTTGTAGGCTATGAAGATTATCAAACGACACTCATTGTACCTGATAAAGCTTCGCAACAAACTTTGAATGCTAGTTATCAACTTGCTGCGTATTTGTCAGATCGAGGAGACAAAGACGTTGATGTTAAAAGAGAATCGGCTGTTGCGCGTGTTGCCGGGCCAGTTATCGTTATTGGAGCTAAAGATGAATTTAGTACAAACTATATGATACAAATGCTCAACACTGCTAATGTTCAATATGAAGATGCCCTTACACTTAATATGCACAGCCTTAAAAATGTGGATAGCAATCAAAGTGTGCCGTTATTATTTGTGTCAGCAGCTTCTGCCGATGCATTGCATGAACGAATGACTGTATTAACAGATGCCAAGCTGTATAGTCAATTTGCTGGCAGTACGTTAATAGTGGATGAGGTGCCAACGCTGGACAATACAAAGCAATCTACAGTGTTATTTTCTCAACTAGGTTTTAACGAGCAAATATTATCGAGTCAAATAACGGAGACACCACATTATTATGTGTCCTTACCATCGCTCGAGCCTGATAAAGAAGCGAACATGCGGTTAGTTTTAAAAAAATCAACATTGTTACCTGGAAAAGGGCAAGATGATGAGCGAGAGGTAGAATTGATTGTTTGGGTTAACGGTGTACCGCATGCTGTAGACCTTCAAAAGCTAGAGTCCATTTCTTCTGATTTATATGAAGTGAATGTACCTATCCAAACAAATGTAATCAATAAACAGTCACTAACCGATATACAATTTGAAGTGACCGGATTTCAATTAGAAGATCCTTGTGAAACGACAAATGAGCGGTATTGGCTATATATCGATGAAAGTAGTACATTAACGCTTGCAAAAGAAGCGATTACACCAACATTTACGCTAAGAGATTTCCCAAATGCATTTCACGAACAAGCATTAATTATTGTGCCAAATAATGCGGCTACTAATGATACACAAATGCTCTTGTTATATAAAGCTTTAATGATGAATGGTGAAATGGCACAAACGATTTTAAAAAAAGAACAAGATGTGACGGAAGAGGAATTAACACAACATGCTGTTATTTTTGTTGGAGCATCTGAACAATTTCCGAAGCTCATTGGCAATAAAAAAGATATAGGCCAGTCTACAGAAGATTTTCTACAGCAAGGATTCCTGCCGGAAACAATTGCTCAGCATACATTTATTATGCAAAGTTTGTGGAATGATAAGCATCCGCTAATGATCATGCAAACGATGGATGAAGCGGCCAATCAAAAGGATTTTTTAGCCCAATTGAAAGGTACGAATGAAAAAGTAAGTGCTGCGATTGAAACGAAAGAGGGGAAATTCATTGTTGCAGCTAAAAGTGCAACTGATTCTGAGAAACCTGTATCGGAACACAAAGATACGAATTCATTTATGCTTATTGCCGAATTTGCATTATTAATAGTAGTCATTGGGGTAATTCTTTATTTTATATTACGTAGAAGAAGAAGAAATCTACTTGTTGAGGATGAAGAAGAGTAGCATTCAATCGAGTTCAGTAGAGACTAAGACAAAAGATGTAAAGTGTTAGATTGACTGTGATCAATCTAACACTTTTTTTGTTCGCACACAACGAATTGAATGAGAGAAAGTCTAATTAACCACTTTGTATCGATTCTCAATCGGTGTAAGGTGGTTTTTTATAATAAATCAAACTGTAGATAGTGCTATTTAACTGCTTTTTTTCACGTACCCTTGTTTTTAAAATGATTATTTTAAAATGTATATTAACAATTTATTGAATGTTAATTGATAAATATTAACATTTGTCAGTATTGTCATTTTGTTTTCTATAATACTGTTGAATAGAGAATGAACATACATGAAAGGGGTTTTATTAAGGGGATACTTTCGTTGGGCTACGTCTAGTTAATGTGGAGCTTTATTGGTGTACTAAAAGAAATATAATTTTTTTCATATTTTTTACGACAAATAATGCTAGTCCCTTATTCAATTAAAATCATGTTGAATGCAGTATTTTGTCGGAAGAAGTACCGTTCTAAAGTATTGTGTTGGAATTTTATAAGTAAAGATAGATTACGACATAGTCTTTTTGACATTTATTTAAATAATGTTTAGAGATTGTTTAGTTTTAGTTAGTACTATAGGAATGTTAATAATGTTTATTTTGGTTTAATAGGAATAAAAAGGGTTAACGGCGCATTATTTTAAATACAAAAGGTTTAATTTATATTTAATGTTTAATATTGGAAAAGGGGTAAGTTGTTATGGGGATAAAAATTGAATCACCTCAATTATCATTATCAAAAAAAATAAAAACAAAACAGGCCACTATTGGCGTAATTGGACTCGGTTATGTTGGTTTACCACTAGCATTAGAAATAGTGAACAAAGGATACCAAGTTATAGGTATTGATAAAAGTTACGAAAAAATAGTCACATTAAAAAATGGTGAAAGTTACATTGCAGATATACCGAATGCCATTATTCAAGAGGCATTGAAAGAACAGCAGTTAGAACCGACAGCGGATTTTTCAATGCTTGCTTATGTAGATGTAATTATTATTTGTGTTCCAACGCCAACAGCTGCAGATGGAACACCGAATATTTCTTACATTGAAGATGCAGTCAATGAAGTTGCACAAAATATGTCTGCCGATACATTGATTATTCTTGAAAGTACTACGTATCCTGGAACGACAGAAGAGGTGGTTCAACCCATTTTAGAGCAAGGTAACTATGTAATTGGGCAGGATATATTTTTAACCTATTCCCCTGAACGTGTTGACCCTGGCAATAGTAATTTTACAGTTTCTAATACACCGAAAGTAGTCGGGGGTGTGACAGAAGCTTGTTTGGCAATAGCAAAACTATTTTACGAGACTGCAATCAATACAAATGTTTTTACTGTTTCGAATCCAAAAGTCGCTGAGATGGAAAAGTTACTGGAAAATACATTTCGGCAAATCAACATTGCACTTGTCAATGAGTTAAGTAAAATATGCTACAAAATGAATGTAGATGTTTGGGAAGTAATTGAAGCTGCTTCGACAAAGCCTTATGGATTTATGCCGTTTACACCTGGTCCTGGGGTGGGGGGCCATTGTATACCAGTAGACCCTAAATATTTATTGTGGGCAGGGGAACAATATGGTGTTACAGCTTCATTAATTAAGACGGCAGATAACATTAATGATTCAATGCCAAGTTTTGTAGTAGAGAGATTGGAAAATTATCTTATTGCACAGCAGAAAGAGCTTAGTGTTGGAAAGATTGTCGTTATTGGTGTCACTTATAAGCCAAATATTAATGATTTTCGTGAATCACCGGCGCTCCATGTCATCCGAGAATTACAGGAAAAACAATATGAGGTAATGGTCGTGGATCCATATATAGAAACTTTTTCTGTCAATCATTGTGCTATTAATACTGTTTCTTTATCGAAACAATTAATCCAAGAAGCTGATGCTGTTTTAATTTTAACGAATCATACAGAAATTGACTATGAAATAATCGATCAATATGCTGCACTAATTTTTGATACGCGAAGTACCCATTTTTTATTTGAGAATAGAAACTATTATAAATTGTAAGGAGAAGCGTGTAGAAATGAAAAGACTAAAACTATGTAGTCTACTAGTCGTTTTGTTTATAGCAGGATGTCAATCCGCAACACAAAGTAATCAGGCTGCACCAGTTAATTCGACAATTGAAATTAAAGAACATGATGGAACGATGAGTGATATTTTACGACATGCAAATATTCTTACCCCAAAAGTAGCTTTAACGTTTAACGGACTTGCTGACAATGAAACTATGCAAAAGCTTTTACAAGTGTTAGATCAATCTAAGATAAAGGCAACGTTTTTTATAGAAGGAATGCGTTTAGCACAAGAACCTGAATTAGTGAAAGAGCTATTGGTGAAAGGGCATGAAGTTGAAAATGGTACATTAACGTTCCCTGATATGGCGGAGATAGACTATGAAGAAACTTATAAGGAAATATATTTAACGAATGAAATTTTTGAGGAGCAATTAGGTTATACACCGAACTATGTGAGAAGTCGCACAGGTGATTCAACGGACAATATGCGCTATGCCACTAAGGTACTCAATATGAAAGGCGTTGTGGAAGCTTCTGTTAATCCTAAAGATCGCAATATGCAAAGTGCAGAAGAGATTATGACTTATATTCGACAGTATGTAGATAGTGGTTCAGTCATCCATTTAAATACGTATATTAATCCCGCCGTTATTGATGTTGTCCCATTACTTGCGCAGTTTGGGGAAGAAAAGGGCTATATTTTTTCTACGTTAACAGACGTATTTGACAACGAATATTTAGTCAAATCTTTAGAAGAAATTAAAGGCTATGATGCTATAAAAATAAATCCAGCATATGAAAATGTGCAACCGAATGTTTTTTACCGAAAAAATACGACGAAAAAAGAAATTGCCTTATCCTTCGATGATTGGGCAAGTGAGGAAAGAACGAAGGAAATTTTAGATATTTTAGACAAATATAATATTCAATGCACCTTTTTCTTAATTGGTAAGGGGGTAGAAAAAAATCCCCAATTAGCGCGATTAATTGTTGATAGGGGACATGAAGTAGCGAGCCATTCCTATAACCATGTTGATGTGACAGCTATGACACCAGAGGAGCTACAAGAGGATGTATTAAAGGCGCACCAAGCACTCACATATGCTTTACAGGAAGCGCCGTTATTGTATTTTAGACCAAATCAAGGGGTTATGAATGAGGAGTCAGCAAAAATTATTGCTGCAACAGGCGTTAAATCAATTGCCATGTACGATATTGCATCTTTTGATTGGAACTTAGATTATACGGCCCAAGATATTTATAATCGGGTCATCAGTAGGGTAGCTCCAGGTAAAGTGGTCGTTATGCATATATTAGATGGTACAAAAACAGTCGAAGCTTTACCGTTAATTATTGAACAACTACAACAGCAAGGCTATAGTTTTGCAAAAATGTCGACTTGGATTGAAGAAGATTCGAATAAGAAAGTGAATTGATAATCATGAATAAGAAAAAAGAGATATTAACAATGCCGCGCTCGGATCGACGGATTTTATCGAATATTCCTGATCCGGAAAATGTAAGGAGTCTTATTAATCGTCGAGGTGCTTCGTATCAAACGGAAGAGGATATCGATCCTACAAATGTAAATGAAATTTATCGTTTACAGCAATTGAGTTTACGCTATGAGACGGATTTTGAAGTACAAATTAAAAGGGCTAGTCAAAAGAACAATCCTAACAAGTATTATGCTGAAGATATTTCGGTAACGGGTATTCTAGTTTATTCGGAAAGTGCACACGCTTTATTAAGAGATGAAAATGTTACGATGCAGTTCACAATACCTGGAGGAGCGATGCCCGAAGGGTATGAATCTAGAGTAAAGTTAAAAGCTAAAGTTATCCGTCATTTTATAAAAGAAGTAAATGGAATAACGAGATACTACTATGCATTTGAATTTTTACAGCCGTTAAATGATTATTTGACGAAAAAACGTTGGGGACTTTCAATTTTTGTAGCGAGCTTATTTTTATTAATTGTTTCTCTTATTGTTGTGTTAATGCGTGCTGAAAGTGTCATTTATTTTAAGTTTAATAAATTCCTATATTTATATAGTATAATCGCGGCAACATTTCTTCTAAGCAGATATTTGTTTGGTATTTTCTACAGAAATGTGCCAATTAATCCTCACTTTGAACCAGGTGTTTCTATTATTATTCCTGTATTTAATGAAGAACAGTGGATTCATAGAACCATTTTAAGCTGTATGAATCAATATTACCCTGTAGATAAATTAGAAGTTATTGTAGTAGATGATTATTCTACAGATAGAACAGAGCAAGCAGCAAACGATATGATTGAGCTTATCAATAGTGAAGGAGGCCGTTTTAAAACGGAGGGACGCCTCAAATTTCATAAGCTACCTCAAAATGGGGGGAAGCGTGAAGCATTAGTAGCAGGCGTACATTTGGCGAAGCATGATTTAGTCGTTTTTGTTGATTCGGATAGCTTTTTAGAGCCGCATGCAATTCGAAATTTAGTACAACCTTTCCAAGACCCTCAAATGGGTGGTGTAGCAGGTAGGACAGAAGTAGAAAATAAGTTTACCAATGCCTTAACGAAACTACAGACTGTTCGCTATTATATTGCCTTTCGCATTATGAAAGCGGCAGAGTCGTGGTTTGATACCGTAACTTGCTTATCGGGTCCACTCGCATGCTATCGAAAAGAGTTAGTCATAAAAAATGAAACTGCATGGTTAAATCAAAAATTTCTAGGGCAGCCTGCAACATTTGGTGATGATCGTAGTATGACGAACTATATTTTGAAAACGCATCGCACAGGCTATCAAGATAATGCAGTATGTTCAACGATTGTACCATCAGACACAAAAGTTTTTCTATCTCAACAAATGCGTTGGAAACGATCATGGTTACGGGAATCGCTACGAGCATTTTTATTTATGTGGAAAAAAGAACCGTTTATGTTTCTGTTCTTTATTATTGGTTTAATTGTACCCATCGCTGCACCCATTGTTGTCGTTTACAATTTAATCTATGTGCCGATTATGCACGGGGTATTCCCAACTACCTTTTTAATGGGTTTACTATTGATGGCAATGCTTATGAGCCTCGCTCACCTATTCTTTAGACGAAGTAAGTTGTGGACATTTGGTTTTATATTTGTCCTTTTCTACGAATTTATTTTACTATGGCAAATGCCTGTTGCTTGGGTTACATTTTGGAAATCAACTTGGGGGACAAGAGAAACGCCTCAGGATATTATGGCAAGGGAAAAGAAATTGGAAAAACAAAAGATACGGAAATCCCGATTTTTAATGCTGAAATTTAGAAAAATGGGTGAGAAGGAATGAGTAAAAAAAATGTAGTATTAAACCCAGCTAAAAAAAATCGCAGTAAATTACTTCGTTCTATTGCTCAATTCGTGATTGTACTATTTTTAGCGGTTATTTTAATACGCGTCGTGTTCTTGACTGAAAAAAAGGAAGAGGAAACAGTCCCTTTAGTCAATCAAGATGGTTTTATCGCATTGTCGTACTTTGGTGTTAGCAGAAATGACTCTCCGAAATACGTTTCAAAAAAGAATTTAGAAAAACAGTTAGAGCTACTTGAAGGACAAGGCTATAAAACGATTTCGCAGCAAGATATTTTAGATTTTTACGAGAACAACAAACCGCTCCCGGAAAAAGCGTTATTTCTATCATTTGAAGATGGTCGCACGGATTCAAGTATATTTGCTCAAAATATTATGGAAGAGTTAAATTATAAAGCTACAATGTTTACGTATGCCAATAAGATGGATACGCGAGACAATAAATTTTTAAAACCTAAGGATCTGCTGCTCATGCAAAAAAGTGGCTTTTGGGAATTGGGCTCCAATGGCTACCGTTTAACGTACATTAATATTTATAATGATAAAGGACAGTCACTTGGCGTAATTGATGAAAATGATGTGCCAAATAAAACGACTATAGAATACTATAATCACTATTTAATGGATTTTATTCGCAATCAGTATATGATTCCGAGTGAAACGAGACAAGAAATGGAAGCTCGAATTCAAAAAGATTATCAATTAATGCAAAGTATATATGAGGAAAAGCTAGGTAAAGTGCCTGAAACTTATGCCATCATGCATGCCAATTCACTCTATAACAATATGGATCCATTAGTAGAGAGTAGTAACGATATAGAAATTAGAAACACATTTCGCATGCATTTTAATTTAGAGCAAGGTGCGTTTAATGACAAAGATGCAGATCTTTATAGCTTAAGTCGATTACAAGTATCACCTTATTGGGCAACGAATCATGTGATGATGAAAATCCGCCAGGCGAGTAAACAACAGGTTGAATTTGAAGTAGGGGATGCTCAACAGGCAAAAAAATGGTCGGTCCTGAATGGTGCTGTAGAGTTTAAAAATAATGAAATAATTATCACTTCTGCACCTTCCAGCGAAGGACGAGTTATATTAAAGGAGTCCCTGCCAAAACAATATAATGTAAATTTTGCCTTTAAAGGTAATGTAGTAGGACAGCAATCGCTGTATTTGAACTATGATGAAACAAGCAATAGCTATATTCGTATAGCGTTAATAGATAATGAAATCGTTGTTTCAGAAAAATTACCTGGAGCGAGTGTTGTTGAAAAGGAACGCTTGCAGTTGAATGAAATTAAGTGGAATGAAGAGGAATACGCATTTAATAAAGCAACTGTATATAGTTATCAGGATACACAAAAAGGTTCTCGCATTGATGAAGATGAGTATCCAAGAAACTTAACGAAAAAAAGAGTATTTAATATTGCTGTCAATAAAGATAAAATAGAATTAAACGTGGATGACATATTATCGAAGACTATACAGATAAATCCAGTAATCCAAGGGGATCAATTGGCAATGGGTGCGATGTTTAGTAAAAAAGATACAACACATGAGCAGTATGCAGATGATATATATGATGCATTGATAGAAGATATAATAATTACAGATGAAAATAATACAACACTATTTACAAATCAATATACGAATTTTGATAAAGTAAAGCATAAAACAATGTCATGGTTGAATAACGTTGTAGATTTCTTTATTGAAACCTTCTAAATCGAGGGGAAGTTAGATTCAAGTGAAAAACTTTTTTTTGTTTATCTGTTTGGCACTACTCATTATCACAGCATGTAGTAATAGCAAAGACGGTCCTGTTGAAGCGAGGGAAGAAAATAAGCTTCAATTATCTATTTGGTTGCCCGAATGGCAAAAAAAACATGCTCTAGAGGATGTCCAAAATTCACAGCAAGGTCTACAGGATATTCGAATATTCGGAGCTTATTTCAATAGTAAAGATCAATTATTATTAACAGATAATGCGATAGAAATGTTACAACATACACAGCAACAGTTTAATGCAACACATTCTGTGATGCTTACTCTAATCAATGATTATGTTACAGATAACGCCCCATCTGTTCAGAAGGATAGTTCGTTATTACATCGTTTGTTACAAGATGCTTCAACAAGACAAAAGCACATCGATAATATTTTGCAAATTGTTGAGCAATATCAACTAAAAGGTATTGAAATTGATTATGAAAAGGTAGCGAAAGATGATCTTCCAAAGTATGTGTTTTTCTTAGAAGAGCTCTATCAACAACTATCGGATAATAACGTCACATTAAATGTTGTTTTAGAACCTCGTTTTCCGTTTGATGTGAAATTGCCAGATGGACCAAAGTATACTGTGATGGCGTATAATGTTCACGGTTATCATAGTGGACCTGGAGCAAAAGCTACTTTCTCATTTTTAGATGACCTATTAACAAAAATTCAAAAGTCAAATCAAGACTTAGCCATTGCCTTTGCAACGGGCGGATTTAAATGGGTAGCGCAAGGGAAGACCGTTGCTTTAACGGAAATGGAGGCAGAGGACTTACTCGCTAAAACGAAAGCAGTTAAACAGCGCGATCAAGCAAGCGGGGCAGCCTATTTCACCTATTCTGACGAAAATAATGTTAATCATGAGGTTTGGTACGCAGATCAAGAAACACTTGAAAAATGGATTACCTATGTGCAAAGAAAGAACTATAATGAGATAGTTTTATGGCGTGCTGGAGGGTTAAGTTCTGAGACATTAAAGTGGATTGACGTACAAACTATCAAGTGACTCATTGGTGGTTAAGAATAGCTAGAGCTACAAAAGATTTATATCGGTTTTTCAATTTTAAAAAGCTGTAAAGAGTTATAGAATTGCAAGCCCCCCCGCATTGCTTTTTGTGGGCGATCATCGAGCATCTTCAAATGGTATGTGCCATTTGAGGGACTTGTCTGACTCGCTTCTCACAAAAGTTTATGTGGTGGGGTTTTGTTCGAATCTGGCAGTAAAAAGGTAAAGGTTTTAAATCATGAAGATGGTTTACAAAATATACTACCATGTGACTGATAAGTGAACCCATAAAAGGGGTAACACTACCTATTCCTATCAAAAAACACTATTTATGGTGGTTTTCAATTGTTAAAAGCTATATAATTATGAAATTGACAAGCCCCACCACATTGCTTTTCGTGGGCGAGTATCGAGCAACCTTTAATGGTATGTGCCATTTTTTGAGGGGGCTTGTCTGACTCGCTTCCTGACGAAAGCTTAAGTGGTGGGGCTTAAATAGTATAAAACATACGATAAAATACCTTTATTATCCAATGTTTGGTTTTGTTGGTACAGGGAAGTGGGAGATGAAGGTTTTGAATCATTTCTATGATTGCTACAAGGAGGTATGAATAATGAATGAAGCAACTTTCACAAAAGAAATAATGCTAGAACATGATGTGAAAAAGTATTTTGAAATGATGCTCGAAAGTATCATTCGTTCACACATGACGATTACCACTATTTTTCTAAAAAGTGTAACAAATACCTCGTCAGAAGTAGATCGTAGCAATGTGAACACTCAATTAGCTCATTTTTTAATGGACAATATTCGAAAGACAGATTTACTCTTCCAATTAGAAGATGGAGAGCATTGGGGCATTATTTTTTTACAAAGTAGCGATATTGAAGCAAATGCATTTTTAAAAAGAATCTTTAAATTACTAAAGCGGAATAGAACAATACCCAACGAGGTTGCCTTAAAAGCTTCTATTACGGAAATACGTAATAATGATATAAATTTTGAAACATTATTGGAGAAAAATAAAGAATTACTAGCAGACGATCATCAACCACAATGGTTGATCGAGCGAATTGATGATTACCGTAAACAATCAATCGAACATGTGAAAGTGAGTATTATTGAGCAAAATGCCATTTTTAGAAAAGTTCTAGAAACAACGTTAAATTCTATGGACATTGCTAATTTTACGTTTGAAGTTACAGCATATGAAGATGGTTATAGTTTTTTACAGTCTAAATCCTATCATTCTGGCCACTTACATTTAATCATCATGAACGATATATTACCACGCAACAATGGCTTAGAAATTTTACACAGTTTAAGAGCAATGCCAAATGAAAAAAAATTCATTATTTACATGATGTCTGAACGAAATTCAGAGATTGCCGCACTGAATGCCTATGAGGGTGGAGTAGATGAATTACTTGTTAAGCCATTTAATTTACGTCTATTAGAAGCAAAAATTAAACGGACCTTTGCGAGGTATTGGTTATGATCGAATTATCGCTTGAATTTCTTTTAGCAATGATAGCATTGTTGCTGATAGTACTAAGTGGATTTATGCTGTATATATTTTACCAACGACAACGTGAAGTTTCATTTAATAAATCTAGAGATCATTATTTAAAAGACTACTCGCTACTTTGGTATGACTATTTTTTTAATAACGAAATTTTTTCAGTCGTCCTTATTCCGCGTGGTAAGCCTCAAGTGAAGGCAATTGAAATTATTTTTTCATCTTATTTAAAGAACATTTCAAATGAAGAAATGACACGGAAAATGAAGGACTTTTCCAATTTATATTTAAAACAGTTTTATGAGAAGGATTTAATGAGTAAACGTTGGAGTATTCGGATGAACGCTTTATATCGTATTGCAGATTTGCAGCTCGATGAATTGCTAGATGCTTGCCGAAAATTAGAGGACACGAATTATTCGAAGGAAGAGTTTTTCCAATTACTTAAAATCTATTCCATATTTCAGCCAGAATTGTTTATGCAAAAAATAAAAGTGCCAAATGCCAATTATGCGGAAAGTGAATATAGAAGATTATTCGTTTTATTAGAGGAAGATGTATTTATCCAATTTTTTGATGACTTTACGAGCTGGCCAGCTAGTATTCAATTTGCTGTAATAGATACTGCGGGGGCTAAAAGAAATATGAAATATATTGATAAACTAGAGCATCTATTAATGAATGACGATGATGAGATTAAAATACGAGCGTTAAAAGGTCTTTTTGAAATTGGTGTAATAGAAAACATAGATCCGTATATTCCTTTCGTTACTTCTGATTTATGGGAAGTGCGATTAATGATAGGGAAAATTTTTAAATATGTTCCACTTGCCTATACTTTTCCGTATTTAAAACAACTTCTTCAAGATGAGAATTGGTGGGTTCGAAATCAAGCAGCGAAAACAATCGCTGAGGATCGCGATGGCATAGAGAAATTACAAGAGTTTATATCCTATTCTACTGATGCTTATGCATTAGAAATGGCCCAGGAAATAATAACGAGGAAGCAGGGAAGCAGATGATATTTTTACATTACGCTATGTTGTTCTTTGGCGGCGTTATCGTATTTTATATGCTATTTGTTATTGTTTCTTATTGCACGATGTTTGCAATAGCGATGCTTGATTTGCGTAAGCGATATCGCTTGGATCCTTCAGAATATGATGATGCGCATATTGACGCCTTTTATTCAAAACCAGTGTCATTACTAGTCCCAGCTTACAATGAAGAAATCGGTGTTGTGGATACAGTTTATTCTTTGCTTAATTTACGCTATCCGCAAACAGAGATTATCATTATTAATGACGGCTCAACAGATCGTACATTAGAAACCGTTATCAAACATTTTCAAATGAAGCCTGTTAATAAAATTGTTCGTACTAATATTCCAACGAAGGAAGTCAGACAAATCTATGAATCTGAGATTTATATGAATTGTATTTTAGTAGATAAAGTGAATGGCGGGAAGGCGGATGCCTTAAATGTTGGTATTAATGTCTCACAATATCCGTATTTTTGTTCCATTGATGGTGATTCCATATTAGATGAGAAAGCATTGCTTCGCGTGATGAAGCCTATTGTTTTATCTGACGGTGAGGTGATTGCAGCGGGGGGTAATATCCGTATTGCCAATGGCGCTAAAATGCAACTGGGCTCAATTTATGACATGCAGTTACCTAATAATTATTTAGTGATCATGCAGGTCATTGAATATTTACGCGCGTTTTTAATGGGACGAATCGCCCTAAGTAAATTTAATCTTGTATTAATTATTTCAGGAGCTTTTAGTGTCTTTTCAAAAAAATGGGCGGTTGAAGCAGGGGGCTATGCGACAAATATTATTGGTGAGGATATGGAGCTTGTCGTCAATATCCATCGACTTATTAAAGAGAAAAAGGCCAAAAAACGCATTGAATTCGTACCAGACCCTGTTTGTTGGACAGAAGCACCGCACACATTAGGTGTATTGCGCAATCAGCGAAGACGTTGGCATCAAGGGATGTTTGAAAGTCTGTGGAAACATAAAAAAATGACGTTAAATCCACGCTACGGTTTGATCGGCCTCGTATCATTTCCGTATTTTTGGCTTGTGGAATGTTTAGGTCCTATTGTAGAGCTAGGTGGCTATATTTATATTGTCATCGCGTTTTTTTTAGGGCAAATTTATTATGAAATAGCAATATTATTATTATTACTTTTTGTCATATATGGTGTTATTTTTTCCGTTGCTTCCGTATTATTTGAGGCTTGGAGCATGAATACGTATCCGCGAAAGAGAGACTTAATACGTATGGTTCTTTTAGCGCTTACAGAAATTTTTTGGTATCGTCCACTCACGCTCCTATGGCGTTGTGAAGGATTAATTCGTTTTTTACGTAAGAAAAGTGAATGGGGAAATATGAAGCGTGTCGGGATTGCTGAAAAGGAGAAAAGTGTATGAAGCGAATATATATAGGAATTATCGTAGCATTTATTCTTATTAGTACGCCAATACTAATTTGGCATTTTGACGATAAATCCCCGCTAAACGTAGCCATTTTAGATAAAACCGTTCCAAATGAAACGTATCGTGAACATCTCGGTGTCAATTGGTTTTTAAATCATTATAAGTACACATTGGACAATCACCCTTATGATTTAGCGCAAAGTTACTTTGGCACTTATCCAGACGACAAGTCGAAAAGTGTAACGGAAAAGAAATTTCCTACAGATTACAGTAATTATGATGTGATTTATTTAGCGGATACGTATGGAGTTTATAAAGATGATTTAAAAGAGGAAAAACGACTTGGACAACGCTCAGAGAAAATTGTCGGGGGCTTAGAGATGGAAGAATGGCAAGCGATTGTCTCTCGTCTTGCGAGCAATAAAAAAAGCATGCTTATCGCCGAATATAATACATTTGCTTCTCCGACTTCTGAGGCAGTTCGAAAAGAGCTTCAAGATTACCTAGGAATTACATGGTCTGGATGGATTGGACGTTACTTTGATGAGCTAGATTATCACAAAAACACGGAAATTCCACAATGGGTAGTAGATGAATATGGTGATGATTGGCCTTATAAAGGTGGAGGCTTTCTAGTCTTTAACGAAATGACCGAAAAGCTAGTAGTATTAGAGCTGGATAAGCATGTCAAAACAGAAGGGATTCAACTGCAATTTACTGAAGAGGGCAAGCAATTTTTTAATACCTCGGCTAGTGCGAAATATGAGTATTGGTTTGATATCATTACGCCGAAATATGCTGAAGATGCACTCGCTAATTATAAGTGGGATTTAACAGAAGAAGGCTCCAAGTTAATAGATGACAATAATATTCCGCAACAATTTGCAGCAATTGTCGCACAGGATAAACGTTATACGACGAGCTATTATTTTGCAGGAGACTTCAATGATATAGCACGTGTACCTGCATTTTATAAAATCAAAGGTTTGCCTACTATTTATAAATATGCTGAGAAGTTTGCTGACAGTTCCTTTTATTGGTCTGTCTACATACCAGTGATGCACAAAATATTTGAGGCATTTGATAACAAGGAAATTAAGGAAGCAAGTCACCCTAAGGGCTTAAATTACAATGCGCGCGTCCAAGGTGAAAAGTTTGAAGTGTTACAAGATGGAAAATGGGAATCGCTAACATTTAAAGGTGTCAATATTGGTATGGGGAAACCAGGTGCATTTCCTGGCGAAGCGGCTATCACGGAAGAAGAGTATTATCGTTGGTTTAATCAAATTGCTGCGATGAACGCGAATACGATACGTGTTTATACATTACATCCACCAGGCTTCTATCGAGCGTTGGCAAAGTACAATGAAGAAAATCCACAAAAACCGCTATATGTTTTACACGGTGTGTGGATAAATGAAGAAGGCTTAGCGGAATCGCTCGATGCTTATGATGAGGCGACGTTAAAGGATTTCCAACATGAAATGCAGCAAATGGTTGATGTCATTCACGGTAATACTTATGTGAAGCCTGTTGCAGGGCATGCATCAGGTTTATATGATGTAGACGTTTCGCAATATGTTATTGGTTGGGTGCTTGGCATTGAGTGGTATCCAAAAATGGTCGTTGGCACAAATGAAAAGCATGCAAATATTGGACAATATAACGGCACATTTTTTGAAACAAAAAATGCTTCACCATTCGAGCATTGGCTAGCTGAGCAAATGGATACCATTACAATTTATGAGAAGAACAAATACAATTGGATGCGTCCGATGAGTTTTACGAACTGGGTAACAACCGATTTACTTGAACATCCATCTGAACCATCAGAGGATGAAGATTTAGTAGGGGTAAACCCGAATGTTATCTGGACGAAGGGGGACATGCAAAAACCTGGACAATTTGCTTCGTATCATGTCTATCCCTATTACCCAGACTTCTTTAATTTTGATAAAGATTATTTAAATTATGTAGATTTTCGTGGTCAGAAAAATAGTTATGCTGCCTATTTAAAAGAATTGCATGAGGCACATACAATGCCGATACTAATCGCCGAATTCGGTATTCCAGCATCCCGTGGTATGACACATGAAAATGTTTACGGCTGGAATCAAGGACATATGTCTGAAAAGGCACAAGGTGAGACATTGCAACATTTGTATGAAGATATTATGCATGAAGGCTTGCTTGGCGGTCTTGTTTTTACTTGGCAGGATGAGTGGTTTAAACGCACGTGGAATACGATGGACTACGATGATCCGAATCGTCGACCGTTCTGGTCTAATGCGCAAACGAATGAGCAACAGTTCGGACTTATGAGCTTTGATCGAAATAAAATTTTAGTAGATGGCAATTTAAAAGATTGGAAAGATGGCACACAACTTTACGGAACATCGCCTTCTAGCGCGATAGACTTTGCAGTTGATTACGATGAAAAGTATGTGTACATGAAATTGAAAAGTGACGATTTATCAAATGCTTCACCACGTATTTTATTAGATGTCGTGCCAAATCAGGGCAATACATCTGCCACAACTATTAAAGATATGACATTTTCAAATGGTGTAGATTTTATGGTGGAATTGAATAAAGACAGTGATTCTCGTATTGTCATCGATGAATACTATGATTTCTATGATTATTTTTATGGGCATCGTTTGAACATGATTCCTCCACGCATGCAAGAAACGATAAAAAATAGTGGGAAGTTTGCGCCAATATATTATGTTTTAAATAAACAGCTGTATTTACCAGAACAAAAAGTGACAACAGACTTTAGTTTCTATGAAACAGGGAAATTGCTGCAGGGCAATGCAAATCCTGAAGCACCAGACTATAATTCACTTGTCGACTACACGTGGACTGATGATCATGTCATTGAGCTACGTATACCTTGGCTCCTTATACAATCAAAAGATCCGAGTCAGCGCGAGTTTATGGGTGATTTATATGCAAATGGTGAAACAGCTTCCGTAAAAGTTGATGATATTTTTATCGGTCTAGTATTTGTTGATAGGGAAGGGAAGGTCGTGCAATCATTACCGCAGACAAATAGTCATGTATTGCCAGCTCTTGAATCATATAGTTGGAATACTTGGCAACAACCTAAATACAATGAACGGTTAAAACAATCATATTATATATTACAGGAGCTATTTAAAGAAAAATAAACGTTACAGATTATTGTGTTTCTATCAATAATAGTTAAAAAACTACCCAGTGGATCGTCAATTCCATTGGGTAGTTTTTATCATTTGATTATCTATTTATTGAAATTGAGAAAGGCGGGAAAAGAAATTTGTTACGAAATCTAAAAATATTTTTTCAGATGGTGCGATTTCCCGATTTACAGGTGAAATAATACCAACCGTTCTTGGAATGGTTGGTGATTCAATCGGCACTTTAATTGTAAAGCGAGCAGCTGAATCATATAGAGAACTTTCGGGTAATAGGCTGACACCAATACCCGCGGCCACCAAACCTTTTAAGGCATCTAAGTCTTCTCCTTCAGAGATGATATTTGGTAAGAAACCTGCTGCGCGGCAAGCATCCATCGCCACTTTATGCAAAATATAGCCATCTGGAAAAAGGACGAACAGGTCATTACGTAAATCGGCCAGCTGTATACTTTCTCGTTTTGCTAAAGGATGGTTTGCTGGCAATAAGGCTGCAATATTTTCGGTGAATAATATGGTTGATTGTATCGCTTCGTCTTTCGGTGGAAGTGGACCTAAAAATGCTAAGTTCAATTCACGGTTTTTTACTGCGTCAATTAAAAAACGATAAGAACCTTGGCGCAGTTGGAATTGCAATTCTGGATATTCACGCTTAAAAGCGGAAATAACGGTTGGCAAGACATAACTAGCTAAGCTAGTAGGAAAGCCGATTTTAATCGTACCTTTCGCAGGATCTAAATATTCCTCTACTTGTTTCGCTGCAAAATCTATTGCTTTTAAAGCAGTAATTGTATGTTCAAGAAAAGTTTTTCCTATCGGTGTTAATTTGACATTTCGGCCAACGCGTTCAAAAAGAGGTGTACCTAATTCATCTTCTAAGTTAGCAATTTGACGACTAATTGCTGATTGGGCAACATGAAGATGTTCAGCAGCCTCAGAAATATGCTCACGCTCTGCAACCTCTACAAAATAACGTAATTGACGTAATTCCACTGGATATTCACCTCTATTAATCGAAAAATACGATTGCTTATATTTTAATTATATAATATTTAATATATAAAAAGACTGAAAAATTAGCATAGTGCAAAATAAAAGGTAGAAAGATGATAAATAACGCATGAAGGCGGTAAAAATAGCAAAATAAATCTATTAAGAAAGGATGGTTTCTACTAGTTTTGTTAGTAATTTGAGAGTTTAGTCTTGTAAAATAGGTTCGAGGTGGAGATTTATGATAAAGAAGGGAATCAGTTGGCTGCTTATTATTTTAGCAATTACTATGTTAGCTGGTTTAACATTTAACGATCAGGAAGCGAACAATACCAAGTTGCAAGCGAAAGATGGGTTATTAGATCTTTCGGAAATTTCTAGAAATGAAAAAGTCGTTGCCCTCTCTGGAGAATGGAAGTTTATAGGGAATCAATATGTAGATGCAAGTCATTTTCCACAAAATGCAACGTTGGAAAAGGTACCTGGTTCTTGGAGCGAGGATGTCCAGTATGGAACGTATCAGCTCAAAGTTGAATTACCTCCACATTTCGAAAAAATAGGTCTTCGTGTGCGAAATATTTGGTCTGCACACCGCCTTTTTATAAATGGCAAAGAACTTGCTACTTATGGCACTCTTGGAACAGAAAAGGAGGGGGCTATAGCTAGTAATCCAGTGTATGAATTATATTTTACACCTACAACAAAATCACTGACGATTACATTGCAAGTAGCAGATTTTTTTAATGCCCGACATGGCATTATATTTCCGATTGATATCGGTGTTGCGGAGACGATAGCTAACGATGTTGTGAAAGATGTTAATTTAGAAAAAACAACGATTATTATTTTATTTATTTTTTCAATCTTTCACTGCAGTTTGTATTTATTAAGAACGAAAGATAAAGCATTTTTTTATAGTGCCATATACTTCTTTACACTTGCTTTGCTCGTTTCTACGCGCGGCGAAAGGACGCTTTATCGAGAGTTTCCGACAATGCCATTTGAACTGTACTTTCGATTACAAGATTTTATTACGTATCTAAATGCGGTGACGCTATTCTTTTTCTTTGTCTATACGGTTGAAACGATGGTGAAGCGTCGAACAGCGATACTATTGACGCTACCTCTTGTTTTATACGGGCTAGGGACACTGCTATTTCCGGCAAGGTCATTGTCTTCTTTACAATATATCTTTTTTGGATACATAAATGGCTTGGCTCTCGTCATTATCGCTAGATTAATATATTTATGTTTCGCTAAAAATACGAAAATTCCTAATAACGAGTTAATCATATTAAGTGTATCAGTGTTTTCGCTCTTTATTTTTTCGGTAAGTGGCGCCTTTGACCAGCTTTATTTCACAGGGAAAAATATTTTCAATCGAATGGGCATGCTATTTTTTATTTTAGGCATGAATGTCTTTCTAGCAATGCGGCTCATTAATCGGACGACAGCAGCAGAGATTTTTAGCGAACGATTGGAAAAAGCTACAATAGGTAAAGATTCCTTTTTAGAAGTTACAACAAAGGAACTTGAACAACCTCTCTATCATGCACTTAACGTCACAAAGTCCTTATCAGCACAGAAAGCTTTAGTCGAACATCAATTGCTGGAGCAACAACTTGAACGCTTATTATATTTAGTGAATGACTTAAAGGATTTTACAAAAATTCGATTTCAGGATTTTCACATTGATGTCCATCCGGTCAATGTGCAAATGATTATTCAACATGTCGTAAAAATGCATGAACGTACGATGGAAAAAGCAAATATTAAATATTATATGCATGCGGATAGTCAATTACTGATACAGGCAGATGAACATAGAATGGGCCAAATTATGTATCGGATAATGGAAACGGTCATTGCGCATGCGAGTAATGGCGAAGTTGTTCTTAGCATTATGCATTTTGACACAGATGTCAGAATAGCAGTTGAAGGGACAGGGCCGGATATTATTGAACAAATAGCCGCAGATGTGACAGGTCAATCCATTGGCAAGGCGATTATTGAACAAATGGGTGGTACCTATTTGGTCGATATATTACATGATGGTATACGATTTTTATTAACATTGCCTTTTGGTGGCTATGAAGAAAAGCAACCGAATAAAGTGAACGATACACTGCCATTGTCTCCTAAAACGATGAATGACCATTTACCAACTTTATTGATTGTTGAAGATGATGTGATTCATGCTGATGTGCTACAAAGCCTTCTTCAGCAACATTATGCCATTTCGTTAGCGCATAATGCGAAAGAGGCGTTTCATGCGATCCAACATAAAAAGCCTGATTTTATACTAATTGATGAAGTAATGCCAGGGATGGACGGCTTAGTGCTCACACAAAAAATAAGACAACAATATAGTTACATGGATTTGCCGATTATTATGCTAGTAGCGAATGAATATCCGACGAACATTTCACTTGTGCTTGAATCAGGAGCGAATGATTACATTCGAAAGCCTGCCTCGAAAGAAACATTATTAGCACGGTTATCCGCCATTTCTTTAGCGAAAGAAGCGATAACGAATGCGATTGAGCATGAGATGGCATTTTTACAAGCACAAATAAAACCGCACTTTTTATATAATGCGCTTAGTAGTATTATTTCCTTCTGCTATACAGATGGAGAGCGAGCCGGCCATTTATTAACGATGTTGTCCACGTATTTACGTTATATTTTTGATTCTGGTAAGGAAGGTTTCCGCGCAACGCTTGAAAAAGAGTTGGAAATTATACAAGCATATGTAGAAATTGAACAAGCTCGGTTTGGTGCTAGACTAAACGTTGTAGTTGAAATGGATGAGGCAATTGATGCTGCAAAAGTTGAAGTGCCAAGTCTGCTAATACAGCCACTTGTCGAAAATGCAATTCGTCATGGGATTTTTGAAAAAGAAGGAAATGGCAATGTCCTTGTGAAAATCATAAAAGAAGAAAATTGTATGCTCGTTCAAGTTGTTGATGATGGCGTTGGTATGACGACAGAGCAAGTAGCGAATTTAACAATGGGTAAAAATATTAGCTCAAATGGAATAGGGTTTACAAATGTTTTACGTCGTGTAAAAGAATTACCACATGCTACGCTGACGATTCAATCTAAAGTAAATGAAGGAACAACAATGACTTTAAAACAACCTTTAAAGGAGTATGCCAATGTGGAACATTATTATGGTAGAAGATGAAGAGCCTATTCTAAACTTGCATAAACGTTTACTGGAGAAGGATGGTCTTTTTAAGGTGATTGCCACTTTTACTTCCCCAATTGAAGCGGCTAAGGAGCTTGCAAAAATTCGTGCCGATGCTATTTTTTTAGATATTGAAATGCCTAAACTGAATGGCATAGAGCTTGCGATAAAGCTGGTAGAGGAAGGTATCGATGTACCAATTATCTTTTCAACAGCATACACAAAATATGCCGTCGATGCTTTTCGCGTACAAGCGCTCGATTATGTTTTAAAACCAATGACGCCGAATACAGTTCTACAATTAGATGAACGACTTGCAAAATATTACGGTCGTCAGAAACAACATGCTATTGCGAAGCTAGAAGTCCGTCTTCGAGGTGATGCAGCAACACGGATGAATGGGCGAGCTATTAAATGGCGCACAAAAGTAACGGAGGAACTGTTTTACTATTTGTTGTTGAACGAAGGAGCAGTCGTTTCCAAATATCGAATTTTAGATGATATTTGGCCAAATCTTGATGAACGCAAAGCATTAGCAAACTTGTATAATACAATTTATCGATTGCGCCAAATGTTTAATGAGCTTGAAGTACCGATTCAAATTGAACGTATTAATGATGGCTATGAAATGAAAACGAATAATGCAGTCATGTTACAAATGCCAAACGAGCCTGATTCATTCTTGCTTGAATCAAAGGGCTATTTATGGGCGTATAAAATAAGTTAATTTCTTTAGTGAAAAAATAAAATCAGGTTTGGCCAAAGGTTGCTCGTAAATTTTAGCTGTTCTTTACTTGGCTGTAAATAAAATTTAGCAGACAACACAAGTTGATGGTAGTGGCGGCGACTCCTGCTCAGAACGCACAAAACGTAAGACGCAACAGCCCGCGCGTTAGGAGGGATGCGGCTTACTTTGCTGAGCGGAAAGCGACCGCCGTAGCGGACATCGACGTAAGAAAAAGTGATAGATTGATGACAGTCAATCTATCACTTTTTCTCTTTTGTCCAAGTTATATTTTAAATTACATGCAAAATTTAGGTAGACTCTCATGGATGCAATTTTAAAACGATATGAGCGTGCTAGTACTCTATAATTTTATTTCTTTATAATGATTCCATTTTAATGAAATAGGATATAGTATAGATATGATTGTTTGCGCATATTTGTCACAAAACCGCTACAATTAACACTTTATGCGAGGTTTCCACTATGTAGCTAGATGAAATCCATTCTCATTTAGAGATATTTTATTGAAAATAGACTTTATTGATTCTCATTGTCACTTTCGTTTAGCAATAAACTGAAAATGCTTACAAAGTCTTTATAATTCAAGATTTCATCATGGAATAGTGAAAGTGGTCAAAATGGTTTGCATAGAGAACGATTTTCAGTTAAGATTAGAATGATGATAATTAAGGAATGGTTGCCCATTCACAGAACACACTATGGAGGTATTTTCATGTCAACTTTAGTAATTAAAGATCTTCACGTTGAAATCGACGGGAAAGAGATTTTAAAAGGCGTAAACCTTACAATTAATACAAATGAAATCCATGCAATTATGGGACCAAACGGAACTGGTAAATCGACACTAGCTTCTGCAATTATGGGACACCCAAAATATGAAGTTACTTCTGGTACAGTTGAACTTGATGGTGAAAACGTACTTGAAATGGAAGTAGATGAGCGTGCACAAGCTGGCTTATTCCTAGCTATGCAATATCCATCAGAAATCGCTGGTGTAACAAACGCTGATTTCTTACGTTCAGCTATTAATGCACGCCGTGAAGAGGGCGACGAAATTTCATTAATGAAATTCATTCGTGAATTAGATAAAAATATGGAATTCCTTGAAATGAACGAAGATATGGCACAACGTTATCTAAATGAAGGTTTCTCTGGTGGTGAGAAAAAACGTAACGAGATTCTTCAATTAATGATGATTAAGCCAACTATCGCTATTTTAGATGAAATTGACTCTGGTCTTGACATTGATGCATTAAAAGTTGTTTCTAAAGGTATTAATGCAATGCGTGGCGAAGGCTTCGGCTGCTTAATGATCACGCACTACCAACGTCTACTTAACTACATCACGCCAGATCATGTACACGTAATGATGCAAGGTCGCGTTGTAAAATCAGGTGGCGCAGAATTAGCACAACGTTTAGAAGCAGAAGGTTATGACTGGATTAAAAAAGAATTAGGTATCGAAGAAGAAACAGAAGAACAAGAAGCATAAGAAGGAGGACGAATTAGCATGACAGTGGAACTTAACTTGCCTGTAACAGTACAGGACGTGCGCTCGTTCTCAGAAGCTAACGGTGAACCAACTTGGTTTGCTGAGCTTCGTACGGCAGCACTAGACAAAGCAGCTGGTTTAGATATGCCAAAACCAGATAGAACAAATATTACAAAATGGGATTTCATGAACTTCCCAAGTCATTCTGTTGTCAGTGAAAAATACACTTCACTTGAAGAACTACCAGAAGAGGCACGAGGCTTAATTGACCTTGAGCAAGAAAACTTATATATTCAACGCAACAATACACCAGCGTTTATTAAAACGTCACAGGAGCTTGCAGATAAAGGTGTTATTTTTACAGACATGCTAACTGCTGTTCGTGAACATGGTGAGCTTGTGCAAAAATACTTCATGACTGAAGCAGTAAAAGTTGATGAACATAAATTAACTGCACTTCACGCAGCACTTGTTAATGGGGGCGTATTCGTTTATGTTCCGAAAAATGTCATTATCGAGCAACCGTTACAAGTTGTATTTTTAAATGACAATGCAGAAGCTTCACTATATAACCACGTATTAGTAGTAGCGGAAGCAAATGCAGCTGTCACATATGTTGAAACGTATATTTCAACAGTTGAAGAAGCAAAAGGTCAAGCGAACATTATCTCAGAAGTAATTGTCCAAGATAATGCACAAGTTATTTACGGTGCGGTTGATGTACTTGCTAAAGGTTATACTACTTATGTAAACCGTCGTGCTCGTTTAGCGCGTGATGCAAAAGTTGATTGGGCACTTGGTTTAATGAATGATTCAGATACAATTTCTGAAAACATTACACACCTTGTTGGTGACGGTTCTCATGCTGATACAAAAACAGTTGTCGTTGGTCGCGGAGAACAAAAACTAAACTTCACAACAGAAGTTCGTCACTGGGGTAAAAACTCAAATGGTCACATTTTAAAACACGGTGTGATGAAAGATGCAGCACAGTCAATCTTTAACGGTATTGGTTACATTGAACACGGTGCTACAAAAGCGGATGCGCAACAAGAATCACGTGTGCTTATGCTTTCTGAAAAAGCACGTGGCGATGCTAACCCAATTCTTTTAATTGACGAAGATGATGTAACAGCAGGACACGCAGCATCTGTAGGTCGAGTGGATCCACTACAACTTTATTACTTAATGAGTCGTGGTATCTCGAAAGCAGAAGCAGAGCGCCTTGTTATCCATGGATTCCTTGCGCCAGTTGTTACGCAATTACCTATCGAAGGCGTTCAAAAGCAACTGACGGAGGTTATTGAAAGGAAAGTTCGCTAATGATCAATAAAGACATTAAAAGCTATTTCCCAATATTAGATCAACAAGTCAATGGTCATCCACTTGTTTACCTTGATAGTGCAGCAACATCTCAAAAGCCTAGTCAAGTAATTGAAGCAATCAAGCATTACTATGAATTCGATAACTCTAATGTTCACCGAGGTGTGCATACATTGGGAAATCGCGCGACTGACAAATACGAGGGTGCTCGTGACAAGGTGCGGAACTTCATTAATGCGAAATCAACAGAAGAAATTATCTTTACTCGCGGTACAACAACTGCGTTAAATACAGTAGCTTCTAGTTATGGTCGTGCAAATGTTGGGCAAGGTGATGAAATTGTCATTACACAGATGGAGCACCATTCCAATATTATTCCTTGGCAACAGCTTGCTAAAGAAAAAAACGCGACATTAAAGTACATTGATCTTGAGGCGGATGGCACACTTGATCTTGAAAAAGTTCGTGCGACAATTACGCCGAAAACAAAAATCGTGTCAGTATCTATGGCATCGAATGTTCTCGGTACGATTAATCCGATTAAAGAAATTGCAAAAATTGCACATGCTAATGGTGCCGTAATGGTAGCAGATGCTGCACAAGCTGCACCGCATATGAAAATAGACGTGCAAGATTTAGATGTAGATTTTTTAGGGTTTTCAGGACATAAAATGTGCGGGCCGACTGGAATAGGTGTACTATATGGTAAAAAAGAGCACCTAGAAAAGATGGAGCCAATTGAATTTGGTGGCGAAATGATCGACTTTGTTGGATTGCATGATTCAACGTGGAAAGAATTACCGTGGAAATTTGAAGGTGGTACGCCTATTATTGCAGGTGCAATCGGTTTAGGTGCTGCTATTGATTTCTTAAATGAAGTAGGGTTAGATAATATTGCACAGCACGAGCATAAGCTTGTAGGCTATGCAATGGATCAGCTTGAAACAATTGAGGGACTGAAAATTTTTGGACCACGTGATCCGATGAAACGTTGTGGACTTGTTACGTTTAACTTAGATGATGTACATCCACATGATGTTGCAACAGTTCTTGACATGAACGGTATTGCTGTTCGTGCAGGACATCATTGCGCACAGCCACTAATGAAATGTCTCCAACAAGTAGCGACAGCGCGCGCAAGCTTCTATCTGTATAATACGGAGGAAGATATTGACCGCTTAGTTGCTGGGTTGCGTACTGCGAAGGAGTATTTTGGCGATGTCTTTTAATAATTTAGATCAACTATACCGTTCAGTAATCATGGATCATTATAAAAATCCGCGCAATAAAGGATCTTTAGAAACAGATGCTGTAACAATAGATATGAACAATCCGACTTGTGGCGACCGTATTCACTTAACGCTTAAAGTGAAGGATGGAATTGTTGAAGATGCGAAATTTGACGGTGAAGGCTGTTCGATTTCGATGTCTTCTGCATCAATGATGACACAAATTATCAAAGGGAAAAAAGTAGAAGAAGCATTAGAGCTTGCTGATATTTTCTCAAAAATGATGATGGGTGAAGAATATAGCGATAAATACGACCTAGAGGATGTCGAGGCACTGCAAGGTGTTTCACAATTCCCTGCACGAATTAAATGTGCGACATTGGCTTGGAAAGCAATGGAAAAAGGCGTAAAAGAATAATAATTCGTGAACGGAGGAGAAATAATGGCTAAAAAAATGCCGGATATTGGCGATTACAAATACGGATTCCATGACAAGGACGTATCAATTTTCCGTTCAAAACGTGGTTTGACTGAAGAAATCGTCCGTGAAATTTCAAATATGAAGCAAGAGCCTGAGTGGATGCTTGAGTACCGCTTAAAAGCGCTTGAAACTTTCTATACAAAACCGATGCCACAATGGGGTGGCGACCTAGGCGATTTAAATTTCGATGAAATTACGTACTACGTAAAACCATCTGAAGCTACGCAAAAATCTTGGGATGAAGTACCTGAAGAAATTAAAGCTACATTCGATAAATTAGGTATTCCTGAGGCAGAACAAAAATATCTTGCTGGTGTATCAGCTCAGTATGAATCTGAGGTAGTATACCACAATATGAAACAAGAACTTGAAGATCTTGGTATTGTATTTAAAGATACAGATTCAGCTTTACGTGAAAACGAAGATATTTTCAAAAAATATTGGGGTAAAGTAATTCCTTATACTGACAATAAATTTGCTGCGTTAAACTCAGCAGTATGGTCAGGTGGTTCATTTATCTATGTGCCACCAGGTGTCAAAGTTGAAACACCTTTACAAGCTTACTTCCGTATTAACTCTGAAAATATGGGTCAATTCGAACGTACGCTCATTATTGTTGATGAAGGCGCACATGTACACTATGTTGAAGGATGTACAGCTCCTGTATATACAACAAACTCTTTACACTCAGCAGTAGTAGAAATTATCGTCGAAAAAAATGCTTACTGCCGTTATACAACGATTCAAAACTGGGCGAACAATGTTTACAACTTAGTAACAAAACGTACAGTTGTTGAAGCAAACGGTACGATGGAATGGATCGATGGTAATATTGGATCTAAATTAACTATGAAATACCCGGCTTGTATCCTTAAAGGTGAAGGCGCACGTGGTATGACATTATCCATTGCTTTAGCTGGTAAAGGGCAACACCAACATGCTGGAGCAAAAATGATTCATATGGCACCTAACACATCTTCTACAATCGTTTCTAAATCGATTGCGAAACAAGGTGGTAAAGTAACATATATGGGTCAAGTACGTTTCGGTCCGAAAGCAAGTGGGGCGCGTGCTAACATTGAATGTGATACATTAATCATGGATAACCAATCTACTTCGGATACAATTCCTTACAACGAAATTTTAAATGATAATGTTTCTTTAGAGCATGAAGCGAAAGTTTCAAAAGTTTCGGAAGAACAATTATTCTACCTAATGTCTCGTGGTATTTCTGAAGAAGAAGCAACTGAAATGATTGTAATGGGCTTTATCGAACCATTTACGAAAGAATTACCAATGGAATATGCAGTAGAAATGAACCGTCTCATCAAATTTGAGATGGAAGGTTCTATCGGCTGATTTTTTGTTGATGTGCATGCGACTAGAGCTATTTTAGCTTTAGTCGCTTTTTATATTTGTAGAAAGTATATGCTATCATTATGTACATAAGGAGGGAGTCACTTGATTCGTGTAGGGTTAACAGGCTGGGGCGATCATCCTTCGTTATATAGTAGTGTGACTGCCTCAAAGGACAAATTATTCGATTATGCAGGTCATTTTTTAACCGTAGAATTAGATACTTCTTTTTATGCGATACCATCAGTAGATAATGTACGTAAATGGTGTGAGCAAACGCCAGATTCATTTCGTTTTGTTATAAAAGCCTATCAGGGAATGACTGGTCATTTGCGCGGAGAAATTCCTTTCGAATCTAAAAACGATATGTTCAATGCTTTTATTGACTGTGCAAATGAATTTAAACGTCATGGAAAGTTAGCGATGATCTTAGCACAATTTCCACCATGGTTTGATTGTCAGTCGAAAAATGTACATTATTTATTGTATATAAGACAACAATTAAAAGCATTCGATGTAGCGATCGAATTTCGCAATCAGACATGGTATGCACAGAAGGTTGTCCAACAAACGATGGATTTTTTAAAGGAACATCAATTTATCCATACTATTTGTGATGAACCGCAAGCTGGTAGTGGTTCTGTGCCCTTTTATCCTGAAGTAACGGCCAATAAGGCACTCGTCCGTATACATGGACGCAATATTCATGGCTGGCGTAATACGGGCAATGCAGAGAACTGGCGCAAAGTTCGTTTTTTATATGACTATAATAAAGAAGAACTACAGCAAATTGGACAGCATGTTCAAAGGATAGAGCCTAAGGTGCAAGAGCTATTTGTTTTATTTAATAATAACTCTGGACAGCATGCTGCGAAAAATGCCAAGGAACTACAGGCACTACTCGCTATCCAAGATAGAGGTTTAGCGCCAAAACAATTAAATATGTTTGAAGGAGAACTATAATGGAGTTTATTCTTTTAATAGTAATTGCACTACTATCCGGGCTAATTGGCTCGCTTGTAGGACTAGGTGGAGGGATTATTTTAGTACCGGCCACTTTATTTGTTGGTATAAATCTTGGGATGCTCCCAGAAATGACACCACAAAAGGTCGTTGGGCTATCGGTTGTGATGATGATCTTCACCGGTTTAGCGTCAACATTAAGCTATATGAAATCCAAAACAGTGGATTATAAAAGTGGCGTTATATTTTTTCTAGGCAGTATTCCGGGGACGATGGTAGGTGCATGGGTCAATAAAGGATTGGATTTACCGTCATTTAACTTATATTTTGGCATATTGTTAATCGTCATATCGATAATTTTGCTTATCCGTGATAAATTGAAACCAGTACAATGGTTTGTGAAAAATGGTACCCAACATCAATTTGTAGATGTTGAAGGGAAAACGTATGTTTATGGCTATCCAATATGGTTTGCATTAATATTTTGCTTTACTGTTGGTTTTGCTTCAGGCTTATTTGGCATCGGTGGTGGAGCGTTGATTGTGCCGGCAATGATTATTTTGTTTTTATTTCCGCCACATGTTGCTGTGGCCACATCGATGTTTATGGTCTTTCTAAATTCGATTGTTAACTCGGCAAGTCATATTTATTTAGGGAATGTTCCATGGCTGTATACAATTCCTGTTATTCCTGGTGCTTACATCGGGGCCAAGCTTGGGGCAGCGCTTAATAAAAAAATTAAATCCGATACACTTGTCCTTGCACTGCGAATTATTTTATTATTATTAGGAATTCGTTCCATTATAGAGGGCTTATTGTAAAGAAGAGGTGGCTTGAATGCTGGAAAAAATTCATATTTTTCATACAAATGATTTGCATAGTCATTTTAAGTATTGGCCGCGCATGGCAAGCTATGTCAATACACAACGGGCTCATTTGACGGCTTTAAGTGAAACAAGCTTTTTAGTTGATGTTGGAGATCATGTAGATAGGTCAAATATTTATACGGATGCCACAGTAGGAAAGGGCAATGTGAAATTATTAAACAACGCTGGTTATGATGTTGTGACAATTGGCAATAATGAAGGCATTACATTGTCCCATGAAGAGCTATTTCATCTATATGATGATGCGCTATTTGACGTTGTAGTAGCGAATATTACGGCAGCTCAAGGAGATAATCCAGCATGGTTAAAGCCTTATGTTGTAAAAACGTCGAAATACGGTACGAAAATTGCAGTGATTGCTGCAACGGCGATGTTCGAGATTTATTATAAAGAATTGAACTGGCATATTGAAGATGCACGAAGCTCGCTTATTCGCTTAACACACCAACTGCGTCAAGAAGTAGATATTGTTGTTTGTCTGTCACATTTAGGAATTACTGAAGATGAATTATTAGCGGAGGAATGCCCAGAAATCGACGTTATCTTTGGTTCACACACACATCATACACTACCAACTGGGAAGTACGTTAACGGGGTATTGCTTACTGGCGGAGGAAAATTCGGACAATATACGGGACATTTAGTGGTAGAATATGATAAGAAAACGAGGGAAATTGTTGAAAAAAAGGATACTTTAATTCATAATAAGGACTTGCCAAATGTTGAAAATGAAAATGAGTTTTTGCTATCTTTAGAAGAAGAAGGCAAAAAATTATTAGACAAGCCCGTTTTCTCGACGAAAAAAGCGTACAATAAGGAATGGTTCCATTACTCGCAATTATCGCACTTATTTGCACAAGCGATTTTAGAAAAAAGTGGTGCGGATTGTGCGTTGTTTAATGCAGGCATATTTTTAGATGGTCTTCCAAAAGGAACAGTTACCGCGCTTGATTTGCATAAAATTTTTCCTCATCCGATTAATTTATGTACCATTGAATTGTCAGTTTCGGAAATGAAGGAAATTTTCCAGCAATCTAAAAATGAAGAATGGCCGAATATGGAGCTTAAAGGTTTAGGTTTTAGGGGCGTTATTTTTGGCAAAATGCTAACATATGGCTTTACGATGAATGAGGATCGTCAATTGCTCATTAATGGACAAATTGCAGATAATGAGCGTACTTATACATTGGTAACACTTGATTTGTTTACGTTCGGTTATTTTTATCCAAGCTTTAAATATGCAAAGAAAACATATATTTTACCTGATTTTTTACGCAATATTATGTTAGAGTACGGGCAAAGTTTCTTTAAGCTATAGATAGAAAATGCTTTAAGAATGGATTGGGGAAGAAGTCATGCGATTAATTTCAATCGATGTATTAAAAGAAGGAATGGTATTAGGAAGAACCATCTGGAATGAGGCAGGTCATCCACTTTTAAAGAAAGATGTTGTCATTAATGAACGTATTATTGAGAGACTTCAACAGTTGAATACACATTATTTATATATTGATGACAAAATTTCTCAAGGTATTGAAGTAAAGGAAACGGTTCCTCCCGATGTCCGAAATAAAACAATCTCAACCATTAAAGATTCTTTCCAATCCTTAAATGGTTTAAGTACAGTTAATGCCTCTTATATACTTGATCAGCAATCGAAAGCGATTGTGACGATTGTCGATGAACTACTTTCAGCTGTTACAGGCAATGATGAAATTTTAACGATTTTAACAGATGCTTATTTATTCGATGAATACTTATATCAGCATTCTTTTCATGTAACCTTATATTCGATTGCTATCGCGAAAGAATTAGGGCATTCAGCCGAGGATCTTCGTTTAATTGGTATAGGTGCCTTATTGCATGATGTTGGAAAGATTATGGTGCCGAAAGAGATATTAAAAAAACCAGGTCGTTTAACGCATGAGGAATTTGAAATGATGAAAATGCACACTCGTTATGGGTTTGATATATTACGTAATTTACATTCCATTTCCTTATTGGTTGCACATTGCGCTTTTCAACATCATGAACGCATCGATGGAAGTGGCTATCCACGAGGTTTAGTTGATTTTGAAATCCATCCTTTTGCCAAAATTATTGGCGTAGCGGATGTATTTGATGCGGTGACGACTAACCGTGTATATCGTGAAAAAATGCTTCCTTCCCAAGGGCTTGCGATTGTAGAAGCTGGCTCAGGTACCCTTTATGATGCGCGTATTGTCGACGCATTGAAAAGGTCGGTTGTACATTATCCGAATGGCTTAATCTTAAAATTATCAGATGGTCGTCGAGGAATTGTCTCAAAACAAAATAATTTGGATTCCTCCTTGCCATGGATTCGAATTTTTGAAGAACAAGATGAATTACTCACAGCGACCTATGAAATCAATTTAGTGGACTATCCAACTGTAACAATCGATAGTATTGAAACCGATTATGTAGTACCATCGAGAGTCGTATAATTTGCTCCTCCTGTTCATACGTTGTAGAACAGGAGGAGATTTTTTTGTTTTTCCCTCGAAAAAGGATGAAATTGCGAACGAATCATAAAAGAGGTATACAGCTAAATCGTTTAACCTTACTAATTGTTACAAGTATCATTTGTATTGTGCTTTTTCTTTATTTCTTAAATGAACGGCTGAAGCCAACATATTTGGAATATGCAGAAGTACAGACCAATAAAATTGCATCGTATGTTGTCAGTAAAGCCATTAATTCACGTACTTCTAACGTATTAGACGTTAATGATATAATCGAAGATGTACCATCTGGTACGTCAGTAACTACAAAATTTAATACGGAAATTATTAATAGAGTACGTGCAGAAACATTAGAGCTTGTTAAAATGTATTTAGAGCAGGCTGAACATGGAGAATTGTCCCACTTGCCTGACTTAGATAATGTCGAATATGATGTCAATAAAATTCAACAAGGGGATGGTATTGTTTTTTTCGTCCCGCTTGCACAGGCAGCTGATTTACCTTTGCTCGGCAATTTGGGGCCGAAAATACCAATACGTTTTCATGTAATTGGCAATGTCCATAGTAATGTAACGTCTGATATTAGGGAATTTGGCATTAATAGTGCTTATGTGGAAGTAGGTATTCATATAGAAGTGAATGTCCAAATAATCGTCCCATTTGCTAGTAAATCAACGACGGTGTCACAAGATATCCCAGTAGCAATGGGATTAACAAGAGGCCCAGTACCAAATATTTATACAAATGGCGGAGATGCAGTACAGCCATCTATCGAAGTGCCAGTACCTTATCAATAGAAATGTTTAAATTGAGAGTAAATGCTAGTTGTTGCCGTTCGTGTAATATGATACATTGACAACAGTGATGGTAGATAATATTCAACAAAAGATAACTTTGATAGGGGCGAATTTGTATGACATCCTGTAAACCTACTAGCAATGAAAAAGAACAACATGTAAGAAAACCGGATTGGTTAAAAATTAAATTAAACACGAACGATGAATATAAGGGTCTAAAAAAGCTGATGCGTGAGAAAAACCTTCATACAGTATGTGAAGAAGCACGCTGTCCAAATATTCATGAGTGCTGGGGTGAGCGCCGTACAGCAACAATGATGATTTTAGGATCGGTTTGTACACGTGCTTGTCGTTTCTGCGCGGTAAAAACAGGTTTACCAAATGAGTTAGATCTTGCAGAACCAGAACGAGTTGCAGATTCTGTCGCAATTATGAATTTAAAGCACGTTGTAATCACAATGGTAGCACGTGATGATTTAAAGGATGGCGGTGCAGAAGTATTAGCCGAAACTGTGCGTGCTATTCGCCGCAAAAGTCCTTTCACGTCTGTCGAAGTATTACCTTCTGATCTAGGAGGTTTGAAGGAAAATCTTCAACTTTTAATGGATGCTAAACCAGATATTTTAAATCATAATATCGAAACGGTACGCCGTTTAACGCCAAGAGTACGTGCGCGTGCAAAATACGAACGTTCTTTAGATTTCCTTCGTTTAGCTAAAGAAATGCAACCGGACATCCCAACAAAGTCATCATTAATGATTGGCTTAGGTGAAACGCATGAAGAAATTTTAGAGGTAATGGATGATTTACGTGCGAACAACGTAGATATTATGACAATCGGTCAATATCTACAACCAACGAAAAAACATTTATCTGTAAAAAAATATTATTCACCAATTGAATTTGGAAAGCTGCGCAAAATTGCAATGGAAAAAGGCTTTAAGCATTGTGAGGCGGGTCCACTTGTACGCAGTAGTTATCATGCCGACGAGCAAGTGAATGCTGCAACAAAAGAACGACAATTGCAGGCTGAAGTGTAATAGGAAAAGTTAGACGAGAAAGGTGGTGTCACTTTGATAATTATAGATGGATATGAATATGAAGTAGTTGAAGATTACCGTGAAGCTTTTCAAGAAGAAGCATTTAAGGAACGGTATTCAGATATTTTAGTCAAATATGATTATATTGTAGGCGACTGGGGCTATAATCAGCTACGTTTAAAAGGTTTTTTTGATGATAAAAATCAAAAATCTACGTTTGATACGAAAATTAGTACGCTTCAAGATTACCTATATGAGTATTGTAATTTTGGCTGCGCCTATTTTGTATTACGCAAATGCGGAAAAGTAATTTTGCAACCAGACGTTGTAATAAATGAAGCAACCGAAGTGACAGAACCAAATGACAATGAACAGATAATCGAATAACAATCATGACCTGATGCTAATGTTTGCATCAGGTTTTTTTTATTTATTTTAGAGCGTTCAACTAATTTAAGTACAAGATTGATGGTCCTAAATGTTATTTTTCAACTTCATTTTTTCTATCCCATCAATTAGAATACCGCTACTAAATAATATCAACCCTATTCCAAAAGAGTATTTAAAATAAATAGAGCTATTATAGCCTAGTTGGTAAACTAGACCAATCAAAGTGAGGATAACACCAATAATAAAAAAGGTATTCCCGATTTTCATTAATAACTCCTCCTTTTTTATCTTTTTGTTTAATTTGTTGATTTTTTTCCCTAACTTGTACTTCATTTAAAATCCAAAATTTTCTATATACTTAAGTTTACTATACATGCATTTATAAGTTGAACCAAAATGGGGAACGATATAAAAGATTTGTATTATAGAAAGATGTGATGACTATAAAAACAGCAGTATTTTTGGACCGTGATGGGGTTATTAATGAAGTATTGACTAAAAGAGTTAAATTTGTGAATAAGCCTCAGCAACTATTTTTCTTACCTGGTGTACCGGAAGCGATAAAAAAATTAAACGAGTTTTTTGATCATGTATTTGTCGTAACCAATCAAGGTGGTGTTGGATTGGGCTTTATGAAAGAAGAACAGTTAAAGAAAATCCATGTCCATATGGCAAAAGAGTTAAAGAAACAAGGGGCAATTATTGATGAAGTTGTCTATTGTGCTCATAAACCGAAAGCTGGCTGTGCGTGTCGTAAACCAAACAGCAAGTTAATTGTAGATCTCGCTGAAAAATACAATGTGGATTTAGCAAAATCCTATATGGTGGGGGATACAGATACAGATATCATTGCAGGAAAAAGGGCAGGTACAAAGGGTGTTTTTCTAGGTAAACATGATGCGCTAGCAGATGCAGTATTTCCCGACTTATTACGAGCTGTTGACTGGATAATAGAAGATGCACATGGTCCTTATCATAATCAAGTATAAATCTGTTGAAAAAGGATAATTTAAAAATTGGAGGTGATAATGATGGCTAACGACAAACAGAAGAAAAAAACATTAGACCGTGAAGAATATGGCTACGGCTTTGATATTAGTGTGGATGATTTAGCTGTGATTGGGCAAAATAAACAAGCTAAAAAACAAAATGATAATGAAAACAAAAACAAACCACATAATAAAGACAACCCTTCAACTTTAAATAAATAACGATGTCTGGGTTGTCCTTCTCATACCGATAAGATTTCCACAAAAAAATTTCGCTAAATATTCCAGTGGGCTGCTCATTTCCGTACTTACGACTAACGGATGTCACAAGGAAATAGATCAGCGGAATTTTTTTGTATTTAAATCTTAATTAAGCAATTCGCGTAAGTATTCACGCAGTTCTACCGTATCTTCTTCAGAACGATTGTATACGTGCTCAAGGTAGCCCGGTTCTTCTACATCGTCTGGCCCTATAATAGCGAAGCGGCCAAATTGAATATCCATTACAAGTACTTTGCCGAAAAAGCGGCTAGATTGTAAAATAGCTAAGTCGTAGCGCAGTTTTTGTCCTGCGAAACTAACGAAGCGTGTTTTTGTATCTTCTACATCATCATATAAGAAAAAACGTTCCATCTTTTAATCTCCTTCCAGTCCTATAGATATGGTACTATAGAAGAGAAAAGACTATCAACTTTAAATGATTTGAATGGGGGCTTTCCTTGTGTATTTTGTAGATCGTAATAAAATCACAACAAACTTACAGTACTTAGATAAACTATTAGCTATTTTTGAGGCAGAGGATAACTGGCTTCAAAATGATATTTCGAAATTAGCTCTTGAACGAATCGGTCATAACGTGATGGAATCAATGATGGATGTAGGTAACTTGATGATTGACGGCTTTATTATGCGTGATCCAGGTAGCTATGAGGATATTATTGATATTTTAATCGATGAAAAAGTCGTGTCATCTGACATGGAAGCATCGTTAAAAGCCGTTGTAGGCTTGCGTAAAATGCTTGTTCGTGAATTTGTATCTGTAGACATTACTGAAGTTGTGAATGTTCTAACGGCAAGCTTACCTGCTTTAAAGCAGTTTGCACCAGCTGTGAATAGCTACTTAACAAATGAGTTAGGTCCCGTATCAGCATTTTTACCTGAGGATCATCAATGAAAACCTATAAGGCATACTGCTTTGATTTAGATGGTACAGTCTATCGTGGTAAGGAAGGCATTCCTTCTGCGGTTGCTTTTATACAACGTTTACAGAGTCAGGGAATTGAGCCGTTTTATGTGACGAATAATTCCTCTAAAACAAAAGAGCAATTACAAGAGGCTTTACGCGCTATTGGCGTAGATGCACCACTCCATCATATATATTCAAGTGCTTTAGTAACGGCAAAGTATGTAGCGATGAATTACGCAGGCAAAAAAGTAGCGATGATGGGCTCAGATGGAATTAAGTTGGCGTTGTTAGATGAAGGAATCGAACCTGTAGAAAACGAGCCAGATGTTTTTGTTATGGGGATTGATCGCACATTGGATTATATGGCATTAGCCAAAGCTACAATTGCAGTGCAAAATGGCGCTGTATTTATCGCGACAAATCAAGATATTAAATTTCCAACAGAGTACGGATTTTTACCCGGAAATGGTTCCTTTGCACGATTAGTCGGAGAGGTAGCAGGCGTCGAGCCGATTTACATCGGTAAGCCGTCACCTGCAATGCTTGACGTTATTGCCAAAGAACATCGTTTTACAAAAGATGAGATGGTGATGATTGGAGATAACTACGATACAGACATTATGTGTGGACTTCGTTTTGGCTGTGATACAATACATGTCAACACAGGCGTTACACCGACTAGTGTTGTTCTAGAAAAAGAACAGCAACCAACTTACTTAGTAGAAACGCTAGGTTAACATTAAAATAGCGTTTGTCATAAACAAAGGACGTTATACCAATTTAAGGTATAACGTCCTTTTTTATATGTGTAATTTTTATTCGTTTAGACTCGACATCAATATTACCATAATGGATTTTCTTCGATAAATTGATATATAGCTTTTGTAAGCTCATCAGGAGAAGCCGCTTCTACTAAATCTCCATTTACAATTGCGTAAAAGGATTCAGAACACTTCGTACAGTAGCTGAGGCAGCCATATTCCAAAACGTCGACATTCGGATCGCGTTCGAGTATTTCATAAGTTTTTTGTGAGCCATTTGCTAAATTACTTACACAAAATTCAACCATTGGATTCATATGTTCACCTCACCATTGTTATGCTACTCGGTTTTAGAACGTTCGTCAATGATTTAACTTAAGTCAATAAAGCTAAAACTATTTTAAAAGAAGAAAAAAGCAAACCTACGTATGTAGGTCCTTAGTCGTTCATAATCGCAATGCAGTTTGTAAAATGTTACGGGCAATGTCACATCTATTAAGCAGCACTTTTCAAGCATGCTAATAAAAAATCTGGATGTATTAAGCTCGAGACGTAATCGTTCTTGTATGAATTGTTGTTAAAAAACGCAAATAAGGTATCAATATTGTGAAATCCTTCACAAAAAATGCAATCTCATATTGTGAAACTTCTCACAATCGGTTATACTCAATTGTGGATACTTTGTGAACAATTATTATTAGATACATTAAAGGAGACTATTATGGGGAAATTAGTACTTTTAGGTGGCGGCTACGGCAATATGCGTGTCATGCTTCGACTTTTACCAAACAACTTACCTTTGGACACGGAAATTGTGTTAGTAGATAGAGCACCTTTCCATAGTTTAAAAACAGAATTTTATGCATTAGCAGCAGGGACTTCGACAGACAAAGAAATTCGTGTAAGTTTCCCAGAGCATGAGCGTTTAACGGCTGTGTATGGCGAGGCCGTTGGCATTAACCGTGCAGAAAAAGTAGTCATTCTAGAAGATGGGCAACGTATTGAATATGATGATTTAGTAATTGGTCTAGGCTGTGAAGATAAATACCATGGTGTACCAGGTGCAGAAGAGTACACATACAGCATTCAGACGATGGCCAAATCACGTGCAACATTCCAAGCGTTATGTGGTTTACCAGCGGGCTCAACTGTCGGCATTGTTGGTGCTGGTTTAAGTGGTATTGAGTTAGCGAGTGAACTGCGTGAAAGCCGTGCTGATTTAAAAATCAAACTATTTGACCGAGGTTCACGTATTTTAAAAGACTTCCCTGAGAAGCTTAGTAAATATGTGAAAGAGTGGTTTACAAAACATAATGTAGATGTCATAGCAAATTCTAATATTACAAAAGTAGAACAAGGTAAAATTTTTAATCATGAAGAGGAAATTCCACTCGACACAATTGTATGGACTGCAGGGGTACAGCCAGTTAAGCTTGTGCGTGATCTGGATGTTGAAAAAGATCGCCAAGGTCGTCCAATTGTGACACAGTACTTCAATGTGTTGGACGATGAACATGTCTATGTTGTAGGTGATTGCGCATCATCAGACTTTTCACCAAGTGCACAATTAGCAGAGGAACAAGCAGAGCATATCGTTAAAGTATTACGTATGCGTTGGAAAGGTGAGCATTTACCTGAAAAAATGCCTGATATTAAACTAAAAGGTTTCATGGGTTCGTTAGGCAAAAAACAAGGCTTCGCTTATCTAGCAGATACTACTGTCACAGGTCGTATTGCACGTTTAATGAAATCTGGTTTACTGTGGATGTATAAATATCAAAACGATTAACAGGTTGCTCTATAATATAGAGCAGACATAGAAATAAAAAAAGGGATTGCTCAAGCCATTTGAACAATCCCTTCTGTATATCATTAAACAGTTTCGTCTGGTGTAAAGCCAAGGTTTTCAAGTGCTGTGAAAACTGGTTTTAACTGGATATAACCTTCTCCTACTACTTCATCATTAATAAGCACGAGTGGATAGAAAAATTCATCGTCTTGAATACGTGTAGCATAATCTTGGTCACGTTCATTCTCAATTGGTCCTTCAATATCGACATAGCGAATAGCGTAGGCTTGGTCTGGATATTTTCGATCAATGGCAGCTTGTAGCCACTCATATGTATCCTTAGAAGATGGAGCATTGACACAGCTAGCACAGATGACAGCTGTGCCGTAAATTTCAATAATTGGTTTTGATTGACCCATAGTTTTTAATCTCCCTTTGTATTCTATATTGGATTTTTTCTGTTGCTAACATTATAATCATTATAAGGAAAGGAGTCGAGACAAATGGCAGAAGCAACAATTAACGACCAAGTTCAAGAAGTATTAGATAAATTACGTCCATTCTTACTACGTGACGGTGGAGACTGTGAATTAGTAGATGTAGAAGATGGTGTTGTAAAACTACGTTTATTAGGTGCATGCGGTAGTTGCCCTAGTTCTACGATTACACTAAAAGCAGGTATTGAACGTGCATTATTAGAAGAAGTTCCAGGAATTATTGAAGTAGAACAAGTTTTCTAATCATGGCGTATAAAAAGTTCTAGCTGATTAATCAGGCTAGAACTTTTTTGTTGTTTACGCTTGTCGAGCTTTTTCCTCACGAATCAGATTCCACTGTTCCTTAGCCATATCGATAATTTTCGCTTCACCACCATGGCTTTGTTTTTCAATTACTTTTGAAAAGAAGCGCGTGGCATTTTCTAAATCACCAATACGACGTGAAAGTTCAGCAATCATATACATAATGCGAACATCCGACATTTGTGTTGTACTGTAATCCTCATTGGAATAGGACTCCATATAAAGGTCACGAGACATTTTCATAAAACGCTGCTCTTGACCTGTATTTTTTAAAGAGCGGTATAACCATGCAAGACGCAACGTAAGACCTGCTGTCGCAACAAATTTCTCCTTTTTAATCGTACCGCATAAAAATGCTAATTTATAAGCTTGAATGGCTTGGAAGATAGTGCGCTCACCTTTGAAATCATGGTGTACCCATTTTTCCGTAATTTGCGTCTTCAAATCTTCCTGTACGCCTGGCGCAAAATATTTTGTAAAGTCATCAGTAAAGGAGAAGCCACAATGCTCACAAACGAATACGTTGTAGTAAAGAGCGTTGACATCGTCTGCATAAATCGGCTGAAAATCGGTTTCTGTATGATCTACTTTTATGAATTTAGAGCGTACTTTTAAGGTTGGAAATTCTTTTTTACAATTAAGACATTGAACTTTCTTTTCGTAATACGGTGAAATCTCCATAATATTTACCTCTTTCATCGATGTAATTATAACTATTATACCAACCCGTATTTTTATAACATGAATAAATTATACTAATTAAGTGAAAAAATCGGTAACTTTACTAATATTCTACTTGAAGCTGAATGTTTGTCATACAATAGTCAAAATTGATATGATAAGTAAGAAGGAAGGTGATTGGGATGACAAGTTTAAAGCAAGTAATTGAAGTAACGGAAGCGGCAGTATTTCATATTAATGAAATGATGCAGCATAACGAAGAGCAAGGTTCATTTTTACGCGTAGTTGTTAATGGTGGCGGATGTAGTGGTCTATCGTACGGCATGCATTTCGATAAAGAGAAAAAAGAAGACGACTTTGAAGATGTACAACATGGTTTAACAATTCTTGTTTCCCGCGAAGATGCGCCTATTTTAATGGGAACGAAAATTGACTATAAACAATCGCTTATGGGCGGTGGCTTTACCATCGACAACCCAAATGCAATCGCATCTTGCGGCTGTGGCACAAGCTTTAAAGCGGCAACACGTGAAGGAACGCCTGAAGTTTGTGACTGATAGAATGAACGGACAGTAGAACGTCATGCTTACGTATTTATACCGACTATGTGTTAGTTGGTTTTTATCGGATATTTGAATATTAACGCTAAATTGCGCTTTCTTACGTATTGAAAAACGATACGGAAGGGAGCGCTTTTTTTATGTCTGAAAACCGTTCTATAAAGCGACGTAGAGCAAGAGTGGAGAATCGTGAAAATGAATCGATTTCGACCGTTCATAGAATCGGACTGTCTGACGCATGGAATTATTTCATTACAGCTAAGATTGGCGAAGGAATCCGAAGAAGGACACAAGAGGATTACTCGAATACCTGGCGTTATTTTACCGAGTGGCTATTCGAGGCTGACTATAAAGTTCGGTATGTAAACGAAATTACTTCGACAATGTGCCGTGATTACATTCGATATTTAACAGAAGAAGCACCGCGTTTTAAGAATCATAAATTCATGAGTGGTGATTATGGCAAAGGTTTATCGTCTGCAACTATTAATATGCGGATTAGAGCTTTAAAGGTGGCCTTTAATTTTTGGAAGGCGGAGAACATGGTGCGTATAAGTCCGATGGATAATATCAGATGCCAAAAAGATGATGTAGATAAAATTGAATCTTTTACAGATGAACAAATTGAGGCATTAATAAACGCCTGCGATCAACGTACTTACGTGGGATTCCGCGATTATGTTTTTCAAATTTGTCTACTGGATACAGGAATGCGAATGAATGAATTGCTTTCGATAACACCCGAATCAATTGATGTAAAAACCCGTTGTATTCATTTGGGTGCGGAGTTTAATAAAAACCGTCGATACCGAGTCGTGCCGATTTCGCAGGATACATTAAAACTTCTATTTGAGTTGGTAGACGAGAACAAGCAACATTTTCCGGAATCAAAACGTATTTTCTTATCTTGTTACGGTGAAGAAGTGCGTGATACGCAAATGAATAAAAGGTTGAAATATTACGGAGATGTTACTGGAGTAGGTAAAGAAATTCGGAGTACCGCGCATACCTGGAGACATACGTTTGCCCGCAATTTCATTTTAAATGGCGGTGATCCGTATACGCTAATGCGAATCTTAGGCCATTCAAGTATTACGATGACCCGTAGATATGTGCAGATGACTGACGGTGATATACAGGTTAAACATTTTGAGTATTCACCTTTAAGGAAATTGAGAACAAAAATACGCAAATAGAAAAGAAAAAGCCTAGCGCTCGCAACGCTAGACCTTAACTTAATACGATTAACACTAAAACGTTTCCCGACGCAAGTGTTTTATTAGGCTTCATTATATCCGAAAAAAACGGTTGATGCAAGTTCTGTTAAATTCGCTCTTTTTCAGTGTTAATCCGTCTTGGTTGCCCAATAACAGACGTTAAATACACTGGAAAGGTTTGTCGTACCGATGCACAAAAGCGACTATATCACAGGTCAAGCCGTTTCCTTGTTTACGGTTGTGATGAATGGCGCGCATCTGCCAATTGAAAAGGTGCGGTGGATTATCGGCTGTTACGGCAGGGTAATCGCACTCACGCGGACAAGTGTTACGACAACCGCATACGTAGGACGATAATTACGTAAGAGTGTGACAGATGAAAGTCTGCTACGAAACAAGGCGACGAGCAACCTCAATGAAACTCCATGACGTTGAATAATCGCGTAGTTACTTTATGTCTATTACTCTTTTTTGAGTTTTAGATATAAGGTAACAACTCTGCGCCAATTTCCTAATTTCATCAGCCATTCTGTTGAAAAATCGGGCTCGGTTGTCAAGCCATGCTTACTAAAAAATATCACTTAATTTATCTAAATCTGATGGTTTATCATTTTCGATTTTTGAAAGTAATTCATTTAATTTTTTACGTAAATTAATAATATTAGTTTCTAGTGTACCGTCACTTTGGGCATTTGTATAAACACCAGGTAAGTAAATTCGTCCGTTTTGTAAATTATCAAGAATGTACTTAATATCACGTATTTCAGATTGATAGTATTCTTGTAACGATGGCTTGTCTTTTTGCAAAATAATCACCTCATTTCTTTTTGTGGAATAATTATACCAAAATATGAAAAACAAACAAATGACCGGAAAATTTTAATTTATCTTACAGAGACAACAGGGATTATAAATTAATTGTTGAATACTATATTATAAAATATTAATTAAGAGGTGTTAAGTTTGAATCAACAAACAATTGACTTGTTGTTTAAAGTGAAGGGATTAGATACAATAGAACATTGCCCACATTGTGAAAGTTATGTTGCTCCTACTTTGATAGATAGTGATAATTTTTACGATGAAACAAATCACCAGGCAATGGAAACTTATATTTTAAAGTGTAATAGATTTAATTGTGGGAGATATTATCTGGTAGATGCATGGTTAGATAGCGATTTTGATGGAAAATATTATGTTGTGGAGGCTATTAAATATCCTAATAACATGAGTAATTACATTGATAAAGACATTGAAAAGGTATCAAGCAGCTTTATTGAAATTTATAATGAATCTATCAGGGCTGAAAATGCAAAATTGCTAAAGATTTGTGGCTGTGGTTATAGAAAAGCTATAGAATTTTTGATTAAAGATTATATTATTTATTCAAATAGAAATGATGAAAACTTCGATGAGGAAAAAATAAAATCTTCTGTTAAAATAATGAATCTAATAAATACATATTTCAACGATAATCCTATAAAATTAGTAGCAGAAAAGATTTTTTGGTTAGGAAATGATGAAACACATTATCAAAGAAAGTGGGAAAATAAAGATATTAGTGATATGAGGAATTTAATAGAAATACTTCTTTATAAAATTAAGATGGAACTTTCCTATGAAAAATATACAACTGAAATGGATCCTCAAAATAAAGACGCCTAGCCGTATTGGTTAGGTGTCTTTTTCTTCGTCTACTTCTACAAAATCGATGATCTCAGTAATATCATCTATCCCTAACGTTTCAGCAATTCTCTCAATATGTCCAAAATTAATATTTCTTCTCTTTCCATTATTCAATTCGCTTAGTGCGGCGTGTCTTATATCGCACATCTCCGCCAATTTCCTTAATGATTTAATCTCGTACTTCTCTATTAAATAATCAATTTTGATAACAACTTGCTTGGCCATTTAAACTTCCTCCTAGAATATACTTGACGTTACGCAATAGCGTACCATATAATGATAACAGAAGTGGTACTTATAAGCGTACCAAAAAAACACTATGGAAGGCGGAATGTGAAATGTTTACGACGTTAGACGAAGGCAAATGGTTAACAGACAATGAAGTTTGGTCAGTAGAGTATCAAATTGTATCGTTTGAAAAAGAAGGCGTATTCTCAACGTCTTATCGAGTGTTTGTGAAGCGACGGAATTATAGATGGGATTACACAGTGCCAACGATCTCAGTTCCGTTATATGTTCAGGAAATGATTGATGACACTATTCGTAAGTGCAAGCGTTTGATAGCAGAGCATACGAAAAAAGTAGCCGACCAAGCTACAGAAATTGTTATCGCAGATAGTAGTGACTACTTGGATAATTACGAAGCAGTCTTAACAGAGAAAGGCGCATGGAGAACAATTGTTATGCGTTTATCAAATAAAGCACTTAAAACAATTCCGATTTTCGATCATATGCATGTAGTTTGTTCTGATTTCTATCGCGCATTAATCGTTGATGGTCAGGAGTTAGTAATTGGAGGGATTTCCGCATGAAACAAGGAGTTAAGTGTAAAGTGTCGCCGCAGTCGTTTGAGCGTAAATATAAAAAGGCGTACATTAAGTTACTAACGAATGCAGCCGCTAATACAGCAAAGCAAATAGATGCATATTTTTTCGGTGAAGAAGGCGAAGATGGCGAACTTAGAGTGTGGTATTACGGTACGACAGCGTTTTCTATCGCAGTAGCTTTGTTTATATATGTAATGATGTAATTATAGACATCGAACTAGACAATTGCAAATTGTTATGTCCTTAATATATGAAAAGTTAAATACTCACTTGCGCCAACGAGTTGAGTCGTCCGTTTTGCGCCAACATTACGGAGGGCAATAAATTCGCTAGAGTCAGCGCCAACTGGCTTTAAGGAAAGGCTATCGCGCACAACGGAAGCCAAATAAGCTAAGTGAAATGTGCAGTAACCTTTATTTAAATAATATATGAAATCTAATATCGGTAATGATGTCTAAATTATTAATTGAATATAGCCTATTGCCCTTTACTCCATATTTCGTGCGAATAAGATACTACAAATGGAGGTGAAAAAATGGATAACTGTAGTAACTGTAATAAACGTTCTTGCTTCTGTGGAAGCCAATCGGGACCCTTCAGAGCTGTTGATCTCTGTGGAATTACTGGAGCTATTCCTCCTATAATACCAACAGAATGTAGTGGTCTTTGCGAATATGGATATATATATAATCTAGGTCCTGAAACTGTAGCTGTAGAAGCAGATATTATTTTTGATTCAACAGGTATAGTTACTCCGGGAATTACGCATGCTCCAGGAACCTCTCAAATTTTTGTTACTCGACCAGGAATCTACGAGGTTACTTTCAGTGTATCAGGTGTTGAACCTAACCAATTCACATTATTTCTAAATGGTGTACCCATTCCAGAAACTGTCTATGGTTCAGGGGCTGGCACTCAGCAAAACAACGGTCAGGCAATAATTGCTATACCGTCCGGCGGTATACTTACACTTAGAAACCATTCCTCCGCTGCAGCAGTAATCCTTCAAACTTTGGCAGGAGGCACACAAACAAACGTAAATGCTTCTATTATCCTTAAAATGTTAAGTCCTATTGTCTAGAGATATAAAGACAAAATTAATTAATGAGTTCGGAGTGATTAACCTTTTGCACAGGAATTACTCCTTTTTTCTTTTAATATTTATGCTTAGAACGGCTAAATTAACGGTACAAACTCTGTCTACTGATATAAACGTAATCACTGCAGAAATAAACGCATATCAACGTGTAGCTGGCGAAGCAATATTCGAGATTGGCAAACGGTTGAAGCACGTTAAAGAGAACGATTTGGCGCATGGTGAATTCGGTAATTGGGCGGAATCAATCGGAATACATCCGACAGATGCCAGCCGATTCATTAAAGTTTTCGACGAAGTAGGCGGATCAAAATTGGGTACGTACACAAATTTCGGACTAAAGGCGCTCTATTTAATCGCCACCATGCCCGAAGCCGAGCGAGAGCAACCGCACACAATCCCGTCAACAGGCGAAACTAAATCGGTTGCTGAAATGACCGTGCGTGAACTTCGAGAGGTTAAGGCGGAATTAAAGATAAGGGCATCAAACTACTTTCTTTTTAACTAAACTACTATCTTTAAAAGAATAACAAGTCTTTATGCTAACGGATAAATCCTCTATGTCCATGTAATCAGTTATCGACGGTAAACACCGACTCCATACATATATACAATAAGAAGAACTGAATCTAACGAGAACTAACGTTTAAGAAGATAAAAGATATTGCGAGTCTTTGCTGACGCAAATCCTCTACGTCGGCTAAATCCTCCGTTTCATTACATTATTGATGATATCTATCGATTGTAATAATATCATTGTAATAGATAGATGCGGACTTATTTTGCGTTCTTTGCAAAATGAGGACGCAAAGTGTTTAAGGAAGTTGTTACAACTTCTCGGACACCTTCGGTATTTGCGTACAATATCGGCTTATCAATACATATTCAGCGTTAATCTTTTCGTGTGCGGACGGTAAGATAAGATAGATAAGAGTATCATGAAAGTAGCGTGAGCCTAACGGAGAGTAAGCGTGATTGTAGTTTTTAAGTGGGACGTAAAGGGATGGTAATTCCGACTATTCGGGACATAAAGGGATGGTATTATTTTTAGAGGAGTGCAAACTTCGTAAGTAATTAAAAGTTGATGCCATATTTTTAGCGTTTAGCTTGCTATATATTATGAAGGGAACTTTACGCCTCAAAATAACGCATGACACCTTATTAATGTGCTGTTAGTTGGCTATACCTTATGAGGAAGTAAAAAATTTTAACCTTAACCCATATAATTGGCGGATTGTCTGTCCTATATAGTAAGGAAATAATAAGTTCAGTTTACAAGGGTGCATTTTACCGTTTTAGACACCTATAAAAGGGAAGCCATATTTTTGCCGTTTATGTATCTTATATTATGAAGGGAAGTTTAAGGCATCGACCTACATTTTAGAGTAGTTTGTATCATAGATAGTGAGGAAGTAAAAACTTTCATTCATTAATGCATAAAATGCTGTTTTAGACACCTATACAAGGGAATGAGTAATTTACTCTTAACAGAAAGCCATATATTTACCGTTTAGTCATCTTATTAAATGAGGACTTGTGTTTCACCTTAGTTTGTATCTTATATATTGAAGAAGTATTTTTCAGTCGTCCATTCGGGCGGCTTTTTTAATTGGCTTAATTTGTAGTTATTTTATTACTAACAAGGAGGTAATCGGAATGGCATTAACGGCAAATCAGATTAAGTATTATCGTGAAGCATTCGGCATCACACAAGGACAACTCGCTAAACGTATCGGAATCACGCCGGTTATGCTCGGCTTTATTGAACGTGGCGAGCGCACTCTATCGCAATCAGTAGCAGTACGAGCTGGAATGGCTTTACTTGAAGCGAGTCGCCATGTCACAACAGCAACCGAAGAAATTCAATCGCTTGCCCACGCATTACAAAAATAATAGATGAAAAGGATGATGACTATGACAACAGCAATTACAGGAAAAGAATTCGTACAGCTACACCCCAATACACGACAACAGGCATTAGCTCAAAAGCTAGATTACGTGGTAGTTGGCGGAAAGCCTTACGCTACAGAAACTGGCGAATACTTAGGAGATAAGTATGTTCACGATTTAGTGCCTCGCCGCACAGAAGCGCAATCTAAAGTAATTCAATCTAAGCAAATACTCGGAAGTCACGAAGAAGAAAACGGAGGCTTTGTATTTGCCTTCTTTAAACAGTCGCACTCGATTAGCGAACGATTCCCTACGTTAGCAGTCGCAGACATCGCACGTCTAATGTATATCGCTACTTACGCAGCTTGGGAAACAGGACGCCTACAATACGACAACGGCCGTGTGATTGATCGCAAAGGCTTAGAGGCGATGACAAAACTAAGCACAAAGCGCTCCCGTGAATTATTTGAGCGTTATGTAGCAGAGGGTATTTTAACGGAGCAAGAGAACGGAATTTACATGAATCCTACGGTATTTTATCGAGGGAAAGTTAAATCTATTAAAACGGAAATCGCGGACATGAGCTACACACGCATGTTTAAGCAGACAATTCGTGACTTATATGACAAATCAGAAGGCAGAACGGTTGGACAGCTTGCGCTAGTCTACTCGATCATGCCTTTTTTAAATTTCGCAAGTAACGTAGTAAGCCACAATCCCGACGAGTTGGACACCGATTTAGTTCAGCCTATGACACTCGACGAACTGGCGGAAAAAGTCGGCTATGCCAACGCAGGCAAACTAAAAACTGCGATGAACAAGATTAGGATTGACGGTCAAGTCGCGTTTGGATTCTTTGAAAATCCGCATAACCGACGTTCTAAGCGTATCGTGGTAAATCCTCGCGTAGTTTTCGCCGGCAATGGAACGCAACTATTGGCGATTAAAGTTCTATTCAATTAAAAGGAGAGAGATGAAAATGACGATGGTAATTAAACAAACAGTGACAGAGACAGGTCCTGGGACAGTAGAGGTCGTTATGGAATTGCCTAACGAAAGTACATTCCGAGAGGTTTACCATAACGGAAATCTCGTATTCCCTGCGTTTGTTTCACTGCGTAAAGTTTTGCGGCACTATAAAAAAGCAGAAATTTTAGTGACTACAACGAGTGAGCCACTGGCAATGGAGTACAACGACGAGCACCAAAACCCTAATGCTCGCTTATTAATGGAATTAGTAAATGTAATCGTGCGAAACGGCTTGACCGTTAGCATTGAATGTATTCAGTAAAAATTAACAGATGAAAAGGATGATGACTATGACAAAGAAAACAGAACAACAAACAGATGCTAAAACGATGGTGATGCTATACGCTATTAGTCTTTCATTAGCACGCTTAGAGGGCAAGTTAGATGTAATTGTTGCTCAGAGTAAAGGCGGTGCTTGTTAATGAAGGTTTGCACAAAATGTGGTACTAAAACCAAACATTTTTACAGTATGAAGCGAACACACTGCATTGAATGTGAACGTAAGGACGCTCGGTATCGTATGGCATCTCTTGAAAATAGGGCTCGAGGTGCTTTCCGACATGCAAATAGAAAAGCTAAGCAATTCGGGGTAGCAAACGATTTAACTTACGACGATGTTATGTACTTGTTTAAGTTAGCTGGCGGAAGATGTGCGTATACAGGTAGATTTAGCAACGATTTATCTCTCGAGCATGTCATACCGATGTCAGCAGGTGGTGCGAATACGATAGGCAACATTATTGTCGTTGATGTCAGCGTAAATCGAAAGAAAAATGATCGTAGTTTCCTCGAGTTTATCGAGACAAAATATAATCCATACGATGTTGCACCCATAGTCAAACTACTGGCAGCGAGAGGTAATCGTGATTATGAGGGGCTATATGACGAGTTATATGAGTTCCAACGAGAAGAATGCAACGCGTGGTACAGACGTCTTATGGACAAGCACAAGCAGGCTGCAGTATGACGAAAATAAATAGAGAATTTGAGGCATGGAAATTGGATGACGATTTCTACGCCTTATATGTTGGCGCGGGATACCCTATCGCAATCAAGCGTATCAAAGCCAGGAAGGGTTACGCGGTCATGGCAACCTATCATACTCGCGAAGGTAAATTACACGCAATACAATTCAAAATTCCAGTTAGACTGCGAAGGGGCTTGAAATCTGTATTAAAACGACTAGAGAACGATTCCTACGTATAAACTATCAACCAACTTATTTCAACGTGCTAGAAATAAAGAATCATCGAAAATCGTTACCCATGACCGCCGAAACTGGAAGGGTGGTGAATGTTCCATAAACACACCGTAGTATCCCAAATTTAATAACTTAGGAGGAAAAGGAAAATGACAAATGAAACAACAGAACAGCCAGAACAAGAATTAATCGATGAACAAGTAACCGATCAATCGCCAGATCAAACGGAAATTGACGATTTACGAGCGCAGGTAGCCGAGTATGAAGCGTTAAAAGCGCAAATAGCAGAGCAAGAGGCGACTCAAAAAGCCGAGATATTCGCACAGAAGGTCGAACAATCTGGCGTAAAAGACTTCTATAAATTACAGCCGTTCCTTGACGCTACAATGCTAGAAGGCGATGCGCTCGACGAACTGCTCGGCATCTTGCAGGGTATGAAGCCAAAGCAGACACCGATTGGCGCAGCGACTAATGGCGGTAATGATACAAAAACAGTTCATCAAACGATGCTAGCGGACGCAGAGGCAGTAGCTAAGCGAACTGGCAGCGTTGAAGATATTGCCGCATTTAGCGGACTAAAACAAAAAATTAAACAATTTGGGGGACGACGATAATGACAAACGCAATTAATACTACTCAATTAGTAGGTAAGAAAGAATCTGTAGTAGACGAGGTACTTTTACTCAATCCAAATCAAACGCCTCTAGTAAACTTACTAGGCTTTAAACAACCCGTAACTAATACAACTCACGTTTGGTACGAGGATCAAACATTCGCAGTCAAAACGAAGGTGACGGCGCTTGCTGCTATCGAAGCTACCGAGTTAACCGTAGCTGACGTGGAGCCATTTGTAGTCGATGCTATTGTACAAATCGAGGAGGAGTTAGTACAGGTTACTGCGATTAATACCTCTGCTAAGAAAATCACAGTAGTACGTGGTTATGCAGGTACAACAGCCTCGGCAATCGCAAAAGACGCAGAGATTGAGTTCTTATATGTACGTGGTGAAGAAGGAGCTGACATTCCGAAATCACGCTACAAACCACGCCAACGTGTTGAAAACTATACACAAATCTTCATGGAATCGGTAGAAGTTACTGGCACAGCAGAATCAGTATCACAGTATGGTGTAGACGGCTTATACAACTACGAGAAAGCGAAGAAACAACTTGAAGTTGCGTTACAGCTTGAAAAATCGTTAATCAACGGAGTCAAGTTCGATGATGGAACTGTACGACATTTAGGCGGTCTGCGTAACTTCATTAAGACAAATGTCACAGACGCAGGTAAAGTCGCTATTTCAATTAAGATGCTTACGGATATGGTACAGACGGTGTTCGAGAAAGGCGGTCTTGCAGGTGGCGGACAGTATGCGTTCATTGTGTCAGCGCATCAGAAGCGTGCTATTAGTGATTTACAAGGCGATAAAATCCGCATCACACAAGCGGAAAACAGTCGTGGACAAGTAGTCGATCACTTAGTAACCGACTTCGGGCAGTTCCCAATTGTGATGAACGATAACGTTAAGTCGAATGAGATTTTCTTCATCGACATTAATCGTACGGCAATCAAACCGTTGAATGACCGCGGATTCCACCATATTCCTGCGGCAGTTACAGGCGACCGTCAACGTGGTTTTATCGTAGGCGAGTACACGCTCGAGTTCAAGCAAGAGTCGGCACACGGTCGAATTAAAAATCTAGCGTAACAATTTCCGAGAGGCTTGCGATTAATTTCGCAGACTCTCTTTCTATTACGCCGGAGTCGTTACCGGCATCATAAGTGGGGCTTGCGTTGGTTGTTTCGGCGCGGGCTTTACCTCCGAATGTTTGGGCATGGCGCATTTTAATTAGTGTGTCGTGCTTTTTTTATTTATCAAAATGCAAGGAGATGGGGAAATGAAACTAGTTAAACGTAAGCAAGAAATAACGCAATTACTTGACGATAACGAAGTGATTCTTGCTGCAGCTACATTTGTAGTTGAAGTAGAGCGATTACACGGTAAAGTACCGCAATTCAAGATTAAACAAGCCAACGATTTAAAAGTACCACTTCTAGCTATCGCAATGAGTGGTCGAATACAAGCGGGCCATGCTCGAAAACGATTAGAGGCGCTAAATGGCGCTATTGATTATGCCAACGGTGATAAGGGCGCACGCAAACGATACATTACGGCAAGCCAGCAAGCCGACCTATTGGCTGAAATTGTAGCAAAGAGAGTTGGTCGCATCTAATGGCTATTAATTTGACCGCGATTTTTAGAATGAGGGACGAAGGATCATCCCGTATGCGCCGATTAACGCAAATGATGGATCAAATGAATCGAACGAGTCGCTCTGCGGGAGAGAGCGTTTCACGATCTCAAGCAGCAGTTAGTCGGCTAGGTAATGCAGTATCCTCGACATCTAATCGTATGAACGGCTTTTCTACAAGTATTAGCCGATTGCACGTAGGTTCAAATGGATTGAGTGCTTCGGTCGGAGGGCTTCAAAGCACACTCGTTGGGTTGGCCAGCGCATATATAGGTGCGAATGGTGCTGCGAAATTACTGAATGCTACAATCGGACAAGCTGCTCAATTCGAGCAAAGTAAAGCGATTATTCAAGCAGCATTCCAGGACAATGGTGCAACTAAGCAGTATATGAAGATGGTTGATAAAATTGCGATTGATAGCCCCCTGCTCAACTCCGGAGAGATGTTTGCGGGTTCTAAAGGTTTACTTACTTTAACTAAAGATATGGGACAACTTGAAAAATCTTGGAAACTTGTTGAGCGTCTTATTGCCAGTGATCCGACGAAATCAATCGATGATGCTGTTAGGGGGCTTCGCGAACTTGCATCTGGAGATACGATTTCCTTACGTGATGTATTTAACCTCGATAAAAACATTTTAAATGATGTTAAAGGTGGTTCATTCGAGGAGCAACTGGCGGGAATAGATAAAGCGTTAAATAAGATGAACATAACACAAAAAACCGTTGAGGCCATGGGATCGACTACACTTGGTAGATGGAATAGCCTTAAGGAACGAGTCGGTACGCTATTCCGTGACGCGGGCGATAAATCAAATACAAAACTAGGCGACTTTTTAAAACGTATAAATGATTCAATTGATAAATTAGATGTAAAAAGCATCAGCGATAAATTGGGTGATTTTTTAGGAAAAGCAACAGATAAAGTGATCACACTGTACGACGCGTTCATGAAATGGCGCAAACCAATAGCGTATGCAGCCGGAGCAATTGGAACGTTTGTAGCTGCGTTAGCTGTAGTAGGGACAATATCAGCACTTACTAATCCAGTCGCACTAATCGCTGCAGGAATTGCCGCAGCAGCCGTCGGAGTAAAGGCACTCTATGACAATAGCGAAACGTTTCGAGGCATTATCGGAAGTATTATAGGGAAAGTCAAATCGTTAGTTGGCGCATTTAAAACAGGCGGCACTGGCGGATTAATCGACGCTATATTACCGCCGGACATTGCTAAAAAAGTGAACGCAGTCGTTGGCGGCATTAAGTCGAAAATATCCGATTTGATGTCGGCGTTTAAAACAGGCGGAGTAGGTGGACTATTCGACGAGATATTCGGAGAAGGATCGTTCGCTAAGGTAAAAGCGAAATTCGAGGAAGTAAAAGCGTATGTTACCGAAAAAGTGACGCAATTCTCCTCGGTGTTTGGACGATTGAAAGAGGCGTTTACGTCAATACTTACGACAATTTCCGGTATTATTTCGAACCTTTGGACAGTCGTTCAGCCGTATTTAAGCGGACTTTGGAACTTACTGCAAGTTCTCGGAGACATTGCGACTCTTGTATTTATTAACGTCATTGCTCCGGCTCTTTCGTTTGTTGCGCAATTATTCTCGACATTGTGGACGGTTGTACAGCCGATTATTAACGGCCTGGCTAAAGGCTTCGAACTATTAACTACGGTAATTAAGTGGTTATGGGATAACGCGTTAGGTCCGTTAGTCGAATTTATCCTAACTGGCGTTAAAGGTGCGTTTGATATACTTTCTGGCGCGTTAGCAGGCGTACAAGGATGGTTCGAGAAATTAAGCGGGTGGATTTCGACTGTGTACGGTAACATTAAGGATTTCGTCGGATTTATAAGCTCTGTTAAAATGCCGGACTGGCTATCTAGCGGAATCAGCTCTACTGTATCATTCGTCGGAAATATGCTTGGTGGTGGGGGTAAAGGTGGTAAACCGGATGGCTCGCATTATCACGGCCTGGACAACGTAAGGTATGACGGGTATCGAGCAGTTTTGCATAAGGGCGAGCGCGTGCTTACCGCGCAAGAGAATAAGGCATATTCGCAAGGTAACGGAGGGAGTTCTAGTACGCCTGTTATTAATATTGCGAAGATGGAAGTGCGTCAAGACTCGGACATTGAAAAGATTGCGTATAGACTAGCGAAATTAATCGAAAGTGAGGCAGTTGGCCATGGCTTTTAAACCTATGATTTCGAGAGAAGGAAATGGTTCGTCACGCATAATTGGATTAATTCAAGCACTCGGCTACAATCCAGGCGGTACTTTACAATTCGCAACAGTTACTAGCGAATATCCTAACTTTAAAATTCGTTTAGATAGGGATTCACTCGATACACCCGATCCATTTATTGTATGCAATCCGGATTTGTTTTCTCATACAGAGACGGTAAAGATAAATGGTCAGCTAGCTACGATTGAGTATCCGAGTCGATTAGTTAAGGGTGCTCGGGTACTAGTCTTTGAAGCAGAACATCAGCAACAATTATATGTATTATCGTTATCGGATGAATAGCAAACGGGCAGGCATTCGCTAATAAGGCGCAGTGCTTGCCGTCTTTTTTTGAATAATTGCGTAAGAATTAAATATTTAAAGGAGAGACGTTATGTACGAACGATTAATCGTAGGACATCGTAATGTTAAGCCGTATCTTGTAAGTGATAAAGACATCGCCAGGTTACGAGGGAAATTTAACGGAAAAGAAAAGATGGTACGGGCGGTTGTCCTTCTAGCGCAGAATAGTGGTTATATAAAGATGGAAGAAGTGGCGTTCCTATGTAAAATTACGCGCATGACATTATATCGCTGGCGGACGCAGGATAAGACGTTTCAAAAGGAGTGCGATAGGTTGCTTGATAAAGCGTTTAAGCATACGAGGAATGAGTACAATAGAATAACGCGACGTCGAGTGTTTTCATTAGCGGAATTATGCGGAGGATGGTACGGGTATCGTAACTTGGAGGATATAATCCATGATTTACCGCTATTATAAAATGTTACATTTTTACTCTTTTGAGAACGTTTTTGGGCGCGAATTATCGGGCAGACGCCTTTTATGGACGCGCCCTTAGAACGCTTTGGGAAGTCACATTACCTCGCTATATTGACGCAGTTTTACCGCATATACAATAGAAGGAACTCGGATTTAATACGATTTACATAGGTAAGATAACGTAATGTTAACGCAGAATACAGCGGGCAGACAGTCGCGGTGGACGGGCCGTCTGAAACTCACGGGGTTTCTAAAATACTAGCGTAAATAACTTAATATGTACGTTTTTGTATATTTTCGTACATACAAAACGTTGACTTTACTATATCCATCGTTTATGATTAAGGTAAGATACATCATATGTACGATAACGTATGAAATGAGGCGGATATTATGACGAATGAAAAGAACGTTCAGCCCTTACGATCGGCGCAAGAAATCGAGGATATGCGTTGGGCATTGGCGAGGTACGCAAGCGCTAGAGACGTATTTATGTTTAACTTCGGAATCAATACCGGCTTACGGGTATCGGACATTGTACCGCTAAAGTTAAGCGATGTTAAGGGGAAGCAGCACGTTATTATTACCGAGCAAAAGACCGGCAAGCCCAAAAGGTTCCTAATACCGAAGGCTACACGCGAGGCAATAGAAGATTATACTCGCGGAATGAACGATAATGATTACCTATTTCCGTCTCGTCGAGGCGATAGTTATATCAGCACAACGCAAGCATATCGAGCATTACAGAAGGCTGCTGACGCATTAGGACGTGATGACATTGGCACTCATACAATGCGGAAAACTTTCGGTTATCATCATTACAAACGCAATAAAGATGTTGCTACGTTACAGCATATATTCAATCATTCAGCGCCTTCAATTACGTTGAAATATATCGGAATTACAAGCGATGAAATTGATGCAACAATGGAAGATTTTGCGTTATAGGCGACTGCTTCGGCGGTCGTCTTTTTTTGCGTTGAAACTGCGTGACCCCAAAGCCCTCGATTCTGGCAGGCGTCATCTGCTGCTCTGACCTTGCGTACAATATTTTTTCACTCAGGGGGTAATCGTTTAAAATTACCGCAATATTAAAAAAAATTTCGTGCTCAACGGATCATTTCAACGCAGCTCGACGCAAAATCAACGCAATTATTTATACGTATTGAATCGCGGTTAGTAGTATATCAGTGTGCCTTAAATCGACTGACTGACGTAAAACTGACGCTAATATGAATGCCAATAAAGGTCATGAGTAGCTCTTTCTTAGAGGAGTATGAACAATTTATTAACGCATAAATGACGCATGAGCCTTAGAGCCGCAAGGGTTGCGTATTTTTGTTAGGTGGTGTATATTTCGGTGTGTCGACAAATAAAACAAAGGATTATATGCGCGCATGTTCCATATTAGGAGGCATGTTTATGGATCGAAAGCAAGTAGCTGAAAACTTAGAAATAAGTCAAGCAAAGGTATGTAGATATACGAAAGCTCTAGAAAGGTATCATCCTAATTTTATTCAGAGAATAGGGAGAAAAATAGATTACGATGCTAAAGCATATCGAGCTATTGATTATATGAAATTACTAGTAAGTAGAGGATTGAATATTGAGGAAGCAGTAGTACCTGTATTAAGAGATATTTATGAAATAGATGTAGAAAATTTAAAAGAGGTTACTTGTCTTTGTTGCGAAAGAATGCAAAAACAATTAGATTCTTATGCCGAGTTAGTAAAACAACAACATGAGACGATAGTTTATTTGACGGAGAAATTGGTAGAAAAATAATTATCATCTTGCGATACTAGTACGCCTACATATATAATGAAAGAAAGTAATCTATCGTTTTAACAATACGTAGGTATTGCAAAATACGTCGTATTCAAATTTCGATAAAAAGTACGTACAGTAGGCGTTCATGCTTCCGAATAGTATACCGTTCAATTTACCATCGACAACCCAAATGCAATCGCATCTTGCGGCTGTGGCACAAGCTTTAAAGCGGCAACACGTGAAGGAACGCCTGAAGTTTGTGAATAATTAGCATGAAGATACAAAGCCTTTTAATTTGTCTGTTGCGACAGCATCACAAATTAGGAGGCCTTTTTGTATGGTTTTGAAGGAGGTAAATTAATACTTCATTTTACAGGTTTAGTATTAGGTAATATTTATCATAGATTTATATACATACAATGGTAAAAATGGTATGATTATTGAAGTTTAAAAGGGGGGGGTAAATAGATTGAATTTATTTAAGAAATGGTTTATTGCAGTTTTTGCACTTATAATTTTATTTAGTTTTCAGCACAAAATAGCAGAAGCAGCTGATTATCGTACGGTGAAAGTTGTCAGTGGCTCTAGTTTGATTGTGAGAGAGTCACCGAGTGATACAGCCAATTCTATTGGTAATTTAGAAAAGGATCAATTTGTAATAGAGTTTTCTACATCAAATGGTTGGTCACATGTTCAAGTAGGTGATGTAAAGGGATATGTTAATTCCTCATTTTTAAGTGTTCCACCTTCAACGATAAAAATCGCAAATTCTAAAAGTGGTCTTGTTGTAAAATCTATGCCATCTTTATCAGCCTCAACATTAGCAACATTGAAGTACAATATGGTTGTTGAAGATTACGGTTCTGTAGGAAATGGTTGGTCCTATGTGCAATATGGCAATATCGTTGGCTATGTGAAATCGGATTTTATGGGACAGACTAAAACAACGACAAAGTATGTTAATACAAGTAGTGGAGTCGTTGTACGCAATATTGCCAGTCATTCAGGAGCTTCGGTAGGCTCATTAAGTAATGGTACACAAGTAACTGTACATGCTACATTAGTAGGTTGGTCTTATGTAACTGCTGGTAATATTAAAGGATATGTAGTAGATTCGTTTTTATCGACAAAGAAACCTGTTGTGCCTTTTAATAATATAAACTTTAACTTGACGATTAAAGATGTAGAGAAAAATGAAAAGTCAACGTTTATACAAAAACTTCAAAGCGATCGAGAGACTTTTTTAATTTATGAAACGAAAAAATATGGCTATTACACAGAGTTAACATACATTTTTATAGGTGGGAAATTAAAGTATATTACGTATGATTTCCTTCCTGAACATAATAGTTATCACACATGGGATCAAATGTCTGCTTTACATGACATACTGCATAGACAAGGAATAGCGGAATTTGGTAATGATTATCAATTTACTTATGATAAGTATAGTAGCTTATTTACAGGTTGGGAAAAAGGAGACTATTCAATTTTAATTTCAGTGAATGATGATAATCTTTATACAACAGCAAAATTAATATATTATGGTAAATAGATTTGATGTAGTTAGAGTTCATATCGAGCCTATTAATTTGATGAATGTAAAAGCTTATCAAATTAATAGGCTTTCTATATGGCTGTTACATTATCAATAGTGGTCGATTTGCCATTAATGTGAACATCGATTGTATCAATGTTAGAGTCTATTGTTAATTTATAAACATGTTGTGCTATATCAAAATCCTGTTGATTTGCAACATCTAACTTTACTATCAATGTGTTACCTTGGGTTTCAAGGTCTGTTGTAACGATTCCTTGTGATTGATAAGAGTTATAGAATGTATTCTTATCTACATTGATTTTTTGAAGTGTATACTTGTTATCAATGACCTTTTGCACTTCATTTGGGACATTGTCGATTTTGCTAATACTTAATATTGAAGGCTTATTACAAGCTGTTAATAACAATAATGCAAATAACACTGTTAGTAATTTTTTCAACCCATTGTCCTCCTTAACTATCAATAGATAATGGAATTAGGTATGTTCTTTCATTGATATGGTCTCATCAAGCATAACTCCTGCTTCGATATAGCTTCTTACTAATTTCCAATCATTGTTATTATATTTTTTGAACGTTTGAAAAAATAAATTGGCTGTATCTAAAGTTTTGCCATCAAGAGCTAAAGTAGCTGATATAATCGCCATCGTTTCATGTTCTCTTAAAGAGAGAATTGAAACTACTTTTAATTTCCATTGAGCATGGTTTTCTTTAGCAAAATGAAAACCTTGTTCCCAACCTTCTAATGATTCCTTATAACCAAAGTCAACTATCTTTCCAGCTGTTATTTCTCTTGCTTTATATTCTTGTGCTATTATTTTTTCTAAGTTACTAAAAGATGATGTTCTCCAAACTTCTAAATAAAAATCTAAAAACAAAGAAAAAGAGTTGTCCATGAAAAGCCTCCTCTCACATTCTCCAAACTGCTCAAAGAAATGATAAATCATGGTGATAACATTTCTACATAAGGTACAATAAAGCTTCTATAAACTGGTGATAGCTCTTGTGGTAGATTATGAAATTCGAAATATTGCAGCATTTCCGATTCACTGTAGTCAATTTGCAGTTCGCCAGTGCAATCTTTTGTGTAATAAACGGCTGTTACGGCATACAATTCATCGCCGTTGGCAACTTTTAAATAATATTTTGCGCCTGAAAAGACATTTAGTAATTTTAAGTTGTGGACAGTTAAGCCTGTTTCTTCGAAAACTTCACGCTTGGCTACTTCTTCAAAACTCTCCCCTAAGTCCATTAAGCCACCAGGTAATCCCCAAGAGCCATCATGTCTTTTTTGTAATAATACTTCATTATTATTGTTTAAAATAATGACCACTGAACCTGGCAAAATGATTGGTTGATGACCTACATACTGTCTAAGATATTTAAAATACTCCATGTTTTAGCCGCCTTTCTAGTTGTATGTGCAAACGCCAATAGGAGAGTGGCATTGCTCATAATAGAAGAGACATGTAATATTCATCTACATAATCGTTATCAATAAATAACGAATGTCTTTTAACACCTTCTATTTCAAATCCCATTTTTTTATATAAATGAACTGCTACTTCATTTGCAGCAATAACGGTTAAATCTAATCGGTGTAAGCCTACTTGCTTTGCCCATGCTATAACATAAGTGAAAAGAGCTTTACCTATGCCTTGTCCACGCCAATTACTATGTATGCCAATCACTAAGTACGCTCGATGCGCTATACGCTGAGGTTTTTCATTTTGAACAATTAAATAACCGACTATTTGTTCTCCTTCATAGGCAACAAAAATACCTGATTTTGCATTGCTATGAATCGCATCAATATAAGTAGCAAACTTTTCAGGATTAACTTCTCTTTCTTGGGGAGCGAATAACATAAACCCGGATTCCTCTGCATCGGTCATGACATTGACGATTTTTTCTGCATCGCTGGATAGCGCTTTTCTAACTTCAACCATTGATAACCCCTCTTTCCTTCCTTGTTTAATAAAGTAGTGAAATATGGATCATTTTATTGTTTTGAAAACAACATTTAATAATCGCAGGCATTTGTAGGTCTTTCCAAAATTCGTATCCTATATTGTTGTCAAAGTAATTAAGAATGAGTGTTAGGATGTTTCCATGTGTACCAATGACAATTTGCTTGTCCATCTGGCAGTCGAGTATGTATAAGAACGCATCGATTGCACGTTGTTGGGCAGTTTTATTTGATTCTCCACCTTCAAATGATAATTCAGGATTATCCCAAACCTTTTGGACTGCCTGTTGAAAATTATTATCTTGTATAATTCCTAGTGCGCGCTCTTTTAACGCATCAATGGTTTTTATGGATAAGCCCTTTAAATTGGCAATGTCTTCAATTGTTTGAATCGCCCTTTTATAAGGACTAGAGTAAATAGCATGAATGTCTATTTGCTTCAACTGTTGTGTGATGTTGTGAGCGTCAAGAAAGCCTTTTTCTGATAAAGGTCTATTGAGTTCATCTTTTGAATAGATAGAATGTGCATGTCTTATAAAATATACGGTGGTCATGCTTACGTACCTCCTTATAAAAATTGGGATAGGATAATAAGGTTTTCAGTATTTTCCTCTATTATTCTCCCAATCAACGTCTTTTTTCCAATGATACGTATCTTTAAAAATATTTAATCGGTGGCCATTAATGACAATTGTTTCTGTATCTAACCAGTGAATATGAACGGTACTTTCATCATAGTTCCAATAAATTGTTTTGGCATTATTGCCATCATCTATTGCTACTCTAATAGCGGCTCTGACGGTAGCGCCACCTTCGTCTAGTAAATAGGCTTTTGCTCGATAGGCATTGTTAGGTGATGGATATTCTGCGAGAAATTCTCCTGTGGAAAGCTCATCTAATTCCACGACAAAAAAATCATATATAGCATAAACAGCGATACCTATAGCAACTAGGCAAGTGACTATGGCAACTATTTTTTTCATGTTATCAAACCTTTGTTTTTACTGAATATTATTAATTTTACATTTTTTAGTAGTATAAAACAAATACATTTTAAAAGGGATTGTTAAATTGCAAGGGATTTAGTGAAAGGAGGAACAATGTAGATAAAAAGAAAGAAGCCTCGTAGAAAATCATTGGGGGCTTCTTTATGTAACTTGTCGAGATGTTAGCTAAGTTTTGCTACGACATCATCATAAATTTCTTCTGAAGGTTTATTGAGTGCAACGGAGAATTCTGAAAAGATGATTTCTTGTAAAGAGTGCAATAATTTTTCTTCTTGATTTGGGAATTTTTTTTCGTTTGCTTCATATTCAAACTTTTTGCGGAGCAATGTATTTAAGAGGTTCGCTTGTTTTTGTCGATCGCCGGTTTTAACAATTTCCACGTGAAATCTCATACGGTGTGTGTTTTGTTCAATCCATTCCACACCAGGAGAGGTAAAGGAACGTAAAATTTTTAACGCTTCATCTTTTTTTATAATGTCTCGAAGCTGTTTTTTGGCATTATCGATAGGGGTACGAATTGTTAATTTTGAATCGTTTAGTGGTTGTAAAACATAGTAAGTTTTCGTAATGTCGCTAAAGGTTTGTTCGCAAATATCTTCAACCGAACAAAGTCCATGTGATGAATAAATGACTACATCGCCAACATTGTACATGTATATTCCCTCCATCAAACATTATTGTCAACTTGGTTGACTAAATTAATTGTAACCAATAAAATGTAATTTGTCAACTTAGTTGACGATTTAGTCTGTTTTTTGTATAGTAATTACGAAAATTATAGAATGAAGGTGAACGAGTTGAAGGACGAATTGCATAATCGAGATGTCATTGATTTGTTGAGCGAACGTCATGAAATACTTCGACGACTTGCTGAAGAGAAGTGGAATAAACATAATACGCTCCATATATCGAATTCAGAATGGCATATTTTAAATAAAATATATAAAAATCAACCTACTATTTCAGAGGTAACAAAAGTTGTAGATTTCTCTCGCCAAGCTACTCATAAATTTATTAAAAGTTTAGAAGCAAAAGGCTTGGTAGAGGTGAGCAATGCTGAGCATAGTAAAAAGCACAAAGTAATCCGAATGACGAATTACGGTGAAGCTTGCTATGAGCAAAATGAACATAACAAAGCGGAAATTGAACAGCAACTAGTTCAGAAAATCGGTGAAGAGCAAGTAACGAAATTAAAAAATATATTACAACTGAATTGGGATATTGAACAGTTAGAAGCGTAAGAAGTAGTGCCAGGCACTAAAAAGATTTATAATTTTCGGAAAATTAAACGTAAGTCGTAACAAATTGCGCTGGTGAGGGGTGCGGCTTACTGTGCTGAGCAGAATCAACGATTAGAGTGGCTTGTTGGGCTTCACTCTGTTTTATTCATGCACTTTTGCCATTCAAATGTCTTCTTTTTCTAAATTACGGCTACTAAGAATAGACGTTCAAAAGCTATAATATGGATATAGAGGTGAATGGATATGAAAAAAGATCGAGGGCAAGTTTGGTTAGGCGTTGCAGGTTGTACGGTTAATGAACAAGGACAATGGCTCGCTGTGAAAAAGGCTTATAGTGGTTTAAAGGGACGATGGTCATTACCAGCAGGCTTTGTTAATGCTGGTGAAACAGTGGATGAAGCAGTGATTCGAGAATTGAAAGAGGAAACGGGCATCGATTGTTATGTTTCGGGTTTAATAGGCTTTCGTACAGGCGTTATTCGCGGTGAAATTAGCGATAATATGGCCATTTTCTATTGTAAGATGAAGGACGAACAACAGCAGCTTTTTATTCAAGAAAATGAAATACTCGAGGCGAAGTGGCTGTATCCAAGTGAATTGGCACAAGATGATAGGACATCGGTTATGTTAAAGGAAATGGTGTCTAATCCATTTGAACAACACCAATTAGATGCGATCGAAGGCATCGATCCCGGGGAAATATTCGGCTACACATCTTATCGTTTGTTCTTTAAAAAATAATGGAAGAAACACTGCTGCTTTTACTAGAAGTTGGTTTTTTACTAAAATATGACGAACATGCGAAATGAAGGATATGTTCATTGAAAGCACTCTCATAATCATGTAAACTAATGAGAGGAAAACGGAGGTTATACATACATGGGTGGTTCAGTTTCGATTGTGCAGTTAATCATTTCAATTGTGTTATTTTTCGTCATGTTTTTTGGTATCGGATTTTTATTGAATATGTTGCTGCGAATGACATGGTTAATGGCAGTTATATATCCAATTGTAGTAATCTTTATTATCGATAAAGTTAGCTTTTTAGATTATTTTTTTAAACCAGGCACAGCTTTCCCCGCATTGCTTGATAAATTTAGAGCACTGCATGTAGTAGATATTTCTATTTTATCTGGAGGCTTTGCAGGGGCAATTGTAGCAGGAATTGTTATGATTTATTTACGAAAAAGTGGATATCGCATGTTTTAACTTTACAAAGAAAAAATGGATATCTAAAAAGAGCTGGTTCGGAGATGTGAACCAACTCTTTTTTTTATAGAAGGAATTGATAGGTGATGATGGCGATAAAAATACCTGTTAGTGCTCCGAAAAACACCTCACTACGTTTATGACCAAGCAACGTTTTCAACTCTTCCATTTTTTCCTGACCATCCATTTGCGGCCAATCTTTAATATCACGTAGCAATGTTTGAAAATCTTTACGAAGTTGATTTAAGACAACGGCATGTTGCCCGGCTTGGAAACGAACACCACTCGCATCATACATCACAATAAAAGAAAACATAGCTGCTATCGCAAAAATAGGTGAATCTAACCCTGTTTCATAAGCGATTGCTGTTGTTAACCCTGTAACAGAAGCAGAGTGTGAGCTCGGCATACCTCCAGTCGAAGTAAACAGTCCCCACTTAACTTGTTTTGTCATTAAAAAATGAATAGGAATTTTTACAAATTGTGCAAAGAGAACGGAAAAGAGGGCGACGAGTAGAGGGGTATTTTGAAGTATCGCCAAGTGCATCACAACCTTCACATATAATTGCCTTTATTATAACATTCATTATTTTCGAAAAGAAGAAATAGCTAAATATTACGCGCTTTTTTGAAAGTTAGGTATAATGGAAATATTGATTGGAGGAATAATTATGCATATTGTTAAAGAAGCAAAAACATTTGAATCGATTTCTACTGAAGTATTGGTGGTAGGAGTTACAAAACATCGTGAACAAATGCAAGATTGGGCAAGTTTCTCGACTTTTTATGGAGAGTCTTTAAACGCCTGGCTGAGTGCTGGTGATGTATCGACAGAATTGAAAGCAATTACGAAATTGCCATTCGTCAAGGAACATGCCAATTTAAAACGAATTTTGTTTGTCGGCTTAGATGAACGTAAAAACTTAACAGAAGGTGATTTACGCGCAGCATTTGGTTTAGTCGGTAAAGAGCTGAAAGCTTTAAAAGTAAAAGACTATTCAATTTGGCTAGAATCATTTACAACAGAAGCCATTACAGTAGATGATGTAGCGTTTTTAGCGGGTGAGGGTACGACGCTAGGCTATTATACGATTCCACACTATAAAACAACTTCAAATGAAGTAGATAAGCGCTTAGAAGCTGTACATTTAGTGACGACTGCTGAAGATTTAGATAATGTTGTGGCTAGCTTTGAAGTCGGTATTATTTATGCAGATGCGGTTAATGAAGCACGAAGCTTAATTAATTTACCACCAAATCTATTAACTGCGACAGACTTAGCAAATTATGCACAGTCTCTTGCAATTGATTATGATCTTGAAGTAGAAATTTTAGATAAAGCTCAGCTAGAGGAACTTGGAATGGGTGGTATTTTGAGTGTCAATCAAGGCTCCTATGAGGAACCTCGATTAATTACATTAAAATATAAAGCTACAGAAGATTTCGCTGATCCAATTGGTCTAGTTGGTAAAGGCGTAACATATGATACAGGTGGCTATTCTTTAAAACCTAAAGATTCTATGGTAGGTATGAAGGGCGATATGGGTGGTGCTGCAGCGGTGCTTGGTGCTATGAAAATTATCGGTGAATTACGCCCTAATAAAAACGTCGTTGCCGTTATTGGTTCTACGGACAATATGGTTTCTGATACTGCCTTTAAACCTGATGATGTGATTACAACATATAGTGGTAAAACGGTAGAAATTTTAAATACGGATGCTGAAGGTCGTTTAGTATTAGCGGATGCAACTACATATGCTAAACAACAAGGAGCAACAGCACTGATTGATGTTGCCACGTTAACAGGTGGTGTTATTACGGCACTTGGTTTCGATAAGACGGGTGTTCTTTCAAATAACGATGAATTTTATGCTAGCTTTATGGAAGCAGCACAAGAAACAGATGAGTTTATTTGGCGTATGCCGTTAACAGAAAGTGATAAAAAACGAATCCGTAAATCGGATATTGCAGATTTGAACAACTCTCCTGGACGCGACGGTCATATGATTTTCGGTGGAGGCTTTGTCGGTGAATTTGTAGGTGATTTACCTTGGATTCATTTAGATATTGCAGGTACATCAGATGCAGCTACTGCACATGATTTAGGACCAAAAGGTGGTACAGGTGTCATGGTGCGTACATTAGCAAACTTTGTGCAACGTTTAGGTGAAGAAAAATAGAGTAGGCAAAGGACTCGCGGGATATGTATCTCCCTTCATACGATAGAGAAGAAGGGAGGGAGCCTATCTATGCGAAATTTCGGAGGTTATCCAGGAGGCGGCTTTGGTGGCGGTGGCTTCTTTTGGCCAATAGGTGTACCATTTTTTGGCGGGTTATTAGGAGGTTTTCTAGGGTCACAATTTAACCGATATCCTTACTATCCATATTATCCAAACTATCGACCATACCCACCTTATCGACCAGGTCGACCATATCAGTGGAATCGTAGACCTTGGTGAATTAAACGGATGTCAGGTAGCTTACTTACAAAGAAAAAAATGCTAGGAGCAAGTGCTCCTAGCATTTTTTGTTTTAGAAGAATGGATTAGCTCCGGTGTTAAAACTTTTTAAAATGAATAAAACAACGGTTGACAGAATATACTAAATTATTTATTATTCTTATTATATTACTAAGAATTAAAAATCGAAGCTGACTAGTTAACTAGAGGCTCTTATTATTCACAGGCATGATTGTGCCTAAGGATAATATGAGTCTCTTTTTTTATCTACAGAAGGGAGAGAAACGATGTGGGGAAGGTATACATTGTAGGAGCGGGGCCAGGCGATATTGATCTCATTACAGTACGTGGTTTACGGTGCATTGAACAAGCGGATGTCATCTTATACGACAGACTGATTAATAAGGACTTATTAGCGTATGCGAAAAAAAGTGCCAAGCTCATATTTTGCGGGAAGTTACCGAATCGACATGCCATGATTCAGGATCATATAAATCATTCCCTTGTTCACTATGCGCAACAAGGGTTTGTTGTCACAAGGTTAAAAGGAGGTGACCCATTCGTCTTCGGTAGAGGAGCAGAAGAAGCAGAGGTGCTTGCACAACACCAAATACCATTTGAAATCGTCCCTGGCATCACCTCGGGTATTGCTGCACCTGCCTATGCGGGTATTCCCGTGACACATCGTGATTTGAGTTCGAGTTTTGCGATGGTTACAGGTCATATGCGAGAAGGCAAGGATGATGTCATCCAATGGGAAAGTTTAGCTAAAGGCATCGATACACTTGCCATTTATATGGGGGTTGGCAACTTACCGTATATCCAACAGCAGTTACTGAAGTACGGCCGTGACGAACAGACACCTGTCGCCGTGATTCATTGGGGAACGAGTGCACAACAAAAAACGGTTATCGGTACATTAGCGACGATTGTCAATATAGCACAGCAAGAAAATATACAAAATCCAAGCATGATTGTCGTTGGTGAAGTTGTGACATTACGGGAAAAAATCCAATGGTTTGAGGAAGCTTGTCCTGAAATGCCTTTAAAAGAAATTTCAGTATAAGGAAGTGGTGAGATGCAGGCTATTTTATATGTAGCACATGGTAGTCGTGTAAAAGCCGGCGTGGAGCAAGCTGTTGCATTTCTACAGCGTGTGCAACAGGACATTCATTTACCGATTCAGGAAATTTGCTTTTTGGAGCTCGCACAGCCAACGATTGCTGAAGGGATAGATAGCTGTGTACGTCAAGGCGCAACATCTATTGCCATCATGCCAATTTTGTTATTAGCTGCTCAACATGCAAAGCACGATATTCCACAAGAAATTGAAAAGGCAAAAGAGCAATATCCAGCAATACGCTTTACATATGGCGAGCCACTAGGCGTTCATGAGCTATTAATAGATACATTACAAACACGTATTTTAGAAACGCAGCTCTTGACTCCCGAGGCGAGCGTACTACTGATAGGACGTGGTAGTAGTGATCCAGCAGTTGAAGCGGATTTAGCCAAAATAGCGTTACGATTACGTGAAAAATACGGTTATCTAGCAGTTGAAACGTGCTTTTTATATGGCACAGGTCCTAGTTTGGAAGATTGGCTACAGCATAGGCAAGATGACAGTCATCAGGTATTTATCGTGCCGTATTTATTGTTTACGGGCATTTTACGTCAAAGTATTGCCAAGCGTTTGCAAGGATATGAAGTAAACAACATGATTTTATGTAATAGCTTGGGGTATGACGATAATGTCAAAAAAGTATTAGTAGAACGTATTGTTAAATTAGTACAACAAAATTATTTGGAGGAAGGGTGTTTTTCGTAATGGTAGATAAGAGAAAAGAAAATATCAATCTAGCATTAGATAATGTCCGACAAATTTTAACTACAGTAAACCATGGGTCGATTACATTAGTTGTACAAAATTTTTACGTAGTACAAATCGAGAAAAAAGAAAAAATACGTCTTCGATAATGATTAAAATGATACGCGAGGTGGCATAGTTTGAATCTACAAGTCATGAATAGTCCTTTTAATGAGGAACAGGTAAAGCTATTAAATGAGCTTCTACCTAATTTAACAAGAGAACAAAAAATTTGGTTGAGCGGTTACTTAAGTGCACCATTAGCAGCCATCGATACAAAGGTAGTAGAAGAAGCAAAAGTCTCCGTTGTGCCAACAACGAAAACAGTAACATTGTTATATGGTTCACAAACAGGAAATAGCCAAGGCTTAGCTGAAAAATATGCAACAGCATTGCAAGCAAATGATATGGAAGTAACAGTTACATCTTTAGCAAAGTTTAAGCCGAATAATTTAAAGAAAATAACGAATTTATTGCTTGTAGTAAGTACGCATGGTGAAGGGGAACCACCGGATCAAGCAATCCAATTTTATGAATTTTTGCACAGTAAACGTGCACCTAAATTAGAACATCTCAACTTTTCGGTATTGGCATTAGGCGATAGTTCGTATGAATTTTTCTGTAAAACAGGTCAGGATTTTGACGCGCAATTTGAAAAGCTTGGCGCAACACGTATTGTTCCACGAACAGATTGTGATGTCGATTATGACGAAGCTGCTGCAGCATGGTTTACGGCCGTTCAACAGGCATTATTACAACATACGGATACGGTATTGACTGCGAAATCAGCGCCGATAACAGAAGGAGAGGCTACATATACCCGCAAAAATCCGTATTATGCTGAAGTATTAGAAAACATTAATTTAAATGGTCGCGGTTCTAATAAGGAAACACGACATATCGAGTTGTCGATTGAAGGTGCTAATTTGGCATTTAAGCCTGGAGATAGTATTGGCATACTTCCAGAGAATGACGAATCGTTAGTAAATGCCTTAATCACAGCATTACAGTTTAATCCGCTAACAGAAGTAACGGTATTTGATGAAGCGATGCAATTAAAAGATGCCCTTTTGAAAAAGGTGGAAATAACAGTTTTATCGAAGCCTCTTTTACAAAAGATTAGCGCATTTACAGTGAATCCGAAATTTGCTGAGCTATGGGACAGTACGTCAGCATGGAAGGACTATGCGCGAGGAAGAGATTTACTTGATGTTGTTGAAGATTTTGGTCCTTTTACTTGGGATGCACAACAGTTTGTTGCTCTGCTACGTAAAATACCAGCCAGACTTTATTCCATTGCAAGTAGCCAATTAGCAAATAGCGAAGAGGTCCATTTAACAATAGGAAAAGTAAGCTATGAAACGAATGGTCGTGTGCGTTTTGGCGTGTGTTCGGGAAGTATTGCAGAGCGAATTCAAGTAGGGGATACGATACCGATATATGTTCATAAAAACCCAAACTTTAGATTGCCAGAACAAGCTGACACACCAATTATTATGATAGGCGCTGGCACAGGTATTGCGCCATATCGTGCCTTTTTAGAAGAGCGAGAGGAAAGTGGGATAACAGGCAAATCGTGGTTAATATTTGGCGATCAGCATTTTATGACAGATTTTCTTTATCAAACAGATTGGCAGCGTTGGCTTGCTTCAGGCACGTTAACAAAAATGGATGTTGCCTTCTCTCGCGATACGGATAAAAAAATATATGTCCAACATAAAATCGAGGAACAAGCACAAGCATTTTATGAATGGCTGGAGCAGGGGGCTGTTATTTACGTCTGTGGTGATGAAAAATCGATGGCAGCCGATGTGGATCAAACAATCCGTCGCATTATTGAGCAGCAAGGGCAGAAAACGCCAGAGGAAGTGCAAGCTTATATTAATGAGTTAAAACAGCAAAAACGCTACCAACGTGACGTTTATTAGTAAAGGAGCGAAAAAAGATGACTGGAAAAATTATTTTACCCCCACAACCTGGAACACCTAGTGATGTCGAGCGCATTAAAAGCGATAGTAATTACTTGCGTGGAACACTTGAACGAACGATGAACGACCCATTAAGCTCAGGAATTCCGGAAGATGATAACCGTTTAATGAAATTCCATGGCAGTTACTTACAAGACGATCGAGACTTGCGAAATGAGCGTCAGCGTCAAAAGCTAGAACCAGCGTATCAGTTTATGGTGCGCGTGCGAACTCCTGGTGGTGCAGCAACGCCAGCACAATGGCTGGTCATGGATGAAATGGCTAGAAAATACGGCAATGGCTCACTAAAATTAACGACACGTCAAGCATTCCAAGTACATGGTATTTTAAAATGGAATGTCAAAAAATATATGCAAGAAATTAATGATGTACTGTTAGATTCACTCGCTGCCTGTGGGGATGTAAACCGCAATGTGATGTGTAATGTCAATCCGAACCAATCGGCATTGCACGAAGAGATTTACAACTGGTCTGCAAAATTAAGTGAGCACTTATTGCCAAGAACACGTGCCTATCACGAGCTATGGCTTGATGGCGAAAAAGTAGTAGATAGCCAAGAGGAAGAAATTGAGCCTATTTACGGTGCACAATATTTGCCACGTAAATTTAAAATAGGCATGGCCATTCCACCGAGCAATGATGTCGATGTCTTTTCTCAAGATATTGGTTATATTGCCATTGTTGAAGAAGGTCAGCTAGTAGGCTTTAACGTAGCTGTTGGTGGGGGCATGGGGATGACACATGGCGACCAGGAAACATATCCACAGCTTGCTCGTATTATTGGTTTTATTACGCCTGATAAATTGCTGGAATCAGCAGAGAAAATTATTACGATACAGCGCGATTATGGCAATCGTTCCGTACGTAAAAATGCACGTTTTAAATATACGATTGATGCGCGAGGACTCGACTGGTTTAAAGCAGAATTACATCGTCGATTAGGATGGGAATTCCAGGAGGAGCGTCCATTTACATTTGAACGTACGGGTGATGAGTTTGGATGGGTTAAAGGTGCTGATGGACAATGGCATTACACATTATTTATTCAAAATGGTCGCATAAAAGATTTTGAGGATTACGAATTGTTAACGGGTTTACGAGAAATTGCTAAAGTGCATACCGGAGATTTTCGTTTAACACCAAATCAAAACTTAATGATTAGCAATGTCACACAACAGAACAAAGATCAAATTACTGCGCTTATTGAACAGTATAAGCTAACAGATGGCGCACATTACTCAGCATTACGCCGCAATTCAATTGCTTGTGTATCATTGCCAACTTGTGGTTTAGCAATGGCCGAGGCGGAGCGTTACTTACCTTCACTCATTACGAAACTTGATACGATTATCAATGAAGCGGGTTTACATGATACTGAAATTGTTATTCGTATGTCGGGCTGCCCAAATGGTTGCTCACGTGCCGCAATGGGTGAAATCGGCTTTATCGGCAAAGGACCAGGAAAATACAACTTGTATCTTGGCGCAAGCTTTACGGGCAATCGTTTAAATAAAATATATCGTGAAAATATTGGGGAAGAAGAAATTTTAGCTGAACTGCGTCCAATTCTTCTGCACTATGCAAAGGACCGTTTAGATGGTGAACATTTCGGCGACTTTGTTATTCGTGCAGGCTATGTAACAGCTGTCTTTGATGGGCGTGAATTTCATAACTAAAGCGGGTGCCAAAAGCGGGTGCCAGGCACTAAAACAATTCTGAACTTTGCCATTTAATAATCAAGTAAAATTCCGCGTAGACTTCCGCGGGCACAGCACGCTGTATAAGACACCGGTATTCTCACGCAAGCGTTTGTTGCGGCTTACGGTGTGCCCGCGGAAAGCACCCGCCATAGCGGACAGCGACGACATAGAAAAAAAGTGTTAGATTGATGGCCATCAATCTAACACTTTTCTCTTTTTCCTAGTATTTTAAATAGAAAAATCCTCTGGAATAAATACCTTTAATTGCTTTGGTCTTACAAATACATTGTCGCCTACTTTAAGTTGAAGTTGTTTAAAATGATCTTTAGTAAGCTCTGCCTCTAAAAATTCATCGATATCAAGACGACGTAATTCAATTTGTACAACGGGCCCTAACAAATGGATATGGCTTATGTGGACAGGAACAGTGTCTGGCACCGCTATTTTTTCAATTTGTATATCGTGTGGTCGAACATAGCCTACTGCTTCTTCTTGCGTATGCGTATACGTGTCTGGCACATCAATGGCAAAATCTCCATGTGTCAACTTACCATTATGTAAACGCCCTTTGAAGAGGTTGACATTGCCTAAGAAATCATAGACAAATGGACTTTTAGGATGGGAGTACACTTCATCAGGACTACCAATTTGCTCTATTTTACCGTTGTTCATAACGACAATGCGATCTGCAACATCGAGTGCTTCTTCTTGATCATGTGTCACAAAAATACTTGTAATATGAAAGTCATCATGTAGCTTGCGCAACCACCGCCGTAATTCCTTGCGCACTTTTGCATCAAGTGCTCCGAATGGCTCATCTAACAAAAGTACTTTCGGTTCGACAGCAAGGGCACGAGCGAGGGCGACACGTTGCCGTTGCCCACCAGATAGCTGTGTTGGATAACGATCCGAGAAGTTTTCTAGTTTAACAAGTTGCAGTAATGTCATTACTTTCTCAGTTATTTCTGCTTTGGATGGTCGTGTTTTACGTGGTCGTACTTTAAGCCCATAGGCGACATTATCAAAGACAGTCATATGGCGGAAAAGTGCATAGTGCTGGAATACAAAGCCGACGTTGCGCTCCTTTGGATGACGATTAGTAATCGTTTGACCATCAAAGAAAATTTCGCCAACATCGGACACTTCGAGGCCTGCAATCACGCGAAGTAAGGACGTTTTCCCAGAGCCGGAAGGACCAAGTAACGCTACCAATTCACCGGATTGGATATCGATGGATACGTCGTCTAAAGCTTGAAAGGAACCGAATTTCTTTGAGATATTTTGAATTTGAATACTCAAGCAAGTAATCCTCCTTTATAAAGATTTTGATTTCCAAGCAACAATGTCTTTTATAATAAGGGTCAGAATAGCGAGCACGCTCATTAATGACGCAACAGCAAAAGCTGCTGAAAATTGATATTCATTGTATAAAATTTCTATGTGAAGCGGCATCGTATTTGTCATGCCTCGAATATGACCCGATACAACCGAAACTGCGCCGAATTCACCAATGGCACGTGCATTACATAAAATCAAACCATAAAATAATCCCCATTTAATGTTGGGCAATGTAACATAGTAAAAGGTTTTAAAGCCATTAGCACCAAGAGAAATAGAAGCCTCTTCTTCAGATGTTCCTTGGGCCTGCATTAAAGGAATAAGCTCACGTGCAACAAAGGGCAAAGTGACAAAAATAGTAGCAAGCACAATACCCGGCAAAGCGAAAACAATTTTAATATCATTGGCAAATAACCATTCTCCAAATAGCCCTTGTGCCCCGAAAAGCAAGATAAATACTAAACCTGCGATAACGGGCGATACTGCAAAAGGTAGGTCTATCACGGTTAGTAATAGATTTTTCCCTTTATAGTTGAATTTCGTTAGTGCCCAAGCTGCCATAATGCCGAAAATGGCGTTTAAAGGAACGACAATCGCGATTACTGTTAAAGTTAATTGAATAGCAGCTAATGCATCTGGATGAGTAATCGCTGCAAAATAAACATCTGCGCCTTTTTGAAAGGCTGTAATAAAAATGGATACAAGGGGAAGTACGATAAAAAATGCTAAAAATGCGAGCGCAATAAATGTTAATAGATAACGAATGAAACGGGGCTCCTGTAAGGCAGCAGGCTGAGCTGCTACAATGCGTGTTTGAGGAGCAATAGGTTCGATAATCGTAGATTGTTCCATACATACCTCCTAATGTACAAAGCGACGATTTGCCAGCCACTGTATTAAATTGATGGTGAACAATAAGACAAAGGATGTAATAAGCATGACAGCTGCAATAGACGTAGCCCCTGCATAGTCATATTGTTCAAGCTTTGTCATAATAATTAACGGTGTAATTTCCGTCTTCATCGGCATATTGCCTGCGATAAAGACAACCGATCCATATTCCCCTAAGGCGCGTGCAAAGGCTAACGAGAAGCCAGTTAAAATAGCAGGTGCCAGTTCGGGGAAAATAATTTTACGGACTGTTTGCAAGCGGGTAGCGCCAAGACTTGCAGAAGCTTCTTCCACTTCCGCACTAATATTTTGTAAAACGGGCTGCACAGTACGCACTACAAACGGAAGACCAATAAAAGTTAGGGCAATAATGATGCCTAATGGCGTAAAAGCAATTTTAAAATTAAAAAATTGGCCAATCCAACCATTCGGTGCATAGAGGGAGGTTAACGCAATACCTGCTACAGCAGTAGGTAAAGCAAATGGTAAATCGACAAGACCGTCAATAATGCGCTTGAACGGAAAATGGTAACGTACGAGTACCCAAGCAATAATAGTGCCAAACACAACATTCACTAAACCAGCTGCTAGCGCAGTGCCAAAGCTTAGCTTATAGGAGGCGACTGCACGAGAATCGGTGACAATATTGATAAACTCCGCCCAAGTTAGCGACATTGTTTGAATAAAAATCATGGCTAACGGTAAGAGCACAAGCAAACTAACATATAACATTGTATAACCAAGAGAAAGATGGAAGCCGGGGATAACACGTGCCGGCTTCTTTTTAAATGTTAAGCTAGTCATTAGATTGCCTCCTTATTATTGTGGAACGTAAATTTCATCGAATGTGCCACCATCTTTAAAGTGCTTAGCTTGTGCTTCTGCCCAACCGCCAAAGTCTTCAATTGCAATAAGCTCAAGTTTTGGGAATTGCTCTTGGTATTTTGCTAATATTTCTTCATTGCGTGGTCGATAGTAGTTTTTAGCTGCAATTTCTTGCCCAACATCGCTATATAAATGTTGTAAATATGCTTCTGCTACTTTACGCGTCCCTTTTTTATCAACAATTTTGTCGACAATTGCGACAGGTGGCTCTGCTAAGATGCTCAATGAAGGCGTAATGATTTCAAATTCATCTTCACCTAATTCATTACGTGATAAATAAGCTTCATTTTCCCAAGCGATTAACACATCACCAATTTTCCGTTCAACGAAGGTAGTCGTTGCGCCTCGTGCGCCAGAATCAAGCACTTCTACATTGCTATACAACGCCTTCATAAAAGCCTTTATTTGTTTGTCGTCATTGTTATACAACTTCGCTGCATAGCCCCATGCCGCTAAGTAGTTCCAACGTGCACCGCCCGAAGTTTTTGGGTTAGGCGTAATAACAGAAACATCGTCCTTTATTAAATCACTCCAATCTTGTATTCCTTTTGGATTGCCTTTTCGTACTAAAAAAACAATTGTAGAAGTGTAGGGTGTAGAGTTATTGTCAAACTCTGTTTGCCAGTCTTTGTTTAGCAAATCACGAGCTTGTGCAATTTCATCAATATCGTAGGCAAGTGCTAATGTCACGACATCGGCTTCTTGCCCATCAATAACTGCTCTTCCTTGTTTACCTGAGCCCCCATGTGACTGATGAATCTTCACGTCTTGACCTGTTTCGTTTTTCCACTTTGCGATAAAGTCTTTGTTAAATTCATCGTAGAGCTCTCGTGTTGGATCATAAGAAACATTTAGCAACTCTACAGCCTCTTTTATGTCTTCTGCCTTCTTATCGCTATCTGTAGATGTGCTATTACAGCCTGCTAACATAAAGGTTAATCCAGATAACAGTAGCAATGACTGCAAAATATGCTTGCTTTTTTTCATAAAAAAACTCCCCTTTCATCGAAAGAACGCAAAAGACCATCTCTCCCAATGTGTGCATACACATTTTGAGTAGATGGCCTTCAGATCCTCTGATCAGCATTATTTGTTTTTAGTATATTACCACATTAAGCATATATTTCCGATTAGTCAACAAGGAATTGAAAAATTTATTTTTTGTCAGCAGGCAATGCATTGCTAGCAGTTGTGGAGTAGCAAAAGGCCAAATTTTTGAATAAAATTATTTGTACAACTGGCAGGTGCCATTCAAAAGATGATGTGCTGCAATTAAATTTATATTTTTTACAAAACCTAGTTGACTACTAGGTGTAATTTAGTATATATTTGGTAATAAGAAAAATGATTGTTGAATGAGGTACAAGATTACTAGTTTACAATCGACTATAAAAGCTGGCTAGTCAAACTAGAGGCGTTTTAACGAAGGCACAATGTATTAGTGTGTCTGTTGTTAAAACGCCTTTTTCTATAACCGAAAATGTTTCGAAGGGGGATTATATGTTAACGTATGCAACTTGGCAGGAGCCAACGATTAAATTTGAAGTGGATGAAAGTTATAAGGGGGCACTTGAGGTTTTACGCTGGAGCTATGCACAGTATGGAGACGACATCGTCTATGCTTGTAGCTTTGGCATCGAAGGCATTGTTTTAATTGATTTGATTTCCAAGGTGAAGCCAAACGCTACAATTGTATTTTTAGATACGGATGTCCATTTCAAAGAAACATATGAAACGATTGAACGAGTAAAGCAAAAATATCCGCAGCTGACCATTAAAATGCAAAAGCCGAAGCTTACGCTTGAGGAACAAAAGGAGCAATATGGAGATGAATTATGGAAATCTAACCCTAATCAGTGTTGCGATATTCGAAAAATAAAGCCATTACATGAGGCGTTATCAGGAGCAAAAGCATGGATTTCAGGACTGCGCAGAGAACAATCGCCAACTCGCCAACATACCAATTTCATTAATCGCGATGATAAATTTAAGTCGATTAAAATTTGTCCGCTAATTCACTGGTCGTGGAAAGATATATGGCGTTATGTTTCCAAGCATGGTTTAACGTACAATCCACTGCACGATCAAGGCTATCCAAGCATTGGCTGTGAACATTGCACACAACCAGCATTTACGATGGATGATTTACGAGCAGGTAGATGGCAAGGAACTGGTAAGACTGAGTGTGGGTTACATGAATAGGGGCGTTTAAGCATGTTGGAATATATAGCGTTAGCCATTAGTTTATTTTTTGCCATGAATATAGGTGCAAGCGGTGCAGCCGCTTCAATGGGCGTTGCTTATGGGGCAGGGGCTATTAAAAAAGCATGGCACGCCTTGCTCATTTGTGCGCTTGGTGTTTTTGCGGGAGCCATATTAGGTGGGGGCGAAGTTGTTAAGACAATCAGTTCAGGCATTATGCCACAACAGTATATAACGGTGAAAATCGTCATTATTATATTAATTTCGGCGACAAGTTCCTTATTTCTTGCCAATTTGTTAGGTATTCCATTATCGACGAGTGAAGTGACCGTAGGAGCTGTCGTAGGTGTAGGCATTGCTTACCGCGTTTTATATGTCAAATCACTGCTCGTCATTATGTCCTTTTGGGTCATCGTGCCGGTTATAGCGTTTGTTATTGCACTAATCGTTGGCAAGATACTGTATAAATTTAAAGGAAAAGGCTTTTTGGCAAACCATCCAATGTTAACAGTGTTGCTCGTGTTTGCCGGATTTTTTGAAGCTTTTTCAGCAGGTATGAATAATGTCGCCAATGCAGTTGGTCCACTTGTTGGTGCTGGAATGATTAGTGTTACGAATGGTATCTGGTTTGGTGGAGCATTTGTAGCGTTAGGAGCAATATTGTTAGGTAGACGTGTACTCGAAACGAATGGCAAAAAGATTGTGCGTTTTGAAAAAGCCGAGGGGATTCTTATTTCAAGTACGGGTGCTTTACTTGTTGGTATTAGCTCGCTGTTTGGACTACCTGTCCCGTTAACGCAAGTGACGTCTTCTTCTATTATTGGTATCGGGATGGCGAAAAACGGTAAACAAATTTTTCATAAACATATCGTAAAAAAAATCATGTGCATTTGGATTGTGTCACCAATTTTTTCATTAGCAATTTCTTATAGTCTTACTCAATTATTTATGAAGAAAGATTTATATGCCATCGTCATTATTGGAAGCGTTATTATCGGAACGCTTGGTGCGATTAGTTTAATGCGCACAATGCGTGAAGAGGAACGCTCGATATACGATGCAGGCGAAGGTATTTAATTATAAAACATACTATATAAATAAACCTAGGGGGAATATAAATGAGTCTACAACCACATGGTGGTGCTTTAGTGCAAGCCTATCAGCCACAAAAATCAGTAATACATATTACAAAGGAGATTGAATTGGATGCTATTGCGTTAAGCGATTTAGAGTTAATTGCAATCGGTGGGTATAGTCCAATTGATGGTTTTTTAACTAAAAAAGATTATGAATCCGTTATCGAACATACAAGGTTAGCCTCTGGCGTTGTGTGGAGCATACCTATCACACTTCCAGTTGACAAGACGGTAGCGGCGACATTACAACCAGGGGATGAAGCAAAATTAGTTTCTGGCAACGATGTTTATGGCGTCATTGCTATCGCTGATATTTATCAGCCTGATAAACAAAAAGAAGCATTGCTCGTATACGGTACACAAGACTTAGCCCATCCTGGTGTGAAAAAGCTCCATGAGCGCCCGGCAGTATATGTTGGAGGGAAAATCACGTTAATTAAGCGTCTAGAGCAACAATTCCCTACGTATTCATTTGATCCACAGGAAACACGTCAACTGTTTAAAGAAAAGGGTTGGCAAACAGTTGTGGGCTTCCAAACGCGTAATCCTGTTCATCGTGCGCATGAATATATTCAAAAGGCGGCATTAGAAACAATTGATGGCTTATTTTTAAATCCATTAGTTGGAGAAACAAAGTCGGATGATGTATCGGCTGCTATCCGGATGGAGAGTTATGAGGTATTGTTAGAAAATTACTATCCAGCAAATCGGGTGCAATTAGGTGTGTTCCCGGCAGCTATGCGCTATGCAGGACCGAAGGAGGCCATCTTCCATGCGCTTGTACGTAAAAATTATGGCTGCACTCATTTTATTGTAGGACGTGATCATGCAGGTGTAGGTGATTATTATGGCACATACGATGCGCAAAAAATCTTCGAACAATTTACGGAAGATGAACTTGGGATTGTGCCATTAAAATTTGAACATAGTTTTTATTGCACTCAATGCGAAGGCATGGCAACTACAAAAACTTGCCCACATGATAGTGCATCACATGTCATATTATCCGGAACAAAAGTCAGAGAAATGCTCCGGAATGGAGATGTTCCTCCAAGTACATTTAGCCGTAAAGAGGTAGTCGAAGTCTTGATAAATGGCATGCGTCAGGAGGTAGTAAAATGAGTTCCAATATCGTATGGCATGAAGCTTCTATAAAAAAAGAAGAGCGTCGCACGCAGAACAAACACGAAAGCTTTATATTATGGTTTACAGGCCTATCGGCTTCAGGAAAATCTTCTGTAGCCAATGCGCTAGCTCGTAAACTATTTGAACGAGGAAACCAAGCATTCGTACTAGATGGCGATAATGTGCGCCATGGTTTAAATAATGATTTAGGCTTTGACGAAACGAGTCGCAAAGAAAATATAAGACGCATCGGTGAAGTGGCCAAACTTTTTGTGGAAAGCGGCCAAATTGTACTTACGGCTTTTATTTCGCCTTATCGACAAGATCGCCAAGTTGTTCGGCAGCTAGTGGAAGACGGTGAATTTTTAGAAATATATGTAAGATGCTCTGTAGATACTTGTGAACAGCGTGATCCAAAAGGTCTTTATAAAAAAGCGCGCAATGCGGAAATTGCTAATTTTACTGGTATTAGTGCACCATATGAAGAACCTGAACATCCTGAATTTATTTTAGATACTGAACGCTACTCGATTGAAGAATGTGTCGAGCAGCTAACAACGTTTTTAACGGATAAGGGCTATATTTAATGATGTGTGATTAAATCGCTGATAGAAGCCCATGAATCGCCGGTAAGCCTGGGGAAATCATAGAAGTCCGTGAATCGCCGGTAAGACTGCGAAGCAACTACTGTTGGATACATCCATGGCAAAGCAAAAAAGTGTTAGATTGACTGTTATCAATCTAACACTTTTTGTTGTTTATTTAATACCTTGTTCTTTTTTCATTTTGTCAATTTCAGGTCCTAGCTCGTCACGTACTGTTCCTTTCCAAGGTTTTACACCTGCTATATAGGAAGAACGGGTCATAATATGTCCACCGACAGGGCCTGTAATAAAGAGAAACAATATACCTAATAAAATACGTGGGTTAAAATGATCCTCGATAAGCCAAAAGTGAAAGAATACACCGATTAATACACACATTACGCCGAGCGTTGCACTTTTCGATGCGGCATGTGCACGTGTATACAAATCAGGTAATCGTATAAGCCCAATTGCAGTTACGACGATAAATAACACACCAATTGAAATGAACAAAATAACTAATGTATTAGCGAGAATTGTCACGTTTAATGATATCTCCCTTCTCTATAAATTTAGAGAAAGCAACTGTACCGATAAAAGATAAAATCGCTAACAATAATACGATTTCAAGAAAGAAGCTCGTTTCCACTAAAATTGAAAATAAAGCGATTAATGAAATAAGTGACACGCCTAAGGAATCCAGTGCTACAACACGGTCGGATGCAGATGGTCCTTTCACCATACGGTAAATGACGGCGATCATCGATAAGCAAATCACTACGATCGCTGCAATAATAAACGTCATCATGATTTACTCACCTCCAATATAGCTTTTTCAAAAGAATCTCGAATCGATGCAATGGCATCATCTACATCGCTAATATCAATGGCATGGACAAACAATGTTTTAGCATCATCTGAAACATGCACGACAACAGTTCCTGGTGTTAATGTAATGAGACTCGATAATAACGTAATTTCCCAATCTTCTTTTAGTACCGTAGGATAAGCAAAGAAGGCAGGTTGCATATCTAGCTTAGGCTTTAGTACAACTTTTAGTACTTGAATATTTGCTAATATTAACTCTTTAAAAAAGAGAACGGTAAGCTTAATAATGGCCCATACACGAAATACATAGAGCCGCGCAAAGAAAAATCTTCTCATAATAACAAGTAAGACAATACCAAGAATGAATCCTACTATAAAGCCTGTAGCTGTGTAATTAGATGAAAGAAACATCCAAACGAAGGCAAGAGCAAAGTTTAAAATAATTTGAAATGCCATAGCTCTAATCTCCCTTCATTACAGCATCTATATAAATAGATGGGTCATTTAATAGTTTGGCAGCATCATTCATAAATGGTGTAATCCATTCCGAACCTACACCGTATGCTACTGTAATCAGTACTAATAGGACGGTCGGCGCCAAAAGTGTCGTATAGACTTTTTTGTCGACAGTACCCGTTGTCTCTTTTTCCTCGCCCCAGAAGGCATAGAGGAAAATACGGATAACTGAAAGTAAGACTAGTAAAGATGAGGCTAAAATAAAGATGCTGCTCCACATACTACCAGCCTCGAAGCCCCCTTGCACGATTAACAGTTTTCCAGCGAAACCACTAAGTGGCGGAATCCCTGCTAAACCGAAGGCAGCAATTAAATAGAACCAACCTAGTACAGGGTACTTTTTCATAAGACCGCCCATTTTTCGTAAATCAGATGTGCCGGTAATGTAGATAACAATCCCAATTAACATAAAGAGGGCTGCTTTGATCAGCATATCATGAACTAAATAGAACATTGCGCCCTTTAACGCCATTTCATTCATTTGGGAGACACCAAATAAAATAACACCTACTGCAATGACGATATTGTAAATAATAATGAGCTTCACATCAAAATAGGCAAGCGCCCCGATACAGCCAGCAATAATGGAGCCAATTGCTAATACCATAAGCAAATTATGTGTATACGATAAATCATGAACGAAAAATAATGTGTACGTCCGTGTAATCGCATAAACGCCAACCTTTGTTAAAAGTGCACCAAATAGTGTTAACACAGGAATCGGTGCTGCTGCATAAGAAGTTGGAAGCCAGAAGTAAAGCGGGAAAATCGCCGCTTTTAATCCAAATACCATTAAGAATAAAACAGCGATAACAGTGATAATTCCTGGCTGATTAATGTCGCTAATTTTTACTGCTATATCTGCCATATTCAGTGTACCTACAACCGAGTAAAGATAGGCTACTGTAATAACAAACAAAGCAGAAGAAATAACATTAATTAAAATATATTTAATGGAGCCTTTCAGTTGTCCTTTTTCTCCACCGAGTACAATGAGTAAATACGACGCCATTAATAGTACTTCAAAGAAGACGAATAAGTTGAAAATATCTCCTGTTGTAAAGGCGCCATTGACACCGGTTAAAATAAACATAATACCAGGGTAGTAGAAGAAGCGTTCACGCTCCTTTGTAATAGAACCGAAGCCGTACCACACAACAAAAAAGGCAATGAGTAATGTTGTTGTGACCAACAGTGCAGACATCATATCAGACACCATCGTAATACCATATGGTACTGGCCAATTTCCGAACGTTACTTTTTGAATGCCGTCATTTTTTACCTTTAGTAAGAGTGAAACGGCCGATGCCAATGCAAGTACGATACCTAGCAACGCAAACGAGCGCTGGTATTTTAAATTTTTTTGCCCAAACATTAAAATCATGCCAAAGAAGAACGGAATGATGATTGGTAGTAAAAGGAAGTTATTCATCTTCATCACTTCCTCTCATTAAGCTAATATCATCTGTCTCAAGCTCCTGATAGGAACGATAGGCAAGTACTAGGAAGAAAGCCGTTACGCCAAAGCTAATGACAATCGCAGTTAAAATTAATGCCTGCGGTAAAGGATCAGCAAATGTTTTGGCGCCTTCTTTTAAAACAGGAGGAGCCTCGCCTGTTAATCCTCCCATTGTTAAGATAAGTAAATGCGCACCGTGACTTAAAAGCCCAGTACCAATAATAATGCGTAATAAGCTTTTCGATAATATTAAGTAAACCGCTGCCATAAACAGAAAGCCAATGACAAACGCCATAATTATTTCCATTATTCATCCTCTCCAATCGTTTGAATAATGGTCATCGTAACGCCAACAACAACCAAGTAAACACCGCTGTCAAAAAGCATCGCTGTGTGTAAAGACTGCTTACCTAGAAGCGGTAATTCGAAATAATCAAAGAAATGTGTGAAGAACGGTTTCCCTAAAAACATTGGGAATGCCGCTGTGGCAAGTGCCAATAATAAACCTGTTGCAGTTAAATACGTATAGTTGATCGGTAACACATTACGTACCGTATTTAAATCAAAGGCTAGCACTAACAGCACGATGGCACTGGATGTTAAAAGTCCACCAACAAAGCCTCCACCAGGTGTGTAATGACCAGCTAAAAAAATGTGAATGGAGAAGAAGAAAATAATGAAGAATACAATTTTAGCTGTAAATTGTATAATGACATCATTTGTTTTCATGCGGTTTCTCCTTTCTATTCATGCGCAGCTTGATCATCGCTAAAATGGCCATGCCTGCAATACCTAACACTGTAATTTCAAACAGTGTATCAAAGCCACGGTAGTCTACTAAAATAACATTGACAATGTTTCCGCCACCAGCTAAATCATAGACGGTATCTTCATAGTATTTTGAGATAGACGGAATAAGCTTTTGTGAATGTGCCGATAAAGCGATGAGCGTCACCATAACACCAACTGCTATGGAAATGATTGCACGATTTAATTGAAAGCGCATGCGTTCTTCGCGTTTTCCAAGCTTCGGAAGATGATAAAATGCTAGTAAAAATAATGCAACAGAAATCGTTTCGATAACGAGTTGTGTTAATGCTAAATCGGGTGCATTAAAAATAACAAAGAATAATGCAACTGTGTAACCGACAGAGCCAAGTCCGATAATGGCTGTAAGACGTGACTTCGCTAAAATGGTAATGGCCGTTCCAATCATTAATACGACAATTAAAATTAATTGGTAAGAGCGTATTGGTGCTGCACCTTCAAAGGAAATTGAAAAGGCACCTTTTACAAATAAGGTTCCAATTGAAATAGCGGCAATTCCACTGAACATATACAGTAAATAGTGACGCATAGAACCTGTCATATAAAGACGTGATAGACGATTTAATCCTACGTCTAATCCAAGCATTATTTTGTCATAGGCATTATTAAATGTAAGAGCACGTGGGAATAGGTTGTAAATGCCTTGCCATTTCGGTAGGGCAACAAATAATAAGACACCTATAATAACAATGCCAATAGTCATGATTAATTCTGGTGTAAATCCGCCATGCCAGGCAGCCACGTGAATATTAATATCTTCAGGTAAGTCATATAAAAACGGCTGAATAGCTTGTACAGCCGGCTTAACAAACGTATCTCCAATAAGATTAGGGATAAAGAATATAATGACCACTAATGATGCTAAAATCATTGGTGATATGAGCATACCAATGGGAGCTTCATGTGGTTTATGAGCGTAAAGCTCCGGTTTATACGTTCCTGTAAATGTTCTAAATACAAAGTAGAAACTATAAATAAACGTAAAAATACTAGCGATCCAAGCAACGATTGGGAACAATACGCCCCATGTCTCAAAACCGAAAAATTCGAAATTTTGCAGTGCTAACATGGCGGATAAAAACATTTCCTTACTTAGGAAGCCATTAAATGGTGGTAAGCCTGCCATTGAGAAGCTACCAATCGCCGCCACTGTAAAACTGAGTGGCATAATGCTCATTAATCCACCAAGTTTACGGATATCACGTGTACCTGTTTCATGATCAATAATTCCTGCAATCATAAATAAACTACCTTTAAATGTTGCATGGTTGATCAGGTGGAAAATGGCTGCAAACGCTGCATATTTAAATACGGAATCAGCTGCACCATTGACGTGAAATGCTACTGCACCAGCGCCGAGTAATGACATAATGAGTCCAAGTTGACTGACAGTTGAAAACGCAAGAATACCTTTTAAATCGGTTTGTTTTAAGGCAAAGAACGAACCCCAGAAGAGTGTTAACAGACCTACTCCTGTCACAAGCCAGATCCATAGCTCTGAAGCAGCAAAAATGGGTGTAAAGCGGGCAACTAAATATATCCCTGCTTTTACCATTGTTGCGGAGTGGAGATATGCACTAACTGGTGTCGGCGCTTCCATCGCATCAGGTAACCAAATATAAAAGGGAAATTGAGCAGATTTCGTAAATGCCCCTAGCAGTAATAACACAAGTGCCCATACAAACAATGGATGTTGTACTAAGTTAGGCGCCATGGCAATCAGTTCACGAATGGAATATGTCCCACCCATTAAATAAAGAAGGATGAATCCACCTAACATCATTAGGCCGCCGAAGACTGTAATCATCATGGATTTAAGTGCACCGAAGCGAGAAGCATCACGTGTGTACCAATAACCAATTAGTAGGAACGACGAAATCGATGTTAATTCCCAGAAGAAGTACAACGAAATTAAATGGTCAGATTGTACAACACCGAGCATGGCGGACATAAATAATAGTAAGTAAACATAAAAGTTATGTAGTTTTTCTTTATGTTTATCTAAGTAAAAAATGGAGTAAAGTACGACGAGTGAGCCGATTCCTGTTATGAGTAACGAGAATAGTAAGCTAAGTCCATCCAAATACGATACGATAGAAATATCGAGCGAGGGAATCCATGGTATCCCATCAAGAAATACTTCTCCATGCGCTACTCTCGCGATATATGTAGCATAAATAACGACGAGTGTAGCAGGTACTGCAAGAACAAACCAGCCTGTGTGAATATTTTTAATGCTTTTATATATAAAAGGCACAAATATTGCAGCAAGCATCGGGATGAAAATATAGAGTACTTGTAACAAAAAAATCCTCCTTTATGCACGTAAGTGTAATAATTATAACGTACTTTCGTTGGGAATGCATATGCACTAGTAGGATTTAGCTTGGATAGCAGAGGAATTTTAGCTATATTATAAATAGGAAGTTATCAAAAAAAAACAGAGGAAAAAATTTTTTATGAAGAACCCTTATATATATGGTTTTTTACCATTAATTACAATTTTATTATTTAGTTTAACGTTCGGCATGTATGCAGTAGGGGAAGCGTTACAACTATTTCGAGCGATCGGTGTGTATTCAGGGATGCGTGAATTTTTATCCGATTTTGAATTACGTGTCATGCTGCTCATTGTATTTGCGCTTATTTTTTTTATGGCGTTTTCAGCACTTAAATTATTAGGAGAAACCATTCATGAACTAGGGATGTTATTTTTCTCGAAGGATAATGAAGGGGCGGCGGTAAGCCAAGCACGTGGAGGCTATGTCATTCTTTTTATTGGTGCTATGTGTTCAGCCTTCGCCATTCAATCGATTTATGCATTAGCGGGTATATTTGTGCTAACGGTATTTATCTATTTCATTTACCTTATCTATAAAATGAGCCTTTTTATGTCCATGGGCGGAACGATTGGATTACTCATATTTGAGCTCTTCATGTGGACATTATTAATCTCGTTATTAGTTTATGTCATTTTAAAACTATATAACGGAGTCCTGGCTAGTCTTCCCTTTGCAAAATAAAGTGCCAGGCACCGAAACAATTCTGAAAATTAACAATATGCAAGTGGAAACCCACCTAGCTTTCAGTGGAGCACAGAACGTAAGACACAACAGTGATGTTGTCGATTACGGTGTACCCGCGAAAAGCGAGGTGGGTTTTAAAGTGGCCTTATAAAGTGTCAGGCACCGAAACAATTCTGAAATTTGCTAGTAGAGCTTTTGCGGTTACTCTAGTAAAACATTAAACAGTTTGTGATGTATTTTATACGACTCTAGTTTTTCCATCGGTTGCGGTTTATCATAGCCAAGCCAGACAGCAGCTGTATACTGATCATTTAAACCAGCTAGCCAATAATCACGATAATCATTTGTTGTACCTGTTTTAGCACCGACATAGCTACTATTACTATAAACACCTTGCCCCGTACCATTAGCTACAACATCTGCAAGTAGCTCGCGCATATATTTTACCGTTTTCGGTGACCATATTTGATCACGTTCCTTGTCCCAGCTATATAACTCAGTACCATCATTAGCTGTCACTTTCCGGATACTATGTGCAAGAACATAAGAGCCATCAATAAAGCTTGTGTAAGCATCTGCAAGCTCAAGAGCCGTGACACCATAAGTTAATCCACCTAATGAAGCTGCATACGTATGATCCTTTGCAACGATGGAGCGGAAATGGAAGCGGTCAAGATAACTAAAAGCCGTCTCGACGCCTACCGCATTAAAAAGTCGCAAAGCGGACGTATTAAAGCTATTGCGGAATGCTGTTCGAATAGACACATCGCCATATTTATAACCGCCATAATTTTGAGGGCAAAAAGAACCGACACAATAGCTACCACCGTTGACGATTGAATCAGGTGTATGTGTTGTTGTTTCAAAAAACGGTGCATAGACGGCAAGTGGTTTAAACGCTGAACCGGGCTGGCGTGGTCCTTGATACGCGCGATGATAATCAAATTTCTCATAGTTTTTACCGGCATAGAGGCTGACGATTTCACGAGACGAATTATTAATAACAGCACCAGCTGCCTGTAATTCACCTTTTCCTAAAATGGCGGTCATGCGCTCTTCATCATGAGCCTGTTTAGTTGGATCAAGCGCGGTATAAACGGTTAAACCGTTTTGAAATAACGTACTAAGACGACTGTCTAGTTGTGCTTGAATTGATTTTTTTTCTTCTTCATTTTGCGTGTTTTGCAGTCGATCTGTATAGCCTTCTTTTTCGGCTACTAGCCAGCGTAACTCTTGAAGAACGTAAGTACTATACATAGGATAGCTTTGCACTTTATTTTTAACATTTAAAATAATGGGTTGTGCTTTATACGAAGTTGCCTCTTCTTTTGTAATCGCCCCACTTGCAGCCAGTGTATCGAGTAGCCGTTCCTGCCTAGCTTTTGTTTCATCAAAATTTTTAAGCGGGTTATACAGTGACGGATTATTTGGAATAGCTGAGATAAAAGCTAGTTCAGCAATCGATAATTCTTGAATAGGTTTTTGAAAATAATAGGTCGCTGCACTGCCGATGCCATAAACTTGGTTGCTAAAATAAGATTCATTTAAATACATCGTTAAGATAGCATCTTTGTCGTATTTTTTTTCAAGCTCATAGGCATAAAATAATTCCGTTAATTTGCGTTCGTATGTTTTTTCATCAGATAGATAGCGCATACGAACAAGCTGTTGGGTAATCGTACTGCCACCTTGTGAAGCTGTATTGGCGTTTGAGTTAGCGACCACAGCGCGTATAATAGCACTAAAATCGAAGCCGATATGATCGTAAAAATCAACATCTTCACTAGCAATAAAAATTTCCTGGGCAATTTGTGGAATTTCTTGCAATGTTAAAGGCTGTCGCCATTCAACATATTCTTCGCTAAATGTTTGACCGTTCTGATCAATTAATGTGACAGGAAGTTGTACTTGTACTTCAGGCACATCTATTTTCTTTTCGATTTGTTGGGCGTGTGCTTGAGTAGTATTTAACTCTGTGCGTATATTCGTACCAATCCACCAAATGGTAGGTAAACATAACGTAATAATAATAAAGCCAAAAACTTTTTTCATAAATGCCTCCAACTTTGAACATAAGTCTTTCAACAGAATAGCATATTTTGGATGCAATCCAAATACTCGTTCAGAACTATTTACGCGGGGACTAATTAATAAAAAGAAATTGCCTAAGGGAGCCTGTTCATTCCGTCGTCATTTTGGGTTATACTACCATTGGTGCTAAACGAAAGTTCTTCGTATTCATTCCACAACATAACTGGCTAAACGATAAAAATAGTACAAAAATCGTCAATACTTTGATGGAGAAAACGGCTAGGAAGTATGTTAGACTAATATGAGGTCGAAATGATGCAGTAGAATCATTTTCGTTGAAACTGAAATTTTACATTTAAAGGAGAGACTTCAATGTTTCCACAATTAACAACAGAAGTACAAGAAGGCGAAGTACTAGTAGAAATGAAAACAACTTTAGGTGCTATAAAAATTAAATTGTTCCCAAAACAAGCACCGAAAACAGTTGAAAACTTCTTAGGACATGCAAAATCAGGTTATTACGATGGTATTGTTTTCCACCGAGTTATTCAAGACTTCATGATCCAAGGCGGTGACCCAACAGGCACAGGTATGGGCGGTGAGTCAATTTGGGGTAACTCATTTGAAGATGAATTTTCTGATGAATTATTTAACCTACGTGGGGCACTTTCAATGGCGAATGCTGGTCCAAACACAAACGGTTCTCAATTCTTTATCGTACAAATGAAACACCTGCCAAGCGATATGCTTCGTCAACTGCAAGGTGCTGGTTTCCCAGAAGAAATTATCGAAGCCTATGCACAAAATGGTGGTACGCCATGGTTAGACCATAAACACTCTGTATTCGGTCATGTTGTGGAAGGTATGGACATCGTTGATAAAATTGCAAATGTAGAAAAAGATCACCGCGATAAACCAGTTGAAGATGTTAAAATTGAGTCAATTACAGTTTTTGAATAATAATTGTAAGGACGTGTAGAAAATATGGAACATTTAATGTATCAATTTTTATATTTCCCTGAAGATAAAACAGCGTATATTCCAGCAGCTTTTGAATTTTTAATTATGCTTATTCTTTGTATAGGCGTATTTATGATTTTCCGTAAAATTTCTAAAAAGCAGGAATTAAAATCTAAGGAAATCGAAGCACGTATTTTAGCAGAAAGAAATCGTACAAACAATCAACAAAACGTATAAAAAAGGCACCTGAATAAGAGTGCTTCAGACGATAGACAAACTCGATGAATTTGGAGAGTTTGTCTATCGTTTTTTTTATGGGTTGCAGTCTCGCAGGAGCAAAGAAATTGTATGAGTGCCTGGCACTAGCATTTTTGCATAATATCTACTTTCTATAGCGCAAAAACCCACTTCGGTTTCCGCGGGCACAGTATAAGCCTCAGGATTCTTCGTGGGTTTTTGTTTAGATATTATTGTTTTTAGAAAATTCTTAATTGTGTGAGTGCCTGGCACTTTATAGTGACAGTGCTAGTTTAAAGCGGGCAACTGCATCTTTGACAGTATCAAATGAGCAGGCAACGTTCATGCGTAGGAAGCCGCGGCCTTCTTCGCCGTATTTTGAACCAGGCTCTAATGCAAGCTTTCCGATTTCTAGTAAACGCTGCATTATTTCTTTCTCATCGATACCTAATTGTCGGCAATCAATCCACAGTAAGTATGTGCCTTGAGGCTTCGCGATATGGACACCAGGCAATTGAGTTAACTCTGAAATCACATAATCCATATTTTTTGAAATATAGACAAGTAACTCTTCAAGCCATGGTAATCCTTCACTGTATGCTGCTTGTAATGCTACAGGCGCAAAGCTATTTAATGAACCTTGACCAGTAGCCATATTGACTGCTTCTAATTGCACACGCTTTTTCTTATCAGACGTAATGATATAGGCAACTTGAATACCTGCAAGGTTAAATGTTTTAGTCGGTGCCATACAGGTAATCACGCGATCGATTTCATCGCCAGCAATTTTTGCTAGTGGCGTATGTTTTACCCCATCTAACATTAAATCTGCATGAATCTCGTCTGAAATAATAAGCACATCATATTTTGCACATAGACGAACAATTTCTTTTAACGTAGCTTCTTCCCAAACATAACCACCAGGATTATGAGGATTACACAATATGTAAGCTTTAACATTTTGGCTAAGTGCTTGTTCAAATGCCTCAAAATCAAAGACATATGTTCCTTGTTGCTCTACTAACGGACAAGTTACTACTTCACGACCATTACCTTTTGGGATATTAAAAAATGGTGGATAAACAGGTGTTGAAATAAGTACTTTATCACCTACATTTGTCAAAGCCGTTAAAATATTTGCCAATGCCGAAACGACACCGTGGCTAAAAGAAATGGATTCTTTTTCAATATGCCAATTATAACGCTTATTTTGCCAGTCCACTATCGACTGTTTTGCTTCTTCACTTACATAGCTATAACCAAAAATCGCGTCCTCAGCGTGTTTTTGTAATGCCTTTGAAACAGCAGAAGGTGGGGCAAAGTCCATATCTGCTATCCACATTGGTAAAATTTCTGTAGTATCGTTTAGACTATAAATTTTCTCCATTGCGTCCCATTTTACTGAGTTTGTAAAGCGACGATTTAAAGTTTGATCGAAAATAGACAAGCAAATCACTCTTTTCTTTTTTTTTTACTATGGTATCATACCTATTAAGATTAAAGGATAATAGGTGAGTATTTTGGAAAATATAAAAATGAATCGAGCAGCCGTACATCTGCTAGCTGAGTGGGATCCCTTCCATATCGGTGCTGAGCATTATGATACAGAAACGGCAGATGTTGTTGCCGCATTACAAAGTATTGATGATCCGTCTGCACTTGCAAAGGTCATTCAAGAAACTTACGAGCATTCGTTTGAGCAATGGATTCCGATTGAAGATTGTGTTGCCATCTCATACAAACTGATTGCCATTAAGTTTGAAGCAAAATGCATTATTTAAAACGACATATAGTGTTTTATTATTGGAAAGGCTTGAAAAATAGCCCTTTCCTTATAAAAGTGAGGTTGTCTTACGATATAGACAACCTCATTTTCTATTGGGAACGGATCACTAACACGACGAAGAATATAAATAGCAGTGGCATCATCCACGTACTAGCTTTCTCAATCCCACCTTTAATGCCTCCTGATACGATAGCAATTGTTAACAGTAAAAATAACCCTTGCACAAGTATAGCTTCAAATGGACTAGAGATAATAGTGCTAAACAATTCAGCGTAATTTCCGGTGTGACCATTTGTCGTAAATTGGAACGTCAATACCGGCAATAATCATACCGCCCCATCCTATTAAAAACCAAGGTTTTCCTGGCGCTTGCTCTTTGAACGACGTAACCGCATCTTTTTGCCCACGACGACCAATCATAAATTCTGCAATTAACACCGGCAAACCGATGAAAAATGTACATAAAATAAATACACTTCCACCATTGGTTCCTGCCATATAGGGGAACTTCCATATAGCTCCTAAACCAATGGTACTTCCGGCTGCAGCTAAAATAAACCCTATTTTGGATGTGAATTGATCTCTAGATGACACAAAATAAAGCCTCCTTATACTAAAATTCTATTTTACCGTAAATATTGCATAACACAAGCAAATTTCTGAAAATTGGCTTAGTGATACTTTTAGGACAACAACTAGTAAAAGTGCCGTAGCTACTGTCTTAGTTGCGCGGCGATGCTAGCAATAGTAACCTACGCTAAAACATGCGCTTTTAACAATTCAGTAAAAATGTAACAATTAGGAAAGGCTAGACGTTACATATAAAAGGGGGGATAAAAAGCGTGAGTGAGTCTGAATTAATCGAACGAGCACAACAAGGTGATAAAGAAGCCTATATCGAACTAATCCGCATCCATCAGCGATCAGTTGAAAAATTTGCCTTTCAATGTGGCGTACATAGTAGAGATTTAGCGGATGTTTCACAAGAAGTTTTTGTGAAGCTGTACCGCTTTTTACATCAATTTAAGCAGGATCGTTTTACGACATGGCTTTATAAAGTGACACTTAATGCTACACGAGATTATTATCGGAAGGAGCAACGACAGCAAGCAAAGGAGGAGTTGTTAAACGCGCAACGACAAGCCCCTAGCCCTTCTGCTGAAAAGCATGTCCTAAATTTTGAGGAAGATCGACTATTGCATGAGAGCATTCAAGCACTTGATGAAAAATATCGCTATCCGCTCGTATTATTTTACTTTCATGAGTTGAAGTACGAAGAAATTGCAGAGGTACTTGGTATTTCATTATCGACTGTTAAAGTCCGCATTTTACGCGCAAAAGAAAAACTAAAAGTCGCTTTGACACAGGAGGGGAGTGCTGACAATGGATGACAAACAATTTGATAGACGCATGGCCTTATTAAAAAAATCATACGACCGCATGGAACAACAAGTAGACCCAGCAGATGTTTTCAAGCAAATTGCAGAAGAGGAAGAAACGCTTGCCATACAAACGATTGACACTCAGCATAAGCCCTCCGTCAAATGGCAAAAGCGAATCGTATGGCTAGCGAGCGTTGCCAGCGTATTGTTAGTTGGACTATTAGCGTCACTTTATACGATGAAGCAACAAACAAGTCCGCCAAGTGAAATAATGCAAGATGTGCCGGACAAAAAAGCGGATGAAGAAGAGATAGCTGATTATTTAACAAAAAAATTCAATAGTAAAAAGGAGGATATTAGGAGGGAGTTGAAAGTTTCCAAAGATGAACTAGAAGCATTTGATTTTATTAAAAATGCCAACTCCTTGTTAGATTTTTATTTAACGACGAATTTACAGTTGAGATTGACTGATAAAAATTATACGGAAATTATGGAAAAAAATATATTAGATAAATTAATGACCCCTAAACGTGCAATAGAAAAGATAAAAACCTTTAGAAATTTAACTTTTGAGCATTCGTATGCAGTTTATAGTAATTATAGTATGTCAGTAAATGAATTGGAAAGCTTTTATAGCAAGCTGCTAGAGCCTTATGAAGGACTATTGCAGACAGCAGATGATGAAAGGCAATACCCGTCTGATTTAAAAGCTATTATGGAAGCGGCAAACGATCAATTTATGGAGCTAAAAAAGGACGATGATGGTACGTTTTACTTTAAAGCCAATCCAATCCATGGCCAATTTGCACCACCTTATATAAATGAATTACATCCGGATATTTTAGGATATTTCGAATATTTACAAACAGGATATCTACGGGAAGTGGACGATTTGCGCTATACGCGGGAAGAAACAGCAACATCGCTAAAAATAATGGAACGTACGCTACTGGCAGATGTCAATGCTAATACTTCCGATTACAAGCTATTACAAGAAACTTTTAAAAATACGTGGGTAGCATTATTACTTGGGACTAAACAATATCCTGCCATTGCGGATGATGGGCAACCTAATTCGGATTACTTAACATTTTTACAGGATGTTGCCGCTGGACAGTATGGTGAGGTCATGAAACAAACTGCTGCCACGATTTTAGCAGAATTCCAGCAATCGAATAGCTCGGCTACATTATCGCAACTCGCACCTTATGATATTTGGACAATTCTTTTGCAAACAAGGGAAGAAACAGCAGGCTATATAAATGATAGTGATTTTACTGTAGTTGATCTGGATACTTCTAGCATTGAACAAATAAAAGGCATCTATGAACAATATAAAAAAAATGATGATGAAGCTGTACTAAATCAATTACACCCGCTTAATATTGCTTTGCTCTATTTATATGCTTTATCCATTGGCGATGAGTCGGTGCAAAATGCTTTATTAGCACCAGATGCGGAAGTCGATGAAAGTAAGTTGCAAACGATTGAAAGTTTAGACGTTTTTAGTCAGCTTGGCGAATATGACGGGGTAAATAGGATGGTAGCTGCTCGTGTTGCCGCAAGTGAGCAGCATAAGTACGGCAGGCAATTCCTTATTAAATTTTCACAACAAGAAGGTGGCTATTATCGTATAACAGGAATCATTGATTAATGGGACGATTTTTTGCCCCACTTATTGACGTATGTTATAATTTAACGTGATATATACGTAGCAAACATATAGAAAGTGGGCAAAGGTTATGGCAAAAAAATATGAATTAGGAGACGTATTGACCGGAAAAGTTACAGGTATTCAACCGTACGGTGCATTTGTCGCACTTGATGACGATACACAAGGGCTCGTGCATATTTCTGAAATTACGTACGGCTTTGTAAAAGACGTCTGTGAATTTTTATCAGTTGGGCAAGAGGTTGAAGTGAAGGTGCTTGAAATCGATGAAGCGGCCGAAAAAATTAGTTTATCGATTCGTGCCTTACAAGAACGCCCAGCAGCAGTTAGAAAAAAAGACGCACCACCACGCAAATCATTACAGGATCGAGTAGATGAATCCGATGCAAATGGTTTTAATTCGCTAAAAGATAAACTACAGGACTGGATCGAACAGTCAGGACACTAAAAAAACGAGGATACTTCCATGAGAAGATATCCTCGTTTTTTTTATTTAAAAATAATTATTAGTCCTTTTTCATCTTCCGTAGACGATATTGTAAATTTTGACGACTCATACCGAGAGCACCGGCTGCTTTTGTAATATTGCCTTCATATAGATTTAAGACATTTTGCACATAATAGGATTCGGCTTCCCGTAGATAAGCATCGAGTGGCATCACTTCATTTTGTTGCTGGAACATAAAAAACTCTGGTTCGCGCTCAGATGTGTCATGGTTTTGCGCCTTAAATCTAAAATGCACAGGAAGTAAATCGAACGTAACGGTTGTTTCAGTTGTCATAAACGATACGATTTCATCAAGAAGTAGTTCAAGTTCTTTCAAGTTTCCTGGCCAATCATACTGTAAAAATAATGCTTGAACATCAGGTGCAAGTTCAGAAACATTCGATGCGAATCGCTCACGATGGCGACTCAAATAATCATCAACAAATGGTAAAATATCTTCTTTGCGATCTGTTAAATTTGGAATGGTAATGGACATTGTAGCAAAGAAATAATAGAGAGATTTTGATAGCTTGTTCTCTGCTATTAAAGTTATCGGATCACTGCCGACACTGCCTATCAGCATATATTTTGATTGTGGAAGTGACTGTAATAATGCTAATAATTGCTCCTGAATGTCAAGGCTTAAAAAATCAATGCGTTCAAAGAAAAATGTATATGCTTTATCATCCTGCAATAGCTCATGTACTTTATCGAGTACTGATTTGGCTGAACGTCGACTAAAGAGTGTAACAAATGCTTCTGGATCAGCAGATGCAGCATGATGAATCCCTTCTGCAACTAAATCTTTTCCTGTACCAGATTCTCCGATTAGCAAAATCGGTAATTTTACTGCGGCAGCTTTTTTAGCATTAGCGATTACTTGCTGCATTGTCTCTGAGACAGCGGTAATCATATCGAATGTCATAGGCTCATCGTATCGGCGAAGAGGCTGATACACTAGCTTTTCTAAAGATGTTATATCACGTGCAAATTCAATTGCTCCAATTAGTTGGTTATCGCTGAAAAGTGGAAATGTATCATTGATTGTTGTAATTTCATGTCCGTTTTTATTCCAATAGGTTTGTTTTACATTTACTTCTTGTAAACCGGTTTGTAATACCCGCATTAAAGTACTTTCATGTTGACGGAAGGAAAACAACTCGATTATTGAACGATCTGCTAATTCATCAAAATGAAATCCTTCAATTTCTTTCATTTTTGAATTATAGATAATTGTTTTCCCATTGACGTCAATCGCATGTATACCAACGGATACGTTAGTTGCAATAAACTCATAAAAAGGTAATAAGGGTTCAGAATTTTTCATAAAATGTGCACCTCAGAAATTTTTTACTTGAAATATGCAACGAAATTTTGCATTATAATAAGTGTAAGAATATTTTATACGCAAAAATATTTTGCGTCAATGTTTTTTGCACACTAAATTTTTACAGCTCACAAAAGGAGGATATCAAATGATTCCATACAAACACGAACCATTTACAGATTTTACTCAAGAAGCAAACTACAACGCTTATGTAGAGGCATTAAATAAAGTTGAAGGTTATTTAGGTCAAGACTACCCACTGATTATCGGTGGTGAACGTATTACGACAGAAGATAAAATCGTATCTTATAACCCAGCGAAGAAAACAGAAGTGATCGGTCGCGTTTCAAAAGCAAGCAGAGAATTAGCTGAAAAAGCAATGCAAGCAGCGGATGAAACATTTAAAACGTGGAAAAAAGTAGATCCAGCCATTCGTGCTGACGTGTTATTCAAAGCAGCAGCGATTATCCGTCGCCGCAAACATGAA